>Ga0210383_10005966_pt1 | contig 10657 bp, 8 predicted proteins | sample IncBWC14OmetaG_FD_160072 | JGI IMG/M metagenome (GOLD analysis project Ga0210383, IMG submission 160072) | Forest soil microbial communities from Barre Woods Harvard Forest LTER site, Petersham, Massachusetts, United States - Inc-BW-C-14-O ...
GGACAATGGAGTAGGAGTGGCCGCAGCCCTTGCCGTAATGGAAAGTACCGACATCGCTCACGGCCCGCTGGAGTTCGTCTTCACGATTGACGAGGAAACCGGCCTCACCGGCGCTGCGGAGTTTAAAGGCGGCGTACTGAAGTCCAGGTACTTCCTCAACCTCGACAATGAAGAGACTGGAACGATCTGTATCGGTTGCGCCGGCGGTGTAAAAACCATCGGGCGGCGCAAGCTTGCCTTCGAGAACGCCGCGGGAGATGCCGCGTGGCGCATCAAGGTCTCGGGCCTCAAGGGAGGGCATTCGGGGGTGGACATTCACCAGGGTCGTGGCAACGCGCTCCGTATTCTGGGCACGACCCTGCAGAGAATCACGGACAAACTGAAGGCGGGCGTCGCCAGTATCACGGGCGGCAGTGCGCAGAATGCGATTCCGCGTGAGGCAGCCGCGATCGTCGTGCTGGGCGCGAAACAGGAAAGCGAACTGCGCTCGCTGTTGTCGGCGTGCGAGGCGGAGTGGAAGGCTGACCTGGGCGAATTCGATACGGGACTGCAGATCACTGCAGAAAAAGCCGCCGTCCCCGACAAGGTGATCGCCTCGGACGACGTAAAGCGAATTGTTGACTTGCTGGTGATCACTCCCCATGGTGTCGTCGCGATGAGTCCTGATGTGCCGGGACTGGTGCAGAACTCGACCAACCTGGCAGTAGTGTCGACGAAAGACGGCACAGCCGAGATCATCACCAGCCAACGCAGCGCCATCGCGAGCAGCAGAAATGCCATCGCGCAGATGCTCGCTACGGTATTTGGCATGGCAGGGTTCGCAGTGGAGCAAAGCGGCAACTATCCGGGGTGGAAACCTGAGCCAGGTAGCGAGATCGTGCAGAAGCTGCAAGCGGCGCACGAAGAAGTGTTTGGCCAGCCCGCCAAGCTCATCGCAATGCACGCCGGGCTGGAATGCGGAGTGATCGGAGAGAAATATCCGGGAATGCAAATGGCATCGTTCGGACCGACCATCGTGGATCCACATAGCCCGAATGAACGGGTGCAGATTTCGACGGTGCAGAGCTTCTGGAAATATCTGAAGGCGGTGCTGGAGAAGATTTAACTCGCGACTTGGGCGAACTCGGACTTCTGGCGCCGCTTCTCTGCCAAGGCGGAATGAATAAAGCTGACTTCCCGACTGAGCATATCGGTGGTTTCGCGGCATAGATCGGGGTGCTGCGCCATGAGTTCGAGAAACGCTTGCCGCTCGACATGCAGGACTTCTGCGTCGGTCAGCGCGACGGCCGCTAGGCTGTAAGTGTGCCCAGTGTAGGTTGCTGGAACTCCCAGGAGCGAGCCGGCCGGAAATACACGATCGAACTGGCGAAGATCTTGCACCGACAGGCAGACCTTGCCTTTGAGAACGAGATAGACGCCCTGGTTCTCCTGGTCCACCTCGAACACATGTTGGTCCTTGGAATAACGCACAACCGTGCCGGTCTTCACCAACGACTTCTTCAGCTGGGCGGAAACTTTAAGAATATTCGGCCTGGAACCCACAATTGCCATGCTCTAGTTATGCCAAATTGGCGAAAGAGTTTCTGTGATTCGAGTCACAGGTATCTGTGAAGCGGCAATCGACGAGATTTTGGTGGCAGATAGTAGCGACACTTTCACTATACATCCGCATTAATTCCCTTTTTAAACCAGCCCCCAATCGGAACTTCGAAATGCGCGTGCGATAGATCTTTCTCGCTTGTTCCACAGGCTATCCCAGATGAGAGTGACGTTAAGAAGGAAGACGAAGGGCTGCCATGCGTATCCTCGTGGTCGAAGACGATGCCCCTGTGGCCAGCTTCCTGAAGAAGGGGCTGGAGGCCGAGCATTATGCGGTCGATGTCGCGCCAGACGGCGAAGAGGCGCGGTATGCGGTATGCGAAGCCGACTACGACCTCGTCATCCTCGACCTGAACTTGCCGAAGATCGATGGCCTGTCGGTGCTACGAATTGTGCGTCCCAAGAAATTGTCGTTGCCGGTGCTGGTGCTGACTGGACGGAGCCGCATCGAAGACCGGGTGCAGTCGCTCGACGCGGGAGCGGATGACTATCTGGTCAAGCCGTTCTCGTACACAGAGCTCTCAGCGCGAGTGCGAGCGCTGCTGCGGCGGAAAGCCGAGGGATCAGGAATTCTGCTGAAGATCGCCGACCTGGAACTCAATCGGGTCGAGCGGACCGTGCGGCGGAACGGCAAACGGATCGAGTTGACGTCGAAAGAGTTTGGGCTGCTCGAATACCTGCTGCGGAATGCCGGCCATCGCCTGACGCGCAACATGATCGTCGAGCACGTGTGGAACTTGTCGTTCGATACCGGGACGAACGTGGTCGATGTGTACATTAACTATCTGCGAAAAAAAGTTGATGCGGGATTTACGCCCAGACTGATTCATACCGTGCGAGGCGTGGGCTATGAGTTGCGCTGTCCGACTGAGGCCGCGGTATGAGAGCTTCGATCGCTAGTGACCAACGCGTGGCGCACGGCCACAGTGACTTGATATCGGAAGTGTTTCATGGCATGACCCAGCCACTGACGGCATTGGAATGTGGATTGGAGTTATCGCTGCGCTATGACAAGAGCAACGCACAATTTCGTGCCCGAGTCAGGGCGGCGCTCGAATCGGCACAGTTTCTGCATCAGAGGGTGGTCGAGTTGCGACAATTGCTGGAGGCTGCCAATCCGAATGATCATTCGGTGCCGTAAACGCCACTGCTGGCCAGCTTGCGAAAGAGTCGAAAAACAAGTTTTCCAGCCGCTTCTAAAGCCGTGCCCCTTCCCATTGCATTCATAGACTCCGTTCGGATCCAACTTCCTGTTTGATTGTTTCTTTCCTAGTGTTTTCTAACCTCAAACTAATTTCGATCTAAGGTACGGGTACTACAACGTGGGACATGAACCCACATACGGTTGCCTCCCCTGTTGCTTCTGTGCCGCCGACCGAGCCGCCGCTCCGGCGCACGGAAGAAGAGTTTCAACAAATCGTTCTCGAACAGATGCCACAGGTGAAATACATCGCACGGCGGATCCATGAGCACCTGCCACAGCACGTTCCCTTTGAGGACTTGGTTCACGCGGGCATCGTGGGATTGATCGATGCACTCAACAAGTTCGATTCCGAGAAGAATGTGAAGTTCGCTTCGTACGCGAAATTTCGCATTCGCGGCGCGATACTCGATAGCTTGCGCGAGATGGACTGGAGTCCGCGGGATCTGCGCAGAAGGTCTCGGCAAATCGACAGCGTGATGCAGAAACTGCAGACCGAGCTGGGGCGAACCGCCTCGGAGCTGGAGCTGGCAAAGGCAATGGGACTCTCGCTGCAGGAGTTACACCACCTGGTCAATGAGATTCGTGGATTGGAAATCAGCAGCCTGCAAGTGGAGTCGAACGCCGATGGACAGGAGACCAATCTGGCGCAGAACATCGCCGGGCCGTCGGACCAGGACCCCTTGACGCTGTGCATGGAAGGTGAGAGCCGCGTACGGCTGGAGCGGGCGATCGCGAAACTTCCCGAGCGCGAGCAACAGGTGTTGATGCTTTACTACCAGCAGGAACTCACCATGCGCGAGGTCGGTGAGTTGATGGGAGTGGGCGAGTCGCGGGTGTCGCAAATTCATACACTCGCGGTGAAACATCTGCGGGCCGAGATGTAGGGCTCGGATGTAGCTCTATCCGCCAGGCGATTGAGGTGTTAGCATGGCGGACTTGTGAACAGCCGACGATCTTTTCTCTGCACGCTGGGACGCGCGATGATTGTGGCGTGGGTGGCGCCGCGAGTGCTGGCCGATGCCGAGGAACAGTTTTCTCCCGAGATTACCGAACTGTATCGCAAGAGTGTCGTGATTGACACCCTGTGCGCGCCGTTCACCAGTGCAGACGCGCTGCCCGACGGGGCGTTGGTCGAGGCTGTGCAGCGATCGGGCATCACGGCCATCAATTTCACTATCTCGGCCCGGTCGTTCGACGAAACAGTTGAGAACCTCGCCTATGTGGACGCGCTGGTCGAGCAATCGCCCGATGTGTTCATGGTGGTTCGCCAGCAATCCGACATCGCGGGTGCCAAGCGCGAGGGGAAGATCGGCATCATGCCGGGTTTCCAGTACACGCAGTTCCTTGAGGCTGACCCATCGCGTATCGAGACGTTTCGGCGGCTGGGTGTGCGGATCATGCAGCTCACCTACAACAACCGCAGCGACTTCGGAGATGGCTGCCTCGAGCCGGGCAACGCGGGGCTGAGCAAGGCCGGCCTCGCGGCAGTAAAGAAGATGAATGAGATCGGCGTAGCCGTCGATCTGAGCCACAGCGGGTATCGCACGACGTCGGAGGCGATCGCGGCCTCGACGAAGCCTGTACTTATCTCACATTCGGGTTGCGCGTCGATCTATGCGCATCCGCGTAACAAGCCTGACGAAATCATGAAGGCGCTGGCGGACAAAGGCGGGTACTTCGGCGTTTATCTGATGCCGTACCTGGTGGCATCGCCAACGGTGCCAACGCGCGAACATGTCATTGACCACGTGTTGCGCGCGATCGACGTTTGCGGCGCGGATCACGTGGGAATCGGGTCGGACGGGTCGATACAGGCAGTGAAGCTCACGCAGGAACAACAGAAAGCGTTTGATGAAGATATCGCGCGACGTAAGCAGTTGGGGATCGGAGCTCCTGGCGAAGATCGCTACCCGTATGTGCCCGACCTGAATGGACCGGACCATATGGAGGTCATTGCGGCGGAGTTGCAGAAGCGAGGGCAGCCGTCGGCTGTGATCGAGAAAGTGTTGGGAGCGAATTTCCAGCGGGTGATTGGGGAGATTTGGGGGACAGCGTAACTCGGTCGACGACGAGCAAAAGTAACCACGGATTAACACGGATGACACGGATGAAAAACGCAGTTGCCAGTAGAGGCGCGTCCCGCCTCGCATTATTGTGCGTGCTTACCTTGGGCGCATTGCTGACGCAAGCACAAACGGTCCCGCAGACGCCCGCGCTGTTGCTCGGAACAGCCTGGTATCCCGAGCAATGGCCGGAATCGCGATGGGACGCCGACCTCGCGCTCATGCAACAAGCCGGCATCCACATGGTGCGCGTGGGCGAGTTCGCCTGGAGCCGCATGGAGCCGAGCGAGGGCCAGTATGACCTGGATTGGCTTGACCGAGCGGTCACCGCGGCTGCGAAACACGGCATCGTCACCGTGATCGGAACGCCATCGGCTGCGCCACCAGCTTGGTCGACCCAGAAGTATCCTGAAACCTTGCGCACGAAGGAAGACGGCCAGAAAGATCAGCACGGTAACCGCCAGCAATTCAATTTTGAGAATCCCAAGTATCGTGAGTTGTCGCGCGCCATGGCAGAGCAGTTGGCCAAACGCTTTGGCCATAATCCGAGCGTGGTGGGCTGGCAGATCGACAACGAGTACGCCGAGGTCTCTTACGACGCTGGGACCAAGCAGCAATTTCAAGAGTGGTTGAAGCAACACTACGGAACGCTCGACAACCTCAACGCACGATGGACGACGTCGTATTGGAGCGAGACGTATTTCGATTGGAACCAGGTGCCGATCCAGGTGGGTTACGGCAATCCTGGTTTACTGCTGAGCTGGATGCGCTTCGTCAGCGACACCTGGCGCAGCTACCAGAAGAACCAGCTCGACGTGATTCGCGCTAATGCAGACCCGCGGCAGTTCATCACCACGAACATGATGGGATGGTTCGACGGCTACGACCACTACACCGTCGTGCAGGACCTCGACCTCGCCGCGTGGGACGATTATGTCGGGCAGGGTCATCTTGATCCCGTGAGGAATGGCGCGACGCACGACCTGACGCGCGGCCTCAAGGGCAAGAATTTCTGGGTAATGGAAACACAGCCGGGTGGAGTGAACTGGGCCGACATCAACAACTGGCTCGACAAGGGCGAAGTGCGTGCCATGGCGTGGCACGACATTGGGCACGGCGCCGACACGGTGAGCTACTGGCAATGGCGCAGCGCGTTGAACGGGCAGGAACAGTATCACGGGACTCTTGTCGGCCCGGACGGAACGCCGGATCCTCTCTATCCGGAAATTGCGCAAGTCGGCCGTGAGTTCGAAAAGGCTAGTCCCGTGTTGGCCGGGACCTCGGTCAAGTCCGAGGTTGCGATTCTGCATTCGTACGACAGCCGTTGGGCGATCAATTGGCAGAAGCACAACAAGAAATATGATCCCGTCGAAGAAATTCTCAGCTACTACGGTCCGGTGAGAGCGATCGCCCAGTCGGTGGACATCGTTCCTCCGAGCGCATCGCTCAACCAATACAAGTTGGTGCTAGCGCCGGGACTGAATGTCTTGACCGATGCGGATGCCAAGAACCTAATTCAATACGTCAACAACGGCGGACACCTGGTGCTGGGTCAGCGTTCAGGCATGAAGGATGTTGACAACGGATTATGGCCACAACGCCAGCCCGGACCACTGACGGACTTGCTCGGTGGACGAGTGGAGCAGTATTACGCGCTGGTCGATCCGGTTCCTATCGAGGGCAAGTGGGGCGCGGGACAGAGTCCGATGTGGGCGGAGTTGCTGAGCGCGAAGGACCCGAGTGACGAGATCCTAATGCGTTATGGCAAGAGCAACGGCTGGCTCGATGGACAACCGGCAGCCATCACGCGAAAAGTCGGCAAGGGTCGCATCACGTATATCGGGGCATGGCTCGATCCCAAGACGATGGCACAGGCAGCAGCGTGGATGACGAACGTCAGTGGCGTGAAGCAGGCGCTGGGCCCGGTTCCCGACGGCGTCGAGGTAAGCCCACGTTACGGAGATAAGGGCGTGGTGTATGTGGTCGCCAACTTCGCAAAAACTCCGCAGACCATTCCGTTGCCTGCGAAGATGCAGGATGTACTGAATGGCGGGACCGTGCAGTCAGTAACGCTGCCGCATTATGGCGTAGCAGTGCTGGCACCAGCGAGGTAGAGCGCAACATTTCACTAACAACGAAGAGGGCCGATCCGGAGTGGATCGACCCGTTCAGAATTGCAATTCCGACTACTTGAGGCTCTTTACGTAGGCCGCAACCGCTGATGCCTGGTCGGCGGTCAGGCCGGCCATCGGCTTTCCGTGCGGGGCTTTCTTTCCCGGCGCGCCCTTCAGCAGTGCATCAGAAATGTCAGCAGCGCTGAGCGAGGTCCCCTTCAATGCGGGACCCACTTTGCCTTCACCAGCAGCGCCGTGGCACATGGCGCACTTCGCCTTGTAAATCGCCGCGCCGTCTTCCGCCGCCAAAGCCATTCCGGACATCATCGCAACAACAGCCAATCCAGTAATAAAACATTTCATGGAAGCTCAGTCTCCTTATTATTTAAGTTTCGCAACTTCCTGACATCGTTGAACGTGCCAGGTCTGCAACAATTGCCGAACTCTCGGCGCTCCGCCGGCCGGTGGCCCTCACGCTTGCCAGACAGCGTACCACGCCGATTTCCACTGTATCGGTCTATTGCCCCGACAGACAGTGACCGGCGTCACCGAGGCTTGGGAATTTGACCATTCCGTTTCGGGGGCAGTAAAACCGGTCTGCCACACCGAAAAACGGTGATTATTCGGTCGTTTACTCGATCCGATAAATGGCAAGCGTCTGTGGAACCAGTTGCAAATGCAGGCTCGTACCTTCCAAACTCGGCGCGGGCGAGGCGTTCAGCGATGTGAATCCCTTGGCGTTAGCAATGGATGTATCGGTGAGGTCGACGGTGATAGATTTGGCAGCGTCGCCCTTATAAAAGACCATAAGCAGTCGTTCGCCCGCCGTTTCGCGGGTGAAGATGTAGTAGTCGTCGGTAACAACAACGTGCTTCTGTTCACCCACGCGCAGCGCCGGATGCTCTCGTCGCAACTTCAACAGTCCTTGCAGGTGGGAGTAGACGTCCTGCTCTTCAGGAGTTCGTCCTGTCTGTGTGAAAGCGTCGTGTGGGTCGCCGGGAAATCCACCGGGGAAATCACGCCGATTGTCGGGATCTTCTCCGCCCGGCATAGCAATTTCATCGCCCGAATAAATCTGCGGGATTCCGCGCAATGTTGCCAGGAGCGAGAAGCCGAGTTTAAGCTTGGCCGTCGAACCGCCGGCATCGGTCAGGAAGCGCGTCATGTCGTGATTGCCGATGAAGGTAACCAGCAGCTCCGGATGTGGATACAAGCGGTCTTGCCGCAGCACATCGACAATCTTCTTCGCCGACGCTCCGTGATTCACCACCTGGCGGATGGCGGAATTCAAGGGGAAATCGAACGGAGTGTTGAGGTGGGTGTCGATGCCGTCGAAGCCCTTTTGGCCTCCGGCAAAATAAGAAACCACGGGCGGCTCGAAGTTGTAGACTTCGCCGACCGCGAAGAAATTGGGATAGGTAGCTTGCAGCCGCTGTAAATACGTCGTCCAGAAGGTGCGCGGGACGTAGGGGAACGTATCGATGCGGAAACCGTCGACGCCACCGATTTCCATCCACCAGTAAGCGTTCTGCAAGAGGTACTGGGCGACGAGAGGGTTTTCCTGTGCAAGGTCTGGCAAGACGTTGGCAAACCAGCCATCCAATGCGCTGCGGTAATTCTTCTCCACAGCATGCGGGTCGGTGACGGGGGGATACTCGTAATCAGTGTTGATGTGGTTCGCGGTCGTGCCATGCAACCATCCCGGCGCAGGCTGCGAAGTGGCCCACGGATGATTGGGCCCGACATGGTTGGGCACCATGTCGAGCAGGATCTTAATTCCCTGCTGGTGCGCGGCGTTTACCAGTTGCTGGAATTCCGGCAGCGTGCCGAAGTGATCCTCAACCGCGTACAGATCAATCGCGCCATAGCCGTGGTAAGTCTCGCTTACGTTGTCGTTGTCCACGATGGGGTTGAGCCAGACAGTGGTGACGCCCAAGTCCTTCAGGTACGGCAGGTGTTCCTGGATGCCTTTGAGATCGCCGCCATGATAGGCCTTGGCCGCTTTGCGATCGTAGGTGCCAGGGGCAGCACCCTTGGGAGTGTTGTTGGTCCGATCGCCATCAGCAAAGCGGTCGGGCATAATCAGGTAGATCACGTCATCGCGAGTGACGCCCTGAAAACGACCTTGTGCGGGAAGTCGCTGCAGCAACGGAAGAGCGGCAGTCGTGGTGCCAGATGTGGTCTTCAACGACAGATTGACGGTTCCAGGCTTGGCGTTTTTCGCAATGCTGAGCCAGAGGAACGCATGTTTGCCATCCGGTTGCATCTGCGTCTTCTCGATTTTGACGCCTGGATACGAGACGGCAACCTTCGCGTCGCTCAAGTTCTCTCCGTAGAGCAGAACCATCACGGGCGAAACAAAACCAGTCCACCAATTGGGGGGCTCGACCTTGCTGACTTGGGGCGAGCCGGACGGCACCGCCGCGACGTTCAGCGAGAGCACCGCGACAACCGTGCATATCACCAATAGCTTTCTAACATCGCGAAGAAACCTGCTTCGGGCCACGGCAGCGCCTCGATCCTGCAAAGCAAAGATGAGCGGGGAGCGGCTCCCCGCCGACAGCGATGGTATTGGAACGTCAACCCTGGGGCAAATGGATCGAAGCGCCGGAGTTTCTTCCGCTATTGTTTTGAAAGTCGGACTGCAAACGGAGTACAGTGTCGGATGGCTCGCTTGCCGTGATGGCAAACACCCCCAAAGGTCAACGCAGCACAATGCAAAAGCCGCCCAAGTCGTTCTGGCAAATCTGGAACATGAGTTTCGGGTTCCTCGGCATTCAGTTCGGCTGGGGACTGCAGATGGCCAACATGAGCGCCATCTACGAGTACCTGGGCGCGCGCGCGGACCAGATTCCGATCTTGTGGCTGGCGGCCCCGCTGACGGGACTGCTGGTGCAGCCGATCATCGGCCATGCCAGTGACAACACCTGGACCCGCCTCGGCCGGCGACGGCCGTATTTCCTGACCGGTGCGATCCTCAGTTCGTGCGCGCTGATCCTGATGCCGCGTTCGTCAACGCTGTGGATGGCGGCGGGACTACTTTGGATTTTGGATTCCTCCATCAACATCAGCATGGAGCCATTTCGAGCCTTCGTGGCCGACCTGCTGCCGGAGGAACAGCGAACCCGCGGCTTCGCGATGCAGAGCCTGTTCATCGGACTTGGCGCGGTCGTCGCATCGGCTTTGCCGTGGCTGCTCACCAATTTCTTTCATTTGCACGCAGACACATCGGGTCACGCGATTCCGCTGACGGTGCGGTTGTCGTTCTACATTGGTGCCGCGGCGTTTTTCTGTGCTGTGCTGTGGACGATTCTGACCACGCCGGAATATCCGCCGGCCGATCTGACTGCATTCCGCCAGAAGAAATCGGAACATCGCGGAATCGGCAGCCACGCCGAAGAAATTTTCACGGCGATTCGCAACATGCCGCTGACGATGCGCCAGTTGGCTCCTGTGCAGTTGCTGACGTGGCTGGGACTGTTCTGCATGTGGCTGTATTTTCCGGTTGCCGTAGCCCGCAACGTGTTTGGCGCAACCGACCAGACCTCGCCGGTTTACACCCGAGGCGTGGAATGGGGCGGAGTGTGCTTCGGCATGTACTCGCTGGTGTGCTTCGTGTTTTCGTTTTTCCTGCCCGCGCTGGCCAAGGCGGTTGGCCGGAAACACGCGCACAGCCT
>Ga0210383_10005967_pt1 | contig 10656 bp, 8 predicted proteins | sample IncBWC14OmetaG_FD_160072 | JGI IMG/M metagenome (GOLD analysis project Ga0210383, IMG submission 160072) | Forest soil microbial communities from Barre Woods Harvard Forest LTER site, Petersham, Massachusetts, United States - Inc-BW-C-14-O ...
TGAGTGCCCCTGCCGCGTAGCGCAACAATTCAGGAACTCCTCGAGCAGCCGATTGAACCGGACGGTTTGATCGATAAACATCATGTGCGCGCACTCCGCCATCACGACCAACGTAGCTCGTGGCAAGCAAGCCCGGCTCATGTCCGCTGTTGCCGTCGAGACCAAGTCGCGATCACCGATCACGACCAGGCTCGGTGCCCTCACTCGCGCGAGTGAATGGCTGAAATCGAAACCCTTGAGATTCCCGTCGATGTGAAAATCGGAGCGGCGCACCCACATCTCGCGGAGCACTTCCATGCCCAACGGTGGCGTGTGCTTGAATCGCGCCGGCGGGGGCTTCGCGTACATATAAGGCGCAAGCGCCTGAGCGGAGGCCGCTGCATAATTCTTCTTGTAGGCGCCGTCGGCTTGGAATATACCCGCTTTTTCCTGGCGTGCGAGCCGCGCGCGAAGTCGCGGGGGCAGGCGCTTGCGGAGTTTGCGAAAGTCCCTATCGATGCACTGCGCGCTCGAACCCGTGCCGGCCAGCACCAGACCGAGAATACGGTTGGGATGACGCGTGGCATAAGCCTGCGCCAGAATGCCGCCGAAGGAGTGACCCAGCACGACGAATTGCCGGACGTGTAAGTGTTTCCGGACCCGCTCGATGTCCGTCACCATGTGATTCAAGGTGTACCCTTTAGGGTCGTTGAGGCGCTCCGAGCGGCCGGATCCGCGCTCATCGATCAACACCAATTGACAGTGGCGCGCCATCGGTTGAAGCGCGGGGAGAAAGTCCGAGTGATCCGCTCCGGGGCCCCCGTGCAGCAGCAGCAGCGGTACACCACTACCGAGCGTCTTATAGTAGATGCGTACACCACTGCCGTCGACGAAACCCTCGCCGTCGCGCGAACGCCCGCCGATGTGTCTCTTGCGCATTCTTTTAACAAGTCCGCTGGGCAGATGAATCGCAGACAATTGTCTCCAGGGTGTTGAGACTCTTATTCCAGGATTGATGGAACGCCGTAGTCAGCTCTGCTAGTACCGTTTCAGCGGGCCGCTTATCGGTTCTCAAGTTGCAGTACGAACGAATCAGGACTGTCGTCGAGTTCCCCGCCTCCACAAAGTCCCAGTGATAGAAAGCGACGACATCGCGGACTTCGGTGGCGTAGTCTGCTGATAGGGATTTAGGATTCGCGGCTGTAACTTTTACGACTATCTCCGTTTCAGCCGTAACCTTTACCTGCTCCTGGAGGTAATACAGTGTGGGATCTTGAATGCCCACACCGTACAAGGGAATTGCCTTGAGGACTTGCCCTTCTTGGAGTCCGACCCCTTGATGTGGAGGGCCCGAAATCCACTCCCAGTGGTAGTCCGTGTACCATCGGTTCATATCCAAGAATACGGGCCATACTTTCCTGACAGGCGCGCCAATGATTTTCTTAAGACTGAGATATTCCGCAAGTTCGTAAGAAATCGTCATAGTGGATGCTCCAAGAACTTAAAAAAAAGTGCGCGTCAGCTTGTGGCGCAAGACAATGGTTTGTATTCGATTCAGGGACTCCGAGTATCATTCTTTAGGCAGCCATCAGTCGAGGCCGAGGTTTGGCAAGGCAATGGCCATTTGCGTTGGCGCGATCGCTTTCTCCGCCTGGCGCGCTTGAATCAACGCTGGAATTGTCAGCATCGCGGTCAGCGCCAACGCTCCTGTCGTTAATATGAGGGTTGCTTTCACCCCGCCATGCTCGAGTACGAAACCGACCGCGCCGGCGCCGAAGGCTGAGCCAAATGACGACAACGAAGTGGCTGCCGGCACCAAGAGATTGTTGTAGTGGATGAGGGCTGAGTACAAGTAGCAGCCCAGAGCGATCCAAGCAATCTGTAGCAGCGAGATATTGAATAGAAACAACGAAGGGGAGCGAGACGCGAAAATCATGGCAAACATCATGCCGCTTGTCAGAGCGATCGCTCCGCCGATCGGGAGCACAAACCCAGTACGGTCGTTTAACACGTATGCCGCGACTGAGCCAAGAGAACTAAACACCACACTGATGCCGATAGTGCGCAGCGATTGTTCTGCGGAAAGGTGCGCCACTAGGCGGCCGAATTCTCCGAAGAAAGTGTACACACCGCTTAGCACCATAATGTATGGAACAAACGCCACGAGGAGCAAATAACCGATCTGGGATTGCTTCTGAGAACCTGAAGGGTGTCTCGCATCGCTGCGGTTGTCTTCTGGCCAGCCACGCGGCAAGACACCCAGCAGTGGAACGAGCATTGCAGAAAGCGCGGTCATTAAGATGAAGAGACCATTGGAACCCAACTGTGTGAACACAGTCGCTGCACAGAATACAAAGAGCGCCTCAATGCCGATCATTATAAAGTTCGTGACTGCAATCACCTTACCCGGCGATTTAGTGTTAGCAAGGAACGCCGAATAAATTGCGCATAAAAGGCCGCCAGCCAAGCCGGCCGCGCTTCGTGCAATGCACACGATGACGAAACCGTGCTGGACGACACATGCCAGGTTGGCGACTATGGCGAGTACCAAAGACACCAAGGCAACATGACGCCAGGGCCAACGACGCTGCCAATACAACCCCGATAAGGAACCCGACGCCAGTGTTACGAGTTCAAGTGCAGCAACCAGCCCTAATTTACTTTGACTCCATTGAAGCGTGGCCCAGGACTCGAGAATTGCCGGCGCGATGAGCGTGCCCAGAGTACCGACGATAAACAGCGCGTTCACGTAGATAAGGCGCCCGATCGGGTCAAATCGCGCGACAGTCATCGCAGAACCCTCCACCGAATGCCTCACCCCGCCGTGCCGCCGACCGTGAATCAAAAATGCATCTTGAGATCTACGCCAATCGTTCTGGGTGGCGTGGAGACCTCGGTTTGAAACACGTTGCCGAAGCCGTACAGCGCTCCCTCTTGTATTGCCAAAATACCGTTAGAATTCGTAAGATTGTGGCCATAGAGCGATAGATCGAAATGCCCCTTGCGCACCCCGACGGCTGCTTGGAGCGCGCTGTACGCGGGCCGTGTGGCGTTATAGGTAAATCCGGCCGGAATGTTACCTAGGTGACTCCAATCGAGACGCATGTAGCCGGTGAAGTCAGCGAAGAAGGCTCTCGTGTATTCGGCGCCGATATTGAATTTCTGATGCGGCACACCGGGAATCGCTTCTCCGGGTTGTGCAGTACCTGCCCCCTGAAATGCGACGTCTATGGATGTGAATTCTGCGTGATCATAGGAACCGCTTGCACTCAACAGCAATGACTCAAAGGGCTTGAAATTGATCTCAGCTTCCAATCCTTTGCTCTGCGCCGTACCCACGTTGGCGACAAATAGATAACCGCAACCGGGATCGGTGACCGCTTGCTGTACATTCTTCCAATCGATTTTATATGCGGCCACATCAATGGATAGCCTGCGATCCAGAAATTCGGTCTTCGCACCCAGTTCATAATTCCAAACGGTGTCGGGCTGGTACAGAGGTGAATAAGCATTGTTCAGTGTGCAACCGATTCCCGTAGGAAGCCCCACATTGGGTCCACCTGGCCGGTAACCCTTCGCCGCCGTGGCATAGATCGTCGTATCGTCTATCGGGTGATAAGTCAGAACGAGCCGGGGGCTGTTGCCTCTCGCCTTGGCATGCACCAACGGCTGACTCGGTGCAGCGAGCACTCCGCTTTGTGTATTTTCCAGGCTATCGCGCAGCTCGTAATAGCGTTCGCCTGCGGTGATTTCGAAACGAGGCGCAATCTTGTAGGTCAAATCTGCAAAAACCGCCGATTGCTGGTCGATCACCGATTGGTCAAAGCTGTAAAGATTGGGACCAGTCGTCTGTCCGATCGCCTCGGCGAGCGCAGTGCTGTTTGTTGACTCGGTTGAATGCTGACGGTAGTGACTGAAATAGGCGCCGCCGACCCAACGTAGGCGTTGATCAGTCGGGGACGTCAAGCGAAATTCCTGAATGAAGCCGTCATTGTGGGACGTGTCAAAATCTGTGGTCGGATAATTAGGCGGATACGGAACACCGAACACCGACGCGAGATTTGCCCAATATAGAGAGAAGTCGTCCTGAGTCTGCACGTCCCGAGAGAGCACTGATGTGGATGACATCAGGGTCGCATAGCCGAAGTTGTAGTCCACTTCCAGGTTACCGACTTCGAGCCGACTTTGCTGCGGTGACGGATAAAAGGCCGCAATTGTAAACTCTGGCAGGTTGCTGAAATAATTCGAGTTGTTGCTGGCATCGACTTCCGAGATCATCAAAGTCGGCTTAATGGTCAACTCGTCGGTCGGCTTCCAGAGGCCGATGATCCGACCGCTCTTGAGGTCGACATCGTTGATCCGTGTTGCCGTCACCGGGAGGTCCGGCTGCGCGACGCTGAAGTCGCCGGGGGCCGCTTGATTGATATAACCAGGAACATGCTCAAAGGCGCCGACGATGCGGATCGCGGCATCGGGAGACAATGGCAGATTGACCGCCGACTTCGTGAGATATCCAAGTCCGCCGCCGTCGGTACTCGAGCCGCCGACTTCGGCGTTCATGGCGAAGGTGCTCGGATCAGGCTGAGCAGTCAGAATCCTAATCGCCCCTCCCATGGAACTAGATCCATAGAGCGTTCCCTGCGGCCCACGCAGTACCTCGACGCGATCGACGTCAAAGAAATCGATGTCCGGCGCACCGGCGTAGCCGTCGGTGCGGATATCAAGTGGGGTTTCGTTCACATAAAGCGAAACCGCGGGCTCGAGTCCATATGCGGTGCCGAGGCCGCGGATTGCCAGCGTCGTCTCTCCTGGACCCAGCACGTCGAAAGAGAGACTCGGAACGTATGCGGCCAGATCTGCGTTACCCTGTAGGCGCATCTGGTTTAGCATATCTCCGCTCAACGCCGAAATCGCTTCCGGTACATCCTGCAGCCGCTCGGAGCGCCGCTGTGCCGTGACCACAATCTCGTTAAGCGAATCGCTGGAGTTGTCCGCTAATGCCAGTTGCATGGCCAGCAGACTTCCCAATGCGAACCCCGTACAGATAAATTTCATGATTGTCCCTTGCAAATACTCACTGCTCGAATGCGGCACTTCGCCCGACGACGCGGGCATACACATCGCTCCCGTAGCGCACACCCGGCCTTCTGTCGTAGCTGAAGAGCGCGATGACGCGCGGCACCTTGCCGCGAACCGGCGGCACCCGATGCAAGGCCCTGCGGCCACAGAAAAGCAGCAACGTTCCTGCCTCAACTTTGATCGAGCGCACCGCTTGGGAACGACCATCGAGCGCAGCAGCCACCGCGGCGTAATTCTCCTCGCCGTCTTTTCGGATATTGGGCGCGAAGTCGAAGGTTCCGCCGGCCTCCGGGGCTTGCAGCAATATCGAGACCACGAAGTCGTTGAGATCGAAATGCCAGCCGTGCGTATCGCCCTCGTACATGACGGTCGACGTGCATCCCATGACAGGATCGGCCAATTGGAACAGCGCCGGCTCGTCCAGCATCTGCGCTATGCGCCGCGTCAGGGTTTCACTGCGATACAGCGTTCGCAGTTGGCCCGCTTTGCTAAGCACATCGGTTGCGACGACAAATTGACGGCTCTCGTGTTTGCGACGTCGTACGTGATCTGCCGGGTATTGCTCCAATGACGATTCATCATATGCACTGAAGGATTGTTCCCGCCGGTAGGCGCGCGGTATCGCGCCCAACACTTCGCTCGTCATTGCTTCGGTCACGCCGGGATGCAGAAAACCAGGGAGGCTCGCGAAGCTCGACTCCTTGAGCTGAACTTTGCAGCGCTCAGCGATGGGCGCAAATCCTGCGTCATCGCCGAGGGGGTAGCGCTCCAAGTCCACCAACGCAGATAAGGACGGCGATTCCGACATGATTTCCTCCAACCTGACACGATTCCCGCTTCTTCAATGCATTTATGATGGTTATATTCGAAAAAAGGCGCTTATAAACTAGAGTTTTTATATTGATTCGTTATAATTTTGATATGGTAACTTTGCGACGGGCGCTGCCCCCAACCAATGCCCTGGTCGTGTTCGAGGTCGCCGCCCGGCATCAAAATCTCACGGCGGCAGGCGCCGAGCTCTGCATTGCCGCTTCCGCGGTCAGTCGCCACGTCGCCACTGTGGAACGCAAAACCGGCCTCACTCTCTTCACGCGCAACGGAAACCGGCTCGAGTTGACCGCGGCGGGACAACGACTGGCTGACGCGATAGGTGCCGGACTCGGGCATGTACGCGATGTGCTCACCTCGCTCACACAGCGGGAGAGTGAACGGACGTTGACCATCGCCTGCAGCCACGACCTCGCCCAGATTTGGTTGATGCCTCGCTTTCGTGAGCTCGCCGAACACATCGGCGATCGACAGGTACGGGTCATAACCGCCGCCAGCTACGAAGGATTCGATGCGCACGATATCGACTTCTCGATCCGATTTGGCGACGGGAAGTGGCCCGGCTTCACGGCCGCCCATCTGTTTGACGAGGAAGGGTTCCCAATATGCGCCCCCGAATTCCTCGCACGGCATCCGGAACTGCTCAACGCGCCGCCGCAGGTGCTGATGAGATTCCCTCTGTTGCGACTCGCGAGCGAGGAAACCATGGGACTGAAGTGGGCGGACTGGTTGTCCCATCAAGGCGTCAAGCTACCGGTGGTCACCGGTCCGGTGTTCACGACATTCTCCCTTCTGCTTCTGGAATTAGTGGCGGCGCGCGGCATTGCGCTGGGGTATAAGCACATCGTCGACCAACTGTTAATCGATCGCCGCATCGTTCGGCTATCCGGTCGAGCGATCCGAACGGGGCTAGGCTTCTATATCGTCTATCGGGAGCCGGAACCGATTCCGATCGAAACGCTAGTCCGCGTGTTTCGAAAAGGGCTTGATGCGCAGCAAGGCATCGGCCAGGACGTCACCGGCCGAGCTTGACGAACTCGCCCGCCTTCATGATGGCCGACAGGCTTCGGCCATCCTGCGCGAGCACGCCAATGTCCTTGAGCGGGTCTCCGTCAACTATCAGAATATCGGCGCAGCAGTCCGGCTGGATCTTACCGAGATGCGTTTCCATTAGGATCTCGGCATTCACGGAGGTCGCGGAGCGCAAGATGGCTGCAGCGGATTGGACTTCCCGCCGAATAATAAACTCGCGGGTTTGGTGTGTGTGAAGATGCCCAAGAAGGTCCGTTCCAAATCCCATCTTGAGGCCCAAGCGATCCATGATTTCCAGGCCGCTGAGCGATTGATCGCTCACTTCAGCGAGCTTGGCGCTCATCCAGGACGGTAGCCGGCCGGCTTTGGCATCGTCGAGCAACGCTCTGACGATAACAGTGGTCGGCACCACGTATGCGCCCGCGGATTTGACCGCTGCCGCGCTGCTCTCGTCGATCAGCGTCGCATGTTCAATGGTGCGCACACCCAGCCGCGCCGCTCGTGCGATAGAGCTCGGCGGATGACAATGAGCCGCGACATATTTTCTCCGCCGAGCGGCCTCCTCGACCGCTGCTATAACTTCCCGGTCCGTAAATTGATCCATCCAAATGGGATCCGCTGGCGATAAGACGCCACCCGACAGCATGATCTTGATGCAATGAGCCCCGCGACGAAGTTCCTCTCGAGCCGCCGCTCGGACCGCATCCTCGCCATCCACGACGAGTGCCACGCGGCCCTCCGCCGAGCATCCGCAGGTACCTACTCCACTGAACGGGTCCCTGAAGTCGCCGTGGCCTCCTGTCATGGAGAGGGCGCGGCCCGCGAAGAACACGCGAGGCCCCCTGATCAGTCCATCCGCAACAGCCCTGGCGATACCCGCATCGCCACCCCCGACGTCTCGTACCGTGGTGAAACCGCAGTCGAGGGCGTGGCCCAACATCTTGGAGGCGTAGCCGGCGACGTACGTCAACGGCTGCGTCTCTACGTCCGTCACCTTAAGACTGGCGCCCAGAACATGACAGTGTGCGTCGATCAAGCCGGGCATTAGGGTCTTACCGCCGATATCCACGATGTCCCCGCCCGGCGAAGCACCCGCCACTCGGTCTACCCCGACGATGCGGTTCCCCTCGACAACTACAACCGATTCGTCAAGGTACTCACTCCGCACGCCGTCGAAGATCCTCGCATTCACGAATGTCGTTCGATTCACAAGTTACCTTTAGATTTCTGCTCGAGCAGTGGATCTTATTTTGCATCTCCCTATGAGCTGCTCCGAATAATATTTGCATTGACAGCATGAATTTTTGAGTACGAAGCGCGAGCCTCCACTTCGGGCATCCGGCAGCTACAACTCCAGGATCTGCATAAAAGTCAGGCCAAATGAACTCGGGTGGTACCACTGATTCGTCATGGGAATCCACGGGCGTCCATCGCCGTCGAATAATATCCAGTCCTCGCGCGGGGTAACTTTTCGGGGTAACTCGTCTCAGCTGTCTTCACAAACGCTTACGAAACAATATCTTATTGCGCGTATTCGAATCCCTCAGCCGCACCATACAATTCAAATTAAATCAATGAGTTATATCCATTGACGTCAGTGGTACTCCGCGCTACGTGGACACCAATGGTGTGATCTGATCACACTATTGGTGCGTTTCGGGGCTCATTATGGCGACTGTCCGCAAGACGATAACGCTGACCGATCAGCAAGATGATTGGATCAAGGCGCAGGTCGAAGGCGGCCACTACACCAACGATAGCGAATACATCCGCGATCTTATTCGGCGAGAACAAGAACGCGGCGCAGAGATCGAGGTGATTCGCTCGGCTTTGATCGAGGGTGAGAAAAGCGGAAAGCCAAAGCGCTTCGATGCAAACGCCTTCAAGCGTAGGCTCCGCCGCGCAGATGGCTGAGTACCGGCTTTCCCCCGCCGCCGAGCGCGACCTGGAAGGCATCTGGAAATACACGCGCCGAGAGTGGGGACTAGAGCAGGCTGAGCGATACACCGACTTACTGAGCGCGGCATTCCAGGTGTTGGCCGAAGCGCCCAAGTCAGCTCCCGCGCGTGTGATCATATTCGCCAGGGCTATCGCCGCCGCAATGTCGAGCGGCATATTATTTATTTCCGCATCACTGACTACGGCATTGCGATTGTTCGCATTCTTCATGAGCGGATGGATGCGCCGCATCACTTGTAATGCCGATGGGCGAAATCGTCCATTTTGAGACATTCGGCCATACAAAGGGGCCGTCCAATAGCGGCCTTTCCTTTGGCCCCGATACAATTTTTGCCCATTTCGTTGCCATCCGCGTTTTTCTTCGGATTCGTTTCGTTTGCTTTGGGAAGCTGCCGTCGGGCCCGACGGGCGCGTGATGACCTACACCTTTGTATGATTGTTTCAACTCCAATGAAGGCAGAGACTGGCCTCACGGCATCCAGCGAACGTTCTCGAATCCGGGATGCCCGGAATGACCTTTTGCAGAATGTCGCGCGCGCTCTTGGTCCAGATGAACGGCTTGGGTTCTTTGTTGTGATGAGCGACGTACTCGTCGATGGCTTTGACCGCTCCGACACGCTGGTGAACACGCCTACGAGAAAGACACGACTTCCAGAAAGGCTCTGAAGTCCTAAAGCCAATCCGAATTTTGATTTACCCATAGCAGACGCTCACCACAAACCGCAGTCGAGACTTGCCGGATGCCGATCTTTGCTGAGAGATTGACAGGGAATTGGGGTTGTCGGACCAAATGCGGCGCTCGACGCGCCGAAACAAGTAGGACAGGCAGCCCGGAGACTCCGGGCTGCCTGTATAGGGAACTAAACAGTGATCGTCGTGCCGTCGAACTTAGTGAACGTAAATCCGTTGAACTGCTCGTTATACGTCGGCCGCTGATCGCGCAAGATACTGATGGTGACGGTTTCCCCTAGGAGGAGCGCCTGCTCGGCGTCCGAGCGCCAGTGCACACCCGCCATATCGCGGCCCAAGGCGATATTGTCGGCGAGCTTATTCAGTTCCCCACCCACAGTGATCTGTCCCGCATCGGCGCCAGTGTAGGGAAGCAACGACTGACCATCGTCGGACGCGATGACGGGATTGGCGATCACGAAGGTCTCGTTGAAAAAGGCCTTCAAGGCGGTGACGCAGGCGCCCGCTATCACCCCATGCCCTTCGGCATACGAGGGATGCTGCGGGTTGCCTTCCGGATACGCCATCGGCAGCAGGTACGAGCCGTACTTGCTGAAGGTCTGATCCACGGCTTGCGAGTTCAAGACCTCCTTGTGCAAAGGGTAATCCGCCGCGCCCGTCATGGTGTTCTGGACGAGGCCCCCGTAGGCAATGGGCCGAAGCGTGCGATGCACGAACCACTTCTGGTACCACATGGCCTTCAGCGCTCGATTGGTCACCTCGCCCAAAAGGTCCAAGAGGTACTGCGAGCCGAAGGTTTGGACTCCGGCCTGATTAGCTATCGATAGATAGGGGTTCCCGGGATTGAACGGCGCTCCGTGCGTGAGCAGCCACTGCGCCGCGACGAGGTACGCCTGGTATGGCGTATCCGAGTGCACATAGGCACCCAAATCTCGACCGTTCTTGATGTAGCTCGTCGTGCCGGCAAGCTTATTTGCGGGGAAAGGCCCTTGGCCATTTTGCACCGCGAGCCACGCGGGGAATGTCGTCAGGTAGTCTAAGCCGGGCGCGTAAGTATTTAACTTCTGCGAAACACTCAAGGCGCCGAAA
>Ga0210383_10005968_pt1 | contig 10653 bp, 5 predicted proteins | sample IncBWC14OmetaG_FD_160072 | JGI IMG/M metagenome (GOLD analysis project Ga0210383, IMG submission 160072) | Forest soil microbial communities from Barre Woods Harvard Forest LTER site, Petersham, Massachusetts, United States - Inc-BW-C-14-O ...
CCCTAAAGCATAGGACTATGGCCGTAGATCCGAACGCGCGGCTCGGGATTTTTCGGGGACTCGGAATGAATTATAGATCGGAGAGCTATCCCCGGGGCCCTGGAGCCGATGAAGCGGAGTCTAGCGCAAGGCTTTGATCGAATAAAGGTCGATTTGGACGATTTGAGTCTTGCCCGGTCGGCACATCTAACCGAGTAGTCACCTCCTCTCCGAGACGACAGTAGTTCACATGGGCACAAAGTTGTTATGAAATTTATGAATCCAGAGAAACGGGGAAATAGAGGATGCAGTTCTTGCGAGTTGCCCCAGCGCCACCCTAACTAAAGCACTCTAATCGGTAGTGTGGGACTTGAGCAGTGGAGGTCTCCGTCCTGCCCCAACAACAATTTGAAGCGCGTCATCCAGCAAGCAAGATTAGCGCTCAGGGGGCAATGGCGGCAACGAGATGACTCACCTTGAGCCTTTCGTTGAAGGCCGGCACTTCCTTATCTGTGAGTTGCTCGAACTCCCGTTGGCACTCGGCGAGCTCTTGCCGATAGGTCTTGTTCACTGCAATCTCTGCTTCGGTTGGTGCGAAACCTGCGCCGCCACCGGCGGCGTTGCCATGCATAACTGCTTCCACCAGGGCCGCCATCCTCTCATAGAGCTTCATAGGCATAGAAATGCCTTCCTCGATGCTCGCGCTAGTTACATGAATTTGAAACAACTTGTCTTCAAGGCTGATGATTTTCGTCTCTAGATTCACAGTTTCTTCGAGCAGATGGTCGGGTTCGCCTCGGTCCGTTAACATGGCCTTGAGATCCATAGCTTGTTTGCTATCCCACTCAAGTTGGTTGATCATGTCTGCCACTTGGTTGTATTCGCCGAGGACTTCGCGACCAAAGGCAACCTCTTCGCTGATTGTCTGGTCGGTGGCTTCGGAGTTCGGATCTCTCTCGACCACCATCGGTTCCGATAGCTGCTTCCCGTTTACGCTGAGTTGGATCATATAGGTTCCAGGTATTACACGCGGCGCGCCTTGAAAGCTCGTCAGGCTCACGATCGGCCGCCAGCCTTCTCGCGATAATTGGACCCACGGGGCGTCGGGCGGAGGGGTGCGCAGCTTCACGACATGGGCGGGGTCGCATTCGAGATTCCACCAAACTCGATTCAATCCCGCCATGCCGTCAACCTTAAGTGTGCGAACGATTGCACCGTTTGCGTCTTTGATCGTGAGTGTCACGTCCTTCGCTGGCTTGCTCAGATATAAATTGATGTCGCCGCCGTCGGGCGGATTTTCGCCCACTTTCAAGCGCGAATCTTCGGCCAGCCGGCCGTTATAAATGGAACGGTAACGGTAGGCCGGGCGGGGTTTGAACAAGTAGACGTCAGATTCCTGTGCCTTGTCCCAGTCGCGAAGCGGCGTGATGTCGTCGAGAATCCATATCCCGCGGCCGTACGTGGCTATGACCAGATCGTTGTAATTCTTCTGAATCGTCAGCCATTTGATGGACGTCGGCGGCAGGTTGTTTCGCAATGGCGTCCAATGTTTTCCATCGTCCCAGCTGACGTAGAGCGCGTTGCCGGTGCCCAGATACAGCATCCCCTGTCGCTTCGGATCCTCGATCAAACAGAGCGGAAAGTTGAACACGGACTTGGGAATATCCCCAGAGATTAATTTCCATGTCTGTCCGAAGTCGGCCGTTTTGTACACGTAGGGGTTATTGTCGCCCTCCTGCCACAGGCTCACTGACACATAGGCCGTGCCCGCGTCGAAATGCGACGGATCAATGTTCTGGACGGTGCCCCATGGCGGCAAACCCGTCATGTTCTTCGTTACGTTGTTCCAGTGTGCTCCGCTGTCGCGGGTTACTTGGACTTGTCCGTCGGCAGTACCGGCCCAAATCACACCGGCCTTAAGGGGTGACTCGCTAATGGCAAAAACTGTCTCGGCTGAGAACGTACTTAAATTGTAAGGTGTCACGCCACCTGAATCCTGTTCATGGCTCTTTTCGTTAAGAGTCAGGTCTGGGCTGATTACTTGCCACGACTGCCCCGCGTTCGTCGTCATCATGACGTACTGGCTGCCGATGTACACCCGATTGTGGTCATGGGGAGAAACCAGTATCGGTATGTTCCAGTTGTAGCGGTATTTCATATCGGCTGGCTTTACGCCGAAGGGGGCATCTGGCCACGGAGACACCGTGCGAGATTCCCCAGTTTTCAGATTTACCCGGCCTATGTCACCGTAATAAGCACTAACCCAGAAAATGTTCTCATCACTTGGATCGGGTACTAGGTATCCGCTCTCACTACCGGCAACACTAAACCAGTCACCCTGCGTAATACCGCCCTTGGCCCCAGTTAGATTGTTGCTTGGCGCACCGAAAGATCCAGCATCTTGCTTGTTCCCATAAATATTATATGGAATCCGATCGTCGGTAACGACATGAAAGAACTGGGAATTCGGCAAAATTATCCGCATATAGGTCTTGCCGCCGTCCCACGTGATCGTGCCATCCTGGTCGTCACTTACCATGAAGTGATTTGCGTCATTTGGGTCAATCCAAATGTTATGAAGATCACCCCCAGCTGACGTCGGTTTGGCGATGAGCGTCTTGCCAGCGTCTTCGGACACGAACCAAGCCTGCCCCAAGAAATAAAGCAGATCTTCATTGCCGGTCGAGACCCCGAAGCGACTGTCGTATGGGAAGCGGCCGCCGAGCGCATAGGTATAGTTGACCAATTCCCATTGCTTTCCGCCATCATCGGAGCGGTAAAGCCCTGGGGGGTGATCTTCGATAAGTGCGTAAACTCGTTTCGGGTTCGTCTGCGCGATGTTCACGCCAACCCGACCCAATGGGTGGTCCGCGGCCGGCAAACCGTTGCCCGCCAGCTTCTGCCATGTCGCACCCGCGTCGTGCGTCACGTAAACTCCGCTGCTGGGCCCTCCGCTGTGCAAATCCCATGTATGGATGGCCACCTGCCACATGCCCGCAAAGAGTGTGTAGGGATCGTGCGGATCCACGACCAGGTCGGAACATCCGGTCCCCTCGTTGACGAAAAGCACTTGCTGCCACGTCTGTCCGCCATCGGTGGTCTTGAAAACGCCTCGCTCATGGCCGGGTTTATAGACTTGGCCAACGGAGCAGACGTAGACGATGTTGGCGTTCTGTCGATCGATCACAATTTCGGTGATGTGCCCCGTCTGTTCCAATCCTACGTGCTGCCAGCTGTCGCCTCCATCCGTGGACTTGTAAACACCATCCCCCGGTCCCGGGTCAGCCCGGATGATCCAAGGCTCTCCCGTTCCAGCCCAAACAACGTTAGGGGCTGTTGACGCGACGGCTAGCGCGCCGATCGAACCAGTGTGTTGGTTTTCGAAGAGAGGCTTCCACGTGACTCCGAAGTTGGACGTCTTGAAGATTCCGCCGTTCGCACTCCCGATATAAGCGACTGCTGGCTGGCCAACCACGCCTGTAATTGCCGACGTGCGTCCTCCCATTGGTCCGATAAAACGAAAATGAAGCGGCTCAAAAGGATTCGCTTTCTCTTGACTTTGAGCACGGAGGTTTCCGCCAAACCACACCATCCCTACAGCGAACGACGCCAGCCATAATATTGATCGCTGGGTCCTCTGGATAATGGTTGGCATGGCGCTGTCTCTCCCTCGAATCGGATGTAGAACTAGGACCTCACAAAGTAGAAATTGCTCTCAGGAAATAAGGGCTATTCCGTTGCCGGGCTTCGGGAACTTGACGAATACCGCCGGATCGTGGCCGGGGATGATCAGGCCGGGGCTGCCCGCAAGTTTCTTCATTCGTTCTTGCGCACGCAAATTCGATTCCGCATCGAAAGTGGCAGTGATGGGGAGACTCTTCTCGATGTTTTCATAGAGGTAGACATTATCTGAGGCGAGTATGACAATTCCCTTGCTGGTGTTCACCCCCACGTACTGCGAGGCGTAGGTGTGGCGCCCCCCGGTGTAGACAGTGATCCCGGGGAGGACGGTCTTATCGTCTCCATCGACCAACTCCAGTCTGCCCTCGGCTCTTACCTTCTCAAGCATCGCCATGTCCACCGCAAAAACTCCGGAGTCTTTCTGGTGTTCGGGTTGGTCGTAATACTCAAATTCCTCTTTCTGAATCCAGACGCGCGCCTTCGGAAATAGGTCCGTCCCGTCGACATGGTCCCAATGAGCGTGGGAAATGATGACGTCGGTGATGTCTTCCGGCTTCAAGCCGAGCTTGGAAAGCGCTTCCGAAGGCTGCATGTAGTCGGCCGGCTTCCATTGCTTCATGAAGGCGTCGCGATAGAACCCCGAATCCACCAGGATGTTCCGGCCGTTGCCCTTTACCAGCCAGATCATGAGCGCTATGTCGATCTTTTTGTTCTTGTCTTCACCTTTTACCAGCTCTCCTAGCGGAAAACTCTTCAGAGTCCCGTACCGAATGGCGTAGACTTCGTAGGCCGACTCGGGGGCGGTCCTATTCGATCGCCACGACGGGGTCGCGGTCCGGGCCGACACCAGCGCTGCAAAAACTCCGAAGATCGCCAGGCTGGCAAGAATGACGACTCTGCGTGCCGCGTGATTTTGCTTCATGGGCATCCACCACCCTTCTACGGTTCTGTTCCGCTCTTTGGTCAGTTGCATATGCTAGATCCCGCGGCCGCTGATTGTCATTTTGGTGCTCCGCATTCCCAGCGATTTCCTGCACAAGCTCCGTGTCGAATTGGGCCTGCTCTTCCGTGCTCGAGCCTCCCAGCCGCTGCGTTACGGCCCAGACTATACCGCCTGAGAGTTTCCACTCTCGATTCCGTCTATCCGCGGTTCACGAGGGTGCGGCGTGTGACTGCCGTTTTACCCGCTTGGAATTGAGTCAAAGCTCAGTGCCGCACCGGCACCTTCCGACTAAGGACTGTCTGTAGTCCCCGAATCATCTCAGCGTTCCCCAGCTCACTTGCCGGCCGGGTACCGTTTTTCTCCCCGCTCAGAAGATAAACTTCACCGCCAACTGCAATTGCCGGGATGTCGTTACCGTGCTGGTGATGAGACCCGAAGTGGGGTCTCGATCGCCCGCCGCATCGAGGAACACACCGAAGTTGGGATCGGCAAAGTTGGGATGATTGAACACGTTGAACGCTTCGAACCGGAATTGAAGAGTGTACTTCTCTATGGAGAAGTTCTTCATGATCGCGACGTCGTCCTGCTTCAGCGTTGGGCCTGTGAATACGTCCCTGCCCTCATTTCCAATCGTGCCGGGAGTCGGCAATGTGAACGCCGACTGATCGAACCATTGGTTCGGATTGTGTAAGGTGATATTGCCGGGGTTCCTGCCGGGAACGATGTTGGGCAAGTCGGCGCTGTTCTGTCCTTGCAATCCAGCTGAGTCGAACTCATCTTCCACCGTGAAGGGGTCTCCGCCGTCGAGTGTCAGTATGTTGCTGATCTGCCAGCCTCGCACGAACCGGTTTCCGTGGAAGGGCAAGCTGTAGACGAAATTGAGAGTGAAGACCTTGTCGCGGTTGAAGCCGCAATTCCCACGATTGTGAGATATCGGATAGGGCGACGGTGGAGCAACGTAGGCAAACGTATCGATCGAGTAGGCCCCCGAACTGTCGTCCATGCATTTTGAGTACGTAAAGTTCGCTTGTGCCTGCAAACCGTGACTGAACGCCTTATTCGCGATTAACTGCAGCGCGTTGAAGCTGGAGTGGCCGTCAGGCATTATTTCGCCCATGGATCCGAAATTGGAATTCATGCGCGGGTTGGTGACGAGCACGCCGTTCACTAGTTGGGCGAACTGTGGGTTCTGAAGGGTCCCCGAGTTTTCCGGCGGATTCAATTCCACCTGAGCCAGCAAGTGATTGCCCTGGTTGCCGAGATACCCCGCAGTCAAGATCACGCGCCCTGGCAACTCGCGCTGCACGGTCAAGTTGTACTGGATCACGTAAGGAGTGCAGCAAATGTTGTAGCCAAGAGCATCGTGAACCGAGGGCAGGACGGCAGAGGCCGTGCCGGCGGGGACCGTGCTCTGGAAAACGACCGGAACCGTGAACGCTGGGAAAGGCACCGTTAACTGGTTGAAAGGCGGCAAAAAATTGTAGCCAACTCCGTAGCTTCGGACCTGATAAACGTCGTGGAAGATGCCAAAGCCGACGCGCACCGATGTCCGGTTGTCCTTGAAAGGTGACCACGCTAGGCCGAGACGGGGATCGAAGTTGTGCAACGCGGGATTGGACTGGAACACGTGCGGCGCATTCACGAAGTCCGGATCTGACGGGATGAAAGCGAAGAGCTTGTTATGGACTTCGAGGGGGTTCGAAGCGAATGAATAGCGCAGACCCATGTTGAGCGTAAGTTTCGGACGGACTTTCCAGACGTCCTGGATGTAGCCGGTAGCGTCCGTTTCGCGAAAATCCCGTCGGCTGTCGGCTTGCCCAGGCAACGCGCCGATGAACGAGGATGGCTGTCCCGACAGGAAAGAATTCGGCAGAGGCGCACCACCCGATGGGTTATATCCGTAGGCTGAAAAGAAGTAGTTCCCCCCGGGCTGCACAGGCGTGTTCGATTCCGTTTGCTGCCTTTCGACCAGCACACCAATGGCAATTGCATGGCCGCCTTTGGTCCAGAAAATATCGTCTCTGGGTTCGAACTTGTTCTGGACGTAAAAGTAGATTGGCGCTCCGTTGGTGATAATCCCCATGGTGCTGATGCCGGGAGAAAGAATTCCGCAGTCGTATCCATTTTCCGGATTGCAGTTGAATGCTGGAATGCGCGCGGTGATATTTCCGATCTGCACGACACGAGCATAGTTGAAATTCGCCTGATTGATCAGCGTGGAGGAGATCTGCTTCTGCTCAGAAAGGACGAGGAACTGGTTGTGCTGATAGTTCGTCTGCGGATATTGGGCCAGGGAATTGGACGCAAACGGCTCATGCAAGTTCGCCCGATCGAGGATGTAGCGAACGAAAATGGAATCCTTTGAGGTGAGCTTGTAATCCCACCTGCCAACCACATAGTTCTCGCTAGCCGTCTGAGTACCCACCTCCGTGTTTTGCCCGGTTCCATTGCCGTTGTCCGCCCCGTTCGGCAACGGCTGCGCCTTCAGCGCGGCAAGGACGAAAGGGTTCGTTACTTCCGCAATCGCCGCCGCGTCGGGCAAGGTGGAGATAACCGTTTCGCCGAGATGCTGCTGCAATCCCTCGAAATTCACGAAAAAGAACGATTTGTCTTTCTTCATCGGCCCGCCCAGGGTTCCTCCATACTGGTTGCGTCGGAAAGCCGGGGGACCAGTGAGAGGATCGAAATAGTTGCGCGCATCCATGTAGCTATCGCGGAAAAATTCGTAGGCGGAGCCGTGCCAAGAGTTGGTACCGCCCTTGGTCGCGGCGTTAATGCCCCCGCCGCTACCGCCGAATTGCGGGCCAGCGTCGCTCGAGAAAACCTGGAACTCGGCGATGGAATCGACTCCCAGGGAAGTCCCGGTGACAGCTGAACCTCCTCCGCGGTCCCAGAAATCCTCGACGTCTTGCCCGTCAATTTCCAGGGCCTGCCCGACCGGGCGGACCCCGGCAAACGCATACTCGTCAGAATTCCCGAAAAACGAGCTATGATCTCCATTCGTTACCCGCTGAGTCCCCGGGGCCAGCATGATCAACTGTTCGAAGTTCCGGCCATTGAGGGGGAGGTCGCGCATTTGAGCCTGATTAATCAGACCGGACACCGTGGCTGAGTTAGTGTCGACTTGCGCCACCTGGGCGTCAACCGAAACAGACTGCGAGATCTCGCCGATCGATAGAGTGATGTTCATCTCCCGCTGATCGCCCACTTGCAGAATGATGTTGTTCCTCTGCTCGGTCTTGAACCCCTGTAGCTGCACTTGCAATTGGTACTCGCCAATGGCCAAGCTCTGCATCGTGTAGCGGCCGTCCGTGTCGGTCACCATATCGGTCACGATGCCGGTCTGAACGTTTTTGAGCGTCACTTTCGCGCCTGCCACTGCCGCGCCCGACGAATCTGTCACTGAGCCACGGATGGAGCCGCTACCGACCTGCGCGCCACACGCCAAGGCGGCGGCGAGCAAAAGGGCGAAAACGCTGCCGCACCGGATAAGCCACGTTTTGATGATTTCGCGAGTTGTCATATACATCGTTTGGTACCCCCAGGGCGAAGTCGCTCGTTCCGGCAAAAATCACGTACGTCCGTGTGCCAACCCCCGCAAAAGAGAAAGCCGAGACCAGTCGGCTCAGTTTTGCAATGACTTTCACTCATTGCGCCGAATCGCCGTGTCGGGGCCCCAGCTGGCATATTTCCCCCGAATTTACAGGTCATTAATAAAGCTGTCTTGCGGCCAATTAGTAGGCTTGCGAGAGATTAGTGTCTGGTGTTTGACGATTGGCAATAAGCGTTGTTCCTTGTCAAGACCGGGAGCGCCTTTGAAATGAATGACATACGCGGAGATCGCGCAACAAATTACATGAACGAGATCAGCCGTGGCGGAGATCAGAGGTGGGCAGGTCCCAGCATCGAGTAAACTTGGCCAACGCCCTAAAGGCGGCCAGCAGGGAGATCATCTCGCGCAGCGACTCGCCTTTCGAACGGACCCTCTCCAGCCTTGCCTCAGACATTCCCACCAAGGGCAGTGCAGAACATCGTACGCCAAGGCTCCTCAGCAACCGCCAGGATAGGTTTGCGTTGGTCGGGTGTGAATGACGGGCTGCATACTTCATTCACACCGCTGGTAGGCGTAGTTTGTCGAGGTTGATCTGTTCACAGGAGTAGCCCCCATTGCGGGCCGTCGTCAGAATCGTTGACAAAGTTCCCAGCACGTTCACGTCTGTTTTTCGAGAGACGGTCTTCCTTGTAGCTCTCCCGGCTACCTGACGCGTGCGCGGGGCAGCCCATCTATCTGCGCAATCGTGGCTGAGCCCGGTGCTGGGTTACCTGCGCGAGCATACCCACGGATCGCGGCGGGCACAACGTTCGCCGGGCGGAAGGAGACATCCACTACCCCGGAGCGCATTTTGGCTATTTGCGGAGGATGGCGAGCCTGGCCTGCGGAACCATCTGGGATGCTTGCTTAGCACCTGCATGTGTAGATAGAGTACTGGAAATCGCGAACAGCAAGCCCTGGCGGCGAAAAGATGGACTCTGCAACATCTACATTTGGCTTGGTCGAGCGCTTCAAGAGGGGCGAGACGGAGGCTTTCAGCCTGATCTTCCGTAAGTACCGTCGGAGGCTGGCGGTGCTGGTGTACTACAGGATGAGCTCAGAGTTGCGCGGGGCGGTTGAGGTGGACGACATCCTGCAAGAGGTGTTCCTGGCGGCGGCCCAGGATATGGGCAATTTCACGTATCAGTCTCCCGGAAGTTTGATGGCTTGGCTATCGCGGATCTCAGACCACGTAGTCGTGGACGCCGTCCGGTACCAGAACCGTGGGAAGCGGCACGCGGAAGAGATGCTAAGGTTCCGGTCGGAGAGTAACCCGGCGGGGCCCGAGCCGGTGGATAGAGAAACGCCGAGCCAGGTGTTTGCCCGGACAGAAAACATGCAGATCCTGTTCAAAAAACTGGATTCCCTCCCGGCGGAATACCGGGAAATAATCCTGCTGGCAAAGTTCGAGGGACTGACGACAAAAGAAATTTCCGAACGCGTGAAGAAATCGCGGGAGAGCGTGGCCCTCACGCTGCACCGAGCGCTGAAACGCTTCCGCGAGCTGGCAGCGCCGGCGCAATGACGATGGGCGCAGAAGAATCCCCAAGAAATCCCGAGAATCCTGCGTCCCGCGAGGAAGGATCAACGGAGCGCGAGCGTGCGGTAGCCGGAGCGCTGGCGGCATACCTGGATCAGGTCGCGCGCGAAGAGACGGTGGATATTGATGCGTTCTGCAAGACTTGCCCCGGACTGGAAAATGAGCTTCGGCCGTTGCTGGAATCGTTGAATGAGATGGATGGACCGCCATTTCCCGAGGGCTCTGGTCCGGAATCCGAAGGAGGAGAAGAATTGCCCGAGAGGCTCTCCGGGCACAAAATTCTCGGGGAGATTGGCGCCGGTGGAATGGGGCGGGTTCTCCTGGGATATGACGAGCGATTGAACCGAAAGGTGGCGATCAAAATACTCGGAGGACGCTACCGCGCGGAAGAATCGGTCAAGACGCGCTTCATGCACGAGGCGCGGGCACTGGCACAGATTAGCCATCCGAACATCGTGCATATCTTCAGCCTGGGCGCGCCGGACGAACTTCCACACTTCGTGATGGAATTGGTGGAGGGAAGGTCGCTCGCCGAAGCGGGGCGCGCACTGACGCTGACGCAAAAAGCGGAGCTGATGCGCAAGGTGGCGCTGGCGGCGGATTTTCTGCACGAGCACCAGATCATACATCGCGACCTGAAGCCGACGAACATATTGGTGAGCGCTGATTTAGAACCAAAGATTCTGGATTTTGGGCTGGCGCAGCATCTGGAGAGCGACAGCAGGCGCGTAACGCGGCCCGGCGAAATCGTGGGTACGCCGGATTATTTTTCGCCGGAGCACACCCTGCCGGGGGCGCGATTCGATCCGCGAAGCGATGTTTTTTCGCTGGGCACGATGCTGTACGAACTGCTGACCGGAAGCCCGCCGTTTCACGGGGAAACATTCGGGGAGCTGGTGCGGCGGATCCGCGAACAGG
>Ga0210383_10005969_pt1 | contig 10653 bp, 6 predicted proteins | sample IncBWC14OmetaG_FD_160072 | JGI IMG/M metagenome (GOLD analysis project Ga0210383, IMG submission 160072) | Forest soil microbial communities from Barre Woods Harvard Forest LTER site, Petersham, Massachusetts, United States - Inc-BW-C-14-O ...
GCTCCTGTTATTCTCTGCGTAGCACTGCTGCGCTCCAAGTTCGCAATATCGTCAATTTCAAAACGCGTCGTATAAAAAAACACAAATCATTCCGAACGAAGTCCGCGCAGTGAGGAATCCCTCTGCGGTCGATCCGCCGGGTGCCGCACCCTTTGCTTTTTAAGGGTGCGGGTTTAGATCCAACCTAACCCACCAAAATAGCGCGTTATCGTAGCAAACTCATCAGGATGAGGAAGGATCTCAACCCCCGCGTCTTGGCAACCACCGACTCCCGACTCCCAGCTGCCGACTTCCGACTTCCGATTCTACTTTCCTTCCTCCCCTGTTTGTACTATCAATTCCCCCAGCCTTACACGTAACATTACAGCGCATTCACGTTCCTGTAGCGCAGGGCGCGTCTTCGAGCCCTGCGGCTTTTCCCAAAAATGTGCTAAAAAAACATAGCGAGTTAACGCGCCAGCACCGCAATACCGAAACGCACGCACCTAGCCATCGTTCAAGGAGCATCGCCGCATGCCCAAATCCAAGGACAAACCAAAAGCAAAATCCAAAACCGTCACCGGCCGCGTTCTCCACGATCCCGTAAAAGACAAACTCCGCCCCATCTTTCCCCTCGATCTCTCCAAAATTAAAACCATCGACGACCTCGTTCGCGCCATGGGCAACACCGCCTACACCGCTCGCCAGATCGGTGACGCCGCCGACGTGCTCGAAGCTATGGCTAGCGACAAAGATTGTTTCGTCGTCATGACCCTCGCCGGCGCTCTCACCGTCGGCAAAATGGGTCTCGTCTTCTGCGATCTCATCGAATCCGGCATCGTCAAAGCCATCGTCTCCACCGGCGCGCTCATGGCCCACGGACTCGTCGAAGCCACCGGCCTCTCCCACTTCCGCTACGACCCCAGCAAAATGGACGACAACGAACTTTTCCGCGCCGGCTACAATCGCGTCTACGATTCCCTAGAACCCGAAACCAATCTCGATCACGTCGAAGAAGTTGTCGACGGCATACTCGAACAATGGGATCCCAACGAAGTCGTTTGCAGTTGGAAGCTTCACAAACGTATCGGCGAATTTCTCCAGAAAACCACCAAGGGCCGGGGCATTCTCAAATCCGCTTTCGAACACAACGTTCCCGTCTTCGTTCCCGCCTTCTCCGATTCCGAACTCGGTCTCGATTTCGCCCTGAATAATTACGCTCGCAAACGAGACAAGCGTCCCGCCCTTCGCTTCGATCCCTTCGAAGATTTTGAGAAGTTTGCCACCACCATGCTCGCCACCAAAAAAATGGGCATCTTCACCATCGGGGGGGGCGTCCCCCGCAACTGGTCCCAGCAATTCGGTGTCTACGCCGAACTCATGGCTCGCCGCGGCTACGAAAAACTTCCCCTCAAGCGTTACAACTACGGCGTCCGCATCTGCCCCGAACCCGTCCACTGGGGCGGCCTCAGCGGCAGCACCTACACCGAAGCCGTCTCCTGGGGCAAATTCGTCCCTCCCGAAGAAGGCGGCCAATTCGCCGAAGTCCTGGAAGACGCAACAGTAGCGCTACCTTTAGTGGTCGGCGCAGTCCTACAACGCATCAACTACCTAAAATAATCCACCCCAATCCCCACCACCTCCCGGCCTCCTTCCGTAGGGTCGCAGCACCGTTTACCCTGAGCCCGAAGGGCTGCGCCCCGTGTCCGCAACCACACTGCGTCTTGCTGGGTGCCGCACGCTATGCTCTTCAAGGGTGCGGGTTTCTATCTAACCACTCAGCACAGCAAAAAAAAACACTCGTTATTCCAAGCGAAGTCCCCCGGCTGCCCCACACGCCGCTGTTGCGTGTGGGTCTTGGGTTTTTCTTCTCCCTAGGGGGTCGGAACTTCAGCTCCGACATAACAACCAAGCAACTCGGGCTTGAGCCCCCGAGGAATCCGCTTCACTCCAACCTGAGAAGCACCAAAAATCTTCGTTACCCCGAACGAAGTCCGCGAAGTGAGGAATCCCTCTTCGATCTAAACCACTCGACCATTTCTTTTCCGCGCCCTTCGCGTTAAACCTTTTCTCCACCTCTTCCGCCGGGTGCCGCACCCTTTGCCTTCCAAGGGTGCGGGTTTATATCTAACCACTCAACACACCAAAAAAAACACCACCCGTCATTCCGAACGGAGTCCGCGAAGTGAAAAATCCCTCTTCGATCTAGACCACCTACTCCTCTTGGGTCCTTCCTCTCCCAAACTAAAAAAATACCTCCGCGCTCCCCGCTTTACCCTCCCATACTCCCAACTCCCGATTACTCTTTCACAACTTCCCTCCATTGCCTGCAATTTCATGTTAACGTACCCTCACCAGCATCCACACCATCCCTCGGGAGCCCCAATGCCACGCCGCCCTGGCCTTCTGCTCGCCTGCCTTTTCTTCGCCCCACACGTCTTCGCCCAAGCAAGCGGCGACGCCACCTACTCCGCCCTCCGCAATCTCTCGCTTTCCTCCGAATCCGTCTCCGTCTCAAATTACGATCTCAAGCGCGACGCTGGCACCTTCCGCCTCCGCTCCGGCACCGTTTGCTTCGTCGCTCCCGTCAACAACAAAGTCACCGGCGCGGTCTTCGTCGGCGATGGCATCTTCCTCCTCAACCCTCCCTCGGACTCCGAACGCAAGAGCCTCCAATACCTCACCAAAGCTCCGGAGTTCAACGAACATTTCGAACGCGCCCTCTTCCGTTTCACCGATTCCACCTATAACGATCTCAAGAAAGCCGGCACTCCCGCTTCCGGCAGCTGCGATGCCAACATCCTCAAGGATTCCCAAACCGTCACTCGCCACAAAATAAAACACAATCTCGAAATCGATATTCTCGCCGAACTTCTCAGCCCCAATCCCCGCCCGCTCTTCGTCGCCTTCATTCACGGCAAAAATTACAACGACAAGGAACTCTTCCAGCTCGATCCCAATCGCGATCTCGATCAAGTCCTCTTCTGGACCTACGACGAAAATAAATTTGGCGAATGGGCTTCCTTCAACTACACCGAGCCTCATCCCTCGGGCTCCGTCGGCAGAAATCTCCGCATGGAGCATCACACCCTCGACACCACTTTCGAAAAAAGTGGCGCCCTTTCCGGCAAAGCCACCACCACCTTTATCTCCATGCGCGATGGCCTTCGCGTCGTTCCGCTCATGCTCTTTCCCTCTCTCCGCGTTTCCTCCGTCACCGCCGACGGCCAACTCCTCCCCTTCATCCAGGAAGACAAACACGATGACGCCGACTTCGCCGTCATTCTTCCCAAGCCTCTCGCCGCCGGAGAAAAGTTCACTTTCACAACCGTCTACGCAGGCAAGGAAGCCGTCATCGACGAAGGTGGCGACAATTATTTCCCCGTCGCTCGCCAGGACTGGTATCCCAACTCCGCTTCCGGCAGCCTCGGCGAATACGCGACCTACGATTTAACGTTCCGCATTCCCAAAGGTCTGAAACTCGCCGCCACCGGCGCCCTCGTCAGCGATACCACCGAAGGCAATCAAAATGTCACCGTCTGGAAAAGTGAGAATCCGCAAACCGTCGCAGGCTTTAGCTTCGGCCGCTTCAAAATCGAAGAAGCCAAACTCACCAAGCCTCCCGTTCTCATTCAGTCTTTCGCTAACGAAAATCCCCCAGCCTGGGTTCAGTCCCTCAAGCAAAGTGTCACCGGCGATCTCCCCGGCCAACGCGATGCTCCCGTCGCTCTCGGCAACATGAGCACCACCGGTCTCAACAAAAAAGCCCTCGCTGAATCCGAACTCGCCGTCCAGCTTTACACCGACTACTTCGGCCCTTCGCAATTCACGCAAATTCACATCACCCAGCAAACTGCCTGCAATTTCGGGCAATCCTGGCCGGGTCTAGTGTGGATTCCCATCTGCTATTACTTTGACAATACTGTTCGCCACGAACTCGGCCTCGATTGGGGCGATCGCGGCTACTGGAAAGTCGTCACTCCCCACGAAGTCGCGCATCAGTGGTGGGGCCACACCGTGGGCTTCAATTCCGGGCGCGATCAATGGATGAGCGAAGGCTTCGCGGAAATGTCCGCCTCTCTCTATGTTTCCTTGATCGAAAAAGATCAGAAAAAATTCATCGGCTTCTGGAACGATGAACGCGAACTTCTCCTCGAAAGAGATGCGCAGGGTTTTCGCGCCATCGACGTCGGCCCTCTCACCATGGGCTATCGCGCCAACAATTCCCGCACCGGCTACGAAATCACGCGCCGTCTTATTTATCCCAAGGGCGCTTACGTCCTCCACATGCTGCGCATGATGATGTACGACAATCGCACCGGCGACGCCGAGTTCAAAGCCATGATGCAGGATTTCGTCAACACCTATCGCGGCAAGCCCGCCACAACCGAAGATTTCAAAGCCATCGTCGAGAAACACATGTCCCAGCAAATGGATCTCGACGGCAATCACAAAATGGATTGGTTCTTCAACGAATACGTCTACGGCACCCAAATCCCCGCCTACAAATTCGACTACAAGTTCGAAGCCGCGCCCAACGGCGAAATTTCCTTCAGCTTCAACGTCGCCCAATCCAACGTGGACGGCAGCTTCAAAATGCTAATCCCCATCTACCTCGAACTAGACAACGGCCACATGTACCTCCTGGGCCGCGCCCACCTGGCCGGCTCCACCTCCGCCCAAGACAAAATCCCCCTCCACGGCCTAAAAGCCCCTCCCCACCGCGCCCTCCTCAGCTACTACAACGACATCCTAGCCTCCCCCAACTAACCACCAGCGCCGCAGCGGCGTCGCACCGTCGCGCCCATGTTCGCAACCCGCGACCTAGGTGCCCCACATGCCGCCTCTGCATATGGGTTCTTGGGTCACTCTTGTAGCGCCGCGCCTTCAGGCCGGCATCTTGGGTTTTCCCGGCCGGGCGCCCCACACACGCCGCAGTTGCGTTGTGAATCTTGGATCGTGTAGTGGCCGAACTTTAGATCGGCCAACCCTCCCCAAAAAAACAAAAATAAACGACGTCATTCCGAGCGAAGTCCGCGAAGCGAGGAATCCCTGTTCGATCTCAAACCCGAAACCTCTTGGGTTCCCTCACAAAAATAAAAACCTGTCATCCCGAGCGCAGCGAGCGACCTGCTTTTTTCTTCCTCATCACTACCGACTAGGAACTCCCGACTTCCTGCTTGCTCCGCTCCCTCTGCGCCCTCTGTGTCCGACCTCCGCGCCCCCCGCGTTAAAATTCCCCTGTCTTTCCCCACGCCCAAACCCTATTGCTTTCCCATACAGAACCTTATATCCTCCTCTTGTCATCCCATAGGAGCCCCTCGGTGTCCCCCAAAAAAGACGTCCACCAAGGCACTCTGGCACTAATGGTGTTAAAAACCTTAGAATCCCTGGGCTCCCTCCACGGCTACGGCATCGCCCGTCGCATCGAACAAACCAGCGGCGATGTTCTCTCCGTCAATTACGGCACCCTCTATCCCGCCCTCCTCAAACTAGAACAAGAAGGCTACATCTCCTCCGAATGGGGCACCTCCGACAACAACCGCAAAGCCCGCTACTACAAACTCACCCGTGCCGGCCGCCGCCAACTCCAACGCGAAGCCCACAACTGGGCCGAAACCACCGCCATCCTGGCCCGCTTCCTAAACGAGCAACCCTCATGATCCCACTCGCCACAAAAAATAACCGCCCCGCAACCCTGATCCCTGCCGTCCAAGACCGAGCATCAGCATCTCAACCCCTGCGTCTTGTAACCCAAACACCAATCCCGCTTGTAGCGCCGCACCTTCAGGCCGGCATCTTGGGTTTTTCTGAAATAAAAATTAACCGTTATTCCGAGCGAAGTCTTCGAAGAGAGGAATTCCTCGACAAAGGCACTCCTGCCTGCACTCCTGGATTTTGTAGCGCTGGCTTTCATGCCAGCCCTTGGGTTTTCCGCGTAGGGGCGCCGCACCGCCGCGCCCCAGTTCCGCGCAATCCCCGCGTCTTGCCTCCACTCGGGTTTCCCACCAAACAAAAAAATCTGTCATCCAGAGCGCAGCGACGGACCTGCTTTTCTCTTCCTCTTTATTACCGTCTACGAACTCCCGACTCACGACTGGCTCTTGGGTTCCTCTCCTCCCAACGGGGTCGGAGCTTCAGCTCCGACTTAACAACCAACCGCAACGGGCTTCAGCCCCCTAGGAATCCCCTCCACTCCGACTCAACAACCACCAAAAAAATCTCTCTCGTTCCAAACAAGCTCCAACCGCTCTCTGCGTCCGACCTCCGATCCCTCCGCGTTAAATCCCTTCTGGTCTCTCCAAACCCCAAGAAATCCCTCTACCAACCAACCGACGCCCACTTTCGAAACTCCCAACTCCAGACTCCTAACTCTCCGGACTCCCAATGAAAATCCTCCCCACCCTCCAACGCATTCGAAACTCCTACCGCGACAATCACACCCGCGACATCGACGCCGAACTCCAATCCCACCTCCAACTGCACATCGACGACAACCTCCGCTCCGGTCTCACACTACAAGAAGCCCGCCGCCAAGCCCTCCTCAAACTAGGCGGCCTAGAACAAACAAAAGCTCGCGTCCGCGACCAGCATCTCATCCCTTGGCTCGAAGCCCTCCGCTCCGACGCCACCTTCGGCCTCCGCCAGCTCGCAAAAAACAAAATCACCACGGCCGCCGCAATCCTCTCCCTTGCTCTCGCCATCGGCGCCTGCACGTCCGCCTTCCGCCTCATCGACGCGCTCCTCCTTCGCGCGCTTCCCGTCGCTCACGCCGATCAACTCTACTCCCTCGCTCGTCACGGCAGCTCTCCCGAAGGCGAGCCCAGTGACTTCGACGGTTGGGCCTATCCCGATTTCCAACTCATGCGTGACGCCGCCAAAGGCCAGGCCGATCTCCTCGCCATTTCTTACGCCGACCGCATCGACGTAACCTACAAATCCGATCAGGACATGGAGAAAGCCAATCTTCAGTACGTTTCCGGCGACATGTTCTCCGCCTTCGGCCTCCAGCCTGCCCTCGGCCGTCTCCTCTCTCCAAATGACGACGCCACTCCCGGCGCGCATCCCGTCGCCGTCATCTCTCACGATTACTGGACGCGTCGCTTCACCAACGATCCCAACGTCCTCACCAAAACTTTCCGCATCGGCAATGTTATTTACCAGATCGTTGGCGTCTCTCAAGCGCCATTCACCGGCACCGAACCCGGCACCATGACCGACATCTTTCTTCCCACCATGATGCATCCGGGCGCCGTTCGAAAAGATTCCACCTGGCACCGCACCTTCGCCATCGTCCAGCCTGGCGTCGCCATCGAGCCGCTCCGCGCCAAACTCGATTCCATCACCCGCGCCTTCGAAACCGAACGCTCCAAATCCTGGGTCAACGAAACTCCACAGGAAATCGCCCGCGAACTCGATCAAACTCTCTATTTTTCTCCCGCCTCCTCCGGCGCTTCCGGCTTTCAACAAGACAATCGCCGCGCCCTCCTGGCTCTCGGTGTTCTCGTTTTCCTCGTCCTTCTCATCGCCTGCGCCAACGTCGCCAATCTCATGGTTGCGCAAGACGCCGCGCGCGCTCGCGAAATGGCCCTGCGTATCTCCATCGGTGCCGGACGCCGCCATCTCGTACAACTCGTTTTGGTCGAAAGCGCCATCCTCGCCTTTCTCGCTTCTTCCATCGGCGCTCTCTTCGCGTGGTGGTCCGCGCCTTTCGTCGTCAGCACCATCAATCCTTCAGACAATCCCGTCCGCCTCGCGCTTCCCGCAGACTGGCGCGTGCTCCTCTTCGGCGTCGCTCTCACGCTCGCCGTCACTTGTCTCTTCGGCGTGATCCCCGCTCTTCGCGCTTCCGCCATTCAACCCGCCAGCGCCCTCAAAGACGGCGCGGACGGATCGAGAGATCCCCACTCTCGCCGTCGCCTCATGTACGCGCTCATCGCCGCGCAGGTCGCCTTCTGCTGTCTCGTTCTTTTCGTAGCCGGTCTCTTCGTCTCCACCTTCCAACATTTATCGAACCAGCCCACCGGCTTCTCCACCGATCGTCTTCTCGTTCTCGATACTGTCTCTCACAATCCCGTTACCCCTGTCGCTTGGCTGCAGCTCGCGGATCAACTCCGCTCCGTTCCCGGCGTCGAGCGTGTCTCCGTCTCTAACCGCACTCTCCTCGATCACTGGTCCAACAACAATTCCATCTCGCTCGATGGCTCCGTGCTTTCTCCCACCCTGGGCTATTTCCTCCATGTCTCTCCCGGCTGGCTCGAAACCATGAAAATTCCTCTCGTCGACGGCCGTGATTTCCTTCTAACCGACACCACGCCCGGCGCCGCCATCGTCAATCAAACTTTTGTGAGAGTGTTTTTCAACGGCGAAAATCCCATCGGCAAATCTTTTTATGAACTCTTCGCCGCTGGCGACCGTGCGCATTATCAAATCGTCGGCGTCGTCCGCGATGCCCGTTATCGCAACATCCGCGAAAACGCTCTCCCCGTCGCCTATCTTCCGTTCCTCTCCACCGCCGCCGACCCCTGGTGGAGCGCCGGAGGTGCCACGCTGCTGGTCCGCACCACCGCCGCAAATCCTCTCGCGCTCGGTCCCACGCTTCGCCAGGCCGTTCCGCAATTCCGCTCCGAATTTCGCGTCAGCAACATCCGCACGCAAATAGAAATCATTCAATCCCAAACCGTTCGCGAACGCCTCCTCGCCACGCTAGCCTCCTTCTTTTCCGTAGTCGCCCTCCTCCTGGCCGCCGTCGGCCTCTATGGCGCCCTCCACTATTCCGTCCAACAACGCCGCCGCGAGATCGCCATTCGCATGGCCGTAGGCGCCCAAGCCTCCAGCATCGCCCGCTTAGTCACCCTCCCTCTCTTTGCCACAATTTCCGTCGGCGCAGCCGCCGGCCTGGCCGCCGGCCAATTCTCCGCCCACTACCTAACCGACCTCTTCTACCAAGTCCAACCCACCGACCCCCAAATGCTCCTCCTCCCACCTATAGCGATAGCCGCGTCCGCGGCCGCCGCCGCCCTCCCCTCCATCCTCCGCGCCATCCACACCAATCCCGCCACCATCCTAAGATCCGAGTAACCCCAACCATGCCCCCACTCCAAGACAAAAAACCCCCCGTCATTCCGAACGCCCACGTAGCGCCGCGCCTTCAGGCCGGCATATTGGGTTCCTCCGCCGCAAAAGATTACCCGTCATTCCGAACGGAGTCCGCGCAGTGAGGAATCTCTCTTCGATCTCAAATCTGCCGACCCATGCCACAGGCACTCCTGCCTCCGCTCTAGGGTTCCGTACCGCCTCCTTTCATGCCAACTCCTGGATTCTCCGCGTAGGGGCGCAGCACTGCTGCGCCCCATGTCGGCCAGATCCGTCCTCTCTTCTCTGCGCCCTCTGCGGTCCGAACTGCGTGCCCTCCGCGTTAAGGCCTTTCTCTTCCTCCCCCGCTACGCGCAGTCCAATGCCACCGATGCGCCTGACTCTTGAGTCCCTCCCCTCTGAAACTACCAACTCCCAACGACCAACTCCCAACTCGCTTCTTCTCCCCTGCAAAAGGAATAACTTAAAACTAAAAACTTCCCACTCCACCCAGGAACCCCAATGAAACTACTCCCCACCATCCAACGCCTCCTAAACTCGTTCCGCAAAACGCACGACCAAGACGCCGAACTCCAATCCCACCTCCAATTCCACATTGACGACAACCTCCGCTCCGGCATGTCACCAACCGAAGCCCGCCGCCAAGCCCTCCTAAGACTAGGCGGCCTCGCACAAACAAAACAACGAATCCAGGATCAACACACCCTCCCCATCGCCGAATCATTCCTCCGCGATCTCCGCCATGCCGCCCGCCTGCTCCTCCGCAAACCCACCTTCACCCTAGTAGCCACTCTCACGCTCGCACTCGGCATCGGAGCCAACGCCACCATCTTCGCAATGGTCAGCCGTTTTGTCCTGCACTCCGCTCCGGTCGGCGATCCCGCCACGCTCCTCTCCCTCCACACCACCGAGCACAACGAATGCTGCAACTCTTTCTCCTGGCCGCTGTTCACCGACGTCTGCGACACTGCCCATTCCTTCTCCGGCGTTACCGGCTTCGTCGAACTTCTCCCCGCCTCCATCTCCGGCAACGGCGATCCGCAACGCCTGTGGGGCCAGGCCACCACCACCAATTTCTTCGACGTCACCCAACTCCCACTCACTCTCGGCCGCGGCTTCCGCTCCGACGAACAAAATTCTCCCGTCATCGTTCTCGGCAATCGCGTCTGGAAATCCCGCTTCAACTCCGATCCCAACATCGCCGGAAAATCCATCACACTCTCCGGACGCCCCTTCACCGTAATCGGTGTCGCCCCTCCCTACTTCCGCGGACTCGACTTGATTCTCGACACGCAGTTCTGGGTTCCCATCGGCAACATCGATCAACTTCTGCCCAACACCAGTCACTTCGATTCCCGCGTCTATCACTGGATCGTCGTCGCCGCTCGCCTCAAGCCCGGCGCCACGCAATCCGAAGCTTCTGCCGAATTAATTCTCCTCGCGAAACGTTTCGCCGACGCCCATCCCGACACGGATAAAAATCTTGGCTTCCGCTTCGAACAAGCCGGCTCGCTACCTCCGCGCGACAAATCCACATTCCTTCTTTTTCTCTCCACGCTCATGCTCGTAGTCTTCCTC
>Ga0210383_10005970_pt1 | contig 10653 bp, 12 predicted proteins | sample IncBWC14OmetaG_FD_160072 | JGI IMG/M metagenome (GOLD analysis project Ga0210383, IMG submission 160072) | Forest soil microbial communities from Barre Woods Harvard Forest LTER site, Petersham, Massachusetts, United States - Inc-BW-C-14-O ...
ACGTGGGCGACGAAGTATTGAGGGGAGTCGCTACTTTTTCGCAGGGTGCGGATGGGAGCATTGTGCATGGCCTTCCGCGTCAGGCGTAATTGGGGTCGCCAACTTTAATTGACTGAGCTAGGTCAGCACGTTCTGCCAGCAATCCATGTATTTCTTCGTTCTGACGCGGGAAGAAAAGCCAGCCAAGAGCTCGTAGGCGCATTTTGAGCGAGTCGCGTTCTAGCTTGGAGTTCTGTTCGGATTTCTGAGTTCATGGACAAGCTTCTTCGCTTCGCTCAGCCTGTCCTTATAGAACGACGGGCTGACAAGGACTTTTTCCTCCCCCACGCGCACATGTTCCTCGGTGCTTTTCTTGGAGAAAAAAAGCGATAAAGCCTTGTACGTTTTGATTTCTTTCTCGATAAATCGGACTACATTTCGTCTTGTACCCATTACTGACCTCCGCGCGGACGGTTTCAAGGCTTATGAAAGCGCTTTTGCAGCGTGCCATTCCGGTGGCGAAAAATCTAGATTTGCCCCAGAAGCAGGAGAATGACGACAACGACAAGCGCGACACCTAAGCCCCCCGTCGGTATGTAGCCCCAATCTCGGCTGTGAGACCACCGCGGCAAGGCGCCGACGAGCGCCAAGATCAAAACAATAATCAGGATAGTTCCAAGCATTGGTTGCTCCTTTCCAAGTAAATCCATCCGGCGATGTTCATGTTTCCGGCCCAGGCGGAATCCTTGATTCCTTGAAAACGTTCGCGCTGGGCCGGGTTGCGTTCGATTCATGCGCGGAATCGGACGCTAAAGCACGACGCTGATCGCGAAGCGGGTGCCGGGATAGTACGGGTCATACATGTAGTAGCCGCCATCCTCGTAATCAATGTAGAAGTCATCGGAGTAGTACCAGCCCACTGGCCACGGTTCCACGAACCCAAACCAATAGCCGCCGTATTGGAAGCGGGAATATCCGCCGACCATAACCGGGCTGCCAATGCTGAACTGGTGCTCGCGGCCAAAGTTGGAATGAAAACGCTCTTCTGGAATTCGGTCGTTGCTCCGGGCACTGAGGCGGAGCTCAGGCTGAGCGCGTTGTGCGGCCTCTGCCTGTTGTGTGCGTTGGGGTCGCTGTGAAGAGGCAGCCTGTTGGTGCTGCGGCGGCTGCTGGCCCTGGCTTTGTGACTCTTGTCGTCTTGCTGGGTTGACTTGATCCTGTTGCTGCTGGCCCTGTTGTCCTCGGGATTGTTGCTGCCTCTCAGGTTTAGCCTGCTGTTCTTGTGGGGTTTTGGCTTGCTGTTGCCTTTCGGGTTTGGCCTGTTGTTGCTGTTGCGGAGACTTAGCCTGCTGCTGTCTTTCTGGCTTGGCTTGTTGTTCCTGTTGCGGGGCTTTAGCCTGTTTCTGATTCTCAGGCTTGGCCTCTTGTTGCTGTTGCGGAGCTTTGGCCTGCGGCTGCCTTTCTGGTTTAGCTTGTTGTTGCTGATCCGGATTCTTAGTCTGCTGCTGCTTTTCAGGCTGTTGTGGTGCCTTAGCCTGTCTTTCAGGCTTGGGCTGCTGCTCGTGTTGCGGCGCCTTTTCTTCTTTTTTATCGGAATTCTCCTGCTGTGAATGAGTCGGTGCAGCAGCTAATCCGAAAAGCAGAAACACGCTTGATACGGCGATGACTCGAACTGATTTCACCATTTTTTGTCTCCTTCTTATCGTGCGTTCGCAGAGCCTGCGAAACTTCGCAGGTGTGCGGATCTTGCCGTCGAACCGTTCTTCCAGCAGCTTTCTCCGGATTCGCAGTCGAAAATCAGAGCGCGCTGGTGATTTCGATGCTTGGCTTGTGGTCCTTACTTTACGTTGTTCCGCCAACAGCGCTTTGCTATCCAACGCGGAGCCGGGAGAGGGAGTGGAGCAATCCAAATGCGTTGAGGAGCCACACCACTACGCAAATGACGACCACGGCATTCAAGATCGACTTGATGGAACCTGCCATCGGAATAAACTGGTTGATCAGCCAGAGGATTACCCCGACCACGATCAATGTGAACAGTACTTGAACTAAAGGCATGATTCATTACCTCGCTTTTGCTGCAAGCATTTCTTAACGACTGACAGCATGGTACGAACATCGAACGCATAAAGATGTACACTTGTGAACAACTTCTGATTTTATTAATTCACGCTCGGTCGCGACCATAACGACCGCGTCCCACTGCTACCGCTGGAATCACTTGTGTGCAAAATAGGACATACAGTCACTCGCACTTCGATGCAGGATGTCATGGCTGGCGTCGCAGCTTGTAACAACGGCTGCGACCGCCGGTTCAGAGTTTTAATGGGAACAGCCAAAAGATTGTTCAGTCCATCGAGGAGTTGCATTGAAACGAAAGAAGAGCCTGCCCGTCAATTGGGAAACGATCCTCACGGAAATTGCTGGGGGCAACGCGGCGGTGGAGTACGGCGCGAAGCGCAATATCTTCTGGCAAGGCCAAGCTGCGGATTCTATCTACTATCTCCGGCAGGGCAAGGTGAAGCTGGCAGTTACATCCAAACAGGGGAAGGAAGCCATTGTCGCCGTGCTCACCGCCGGTGACTTCTTCGGCGAAGGCTGCCTTGCGGGACAGCCGCTGCGCATCGCCACGGCTGTGGCGATGTCCGACTGCACTCTGATCAGGATTGAGCGTCCATCGATGATTCGCATGCTCCACGAGCAACATGACGTCTCGGAATTGTTCGTTTCGCACCTGCTTGCGCGCAACATTCGATATGAAGCCGATCTCGTGGACCAGCTCTTCAATTCCAGCGAGAAACGCCTGGCCCGAACCCTCTTATTGCTTGCGCATTTTGGGAAGGAAAGCAGGGCCGAAGCCGTCCTTCCACGAATTAATCAGGAGCACTTGGCACAAATGATCGGCACAACGCGATCTCGAGTCAGCCATTTCATGAAGAAGTTCAAGAAGCTTGGTTTTATCGATTACGCCAATGGCTTGACGGTCCACAGCGGCCTATTGAACGTGGTTCTCCACGATTGATTTTCACGGCAAACTCTTCGTCTTAAGCTCAAACCTTTAAGGATAGCTTTCCGCGCGCCGCCGGATTGAGCCGTTTTGATCAGAACCGTGTGCTGTATTGAACTGACACGCTAAACCGCGACGCGTATAAACAACGTGCCTCTACCTGCCAGTCAGAATCTGGTGAAAGGTGGGCCACCTAAAGGGGAACAATGAGTTTACGAAAGCAATAGAACTGAAAAGCCGAAACGCCTCGATTTCTGTGAGGCGATCAAGTGTGTATCACCCAAGAAATAGACATACTGCGAATTGCGAAAGAGGTACCAAAAATGAAGCGATTTAAATTTGTGGCGATCATCTGTGGTCTTGTGCTTATGGCCTTGGCAATTGCACCCCGGGCTAATGCTCAGACGTCCAACGAGAAAACTGTTATAACGTTCAGTGAGCCATTTGAAGTGCCCGGCGTGGACGCTCAGATCCTACCCGCCGGCACGTATGTATTTACGCTTGTAGACTCACTCTCTGATCGAAATATCGTGCGAATCACTAACGCAGACGGAACCCATGTCTATACCACCATCCTCGCAATCAACAACTACCGTTTGAAGCCGACCGACAAGACGGTATTGACGTTCAAGGAAAGAGGAGAGGGCCAGCCGGAAGCGATCAAGGCCTGGTTCTATCCCGGATACGCCTTTGGCCAGGAATTCGTTTACTCAAAGAAACGAGCGATGGAGCTGGCGAAAATCGAGGACGAACCAGTTCTCGCGATTCCAGTCGAAGTCACTCCGGATCAAGTCGAAGTCCTGAAAACTGCGCCGCTTGAGGCAGTAAAACCTACTGGTGAAGAAGTTCCGGTAACCGCAGTCGTACAAGCTCCACCGGTCGCAGTCGTCGCGAAGGCTGAGCCACAGGCGGCGCCAGAGACTTTACCCCACACCGCCAGTTCATTGCCGTTGTACGCTTCCATCGGGCTGCTTTCATTGCTCGCAGGTTTTACTCTCCTGATTGTGTCGAAGCGAGCTGCATAGTACAGGGGATAGACGAATCGTGGAGGGGGCAGGTGAATTTGACCTGTCCTCGTGGGCGGCGGTAAGGATTCATCCAGGAAGTAGGACTGCCGCTCAGAATCCACGAGATACCCCGGTGAATCAAGACCCAATCGACATCGAAAGAGCATATGAAACGGCATTGGCTCCAAAAACACTGGCTGCTTTTGTTGCTTGCTCTGATTATTTTGCCGCGTATTGGTGCAAGCCAGAACCAAGACGCCCTCGAACCCAAGCAGTCTGGTCCGTATGCGATTCGAACGAATGTGGACTTGGTCGTTTTGCGGGCGACCGTTAGGAACCGTCAAGGCGCACCGGTCTCGGGGCTCAAAAAGGAAAGTTTCGCGGTTTACGAAGACAAAGTCCTGCAACAGGTTGAATCGTTCAGCCAGGACGATATTCCCGTCACAATCGGCTTAGTGATTGACAGCAGCGGAAGCATGCGCCCGAAGCGCTCCGATGTGATTAGCGCCGCTCTGGCATTTGTACGCTCCAGCAATCCAGAGGATCAGGTATTCGTCGTGAATTTCAATGAGCATGTTTCGCTGGGTCTTCCTGCGAACACTCCATTCACGAGCAATGCGGCTCAATTGGAAAAAGCGCTATCCAGAAATGTCATATCCGGAATGACAGCTCTTTACGATGCGATCGCTACTGCCCTCGAGCAATTGCAGAAGGGAAAATGGGATAAGAAGGTGTTGATTGTGGTTAGCGATGGAGGCGACAACGCCAGCAAACGCAACCTGGCCCAAGTTATGACCACTGTGAATCAATCGAATGCGGTTATCTACACAATGGGAATATTTGATGAGACGGACGAGGATCGGAACCCGCGCGTGCTCAGGCAATTGTCACGAGCTTCCGGCGGCGAGGCATTTTTTCCCAAGACATTGCAGGGCATTCTGCCGATTTGCGAACAGATCGCTCATGACATTCGCAGCCAATACACGATCACATTCGTGCCGACGAACAGGAAGCAAGACGGGGCCTATCGGGCGATTGATGTAAAGGCACACGAGACGCCGGGAGGCAGACGATTGTCTGTCATCACTCGTGCAGGTTACTCCGCACCTCTCAATATCCAATCGTCTGGTAGCAGTCAGGTCAAACGTCCTTGAAAGTCAGAATCCCACGGCCGATGTTTTTTTTACAGCCCGCCCATATTTCGCAGGGCTCCCAGCGGAGCCCGCGTCCGCGATTCCTGCGGTGGCTCCGGAATGCTCTCTTCGCGGTTGGCGTTCTTGCCCTGGGTTACAGCGGTTTTGTGGTGCTCGACGCGAAACTCTATCAGGCCGCTCAGGCCCGCCGCTTTCAACAACAATTGGAAAGCGTAAGGCCAACCAACGCCGGCGGTCGTCACCTTGGAAATCTGCCGGTCGCTGCGACCACACGAGGAGCGTTGGGACGAATCGAAATAGCCAGAATCGGTGTCGCGGCGATGATTTTGGAAGGCATTGACGAACGGACTCTGCGGCGCGCGGTGGGACACATTCCGGGAACGCCACTACCGGGGCAGCTGGGGAACGTGGCGATCGCGGGGCACCGGGACACATTTTTCAGGGCGCTGCGCAATGTCCGGCGTGACGACGAAATCACTCTGACGACGCTGAACGGCTCGTACCGCTATCTTGTGGATTCTGCCCAAGTGGTCGCGCCGCAGGACACGCAAGTTTTGAATGATACCGGCGAAAGGATACTAACCTTGGTGACCTGTTATCCGTTTTACTTTGTTGGGCCGGCCCCGAAGAGATTCATCGTACGCGCGCACAGAATTCCCGCATAGCACCCGGGTTTCCGGTCAGCAAGGAATCGCTCCGATTCGGCGGGGCCTGTATGGCAATTGGCTACCGCACTCGCCTGCGGTCAAAACTTGGGTTCAACCTGGGTCCAACAACTGCCAAATTAGGCCCAAGACCCCGTACCATGAGGCAGAACAAAGCTAGACGGACCAACAAGATAGATTTTTAGCAACTGCCCGTCACACAGGGGGTAGCGAGCCCAAGTCTCGGCGGCCCCGCCAATATTTACAGTGACTTGCGGAATTGGAATCGGATTTTGTGACGTAGAATGTGGCGTAACACTTCCTGAGACCCCAACTGAAAGGGCACCGAGATCTCGACGGAAACCTTACGATTCCTGAACAGTCGGCCGAAACTAGTTCTAGCGCCAGGGCCAGAAAAACCCTCCGGCATCACAGGTGGACGAAGGACCGTGTTCAACGAAACTGCGCGGCTGTGCGGTTTTGTTCGGCAAGTACTTCGAGAAATTTTTCCGGATCGTTCAGGAATTCTTCTGAGGCGAGCGAACCGCTGATCACTCGTTCAGCAACCTGCCGAGCCATCGTGCGGCGCACGTCATCCTGCAACGAGGCACGACGATCAAGGAACGATTCTAGGAGTTGCATTTGTGCAGGAGTGAGCTGCGGAGTTCGCGCCGTGGTACTTTTGGGGGCCGCGGATACTTCCCAAAGTGACCGGTTCGCCTCCAGCGGCTTTTCCTGGACTACCACCGTCCCCGCGACGTAATCGCCGATGCGCTTATTTTTGGGGCTGATCAAACTGGTTATGATTCCGATCGCATACAGGGTTGGCAGGGCGTCGACAATTCTCATCAGATTTCGCAAAATGGCGGCTTGCGTATCGACTGGACGGCCCGATTCCATCATGACCCGCAAATGGGACCAGCGTTTTCCGGGCGTCTGGCCGTTCCAGACGGTCTCGAAGAACGCGTAATATCCGGCCTGCATTAGAAACACGATGAAGATCAGGATGGCATAGCCCCACAGCTTGCTGACTTGCGGGAGAAAGCGCGCGTAAGCAACCAGGCCGGCGATCAGGGCCAGCACGATGAATGCGGCGATCAGCAACAGCGAGTCCAGCGCGTGTGCGAGCGCACGGCTTCCGACCCCGGCTAACTGAAATTCCACGGAGGTCTGTTCGGGCGTCTCGATGATAAGCTTGTCTGACGGGAGCATCAATGATCTCCACCAAATGGCTAAAGAACCGCAGCCCTTTTTGGACGCGCGCCGATGAACTGGTCACGCGATCGGAGAAAAGCGGCATTCGCGCGTTGAGCCATCATGAGTTGCGAGAGCTAGCGCTATTATACCGTCAAATCGCGTCCGATCTGGCCACCGTTCGAGAAGACGCCTCAAGCAAACGGCTGGCGCAATCGCTGAACCAGCTGTTTGGCCGGGCGCACAACTCTATTTACATGGGTCGACGTTTGCACGCAATCGATATCGTCACGTTTTATCGGGATACCTTTCCGCAAGTGTTTCATGAGACGCTGCCGTACACGCTCACAGCCTGCGCCATTTTTTTCGCGATGGCCTTTGCGGGATGGATGATGGCCAGTTTCGATCCGGGCTTTCAGCACTACTTTCTTGGCCCGGCGATGATGCAGTCCATTGAGAAGCATCAGATGTGGACGCAGCCGGTGGTTTCCATGAAGCCGCTCGCGTCCAGCGCGATCATGACCAACAATCTTACGGTCTCGCTGGCTACGTTTGCCTACGGCATCACGGCTGGAATCGGCACCGTGTGGATGCTTGCGTTCAATGGGCTGCTACTGGGGGTCGTGGGCGCGGCGTGCTGGCAGGCAGATATGTCCAATCAGCTTTGGAGTTTTGTCGCGCCGCACGGCGTCCTCGAGTTGCCTGCAATTTTTATAGCGGGGGGCGCAGGATTGCTGCTCGCCAAAGGTTTGCTGTTCCCGGGGACTCTGCCTCGGGGAGCTTCTTTGATCGCAGAAGGAAGACGAGCCGTCCGGCTTGTGCTGGGAATTATTCCGCTGCTGATCGTCGCGGGAACAGTGGAGGGGTTCGTTTCGCCATCGAACTTGCCGTTCGTCTGGAAATACGTGCTGGCCGTGGGGCTTTTTGGAGGCCTGATTTTGTTTGTAATGTCAAAGACATCCGGGTCCTGTGCGAACGGCCCCAAACCGCTTCCCGAGACCGTTCCCATCGCTTAGAGCAGGCTTCGCTCTTTGACTTCAATGTACTTGTTGGCTAAAGCCGTGGAGATCCCTTGGGGCGCGGCCTGCACGATCAACGCGCCTTGTCGGCGCAAACGTGTGAGCAGGACCTCGCGCCTCTGGAGAATTTCTATCGCAGCGCTCTGTCGATACATCTCGTGAACATTTTCGGGACCTTCCAACGCCAGATTTTGCAATTCGTTTTGCGCCATGACGACGAATAAGACCAGGTGGCGTTTGGCCAGTGCCGCCGTGCACTCAATCACCTCCGGCGTCGCCGCAGTCTCCGCTAGATCCGTCATCCAGACCACCAGACTTCTGCGATTTTGCGAGGAAAGTAAAACCTCGGTCGCAAGCATGTGGTCCGCTTCGACGCCCTCGGCGCGCACTTGCGCCATGCTCTCCAGCAAAATGCGCAAGTGGGCCGAGCCGCGATTCGGCGCCACGCGTTGCTGCGGCTTCCGTCCGTATGCGAGCAGGGCTACGCGGTCGCCCGAATAAAGTGCCACCTGGGCCAGTCCGAGTGCCGCGTTGATCGCGTAATCCAATTTGGCCAGCCCATTGATACGCGCGCGCAAGAGGCGCCCTGCGTCAATGACCAGCCAAAGGGTTTGACTGCGTTCGACTTGATAGATTTTGGTGATCAGCTTTCCGCGCCGCGCCGTCGCTTTCCATGAGATATCCCTGAATTCATCGCCGGAGCGATATTCGCGCAGGCTTTCAAACTCCCTGCCCTGGCCCCTCTGATGCTTCAGTCGCTTTTCAAGTTCGATTTGCCGGCAGCGAATCAGGTACAAGCGTAATTTCCGGGCCTCCCGTAGGCTCGGATACACACGCACCGATTGACTCAGGCGCGCGCGCGCCCAGCGTTCCGCGAGATTCCAGGCCGTGCGATACTTCAGCCAAACGTCGTGAAATTCCGCGTCACCGCGTGCGCTCGGGCTGATGGCATAGGTTAGAGAGCAGGAGTTGCCCGCATGAATGGAAAGCAGTTCACCGCCGGGGAGCCCGGCGCTGACCGTTTCGGGGGCCTCGTCAAAAATCTGGGCCGATATGGAAACTCGGGAGTGATTGACGGCTTCGAGAGTGACCTGCGCCTGCTCCGCCAGCCCCAGTGGATCATGCCAGAGCCGCAGTACCTCAACTTGCTCTGGCCGGGGCAATCGCCGTAGATCGAAGAACCACAGACACACCACGAACACATCCCAAATCAACATCAGATAAAGCATTCGGGGCTGAATCCAGGCGGGAACGATCCAGAACAAGCCGAGAAACAGCAGGAAGAAAAATCTTCGTCCAAAAGCAAATGGAATGCGGCGAGCGTTTTCCGCGCGGGCAGATACATTCGCAGGCGCGAGGTGGTCCACAGAGTTTACCGGGGAACATCCATGCCCGTCAGAATCTCGCTGATGACTTGATCGGGTGTAACGCCGTCGAGATCCGCTTCGGGTTTGAGCAACATGCGGTGCCTCAAAATGGGCGGGGTTGCCGCCTTCACGTCGTCGGGGATTAGAAAATCGCGCCCCTCCAGGGCAGCGATGGCCTTAGACACAAGCATAATGGAGATCGCTGCGCGCGGGCTTGCGCCAAGGCTTAAAGCCGGCGAATCCCTCGTCAGCCGCACAATCCCGACAATATAGTCGAGGAGTTTCGGTTCCACACGCACGCGCGCTGCTTCTTCACGCGCGGACTGCAAAACTTCCGGCGAGACAGGCTCGACCCCAATGCGATCAAAGCGACGCGCGTCGAACCCCTCCTGGTAATGCGACAAAATTTGCGTTTCTTGCGTCAAATCCGGGTAGCCCACGCGAATCTTCATCAGAAAGCGGTCCAACTGGGCTTCCGGAAGCGGGTAGGTGCCCTCAAATTCAATCGGATTCTGCGTGGCAAATACGCTGAACGACTGCGAAAGGGGATGGCTTACACCATCGATCGTGACTTGCAACTCCTCCATGGCCTCCAGCAAGGCCGATTGCGTTCGCGGAGGCATACGGTTAATTTCGTCCGCCAAGAGCAGGTCCGTAAACACAGGCCCTCGTTGCAGACGAAAGGCTCCGGTCGCTGGCTCGAATATATTCCCGCCCAGAACGTCGGCCGGAATGAGATCCGGAGTACACTGCACTCTCTGGAACTGCAGTTGAAAAACGTGCGCGAGCGATTTGATCGCCAGCGTCTTGGCGAGTCCCGGCACGCCTTCCACCAGGGCATGGCCGCGCACGAGCAACACCAGCAAAAGCTGATCCAACACTTCGGATTGCCCAACAATAATCTTGGCCAGCTCTTTACGGACGTGAGCGGCAAGCCCTGCGGCGGTCATTTCCAATTGGGGATCTCCTTCGCAGATTTGCTGGTCTCAAGTTCCCGGGTGTACCGCTGCAATTGGCGGATCAAGTCCAGCGCCTCATCGTCATTGGGCTCGATGTCCCGCATCGCGCGCTCCGCGTGCACCAGAGTATCGAACAGGGCGTCCTTAGGCCAGCCAAAGCGTTCCGCAGCCGCTTGAGACAACATCGCTAACTTGGTTGCCGCCGGTAACGACAGCTTGCGCGTCAGGGAGGATCGCAGGCGCTGGTAAGAAATGGCGACTGCGCTGGGTGCCGCATGCGCCGTTTCGTAAAGGCCGCCCAGGGTGTTTACGAACTCCAGAGG
>Ga0210383_10005977_pt1 | contig 10644 bp, 5 predicted proteins | sample IncBWC14OmetaG_FD_160072 | JGI IMG/M metagenome (GOLD analysis project Ga0210383, IMG submission 160072) | Forest soil microbial communities from Barre Woods Harvard Forest LTER site, Petersham, Massachusetts, United States - Inc-BW-C-14-O ...
CACACGCGAACGAATCTTTTTCCAGCGGGAGAGGAGTGTATCTTCGAATGCCGTCCAGTCACGGTCGGTGATATCCCCCTCCTTTGAAAGTCGGGCCTTTTCGATATTGCAGCGGATAAATTCGCGAATAGCGGTGTCCACTACGCCATCGTCATCGGTCACCAAATGTAGCTGTTTGACGAAGGGTCGACCCCTTTCACGCCCAACATTTTCATTGCCGATCGGTATCAACAGTTCCGCTCGTTCTCTCGCCGCTTCGCGTTTTCGCCGCCCTAAAATCGCGTGGAGTTGATTGACGAAGTGGTTTCGCTCGATCCATGCGGGCTGATTGTGCTGCCACGCTGACATAGCCTCGGTGTGCAACCAACCCAAGAGCTCATTCGCAATTGAGTCACAATCTCCCGAGCACCACTCCGGTAGCTGCAAATGTCCAATCGTTTTCTTTCGTAGATCGACGCTGGCGGCACCATCAGACGCGTCCGAAAGATCAATCCTCTGAATTACGGCCCGGAGTGAATTCTGGGACTTCGGGAGGAGAACCCGCTTTACGAGCATGGCAATACCGCTTGGAGGGTCAACGCTAACCTTCCGCAATTCCCCGATGCAGGCACCGATCTCCTCTTCCGACACCGCACGAGCAATTCGCCGGGCAATGCATTCGGGCACTGCGCCGTTCGTGACCATCAGAAACGATGTTGTCTCGACCAACCTATTCCCGCAATCGACAGCCTCAATCCATGTTGCCAAGGTGTTCCACAGTCCGTGGGACCGATCGCCGAAGGGGTTGGCAACCGCGCGAATGGAGTGTTTATCCTGTTCAAGCACCATCGTGGAATCAGAGTTTCGCACAGCCACGTCATCATCAGTCTCGATACCAATGCATGCTCCTGCATCTTTCTTAGCTAGCCAATTAAGGGCGCGCTCAAACTGATACGCAAAACCGGCTGCCGGACCTGCGGCTGAGTGGCGGTTAGATTCCATGTTACGAAGGTGATTATAATCCTATCTTGGAGTTATTGTTTGACTAATATACTCACTGTTTTACCGGCGAACAATAGCAACACCCCCAGCAGATCTGACCACCTAGTGCGGCACTAGGTGCCCATTTCGTTTTATGTTGATGTAAATGACTGATTCAATAAAACTGGTTGCTCCTAGGTGCACCTTCGGAGTTTCGACTTTCTGCCTGGAATCTAGGCACACACAGCGGTGAGCTTCCCCCTCCTCAGTGTGCATCGAGGCTCGGACGATATGCTGGTTTGCATATTTAGGACGAAGTGCTGTCCTAGCATCGTGTGAAAGGCTGGGACGCAGGACACTGTCTTCGCCTAAAGATACCCAGCTCGCCCGATCTTCAGGAAGCTACCTTCACCAGGCGTGCTCCCGCCGGGTCATACACGTATTGGGTTATACTCCCATCCTTGATGCGCTCGACCACTTCGTTCACAACAAAAAGAGGAACGAGGAACCACTCGCGCGGTTTGACCGGGTTGCCGAAGCGATCCCTGAGTTCAATATCCAATTGCGCTGGCTCGAACACACGATGGATCGCATTTTCGAGCTTGATGCGGTTTATGTTGTAGAGCTCATAAGTGGCTATGATTTCCACATCGGCCATTAGGAAGGTTGGGTCCAGGTTCGCGTTCGCAATGCGTGTCTCGACCTTACTTCCTGTGACGCCGATCTTGTGTAGAACATCGCGGTTGGCCGCCACAACAGGATGGTCCGACTTACTACGCAGAACATACATCGTGCCGCTTGCCAGATCATCCTCAGCAGGCTCGTTGGCGAACAGTGGCCCGGTATCGGGATTGGTGATCAGCCGTCCCGCAGCGTCGCGGTGAAGCGCTCGCTGGAAGGAGCGCACCAGTAAATTGCTTTCGGTTCCGTTGTCGTAGATGACACGCAAACGGCTATCACGACGGTCATATTGCGTCCTGAAATCCTCACCCACCTCGGCGACGTAGGCGATCTGACCGTGGACAATGAAGCACTCGTCCTTCTGAATCTCGGCCATCCTGATCTCGTCCAAGGTCTGGACGGGAAGCGTATGGCGGATGCCGGACTTCAATTCTCGTTTCACCCGTTCGAAAATCGGCTCGAACTTCTCGAAGTCCGCACAGACGGTGCGATTGGCAATTTCCTCGGCAGCACGTTTGTCAGCGCTCTTGCGGACGTGCCGGAGCTCGGTGATGCTTCCCCCACCCGGGGCACCCTTTAGCTCTGCCAACAGCTCGTCGTCGATAGTCCCCGACGACACAGCAGCGACAATCTCCTTGCCGGATAACAACCCCTGACGATCCGTTGGAATGAGCAGCGATCTACACTCCTGAAGGGCACGCAAGCGGTCAAGACGCACGGCATACAGCCGCTCAAAAATGTCGCGATCTTCGCCGTGCTCCGGGGCGCGACCCTGTTTCTCGACAAACCGCTGGATCTCCTCAAATCCGGCAATGATTCGCTCCTCGCGGGGCGAGCGTCCGCCTTTCTTCTGCGGCTCCGCGAAGTCGTCCAGTTCCTCGCGCAGTTTGTCGAGGTCGATATCACTCATAGCGACCCTCATCTTTGTAGCGGACAAAGGCGGCGGCGCCTTCGGCCATCTTCCTTTCCCAGGCATCCTGCGAGGTGAGCGATGGGAGCCGTCCCCGTTCCTTCTTGAACCTGAAGGCGCGCACGGCCAGCTCCTTCGCTTCTTCGGGCATTAAGCTCGTGCGCTTGGCAGCGATCGCTGCCGCGACCTGTTTCAGGCTGTCCTCGGTCATGGCTTTCGCGAGGATCGCATAAGCTTCGCTAAACGGGTTGATGCGGTCGATCAGATCGATGTCGAGTTCTCGCACGTCCATAGCAAACCTGCGCACGCCGTCAACCAAGGCGGTGTTGGCAGCCTGCTCGGCGTCGTCCCCGCCACCGCTCGCAAGCTGCTTGGCTTGTTGTGTCAGATTGAGTGCGGCAATGGCGCGCTGACGCACGGCCTCATGGTCTTCGTCGTTGAGCTCCGGATATTTGTCCTTGATGATCTTGCCCAAGCGCACTTGCGTGAGCTCCTCGGGCATCAGCTCCTCGTCGAACAGACCACGCTCAAGTGCGATTTTGTCCTGAACGAAGGCGGCAATAACCTCGTTCAAATCCTCCTGACAGATGCGCGCGGCTTCCTTGCTTTGGGGTTCCGCGAGCCCTTTGATCTCTATCTGGAATTGTCCCGTCTCCTCGTTGAAACCGACATTGCATTTGTTGGGGTCATAGCCGCCGTCGCCGTAATCGAAACCGGTGCTAGGTCCGCTCTCGGGGTGCTTTGGTTTGAACTCAAAGCGCGGCGCAAGCACCTGTTCCATAAGCAAACTCGCCGCGATAGCCTTCAGGGTATCGTTCACTGCCTCAGTGACTGCCTCTTCGGAAGCGTCCGGCTCGGCAATCAGGTTCGTGAAGCGCGCGCGGACCTTGCCCGGTGCGTCGCGGGTCGCGCGCCCTATAATCTGCACGATTTCCGTTAAGCTCGACCGGTAGCCGACCGTCAGCGCGTGCTCGCACCAGATCCAGTCGAAGCCTTCCTTCGCCATGCCGAGAGCGATGATGATGTCCACATAATCCCGGTTGTTCTTCTGCGCCGGGTCTTTCAGCGCGGCGGAAACGCGATCGCGCCTGGTGGGGTCATCATCGACCAGATCAGCGATGCGCAGAACGCGGCCTTCCGGAGTTTTGACGAGCTGAAATCCCGTGGCGGAGTCAATCCCTTGCCACTCGCCCAATGCTCCGATGATATGCTCCACTTCCCTGATCTTGTCCTTCGTGCTCTCGCGTGAATTGACGTTCGGAATATGGATGATGGTTTTTTCGGCCGGCTCGAGCACCTTGAGGATGTCATCGACATAAGAGCCGCTATAGAAGAAATAGCCGATGTCGAGTTGCTTCAGGTATTCGTAGCCGTTGAGCTGTTCATAGTAGGTATAGGTGACGCTGTCGAACTTCGCTTCGTCCTGCGGGGCGAGGACGGCCTCTGCGTCGCCCCGGAAGTAAGAGCCGGTCATCGCCACGATATGCACGCGGTTACGGGCGATGAACTGACCGAGATGCACGCCGAGCTTGTTGTCAGGGTTGGCCGAAACGTGATGAAACTCATCCACAGCGATCAGTCTGTCGTCGAACTCCTCCACCCCATATTCATCGACTGCAAAGCGGAACGTCGCGTGAGTGCAGACCAGCACCTTGTCGCCGCTCTCAAGAAACGCCCCAACGGCCTTGACCTTTCCGCCGTTGTCCTCGCCAGGCGCGTTGCAGAGGTTCCATTTTGGCTCCACACGCCAGTCGGCCCAAAATCCAAACTCCGTGAGCGGCTCATCCTGAAAGCTCGCGCCGATGGCTTTTTCCGGCACGACGATGATCGCCTGCTTAAGCCCTTGGTTCTGGAGCTTGTCGAGCGCGATGAACATGAGAGCGCGGCTCTTGCCCGACGCTGGTGGCGACTTGATAAGCAGGTATTGTTCGCCCCTCTTTTCGTAGGCGCGCTCCTGCATCGGCCGCATGCCAAGCGCGTTGGCCTTAGTCGAGTTACCAGTGCGGGCATACGAAACCGTAATGGAGGGAACTGATTTCATCTCAATGGTCACGCGTCCGTCTCCACCTTTCGTTTCTTATCCGTTTCTCGTCCTGCGGTCATCTTGGTATAGAGATCGAACAACTTTTCGAGCCGCTCAGTGTCATTCTTGAAGCGGCGGCCGACATAAATCCGCTCAAGCACCTCATCGTTGCGCTCATGAGCCCGACGCAGGTCGTCAGGCATTTTGTCAGGCTCGTAGAGGTCGGCAATGGTCGCCGGGAAGTGGTGTTCACGCGCCAGCAAGATGTCCTCGGCGCAGTGGGTCAGGTCGGCCTTGTTCTTCTCGGTCAATAATGGCACGGGAAAAGTGTTCCAGCCAAGAGTCGATGAATATCGAAGTCGACTCTCAAGCTTGCCGCATACAGTTGCTATCCAAACAAAATGAAGCTTAGACAACAGCACTGCGAGTTGCCACAGTGGCGGATTATATATTGCCAACGCTGCGTCCGAAATGATGGTTGCCGCGTCGCAAATGTTCGTCGGGAGATACTCCCGAGTCTCGGACGAATGTCTAGCAATCGCGATAGACAGTGTTTCCTTATGTGCTCGCTGCGCAAACTTGTGCGGAATACTCGCGTACCCCTTAGTCGTCTTGGCTGGAGACTCAGTTCGGAAAGATCTTACCCTTTCAATCCTTTCTTGGATCTCTGGAATGGAATTGGCAAGCTCCCGACAATCATCTTCTATCCAGAGACATCTCCGATCTTGAAAATGGATCAATTCTTGTGAACCTAGCAGTCCTCGAATAAGCGATGCACCTTCAGCGTGTTTTCCAACCAGATTCACTGCCTCGTCGTACGACAGGATGAGATTGCCGCCGTCGCGTGCCATGCTGCCGGAGACCATAGTCCCGAATTCACGGCATAGAGGCTCATCGCGCGTTTTAACATACAGTTCGCCTCCGGCGGTTAAGTACGGGGAGATGGAATCTACTTCTCGCTTGACATCACCTTCATACAAGGTGCATCGGGTAGGCCTCGTTCGACCGACGCCGATGATCACACATTGAACGACTGCATTATTCGATGCATTGTTCCGCCACTTGAACCCCTGGTGTGCGAAGTGGATGTGACAACCAGCCTCGTACAGTCGTGACCACAAATGCGCGACTTGCTCACCCTCGCTAATTGAGCTTGTTGAAACGAATGCGAAGGTCCCATCGCAACGCTGGATGAACTCAGAAGCATTCAGATACCAGGCGGTGACGTAATCGCAATCTTTGAAATCAATATGGCCTCTAAAGATGGCCGCCATATCTCCCTTCTGCGCTACTGTTTGCTTCCTGGCCCCCTTAAACTGTGGGTTACCACAAATGTAGGTTTCTCCACCTTCGTTCTCGAAGTCGATCTGCGCTTGGTCCAATGGAGAGCTGAAGAGGTCCTCCGCCTGGAATTTCACCCCCGTTCCCGTCGGCGGGCAGATACTAAGCCAGTCCAGTCGCAGAGCATTCCCGCAAGTGATCCAATTATCTGCGCGGAGCGGCAGGAATTCGGCCAGCGCCAGTTGCTGTCCGCGATATAGGACATCGCACTGATATTCGGCAATGACGAGAGCAAGTCGTGCGATTTCCACTGGAAAGTCACGCAGCTCAATACCTCGAAAATTGTTCAATGGAATTTCACTGCGAAGATCAGGCTCGCCGCGCAGCCTGTTGATTTCCGACTCGATGGCGCGCATTTCCTTATAAGCAATGACGAGAAAATTGCCGGAACCGCAGGCTGGATCAAAGACCCTGATCCTCGCCATTCGCTTGCGAAGGTTGAGCAAGGTTCGGGGATTGTTTGCCGCTTCCTGGAGTTTCGCGCGCAGGTCGTCGAGAAAGAGTGGATTGAGCACCTTGAGGATATTCGGCACACTCGTGTAATGCATACCGAGCGTGCCGCGCTCCTCGTCCTCCGCGACAGCCTGGATCATTGACCCGAAGATGTCCGGATTGATCTTCGTCCAATCGAGATTACCAATGTGGAGGAGATAGGAACGCGCGATTCTGCTGAACCGCGGCACATCCATGTTGCCGGAGAAGAGACCGCCGTTCACATACGGGAAACCGTTGGCCCACCGGGGAAGCCCCGCGCTTGCTCTATCTACGATCGTCGTATTCATGGCGTGGAACAGCTCGCCGACGACCTCATGTGTATTGGAAGAATCCCTAGCGCTCATCTGGGTGACGGTATCGGTGAACAAGCCCTTGCCGTGAAAGATGCCGGTGTCCTCGGCAAAGAAACAGAAGATCAGCCGCGCCATGAAGTGATTCATGTCGTGGCGGCGCTCGGCCGTGCCCCACGCGGGGTTGTCCTTCAGAAGTTCGACATAGAGTCGGTTTAGTCGGCTGGTCGCCCTGATATCGAAGCTGTTTTCAGCGATTTGCCTGACTGTGGTGATGCCAGCAAGGGGCAGGAAAAAGCCGAAATGATCTGGAAAATCCTCGTAAGCACAGGCAACGGTTTCACCGCTCGCCAAGTCCTCGGCCTCAAAATCCACGCCGTCGGTCGCCAGGATGAACTTCGCTTTCGCTTTGCCGGTCGCCAGGCTCGCCTTCAGCGCTATCAGTGTTTTCGTGACCTGCCCTGCGTCGCAGATGGCGATGTGAATGTTGTTGGTCTGAAGAACTCCACCAATGTCGGACTTATTCGAGGCGCCAGTACGCAGCCTCTTGATCGTCGTCTCTTTATTGCCGAAAGCTTCGAGGAAGGAATACGGAAAGTTCTCGGGGTCAAACGGCTGATCCGCCAATTGCGAAATGGCTTCTTCTATTTCAACGGCATTCAACTGTTCGCCCTTCCCAGCGTAACGACGTAACTCATGCCGGCCCCTTTTCCGGCGCAGCCACCCTACATCGTGATTTGTACATATTAGTTAGGGCCGGCTCGCACGGCGTCGCCTCGCTGTGTGTTTTATATGGTATCTCAACGTGGCTCTGCAGCACGCAAGTTGCGAATCGGGATAGGCCTTGTGCAGCGGAATTGGCGTGGACGGTGGAGATTGTGTTGCTGTGGCCCGTGTTGACGATCTGGAGTAGGTCAAATGTCTCGTCACCTCGAATTTCCCCGAAGTTCGGTGAGGTCGGAGTTGACGATGAGACACTCGATTGTGCGGAGGGACGGAACAACGACAACATCGTCCCGACGGATTTGACGGCCTAGTGCGGCACTATACGCGATTGTGTCGCTTTCGCGGTTATCTTCAGTCCAAACTAGATACCTTACAGACGAATGAGTCTCCGCCTGAACTATTCCCACATACCTTGAACCACTGACGCACCGTCAGGACCGTTCGCGGATGCCGTTGTCTTGCATCTCGTCTACCTCAACTGCCCTTCCTGTCAAACCCTGCGCCTAGGCCGTCCGCTTCTTCCGTCAAGGGCTTCCGCTTCGCTCCAGTAAACGCCAACCCCGCGCCCTTGACGGCGCGGACGGCTAGTCGCCTTGGGACTTCCAGGAAGGGCGTTTGTTTTTCATGGCAGCAGACTGCGCTGCCACGGAAGGCAAGCAAAAACACCTTCGAAGAGGACCAAATGAATTCCCAGCAGATTGCAGAACTCACGACCAACGCCGTCAAGGAATTGGCGTGCGCGCTCGAAGCCGGGCACAGCGAAGCTTTGACGCGGTATCTAGCGGCCATCAGCCGCTTTCATAAATACTCGCTGCACAATGTAATGCTCATTGTTTTGCAGAAACCAGATGCAACCCACGTCGCAGGCTTCCACATGTGGCGCAAATTTGGACGGCACGTCCGAAAAGGCGAAAAGGGTATCAACATCTTTGCGCCAATACTGCGGCGAAAAAAGGCCCCGGAGAACGGAACGCAAGAGAACCCGGAAGACACTGTCCTTGGCTACCGCCCGTGTACTGTCTTTGATGTGAGCCAAACGGAAGGCAAACCCCTACCCTCGATCGGAAGAGTGCAGGGCGACGCCCGCCACTACGGTGAGAAGCTCGTCGCCTACACACTCTCGCTCGGAATCCGGCTCGAATATTCCCCGGCGATTGCTCCCGCGCGCGGCATTTCGGAAGGCGGGAAGATCACACTGCTACCGGACTTGGATTCGGCGGAAAACGCGGCGGTACTCGCACACGAACTAGCGCACGAGATTCTCCACCACCAGCCCCGTCGCGCGGCGACCTCGAAGACAATTCGCGAGACCGAGGCCGAGGCCGTGGCGCATATCGTCTGCCAGGCTCTCGGGCTCTCAATCGGGACGGCCTCCGCCGACTACATCCAGTTGCATCGCGGAGATGCAAAGCTGCTGTTCGAAAGCCTCAATTACATCCGCCTGGCGGCAGGGAGGATTCTCGAGGGAATTCTGGAAGACCAAAACCAGCCCGAGGTGTCGGCGGCCAACGGATGCTAAGGCTACCCGGCGACATCGTTGATCGGCGGGCTATTTTTTCGGTGGACTCTTTTTCTGGAGGGCGGCCTCCATTAGCGTTTGGCGCTCCTCCCCGATACGCATGGCAATTCCGGTCACGCGGCCCACGACTTCAACTTCGTTCGGGTGGCGGAACGTTCGAGTCGGCTCGCCCGAATCCGGATGCGGAATGAGGGTCAATATCCCATTCTCGATCTGGCACCATCCACAGGCATAACCCGTGCGGATATCCAGAAAATAAATCGGGCGCGCGAACTGCGACTGGGTCGAACCTCCGCTGACGGGGCCTTTCTGGACGCGTGTTTGCTTGGCATCGATCTGGACAAACGTTCCCGGAGGCAAAAGCGGCCACATCGTCCTATCTTCCATTCCGATATATCCGTACAGCGAGCGCCGCAGGTCGAGGCGCCGGAGCAAGGGAACTGGCACATCGCCCCAGATATCAACCAACTGGGAAAGCAAGTTCGTCTTCTTCAGCTCAAGTATCGCCTCTGGACTCGGTGCGCTTTCAACAGATTCCTCGGGCGGCGTGAGAAGGTGGGTCTTCGGCGGACGGAAAAGCGGACGCTCTTTGGCGATTTGGTCAGGCTCGATGCCGTACCATTTTTGAATCTCTGCTATCTCGAGCTGATAGATCACGGCGAGGGTTGCTGTCTTAAAGCTGCCCGGCAAGAAGCGCCCTTTCTCGACATCGACGATCCAAGCCTTTGAAAGAGCGTAATCTGGGTTTTGACGCTCCGCGGCCAACTCAGTGCTGCGCTGTTCAACAGCGCGCAGGCTCAAGCCGAGACGCACGCGTATTCTCTTCAGCCTCGCACCCGCCTGCTGTAAGACCCCGGTATCAGCCATGCGCGAATAATACTCCAGAGAATACGTTACTGTCGACTTACGCGTGGATAAGCCTCGTTGAATCTGCAAACTGCCAAAAGCACTCGATCCGACACGCTGTCCACAACTCCGGACGCTTTTAGAAATTACGCCGAAAAACACTGCTCCTCTTTCATCGTAGCGGACGCGGCGTGTCTTCCCGTCAGCACTCTTCATGAACCGAAACAAGGGCCCGGAACCCCCTCTGCCTGCGGCCAATGGTCGCGCTTCCCGCTCGCCGAAGGCATCTCCCCGCGGCCGGGCGGCAGCCACCGGTCGCACGATTGTCGACCGTGTCCGTGGGATTCTCGCTGCCAGGAACCTTACCGTATATAAAGTTTCTGTTCTCACGAAGGCCATGTACCCGCGCGAGTCGGGCTATCACGTTCCTCGCAACTTCTACTTTCAACTTCGTTCGAAAGCATGGAATCCCACGATTCACCAGCTCGTTGCGCTAAGTCGGGTTTCCGGCTACAGCCTGGTCGACTGGCTGGCGGTCTTCGGGTTTCGGTTAGATATCATTCCCCGTTTGCAGTGTGCACTTCCCTACCCCCGGACAACACTGCTGGATAGCAGCCTGAACGATCAACGTGAACCCATTCCCTGGTTCCGCGACCGCATGGGCGGTGCCAGGACTCCACCCGTTTCGCCTCTGAGCCAGCTCCTTGAACCGTCTGGCGAGCGGCGCCTGGGGTCCATAGTTTTGATCGACCGCGGACCGTACTTCTACGTGAAGATCGGCAGGCAGGACGCCTTTGCCTTTCCCGACCTTCTCCCCGGAAGCATTGTGCGCGCGAACCCTCGGCTCATGGAG
>Ga0210383_10005978_pt1 | contig 10643 bp, 11 predicted proteins | sample IncBWC14OmetaG_FD_160072 | JGI IMG/M metagenome (GOLD analysis project Ga0210383, IMG submission 160072) | Forest soil microbial communities from Barre Woods Harvard Forest LTER site, Petersham, Massachusetts, United States - Inc-BW-C-14-O ...
CCCGATCGATCGGCCCCCGCCGTCTCCATTGTAGCTGGAAGGAGGCCCCGCGTGCTTCAGTTTGATGAAGGCTGTATGACGAGCGCAAATATGAGCCCTGATACGAACCGAAATACGAGGCCGGGTACGGACCCCACAGGGTCGGCCGGGATACACGGAGCGAGCAAGAGATGAGTTCCACCGAAACCACGATGGCGCCGAGACTGGTCACCGATTCGCAGTCGGAAATGACCGAAATCATCCTGCCCAACGACGCCAACACGCTCGGCAACCTGTTGGGCGGACGACTGATGCACTTCATCGACCTGACCGGCGCCATGGCGGCTTACCGGCATTCGCGGACGCACGTGGTGACGGCGGCAATGGATCACATCGATTTCATTCAACCCGTCCATGTCGGCGACCTGCTCATACTCAAATCGAGCGTGAACCGCGCGTTTTCAACATCCATGGAAGTGGGCGTGAAGATCTGGGTAGAACACCCGCAAACCGGATCGCTGCTCCACGTCGCCAGCGCCTACCTCGTGTTCGTAGCGATCGACGCAAAAGGGCGTCGCGTGCGGGTGCCCGAACTGAAGCCGGTGACCGCCGATGAACTGCGGCGCCATGAAGGCGCGCTGCGCCGCCGTGAGTATCGCGAAGCGGAAGCGATGAGGCGCAAACAGGCCGAGCAAGCGTTTGCGGCGCAAAAAGAAGCGGAGCTCGCGAAATCGTAACCCGATCGAGAAAGATAGAAAAGGAGTAGTGAACACTATGGCGCATTCGCATGCCATGCCTTCGCCCGTGGCGTTGCCGGGCGTTTCAAAGATCATCGCCATCGGCTCAGGCAAGGGCGGGGTGGGCAAAACCACCGTGGCCGTCAACATTGCTATTGCCCTTTCGAAACTGGGCCAGCGCGTGGGCCTCATTGATGCCGACGTCTACGGGCCCAACGTGCCGATGATGATGGGCTCGTCGCAGCAGCCGGTCGTTGGGCCCGGCAACCAGATCATCCCCAACCTGACTCACGGCATCAAGACCATCTCCATCGGTTATATCTCTCCCGGCGACAAGCCCATGGTCATGCGCGGACCGATGCTGCACCAGATCATTCGCCAGTTTCTGCAGCAGGTGGACTGGGGCGAGCTCGACTATCTCATCGTCGATCTTCCCCCCGGAACAGGCGACGTGGTCATTTCATTGGTGCAGACGGTGCCATTGACAGGGGCCGTGGTCGTCTCCACCCCCAGCGATGTGAGCCTGCAGGACGCGCGCAAGGCTCTCGAAATGTTCGGCCAGGTGAATGTCGAGGTGCTGGGCATTGTGGAGAACATGAGCCACTTCACCTGCCCCCATTGCCACAACGAAATCGACATCTTTTCCAAGGGTGGCGCGGAGCGCACTGCAACGCAGTTCAACGTGCCGTTCCTGGGTTCGATCGAGCTGGTGCCGGCCATTCGCGAGGGCGGCGACCGCGGCCTGCCAGTGACGCTTGCCGGCCCCAAGAGCCCGCAGGCGGCGGAGTTCTACGCCGTGGCACAAAAGTTGATGGAGCGCGCGGAGGCTGCGGCAGCCGCCAACAGCGATGTGATCGAGATCAGCTAGCGACACGAAGCAGAAATTGCAGAAGAAGATATAATCCGGTTGACTTCTCCATATGTTGAATGCTACATAGGGTAGGTTGACCGGTTTCTTATGCTCGAACTCCGTCGTGTTTCCAAGCATTACTCCGGAATACCCGCCGTGGATGACGTCAGCTTCGCTGCCCGTCCGGGCGAGGTGACGGGATATCTCGGCCCCAACGGCTCCGGCAAGTCCACCACCATGAAGATGATCACCGGCCTCATCGAGAGGACGTACGGCGAGATCCTCTTCGAGGGCAAGCCGATTGAAGAGGACCTCATCAGCTACAAGCGGCGAATGGGCTATGTCCCCGAGGAGCCGTACCTCTACAACCATCTGTCCGGCGCGGAATACCTCACCATGGTCGCCCAATTGCGCGATCTGCCGCCCCGGGAAACTTCTGAGCGCATCGACGGCCTGCTTCGCCTGCTTTCGTTGTTTGATGATCGCCACGCGTCCATTTCCGGATACTCCAAGGGGATGCGCCAGAAGATCCTGATTGCGGCGGCGCTGATGCACAATCCCGACCTAGTACTGCTCGACGAGCCTTTCTCCGGCCTCGATGTGGGATCGGCACTGGTTCTTCGCAGTCTGATTCAGGAACTCGCCCGCCGCGGCAAGGTTGTGCTGTTCAGCTCCCACGAACTGGATACAGTGGAGCGCGTCTGCTCGCACGTCGTCATTCTTCATCGCGCCAGGGTAGTGGCGGACGACTCCATTGCAGCCCTGCGCAGCATGACCGAACTGCCCACCTTAGAAGAAATCTTCTCGCAGTTGGCGGTGGAGCAGGATACCGATTCGATCGCTCAACATTTCGCGGATCTCATCCATGCGTGAATTTGTGCGAACGCACATCGCCCGCCTACCCCTGGAGTACCGTGTGCTCCATCGACAGTTCCTTCTGCGCGTCATCGACCTCGAGGCTCTTTCGATCGAAGCCGATATCCCCCGCTTCCTGGGCCAGTTTGCCGGCGTCCTGATGATGATCAGCCTGGTCCAGGCGCTGGGCACGCTCATGTTTCCTCCGCCCCCGGCGCTCTACTGGCACGTGGAACAGTCGGCTGTCTCCAGAATGATGCTGGTCATCGGCCTGATCGCCGTCCTTACCTGGGACAACATCTTTCCCGACCGGCGCGATGCCATGATTCTCGGTCCTCTGCCGGTAAAGCCGGGAATTATTCTGCTGGCCAAGATATCCGCGTCTGCAGGCCTCCTCGGAATCGCCATCCTGGCGCTCAACTTCGCATCCAGCTTTTCCCGTTCGCTGGTATTCGGCGGAGCCGGAGGTTGGTTGGGAATCTTCCGTTACTTCGTGTCTTACTGGTTCACGATGGTTGCCTCAGCGGCGTTCCTCTATGGTGCTGTGCTGACTATTCAAGGAACGACCGCGTATCTGCTGCCGCGCCGCCTCTTCCTTCGCGTCTCAGCGTTTCTGCAACTGGCGGCCTTCGGTGTTTTTCTCGTCGCCTATTTTCTCGCGCCTTCTGTCGACACGCACGCGCAACTGGCAACGCTCGGCAGCCGCTCTCCTCTGGCGGCCTCACCCATCCTGTGGTTTTTTGCGCTGCTCAATCAGTGCAATGGCTCATTGCCAGCCGGCGCTCTCTGGCTGGCACAACGCGCCTGGATCGCGCTGGCCTGCGCCGTCGCCGGGGCAACGGTTTCATTGCTCGTGTGCTATCTGCGCACCATGCGCAAGACCGTGGAAGAACCCGATCTGGTTCCGGCAGGCCACGCCGTCCGCTGGATGCCGAAGTTGGGCGGCTCCCTCCAAACCGCGGTGCTCCTCTTCACCCTCCGCTCGCTGCGGCGCAGTCGCCAGCACCGTGTAGTGCTTGCTCTTTTTCTTTCCATCGCCCTCGCCTTTTCGCTTCATCTCCTGCGCCAGGCGCCGCGTTGGGGAGCTACCACTCCCATGACAACCGATTTTGCCATGTCGACTTTGTGGATCCTGGTTTTCTCGGTTCTTGCCTTTCGCGCGGTGTTTCCACTTCCCATCTCATTGACCGCGAACTGGGTCCTGCGCATCACCCAGCTCCGACCGCCGCAACAATACATCGCTGCCGTGTGGCGAACCCTGCTGCTTCTGGCGGTGCTTCCAGCGTGGCTCGCGGCGGTCTCGTTGTCGCTTTCGTATCGGCCTTTTCCGCAGACCGCGGCACACCTGGCCGTACTCCTGGCGTTGGGATTCATCTTCGCCGATCTCTCCCTGATCGGCTTCTACAAGATCCCTTTCACCTGCTCCTATGTCCCAGGCAAATCGAATTTTCAATTCCTGTTCTGGACAGGGCTGGGCGTTTTCATCCTTTTGATGGTGTTCATGCTGCAGATCGAATATCCCGCCCTGCACAGCCCAAAACAATCCGCATATCTTCTGCTGGTTCTCGGCGGCGCGGCCATCGTCCTTCGCATCTTCAACCACTGGCAAGCGAAATCCGCGGTTCTATATTTCGAAGAACCTGTCCAGGAAATCATCATCAAGCTGGGGCTCATGCAAGCCCTGCCGCCCGCTCCGATTGCCGGAAAAACCTGATCTCGGATCACAAAGGAAAGGAAACCACGATTGTCTGAGCTGAAAGTTGGCTTTCTCGTTCGGCCCGTCGAGACCACAGATTTTGACAGCTGGAAGGTGCTCTGGGACGGCTACAACGCGTTTTACGGCCGCAAAGGTGAAACGGCGCTGCGCGAAGAAATTACCCGCACAACGTGGGGAAGATTCTTCGACGCATACGAGCCCATCCACGCACTTGTGGCGGAGCAGGAAGGTCAACTGCTCGGCCTGGTGCACTACATTTTTCACCGCAGCACGATCGCGCCGACGACGAATTGCTATCTGCAGGATTTGTTCACGCTGGAATCGGCGCGCGGTCAGGGCGTGGGGCGGGCGTTGATCGAGGAAGTTTACCGGCGCGCGCAAGTTGCCGGATCGAGCCGGGTCTACTGGCACACGCATGAAACCAATGCGACCGCAATGCAGTTATACGACAAGGTAGCGGAGAAGTCAGGATTCGTGGTGTATCGAAAGACGATGGAGTGAAGGCAGAGAACCCCGTCCGAGCGTGAGGCGCATTCAAGCGGGGCTTCCGGAGAAGCCCCGTTGCTCTGTGCGATTCGATTTACCGCCAGTGGCCTTCAACCAGCACCCAGCCGCCGCTGCGGTGTACCCAGGCATGCGGCACCCAAACTGCGCCCGCACGAGGCGGACGGACCCAGTGACCAGCCACCCAGATATAGCGCGTGCCGTTCCAGCGCTGATAGCCGGGGATCCAGATGAATCCCGCCTGCGGGGGCGCGCCGTAACGTTCCACAACGGGCGGCGGCGGGGCAACCTTGACGTAAACCTGCGCAAACGACAGCGCAGGAACGAGTGTGAACGCGAGCACGACTCCCAGCACGATCTTCCTCATACCGTTGAAATCCTCCAGGGTTGGACAGATTCCGCTCCCTGAAACTTCCGTCCGCAGGTTTCAACGCAGATCTGCACGATTAGTTGTGTTGAGAACGGGGTTGTCTCGCAGCGATCTATCCTACGCTCGCAGCGATGTCACCGCTTCAATCTCTTCCGTCAAGGCTTCAGCGGCCGTGATGCACGCGCCACGATTCACGTCGTGATGGGTGACAAGGCGAATGGCGTCAGGGCCAACCGTGCTGGCCAGGATGCCGCGTGTCTTGAGCCGCGCGACCAAGTCCGTCGCCGTCAATGCGCCCGTCAGGCGGAAAAGCACAATGTTGGTTTCGACCGCATCGAGATCGATGGAGACACCCTCCATGTGCGAGAGCGCCTCGGCCAGCAGCCGTGCGTTGGCATGGTCTTCATGAAGCCGCGCCGGCATCTGTTCCAGCGCCACCAGCCCGGCCGCGGCCAGCACGCCGGCCTGGCGCATGCCTCCGCCGAGGGCCTTGCGAAAGATGCGCGCCCGCTCCATCAGTTCCGCCGAGCCCACCAGCATGGAACCGACCGGCGCGCCCAATCCTTTCGACAGGCAGAACATCACGGTATCGAATCCGCGCGTCAGAGTCTTGACGCCGAGGCTCAGTGCCGTGGCCGCATTAAAGATACGCGCTCCATCCAGATGCACAGGGAGCTTGCGCTCTTTCGCGTTTTCCCAGATCTCTTCCATCACGTTGAGCGGCGTACAACGCCCACCGGCAAGGTTGGCCGTGTTCTCAATCTCGATCAGGCCCGTGGCAGCGCGAAAACTGCTCCGGCCATAGATGACCGGCTCGATGTCCTTCCAGGTCAGGGTGCCCTGCCCGGTTGTGACCGCGCGGATGAGGCAGCCGGAAAACACGGCCGCCATGGCCATCTCCCAATCGAGAATGTGCGAACGCGATTCGCAGATGATCTCCTGCCCCGGTTGCGTGTGCAGGCGAAGAGCGATCTGATTGCCCATGGTTCCGGTGGGAACAAAGAGCGCTGCCTCGCGGCCGAATGTGGCTGCGGCCCTGCTCTCCAGCAGGTTGACCGTGGGATCCTCGCCATAGACGTCGTCGCCCACTTCGGCGGCGGCCATGGCGGCGCGCATCTCCGGCGTGGGGCGGGTCACCGTGTCGGAACGTAGATCAATCATGATGGACAATGTTCTTCCCTTTCTGAAAGACGCCTATGGTTCAACCCGTTCCTTCGGTTCAGACACATCCATGCCTCGCCTTGGAAACAGGCGAAAAATCGCCGCGAGTACGAGCCCCTCAACAACGAACAGCAGAAATGCAATTGCTGTGCCTGGCGTATTTGAAAACTCCTCCTGTAGACAACCGAAGGTCCAAAGATCGGGAATGAGCGACACGCCGAAGACGCCAAAAGCCAGCGATGCCCTGCGCTCACGCCGCCCATAACTGCCGATCACGAAACGAGAGCTTAGGCGAGCAATGAAAAAGAAAAGGAGCCCTATCGGGATACAAAGCAAAACGGCGAACTAAATCGGCATACCTATTCCTCTCCACCCTGCTCCCGGTTTTCCTATCCCCTATTCCCCAGTCCCTATTCCCTGCCTTCACGGTATTTGCCCCATGGGCAGTTCCATCACCGGAGACGCTTTGCCGTCTCGGGAGGCATAGGCCCAGAGGCCGTGAAAATTCTGTCGCAGGGACGGCTGAGCCCGCAGAAACGCGCTCAGGACGGCGGTCGCTTCAGTGCGAAGGGCTGCCGGATCAGTCACGCCGGTCGATTCGTAGGTCACGGCCAGGTCGGCCTGGCGCAGCGAGGCGTCCAGCCGCACGGAATCGATCTTCCAGGTGCGCGCGCCATCGGGCACGGAATACGGAAACGCCTCGGCGGGCGAATCCTTCACCTGCGCCTGTTCCTGGCCCAGCTTTTCCAGGTTGGGCGAGGAGAGAAAGTCCACCGGCACGAGCAGATAGCGGGCAGCCTCGTACGAGAACCAGGAGCTCCACCCCAGGTTGGCTTTGGCGATTTCGCGGGCCCTCTGCCAGTACCAGACTCCGTCATGCCCATCGAGCATCCCTGGCCGCAGGAAGACGCCGCCGATCTTCCATGCATTTCCGTCCAGCCCCAGGATGAATGCCAGCTGAGCGGAAACCGCAGATGAGGGCTGGCCGGGCGTTGAACTACCCATCACATAGGCAAGGATCAGGGCGTATTTTCCCGGCGGCAGCGAGCGCATGGAGATGGTCACAGTGAGGGAGCCATTGGCGTTGGAGCAGAAAAACTGCGTATCGGAAGGACCGGTCAAGGCCGTCGCGTCGAGCAGATAGAGCGCATTCAGTTGCACCTGGCCTCCCTTGACCAGCGATGCGCCCTGTTCAACGACCCCGCGAATCCCCTCCCATTGCTGGGCCACGGCGGGCAGCAGGGTGGCCTGCAAGGCCGAGAAGTCCTGCTGAATCACGGCAATGGTCAATTGCTGACCGGCGGAGGCCAGGGTCTCGCGATCCTGCCCGTTCATTTCTCCCTGGGTTGTGCAGTTGGCGGCATGGCCGGCCGCCGGAAGGCCGAGGAACAGGCACAATAGGAGTGCCAGTACAGGTTCGTTCCAGGTCCAACTTCTTCGGCCCCAACGGCTTGCGCTATGGCGCATCGATAAGGCTTCCTCTCCGCCCGGAGCGTCCTCGGGTCCCCAAAAACGGTGGGGAGATCGCCGCTACGAGCGTCCCTGGGTCACTGATAGTCTAGTACACAGGAACGATGCCGTTCCCCGGCGGGAGCCGAGTTTCCATGAGCAGCAACGAACTCCACGTTTCAGCTTTGCGCCTAAGGTCAATCGGTGAATGGATGTCTTTCGGGCTGGCCACGCTCGCGGCAGGCGCACTGCTGACAGCCCCGATGCTGGCGGCGCAGTCCACCCAATCGAACGCGGCCGCATCGGAAACAACCGCCCCGAAATCCGCACATTCGCGCCCTAAGCCCTCTCCGGCGCGTACGCCCGTCCCCCAGGAACAACCCGAGGCAGCGCAGCCGGCGCCCGAGCTTCCCCATTGGCCCGTCAATGACTCGCCCGCCAAGCCCACGGTGACCTGGGACAGCCAGGGCTTGAAGATCGATGCCAGCAACGCCAGCCTGCACCAGATCCTGAATGATGTTTCCACTGCGACCGGCACGAAGGTGGAAGGGTTTGTCGCCGATGAGCGCGTTTTCGGCGAATATGGGCCTGGCCAGGCGCGCGATATCCTCTCGCAGCTGCTGAACGGATCTGGATACAACGTGCTGATGATCGGAGACCAGGGCGAAGGAACGCCGCGGCAGATCGTGCTGAGCCCGCGCAAAGCCGGCGGCACTCCTGCCTCGGCCAATCATCCGTCCCAGGACTCGCAGGACGACGATGTGCCGGAGCAGCCGGAAGTGGAAGAACAACCACCCCAGGTGCCGCTGATCAATGGGCGCCCGGCGATGCCGCCGCAAGGACCGCCCCAGGGACCACCCGGCGCACCGCGAACCCCGCAGCAGGTGCTGCAGGAACTGCAGCAGCGCCAGCAGCAGATGCAGGACCAGCAACAACAGCAGCAACCGCATTGAGCCTGAACCGGCATTGACGCGGCGCATTCCGTAAGGCGCCCGCGCACGGGGCTGGCGGTGCAGGCCCGCCTCGACCGCACTGTCGTTCATCGATGTGCCTATGGTTACAGATGCCCCGCGCCGCGATGCGGAATAATGGGTAGTCGGCTCGTGAGTCCACCTTAATTCCGAGGTAATTCCGGTGAAGCCCCTCCTTTCGTTCCTTTTGCTTTCCACCGCGGCGCTTGCCCAAACCCCGGACAGTCCCCGAATCGTGACGTTCAACCGCGCGGATACGGAACACTGCAAGGTAGCGGTTGTCAGCGGAAAGCCGCTGCTCGAAACCACGTACGACGGCACAACCGTGGCCATCACCCTGCCCCAGAACTGGGGCAACGGGGAGTTCTCGGTGTACGTCGCCGTTGCCCAGGTCGGGGAAGGCGAAGCCGTGGTCAATCCCAGGGAGGTTTCTGCACTCTACTCCGACCCTGCGCACACCCGCTTCCGCTGGTTCGACAAGGCCCACGATCTGGACACCCTGGCCACCATGCGCGCGGCGGGCATGGGCAGTGGCCCTCCCGGAGGGCCTGGCGGATCCGACTCGCTCGGCAACAGCAACAGCGCCGAACCGCCGCCGACTCACCCCGAAGCAAGGGCGCAGATGGATCCCCATGTGGGCAATCGATCGGAAGAAGAAGCGCGTCAGCTGCAATTGCGGAACGGCGCCGGCACCGCTTCCACACCACCTCCGCTTGATCCGGCACATCCGCCCGCATTTCTCCGCCTCACCACGGTCAAAAAGGGATCGAATACTGCGGGCTACGTCTTCCTCCGCAGGCCAAAGGGCTCCAAAGTAGAGGTAGTGCCGGCCGCAATGCTCGACGAGATCGACATCCCCATCAACGGCGTCATCTTCCGGTTTTGACCGGAAACGGAGCCATGGCGTTCCAGGGGACGCGTGACTTCGCAATCAAGGGTTTGGGCGCTGTGGTCAGTTTGCCGTCGGGATTTTTGCTGCCTGGTCTACAACCAATAGAGTCAGGTTTGCTTTGCGAGAGTCAGGTTTGCTTTGCGGCTTTCGATTCTGAGCCCTAACTGATCTTGCAGTGCTCTCTGCCAACCCGCGAACATATCGGTACCCAGTTCAGGGTGCATATCCACGCTGAAGTCGAAAATACCGGGCATTCCTGTTTTGTCCACCACCGGGATCTGGGATGTACTTGCTCTCACCGGTTCGCTTGGATTGTTTGAAGCCGGTATCGATAACTGGACAGAAAGCAGGTCAGCGAACTGGCGCATATCTCCGTGAAAATGAAATCCGGCTTGGGCACTCGTGGTTTCTCCGCCGTTCACGGGGTGGATTTTGGCGCCCGATTTGTCGACAACCAGCTCATACACGCGCATCTCTCGCGTTTCGCTATGGTGCGTCAGATTGAAACGCTGGGATACCAGGCTTTGCAGCATCAGGGTCATTTGTTCCTGCGTGACTGCAGCTGCTGCTTTCGCGTCGATATCATATTCGTTCTGGCCCAGCCAATTCGGCCCCGATACCTGATTCTGTTGCAGATGGTATGCCTCTGCCAGCAGGCGCTTCAGAGTGACATTTCTGGCGCTGATCCCGGTTGGCTCGTATGTCAATTGGTTGTTATAGTCCGGTCCGACCGAGTGCTGGCTCAGCTTCACCGAAGCAACATCAAACGCCGGTGTCATCGTTGCGGCTTGACCGAAGGCCAATGCACTCGAAAGCGCGAAAAAAACGAGGAGAGGCAGCGCTCGCATGGTCTTAAGCATATCCCCCGACCGCCGAGTTCAGCAGCCGCCCCAGGTACCACCTGGAGGCTGAAAATCACATAGCTTCGGCCGGGATCGGGGGTATAATTCGCGGGATTGCAGGTGCTTCGACCGACCCTGCATAATTTCCGGTACGGCCTCGCGATCAGGAAAACGGTTTTGCGCAAGCTTTTTATCATGCCATTTCTCATGTTGGTTGTCGCTGCTCCCGCCCTGGCCAAATCAAGGGACGTCTATCCGGTTTCGTGCGACGATCTTTGGGCAGCCGTGAAGCACACGCTGGAAGCCCACGCGACTA
>Ga0210383_10005979_pt1 | contig 10643 bp, 4 predicted proteins | sample IncBWC14OmetaG_FD_160072 | JGI IMG/M metagenome (GOLD analysis project Ga0210383, IMG submission 160072) | Forest soil microbial communities from Barre Woods Harvard Forest LTER site, Petersham, Massachusetts, United States - Inc-BW-C-14-O ...
GCAGTGGCAGTTCGACATCAAAGTGGATGACGAACTCACCGACAAGCAGCACCTGTCCGTCCGCTACAGCCATCTCCACAGCAACTACACAACGCCAACCATCTTTGGCGATGGCGACTTCGGGCCCTCCGGCGACGGAATTAATGGCTCTCCCCTGGGTGTTCACAACGGCTCGATTGAGCACACATGGACGCTTCGACCAACTCTGCTCTGGACCAACCGTTTCGCGATCGACCGAGCCAAACAAGATGAAAATTCCTCCGGCTTGCCACCATTCTCCAGCGTCGGCTTCCCTTCTATTCTCGGCCAGGGAAACAACATCCAGCGCATGCCGACCATCCAGATGAACGGAGCGCTCGGCCAAACCAGCCTGTGGGACCAGTGCTGCCTCGACACAAATTTCGCCCACACCCTCTACAGTTATTCGTCAGCGATGCAATGGGTACATGGCAAGCATGTCGTGAAATTCGGGGGCGAGCAGCGGCTCTTCTACAACAACTTCTTTCAGCCACCGTACCCGACCGGCTTGTTCAACTTCACGGATGACGTCACGTCCCAAATCCCGAATAGCGGAGCGGCGGGGGGAACGCAGGGCAATCCCTTTGCAAGCTTGTTATTCGGCTTTCCCGACAACAGCAGCACCATCAGCATCGTGCCCTCGGTCGCCAACAAGTCGAAGGAGACTGCGTTTTATATTCAGGATGACTGGAAGGTGACCTCCCGCCTCACCCTGAATCTCGGTCTTCGGTACGAGTGGAGCACGCCGTACAGCGAGCGCGACAATCACGTGCAGTTCAGTGATTTCAGCGGCGACAGCGGAATCCATCTGGACCTGAGCAGCGGCGACCCGGCGCTCCGTGCGCTGGGTCTAGGGCCAAAGGAAATTCTGGGAACCACCATTTTTGCGACTCCCAGCAATCGCTCGGTTCCGGTCGACCGCAATAACTTCGCGCCTCGCATCGGCTTCGCCTTTCAACTGACGCCTGAGACGGTTGTACGTGGCGGAGCTGGGATTTATTACGGGCTGAGTGTCGCAACCAACTTCCAATATCCAGGAACCGCCTTCCAGCGAAGTTTGAACATCTTCTTCACCGACAATAATTTCACGCAGCGGACCGCGACTCTCGAAAATCCCTTCCCTACTGGCCTGCAGGGCCCCGAAGGAACGCAGTACGGCAAGCTGGCCGAATGGGGCTTCATCAACCAGAACGATCTCGGAACCCAAACCGCTCAGAACGCAGATATCTACCAATGGAATCTCGGCGTACAACGCTTGCTCCCCAGCCAGATCGTCGTGGCAGCCGATTACTCTGCGAACCGCTCAACTCACCTGCCCTGGGGCGGGTACTCGAGCACGCGGAACCGGAACTATATTTCCTCAACACTGCTTGCCTCGCTCGTTCAGCAACTGAATCCCAGCCACGACCCGAACAGCACTGCCGTGACCGATTTGCTGAACACGTCTGTGAATAATCCATTCGCGCCTTTGTTTAGCGGACCAAATGCGATTTTCAGCGAGCCTCAGTCCCGCTATGGGGCGTCGCAACTCCCATTGGTAAATCTCCTCCGGCCGTATCCCCAGTTTGACAGTAACTTTGAAGGGCTCCCGCTGCTGGAAGCAAGTTCCTGGTACCAGTCGCTGCAGATCCGATTTCAGAAACACACCACGCATTACGTCAGCTTCGAGGGCAACTACACCCTCTCGAAATCCACCGATGATTCTTCGATCGGCGCAAATGCATTCGTCGGCTATTTGAATAATGCGAATCCACAACAACTCGACCGTCTCGATCAGGAGCACGCCATCAGCGCGAATGATGCTACGCACCGGCTGGTCGGTGCTGTCATTCTCGATATTCCCGTGGGACGGGAGCGCTGGATCGGCCAGAACATGAACCGTGTCGCGGATGCGTTTCTTGGCGGCTGGGCACTTTCGACTGTTTTCACCTTGCAAACGGGACAACCCATTGCCGTTTACATGGCCAACTCAAGGTTACAGGATGGCAACCAGCGGCCCAATGCACTGTGTGCCAATGCCAACACTGGCATCAGCGCGCATCGCGCCGCTCTGAGTTGGGAGAATCCTCAACCGCTGGCCGTTTTGAACGCGGGCTGCTTTGCAGACCCTGGCGACCAAATTCCCGGTGACGCTCCACGCTATTTCTCCAACCTGCGCGGCGACGGAGCGCACAACATGGATCTGAGCCTCTACAAGGAGTTCGTGCCGCACGAAGGCATGACGATCGAAGTTCGCGCCGAGGCTTTCAATTTCACCAACAGCCCACGATTCGCGCCGCCGAATAGTCTGTACGCCCCCGGCAACACATTGTTCGGCACCATCAATCAGAGTTCCCCGGGATACAATCCGCGGCATATGCAGTTCGGCGCGCGGTTCCAGTTCTAATCGAATCCACCATGCGCAAACGATTCGCTCTCCCCGCCATGACTCTCGTTTGTCTGGGCGCTGCATTCCTCGTCGGCCAACCATATGAAACCGGGCAGAACTGGACCAACTATGTCCGGATCGGAGCGTGGTCGCTCAACAGAAATGACGCCGAACACATCGTTCGCCAAGCGACGGAGAGTCACGTTTTCGGAATCGAAGTAGATAACGACATCCCTGGTCGCTATGAAAGTTTTCTCAAGCCTGAAGAGAAACTCGCCGCCATTCGGGCCGTGGCCGAGCAGGCTCACAAGGCGGGCAATCACGCGTTTGTCTACATCGCGGGTCTGGAGTGCATCACCGCAAACGCCGCTCAGTCCGAACACTCCCTTGCTAAAGATCATCCCGATTGGTTGCAACGCAAGATCTCCGGAGAGCCCGCCATCTTTGGCGGCGGTCAAGCCTTCTGGATTGCAAAAGGGGACGAGGACGTTTGGGTTAGCCCGTACGCCGCTGAGTGGCGCAAGATTTACATGGAGCGCGTGCGGCAGATCGCCGCGACCGGCATCGATGGCATCTACGTCGACATCCCTTACTGGATGACCCACTTCGATGGCTGGGAGGACAGTTGGGCAAGCTTCGACGATGCCACGGTGGCTGCATTTCAAAAGGCGACAGGGCTCGACGCGAAGCACGATCTGAAGCTTGGCGATTTCTCGGATCCTAACTTTCGGAAGTGGGTCGATTTTCGGATTCAGTCCATCACCGATTTCATGCGCGAGATTGATCAGACAGCAAAGGCCGTCAATCCTCAGATCAAAACCATTCCCGAGATTTATCCGGGAATTGAGGAAGAAGCGGTTCGGGTTGGCGCCGACGTATACAGCCTCTACGCGGTCAACGACGCGATTGCCCACGAGTACGAATTCGGTGGCGGCGACCACATGGCATCTTCACGAACGCCGCTTGACTGGTTTCGCTACCAGATCGGCATGCAGACTTTCCGTGCGTTCGCCCAAGGTAAGGCGACTTGGATCCTGAACTATTCGTGGGACGGCGATCGAAAGGTCGCTGCGCCAGAAGCCATGAAAAACCTCTTCATGTCAGAGATCATGGCCGGCGCAAACGTCTGGGATGCATCGACCCACGTGATGTCGGGGTCGAACGATTTGGCCACACGCAAGCAGGTATTCGCCTGGATCGCAGCCCATGAGAAGACCTTTTATCGACCCCGTGTACCGATCGATCCGATTGGCGTCTACTTCTCGCCGGCAACGCGGAACAATTTCACTAAAGAATTTCTCGATGCCTATCAAGGCACCCTGCTCCTGTTGATTCAGTCACACCGGGAATATCAGATCGTGACGCCAAGAACCCTGCAATCTTTTCGAGGGAAGAGTTTGATTTTGCCGAAGGTGCGCATCTTCTCGAAAGAAGAAGGCGACGCGCTACATCTATATGGCAAGAATGGTGGAAAGATCATGGTTGTTGGCGCCCCGAACGAACAGCTTCGCAATGAATCAGGCGCCACGTTGGTGGCGGAGTCACCGGGAACACGGTACCTGTCCAGCGCACTGAGCAACTTCGAAGATCTATCGATTGAAAGCGAAAAGCAATTTCTCGGCACCCTCAATCAGTCCACCATTCGGGTTGCAGCGTCTCCTATGGTTGCCACGCAGATTGCATCTGTCGATGGACAAACGCATGTATTCTTTGCGAACTTCAAAGGCTTGCGTGCCAAAGAGAATCCGGTGCAGACTCCCGAAACGCATGCCGCAGTGACTGTGCCAGGCAAGGTACGGGGACACTTTCTGCCGTTTCTCGGCGAGGAGGCTGCGATCACGGGCCAATACCGTGCGGGCAGCACTGAGTTCGACCTGCCGGCGATCGATAAGGGCGCAGTCGTATGGTTCGAAGCAGCGCCTTAAAACAATCGGACGATCTATTGTTGTTGCTGTTCGTGCTGTTGCCGGAAATCGATGACGCGAGGGCCGGGACGCGCACGAACTACGAGCGCCGGGGACAACTCCTCCGGAAGCGGTGCGTCCGATGGCGCCACGGTCACAAGAACGCTTAATTCGCTCGCGGCCTCCCCTCTGTACACTCCGCGGGTGGGCGGCACGTCGGCGTAATCGCGACCCAAGGCAACGCGTATGTGCCGTTCGTTGCCTGCAAGATTATTGGTCGGGTCGAACGCAACCCATCCGAGGCCTGGCAGCAAAGTCTCCACCCATGCGTGAGAGGCACTCTCAGGGGAACGGTCTTCATCGTGATTTCCGTGATAAAGGTAGCCACTGACGTAGCGGCTCGGAATCCCTAATTGCCGAAGCAGGGCGATCATGATGTGCGCGAAATCCTGGCAAACCCCCTGGCGCGCTTGCAAGGCCTCATCAATCGGTGAATCTACCTTCGTGCTATTCGGCACGTACTCGAAGGCGTCATAAACTCCGTGATTAATCTTGAGCACCAACTCCAGGGGGTTCCCTTTGCGCTCCAAACGTAGGTCGTGGGCCAGTTTGGTGAGTTCCGGCGTGAAGCACGCATACCGGCTCGGCAAGAGCATCTCCCAGTGGTCGCCGGCGGCGATGATGGCGTCCAAATCCTGGAAGTCGCCGGATTCGCTGACCGACGGAAATGGAACGGTCTGCAGTTCGACAATCGCCTGTGCCGTCAGCCGTACTTCCTTGTGGCTGGCCGCGATGTCGAAGTGATGCACGATGTTCCCAGGAAAATCGCGGTATTGCAGAACCTGTGCCGACGGTTCAACCTCAAGATGAAAACTCAAGCAGCGCTGCTGCGCTTCGCTTCGCGGCTGCATGCGAACTTCCATAACGCTCTCTCGAACGGCAGGTTCATAGCGGAACGTGGTGACGTGTCTGACTGAAAATATCACTGGGCTTTCCTGTTGTGGCCAGGGCGGGCACCATCTTGGACGGTACGACCCTGCGACGATGATTTAGCTTCTGAGATCAAGACGCCATTGCCGCCTCCACCGGGTAATCGAAATAGATCTGGTAGATCGCATGATGCACCTGGCCAATCTGCTTTCTGATTCCTTCAATGTAAGCAGCCGGGCCCTCAGCCATAATCTCTTCAATCTGACTGTAGTTGAGCATCGCGCGCAATCGCCCTGTGATCCGCGTCGGTGCCAGAGCTTTCCGTTTCGTAAGATCGCCAAGCGCCAGCAGTGCCGAGTGCAGCATGTCGATGGAGAATCGGATGGAGTGGGGAAATTCCGCATCCAGCACAAGGAACTCCGCGACCCTCAGCGGGCGCAACTCCGCGGTATAGCTCTTGCAATAGGCCTCGAACGCGGCGCACCATCGCAGCAGCCCGACCCACTCCAGGTACTCTTCGCTTTCGACCGCTTGATCGAGTGGATGGGGCAATTCCGCGAAGTGCGTACCAATCAGCGCTGCCAGCGAGTCCGTACGCTCCATGTACTTCCCTAGCTGGATGTAATACCAGCCCTCGCCGTGCGACATGGTGGAATCGGTAACCCCGTGAAACAGGTTAACGCCGCGCCGGACATCCCCAAAAAAGTGATGCTGGTGATGCAACCAGCTCTCGGGCTGAGGATTCCCCACAAGCTGCAAATACATCTGGTTCAGTTGTTCCCACATCACCGTGCTGCACTGCTCGCGCACGTGCCGGAGGTTTTCGCGGGCGGCCGCAATCGACGAGACGATGGACGACAGATTGGAACGATCGAAGGTCAACGAGTGCGCAAGTGCGGTCGGATCCACTTTGCCATTCTCTGGAAGAGGAGCATGTAACGCATCGAGCAAACGAACCCAGCGGGCGGCTCCCGAGTCATGGGAGCCCTCGAGGCGCAATTGCAAATCGACGTCGAGCAACCTGGCGGTATGCTCGGCGCGTTCCAGATAGCGGCTCATCCAGTACAAGCTGTCAGCTACTCGTGAAAGCATGGTGTGCCGTCATTCTCCTTCAGGCGCGCAGAACCCAGGTGTCTTTGCTCCCGCCGCCTTGCGACGAGTTCACCACTAAGGATCCACGCTTGAGCGCCACTCTCGTCAATCCCCCCGGTACCAGCGTGACCTCCTGACCATAAAGTATGTAGGGACGCAGATCGATGTGTCTTGCCTCAACGTCGCCGTCCAGGAAACAAGGAGCTCGGGAGAGGTTTAGGGTGGGCTGAGCAATGTAGTCCCTCGGCGACGCCAGAATTCGTTGCCGAAATTGCTCGCGTTCCTTGGCGGTGCTGTGGGGTCCGATCAGCATATTGTAGCCGCCAGACTCGCCGACCGCCTTCACGACCAGTTCGTGCAAGTGCTCCAGAACATACCGGCGCTGAAGCTCGTTGGAGAGCATGTAAGTCTGCACATTTGCGAGAAGCGGCTCTTCGCCCAAGTAGTAGCGAATGATGGCAGGAACGAATGCATAGATCGCCTTGTCATCGGCCACTCCGGTTCCGATGGCATTGGCCAATGACACGTTGCCCGCCCGGTAAGCATTGAATAATCCGGGCACTCCGAGGTTGGAGTCTGGACGGAAACAGAGCGGATCAAGAAAGTCATCGTCGACCCGGCGGTAGATAACATCAACCCGCCGCAACCCGGCTGTGGTTCGCATGTAGACCACATTGTCATGGACAAGCAGGTCGCGCCCTTCAACCAGTTCGATACCCATCTGCTGGGCGAGAAAGGTGTGCTCGAAATAAGCCGAATTGAAAACTCCCGGCGTGAGTAGAACGACGGTGGGCTCCCGATGGGGAGTCGAGTATGCCGGAACCAGCGACCGCAGGGTTGCGAGCAGCGCCTGTGCGTAGTGGTCGATTGGACTGACCCCGTAATCGCGAAACAGTCGCGGGAACACGCGCTTCAGAACCTGGCGATTCGCCAGCATGTAAGACACGCCACTGGGCACGCGCAGGTTATCTTCGAGTACCGCGAAGTTTCCGTCGGGCAAGCGCACCAGGTCGGTGCCGCAAACGCTGACATACACTCCTCGCGGAACCGCCAGGTCGCGCATCTCGCGGCGGTAGTGACGGCAGGTGTAGACCAGTTCTCGCGGGACTACCCCGTCTTCGAGAATCCTGCCCCGGTGGTAGATGTCTTCGAGAAACAGGTTGAGCGCAGTGATCCGCTGGGTCAGGCCACGCTCGATGAGGCGCCACTCTTGGGCAGGGATGATACGAGGCAGAAGATCATTCGGAAAAACGCGCTCCGTGCCTTCCTCGTTGCCGTACACCGTAAAGGTAATCCCCTGGTGGAGGAATGACAGGTCCGCGGCCTGCTGGATAGCCCGAAGATCCGCAGGCGGCAACTCAAGCAGCGTGCGATAGAGTGCCTGGTAGTGGGATCGAGGCGTGCCGGGGCCTGAGAACATCTCGTCGTAAGCCCCATCCAGTTCGTACTTCGGCAGAGCAGGCATTGAGTGATTCTTCACCAGCCCCAACGATGCCACCATACGCCACTCCTGATTTTTTCGCGCAGACTCGCGTGCAAGCGCAGGGCTGCACCCGAACCCTGGAATCAGATTCAGCGAACTCTAGTCGCTCGCCCAGGGCAGAGTCCAATCGAATTTATCTATCCGGGATATAACCTTTTGCTGGGCAAGTGGTTACCGCGGGAGAAAATGGACACCGAGCGTCTGTGGGCATGAGCGCAACCCGACTGAATTTTCTGTGGAGTGCCCGAGGTGGTACTCAAAATGCAATAATGGCCGATTGACAAAGTGATCAACGCACACCGATACTCCGCCAAAGCAACGTGTTTTTAAGGAGTTTTGGTACATCCCCGGCGTGCTCCAAGCCGAATCGGTTTCTGAATCTGCAGCAAGTGCGATTGTTTTTGCACACTCGCGAGTCTGCGCTTAGCGGGAGGACTGACAATGTTGCTTTCTCCATCAATGGACAAGGGTCATCGGAGGCAATGGGCCGGAAGCGTTCTGGCTCTGGCCGTGCTCGCGGGAGGGCTTGCTTTCGAATTGCGTGCTCGGACACACGAAAAATCCAGTCAGGCAACACCAGCGGAAGTGAACCCTGCCAAGGCCTCTTGGCAAAACCCGCCCGAAGCCTCCCTGGTTTCTTCGATGGGACTACGATTCGAGCCGAACCGGGGCCAGACGGATGCGCACGTTAAGTTCCTCAGCCGCAACTCGCAGTACAACCTCTTCCTCACGAATGACGAAGCAGTATTCGCCTTAAATGGACCGACGCGGCAATCGGGTCCGAACCGTGGACGCGCCGCACGCTTAACCTCTAGGCAGCCCGCGCAACTGAGCGAACGAGCAGTTTTGCGCATGCAAATAGTCGGGGCGCACCCACAATCCGTAAGCGCCTCTGAACCGACGACTGGTCACACGAACTATTTCATCGGGCGCGATGCAAGAAACTGGGTCCGTGACATCCCGCAATATTCGCGGGTGAATTATCAGGCCGTTTATTCCGGCGTCGACATGACCTTTTACGGCAACGAGCATGCGGTCGAGTTCGATTTGATTGTGAAGCCTGGAGCCGATCCCAGCCAATTCGCGCTCCACTTGACGGGTGCCCGCAAGATGCGGACCACGGCGAGCGGAGACCTTATCTTGACCACTCCGGTCGGCGATGTCTCGCTGAAGAAACCAGTCGCTTACCAAATCGTGGGCGGTGACAAGCGGCCGGTCGCAGCAAGCTTTGAGGCGCGCCATAACAACGACTTCGGCATCCGCCTCGGAGCCTACGATCGATCCCGCGAGCTCGTGGTTGACCCTGCGGCCATCTATTCGACCTACTTCGGGGGCAGCGGTGCGGATGCGGGACACGCGCTTGCCGTCGATGGCACGGGGGCGGTTTACGTTACCGGACAAACGTCGTCAGCCGACTTTCCAACCACTGCGGGAGCTGCGCAGTCCACACTTCTGGGAACCACGGATGCGTTCGTGACGAAGTTCAATCCCAGCGGCAGTGCACTCATTTATTCAACCTATCTCGGCGGGTCCAGCCAGCAGGGAACGGAGTCGAAAGGACCTACTTCGAGCGGAAATGCCATAGTCATCGACGGCGCCGGCAATGCCTATATTGCGGGCGGAACCAATACCAGTGACTTCCCATTGTGTCCGGGCGCGAACAATTGTCCAACGCCGGCACAAGGCATATATGGCGGAGGAACCGGTGACGCATTCGCAGTGAAAGTCAACGCGACGGGCGGCCTCGCTTATTCAACATTTATCGGCGGCTCGGACGACGACGTCGCCGAGGGGATCGCGATCGATCCTAGTGGAAACATCTATGTGGGAGGCCAGACTGCGTCAGCGAATCTCACAACAGTCCAGCCGCTGCAAGCCACCTATAAAGGGATGGATGACGGGTTCGTCGCCATGATTGATGGTACTGGGGGCTCCTTCAAATACCTTGATTACCTCGGCGGCACGGGCGCTGACCTGGTTACGGGAATCGGACTCGACCAATCGCATAACATCTACGTCACCGGGATTACAATCTCGACAGACTTCCCGGTTCGGGGTACTTCTCCCTATCAAAGCAAGTGTGGCACCGACGGAAAGTGCAATCCCAACTCAAAGGGAGCAGAGGACGACTCTTTTGTCACCGCAATTAAGAGCGACCACTCTCAATACATCTATTCAACTTACTTTGGAGGCAGCGGTGCCGACGACGCGCAAACCATGTTGGTGGACCCAGCTGGCGATGTTTACTTCACCGGCCTTACGAGTTCTACCGACCTTGTAACTGTCAACCCGTACGTGTCGAGCCTAGTCAACGGCGCGACCAATAATGTCTTCGTGGCCGAACTGGCTCCAACTGGCAGCACCACTCCGTACGTGACTTATCTTGGCGGAACTGGCGCGGATATCGCGTTTGGCATTGCACTCGATTCCGCGAAGCGAATCTACTTGACCGGACAGACGGTCTCTACTGACTTCCCGGTGATCAAGCCTATCCAGAAGGCAAACGCGGGGCAGGGCGACGCGTTTGTGAGTCTCCTCGATACAACGATGGCGGGAACGCAGCAACTGGTATTTTCGACTTACCTGGGGGGCGTCGGCGCGGAGGACACGCAGAGTGCCGGGGTCGCGGTGGACTCGCAAAACAATATTTACGTTACGGGGGACACAGCGTCGGGTTCGAGCGGATCCTTCCCAGTCATCAACGCGTATCAGAGTAGCCTGAACGGGGCATCTGACGCGTTTCTGGCAAAGATCTCACCGACGGCAACTACGGTGTCGGGTTACACGCTTACCGTTTCGGCGATCGCACCAAGTACGATCAGCGTTGGCAGTAGCGGCACTTCGACCG
>Ga0210383_10005981_pt1 | contig 10642 bp, 15 predicted proteins | sample IncBWC14OmetaG_FD_160072 | JGI IMG/M metagenome (GOLD analysis project Ga0210383, IMG submission 160072) | Forest soil microbial communities from Barre Woods Harvard Forest LTER site, Petersham, Massachusetts, United States - Inc-BW-C-14-O ...
CCTGGTCTTTTCGAAGTTACTTCAGATGAGTCTAATAATGGGCTAATGAGGCTAAATCTGAGACGTGCCATGGATGATCGATGATCAGCGGCACGAAATGCGAATGCGGAAGCAATAAATTAACCGATGGTACATTTCTAGTTTCAAGGCTACCTGTGCATTGTAGGGTAAAAAGGTACAATTCCAAATCTGGCGGAAGGGTACCGTTCCAGGACTGGGAATTGAAATGTGATGCTGTGCTCATGAAAGAACAGATGTAGTATGCAGGTGGGACTGTCAGACCAACATTTAAGTTTCAAAGCATCATGATAGATAGTGTATCGAGTCGTTTCACCATGATAAACATGTCTCAGCGTGATCCACTGATTCTTACATTAATCTACAAGGATGCAAATCCAAACCATAGCATGGGCACGAACTTGAAGTGACGATTAGCAATTCATAGATGCACATGGCGTCGCCTCTGAGGATTATGATCAGTGACCAATGGCATCTCCTGCAATAACGGAGTGTGGCTGTGTCCGACAGGCACGAACCGAGTGACCGAGCAGGATCTGTCTGTTGAGAGTTTCGGTCTGCTAAGTCTTCGGATAATCCATCAAAAACATCATGAGGACCTGTCCGAAGGACAAGAAACGAGACTTTGGTAGCAACGGTCATCCTAAGCCGCGCAAGTCGCAAACCACCCGTGCTTACGTAAATCCCCCCCCCTGAGTCAAGACATTTTTCTACCTTGCCCTCGACTCGGACGTCCTTAACTAGGGCTGTTCAATATCATATCTCGATTCTGTAAATAGCGTCAAACTAGATGATTTGCACACGCAACCACAAACCCACCGACGAACCCATGCTTCGACCACGTTCTTCTACCTTTATTGTTTAGTATATAATGAGGCTGTTCAACCCCTTGTATGATCAAACATACTTCAAAACCCCTTCTCTCCCTTCCCCTTGATAAACTCAGCATTTGACCATCCAAGAAGCCCACTCATTCAGGCTAGCCACTCCAGAAAACATGCCTTCCATAACCTCATTCTCTTGTCCTTCAAGTCTTGGTGGTATGTTGTCATTACGAATTTGTTTACCTCAACTAGAATTGTGTTGCAGGTCTTGACAGAAGTATTCCCTATCCTATGAACTTTCAAACCGGTCAGGGTGGTCGAGCCCCAGTTCATAAGAGATTTGCTTCCTGCACGGATTCAACCTTTTCTCATGCCCGATCCAAATCTGAGAACATGATTGGATTTTCAAAGGGTTAGACCTACTTTCTGTCCTACGAAATGCACACCCTCATGATGACAATCCAGACCAGTCATTTGCTCAATGGTCAAACTCAAGTCCTCTGTTGACTTCGAATGGCGACACTTTTGATTTAGGTATGTCGTTCTTCCCGATTATCGAAAGAGTGTCGGTCCGATTTTGGATTTCAGTTCCTCAAGCCGCCCCTTCAATATTTCCTAGATTATCCCCTTATGATGACGGTCCGAATGGTTTAGGTGAGACTACTATCATATAATCTCGTCGATTTCTTGTCTTACATTCAGACAGAAGATCCATTGGATCTCACCCTGTTCTCTTCTTGGCCGTATGAAGGGACATATTTTTGCGACGCTCCTCGCTTTCCCCCAATGGACACAGTTACCTCCCAGAAACCGGTACTCCCTTCCATTCCCAACCCGACTTCGATCGCCGATCTTAATAGTGTGTTTTCCTGTTCGTCTATGACACCTGTGCAGACGCTAATTGTGTTCCTATCGCAGACTTTTCGTCGCCTTCAAGCCTGGACGATTTTTCCAACGTCTTTGACTTCGATTTCCCAACCTCATTACCTATAGAGGCCGCAAATGGATTGCTATTGCCACCTACACCTTCCCCTAGGTCCAGCATCTCAGCTCCGTCCTCGTGTTCATCATCGCCTTCACATAGGGGCATGGACGTTTTCGATACCATGTCTCTAAAATCAAGAGAAACGTCCCCAACACATAGTGAAAGTGATCACCACCAACGACGTCGTTTCCCTTGCCCTATCTCAGGCTGTTCCCGTCGGTTCACGAGCCAATATACGCTCAAAGTGCATGTCGAAGCTCACAAACCTAAGCCACGGACGTCGTTCCCATGTACTCATGGTTGCTCAGAGCGGTTTTCGAGGCAACACGATCGCCTTCGGCATGAGGTAGCGAAGCACGGGAAGGTCTGCGAATTCCTCTGCGACGACTGCGGACGCTTTTTCTCTACAAAGAAAACTTTGGGAAACCATAAATGTCCTGTCGCTCAGGGAGGAACACGATGGGTGAATAGTTGAACATTACAAGCATGTCTTGGACGATTGCACGAAATCCGCAAGCCATCTCTTCCTATTATGATACAAGGCAAAAATAATGCATGACTTATTTTAAAAGGACAGCTCTATATATCACGTAGGGAAGACATTCGGACTATTGATTGCCATATCCATTGTAATTTCTTGAATCGGACTTGAATACGATCAACCAGAGCGGTTACAAATATATAAATATGACATCTTCATGAAGATCACATTTTCTGGGAAAAGGTGGTGTATCTGCCTGCAATCAAAATTTCTGCTGAAACATGCCCTGCCAAATTTCAGGCAAAATTGCGCGACAAAATTGGGCTGGTTGAAGATCTAGGTACCCTCATGGCTAGTTGAACACCATAAAAAAATCAAAAATGGGGTCAGGTTTCCCCATCTTTCAGTGTCCGCTAGCCGAGCTCGTGTCTCGTGTCTTCCGCTACCCCACCTGATCGTGACCAGGACCGCGACGCCGCAAATTTCAGCATTTAAACTCAACTTGAAGTGAATATTAAGAGTTGATTAAGAGGGAAAATCCCAAGAGAAGAGCCCAGAAGGAAGTGCGGACGACTTTCATGTGAGCGACTTTCATGTCGGCTTCTCACGTATGGCATGCGTCCAGTATGGCCATACACAGAACTCGTGTCTTTGAGTGCTCCATATCTTGAGAAAGCGTGAACGAGTGCCTTGAGTGTGCCCACCTGAGACGACCTGGCCGGAGGGACCCAACGTGGCGAGGGAGGGTCGTCGAATGGTAGGCCCTCTTCGAGCATCTAACAAAATCCCTGTTCATACTAGCCAAGTATTCGGCGGGGACCCGGATTGGGTCATTCGTTTGCGGATGGATCGAATAAGAAATAGTAATCGCCTTATGTAGTATTATTATGTAAATGTACAGCATGTTTGGTATGGATGGTATTGCCAAATATAACATTATTAGTAAGACTCCGGAGTCCCTTCCCTCAAGTTTGAACTATAATAGAACCGCAGACCAGATGACGGACCGTCCTAGGCGTTCAACTCGCCCACCAGCAAAGATTTTAGAAAACAAAACCGTGACCACCCGACCAAAACGAAAATTGCAGGGTATGGATCCTACCGATCAGCTCCAATTCCTCCTACAGAATCCTAAAAGTGCACTTACCAGCATGGATATCTCTGTATGTGTTTATATTTTGGCTGGTTTGCGGATTGCCGTTTTTCCATCCCTCGAACCAGGCAGTCTACTAAGTACTCAATGGGTATCATATTCATAGACTCTCATAAACGTGGTTTCTTGGAACATGTTATCCCCTGATTCCCGAACCTTTTTATCGACGCTACTCCCTCCAACTGCGTTCTGTGATTATCAAGCATCTATTGAATCTTACCACCCATCGGCTTCCAGTGCAACATGTGTTAACCCAGGAGCCGTATATGCTTCCCCATCATCATCCAATACCCTCGAAATTTCTGTTTTCGCGGATCCTCACTTCTTAGCTGCCGCCCACACATTCCAGGATCACATCTATTCGAATTGGAGGTCCGATGCTCATGTAGACAGGGTGAAACAGTATGAGAAAGGTGTTTGCGATGGGAGTCTCTCCGCACCGTGGAAGGACGAGGTCTGGGAAAGGAACAACAACTCGACGAAATTGTTGAATGGAAAGTACGCAGCTTCCTGGAGTGCTATCCCGGAATCATCTGCTCGCGCAGGGTGTGTTTCTGTTTTTTACTTCCTACTCCAGTCCTCATCATTAACACTCGTGTCACCCTCCAGTGATGCGGCGGAGGTGAAGCTCGTCGACCTTGCTGGAAACCATGTTGTACTCGTTGGAGATGTGATTGCCTACAAACGACACTTCATAAACCTCGACCTCGTAGTCGAGAAAGATGTCATCGTACGTGTCATTTTGATTATTATCCACCAATCTTTTCGTGCGCTCTGATAGCGTCACCCAGGTTCAATCGATTCACCCAAGAACTCACGTTCTCACCGTCCTCGTCGAGCCGGGTCCTACTCGACACCTTCCGGCGAATTTATTACTGCCTAATCCTTCGGACCCTATGGCAACAACTCTGGCAATGACCATCAGTAGCCCAACCATGCTCGAAAGCGGGCTCTTGGATGTCGATGGCCGGGTAGACAAATCAAGACGTCCCAATGGGAACGCATGGAAGAGCTTTACTGTGTGGAGATGGCGGGTGCCAACTCCAGACTCCCTGACACAGGATACACGGGCTGGGAGAGAGAATCATGGCACGCTGTTCTATCTGAGGGGAAGTTATTATCATGACAGATAAAGCATATCATATATCGAAATACACTCGTCATTGGAAGTGGGTTCCAAACAAATTATGAGATGGATACTCTCGCTGACCCATTGTAAGTTCTGACCATTAGTCTGGAGTCTGGAGAAACCCGGAAGCCAAATTCAAGTACGTTGAGTACGTACCAAGTTTGGGCTCCCACAATTAAAAAGACAGCGTAATACAGTATGGAGTAATAATAATAGGTACTAGGGTTATTCAGAGTAGCCGTTTCGAGGCGTTTCGAGGCGCCGTTTCGATGGCCGTTTCGTTGTCCTTTGGTATGTTGGATTCAAAACCATTTCGCCACATTGGCGAAACGGCCAAGGCAGCAAATCGCGGCATGTCAGCGGAGTCTACATTGTATTTTGATTATCATGAGTAATAAAAATTACAGCATGTCTGCTCTTCGTCTCCAAGTTATGGTTTACATAAAGAAGGCATCTAGTATAGTTTCAAGATGCTAAGGGAGGTATTTGCTGCCGTAGTTCGCTCTGTCTAAGTCAGCAATGCGTTGAGGATAGTGCGGAGCTTGAATTTTCACTCGAAACGAAACGCGCGAAACGGGGGTAATCAGAATTCTAATTGAAAAGCCGTTTTGAATTACAAAATAAAATCAAAACGGCCATCGAAACGGCGCCTCGAAACGCCGGCTATTCTGAATGACCGTGTGCACTCCGAGTCGTGGTAAGTGCTGACGTGAGATTCAAAAGTTTCGAGTCAGTGGTCCAGAATTGGATGCTACGCCAGTGCTTGCATCTATATCTTCCTATCCTTAGACCAAGATCTTTGCTATCTGTGACCAAAATGTCTCAAGCTACGAGCATCATTCCCAGAGGCTCTGGACTTTCCGAATCGGATGTCCCCAATCCGAGCTCGAAAAGCGCAGGTCCGACCAGCCGTTCTAGCTAATCGAGTCAAACTCACGTCGCCTTTTGTGCAGCAAAAAAGGAAGCGAAACGACTGGAGAGGGAGGCAAAATTAGCCACTAAATCCACAAAGAATCCAGGTCCACTCACAAGCGAAAAGAAAGGCAAAGCCGAGAGGGAGAAGAAGGAAGAGGAAGCTCCGTTCGTGAACACCACCCCCAAAGGCGAGAAGAAAGGTGAATCTTGCCTCGTATCATGGCATACACCGTTCATTCAACGGTGATGTAGATCTCTCACAACCCATGGCGAGTGGTTACAACCCGATCGCTGTTGAATCTGCATGGTATGACTGGTGGGATGCCCAACACTTCTTTTCTCCTCAAACTACACCAGATGGAAAGGCCAAACCAGAAGGAGTCTTTGTCATTCCCGCTCCGCCTCCTAACGTGACTGGGAGCTTACACATTGGCCATGCATTGACAACTGCAATCCAGGATTCACTGATTCGCTGGTAAGTCACGTAATGTCAGTTGATCGACTGATCATAACTTCGTGTTTCATAGGAATCGCATGTTGGGAAAGACCACGCTTTTCGTGCCTGGGTTTGATCACGCTGGTATATCTACTCAGTCTGTGGTGGAGAAGCGCCTGTACAAAACCACGGGTCAGACAAGGCATGACCTTGGTCGTGAAAAATTTCTCGATACTGTCATGGACTGGAAGAATGAGTGAGTTGATCAATACGTGATGCTCATTTGTATCTGATTGAATATTTTAGTTACCAAGGACGGATCACCAACCAGCTCCGTCGTTTGGGCGGCAGTTATGATTGGGATCGGGTCGCATTCACCATGAATGAGGTGAGTGCCGTCGTTCTGAGTATTCTGAACCAGCCTAAACTGTATGTATTGTGCCGGCTGTAGGGGCTTTCGAAAGCCGTCATCGAAACCTTTTGTCGTCTATATGAAGATGGTACCATCTATCGGGCGAATCGTTTAGTCAATTGGTGTGTGAAGCTGAACACTACACTATCCAACCTTGAGGTACCCCACTACCTCCTCCGAATTTATTCCCGAGTTGAATTGTTACTCGAAGGTGGACCAAAAACAGCTCACTGGTCGGACGTTGCTTAACGTACCTGGGTATGACGCCAAAGAAAAGTTTGAGTTCGGTGTAATCACATCATTTGCATATCCTATCGAGAATTCAGGTGGGTCTGATCATTTCTTCTTCCAAAGAACTTCGTGAAATTTAACGGAAACTTCGATATTCCATTAGATGAGAAGATTATTATCGCCACAACTCGACCAGAAACTATGCTTGGCGATACAGCCATTGCAATTCACCCTGATGACCCCCGCTACAAAGTACATCCCATTGTCTATCTCCATTTGTCCGACATGCGACTGATCAAGCACACAATACAGCATCTTCACGGCAAATTCGCCATCCATCCGTTTGTTCATCGCCGCCTCCCGATTGTGACAGACAACATCATTGTAGATATGGAATTCGGCACTGGTGCTGTGAAGATCACGCCTGCTCACGATCCTAACGATTATGAAGTCGGTGTACGACATAAATTGGACTTTATCAACATTTTGAACGATGATGGGACCTTGAATGAAAATGTTGGAGATAGGTTCAAGGTGTGTTTGGTAAACGATCTTGATGAGTATGGTCAGGCTTATACCATAACAGGGTATGAAACGGTTCCACGCTAGGGTAGCCGTTATCAAAGCCTTGAAGGATGCTGGCTTCTATATTGAGACAAAGGATAACCCCATGCAGGTACCAATTTGCAGGTATGGTTTAATGCAGATTTATTTTCTTCCAATTGTTATTGAGTTACATCTAGTAAATCAGGTGATTTCATCGAGCCGGTCTTAAAACCTCAGTGGTGGGTGGATTGTAAACCAATGGCCGAGGAGGCCATCAAGGTCCGTCTTTTCTTCTTCGTTGCCGGTCCATTGACAACTCGAATTCGTTACAGCGCACACGTGCGGGGGATTTACTTATCACTCCGAAGCAATCAGAAAATGACTGGTATCGCTGGCTCGATGGCATCCAAGATTGGTGTATTTCTCGTCAATTATGGTGGGGACATCGATGCCCCGCCTATTTCGTCCGAATTGAGGGGAAAGAACAAGATGTGAGCTTATGTGTATGATTTTTGTCCAGAGTTGTGTTGACCAAAGGGATTCAGAACAAGGATGGCAAGAACTGGGTCGTTGGGCGAACCGTTGAGGAAGCGACAGAACGCGCAAAAGTCTTGGCCGGCGGCGCCAAATTTGTGCTCGAACAGGACGAAGATGTGCTTGATACGTGGTTTTCTTCGGGTCTCTGGCCTTGGTCCATTATGGGCTGGCCTGAAAATGTGATAAACTGTGATCTCAACGCGTTGTTAGCTGCTAATGTCGGACTATATAGACATCTGACTTCCACAACTTCTATCCTTCATCCATTCTGGAAACGGGATGGGACATCCTCTTCTTCTGGGTCGCACGCATGGTTCTTCTTGGGATTAAACTGACGGGAAAAGTACCGTTCAACGAAGTCCTCTGCCACGCCATGATTCGGGATGCTCACGGACGCAAGATGAGCAAATCGTTGGGTAACGTTATTGACCCCCTTGACGTCATCCAGGGTTTGCCTCTTGAAGCCCTGCACGAAAAGTTGTATGAAGGGAATTTAGATGAGAAAGAGATTGTAAAAGCGAAAGCAGGCCAAAAGAAAGATTTTCCGAAAGGTATACCCCAATGCGGTACGGATGCTCTACGGTTTGCTCTTTGCGCATATTCTGGAGGAGGTGTGTGTCCCTACTATTACTGCAATTATCCAAACTTCATCGTTGTACACATCACCAGGCCGTGACATCAATCTCGAAATTCTTCGTGTGGAAGGGTATCGCAAGTTCTGCAACAAGATCTTCAATGCGACAAAGTTTGCCATGTTGAAACTTGACGAAGAATTCGTTCCTCAGCCCACGGCCCAAGTATGTCACCTTGTACACCTTTTTTTCCATCTCATCAGATTAATATCTCGATCTAGCCTACCGGAAAAGAGAGCCTTGTTGAGCAGTGGATTCTTCATAAGCTCAACATAGCGGCCGGAGCGATTAACGCCCAGTTGGCTGATCGCAATTTCATGATGGCAACTACGTCCGCGTACAACTTCTGGTTGTACGAACTGTGCGATGTCTATATTGCAAGTTTTTACCCGTAACTTATGTGGACCGAAACACTGAAGGGTATTGTCTACAGGAAGCGATGAAGCCCATGACAGACGAGTCAGCTCCCGTTGTGACCCGAAAGTCTGCCCAACAGACATTGTACACATGTCTCGATTATGGCCTACGTCTTTTGCATCCTTTCATGCCATTCGTGACAGAAGAATTATGGCAGCGTTTACCACGAAGGCCCAACGACCCTACGCCGTCCATCATGGTTTCATCCTATCCGGTGCTTGTGAGTGGTCTCAAAGTGTTATTGTGATGGCAGTCTCTAAATGGAGATCTGCATTAGGATAAAGCTTTCGTATTTGAAGATGCGGACAAACAATTCGACCTGGTGTTCTCCGCATTGAAGGCAGGACGATCGTTAGCTGCATCATACAACCTTCAGGGCGATATTCAATGTATGGAACATTTGATGCTGACTTTACCGGACATACCGTTGAACCCATTCACCCAGTTTTCCTTTATATCCAAGCGGATGATGAGGCGAAACTTTTCGAATCGCAATTGCCGACCATTATTGCCCTGACCAAAGGATGCAAAGCTGCCAACGTCATACGGGATTTGAAACAGATTCCCTCCGGGTGTGGAGGTAGTGTTGTGACTCCCACCATTGCAGTCCATACCTTGGTTCGGGTTAGTACTTTTTTGATGCTCTGCGTCGGACTCTTCCATATTGAGGCTATTTACAGGGCCTTGTGGACCTGGATATGGAAATCGCAAAATGCGAAAAGAAACTAGATCTAGCCCAGATGTCGCTCCACAAGATCATCAAGGTTGAGTCCCAAGTAGATTATGAAGAGACTGTCCCCGCAAACGTTCGACTGGCCAACGAGGATAAGGTATGATCTTCCTAATTTGGGAGATCTGTTTAATGCTGATCACTTGGACAGAGGAAGACATTAGAAGCGGAAATTTTGACACTAGAAATGTCAAAAGACATGTTCGCCAAGTTGAAATGATGTGTACAGCCGTGAAGTCACCGGGATGTCACCGGATTATTCTTACTCCCGAACAACAGCGGATCCATATATTATATGATACTGTTAATAGAACACCCTTGCCAATCAGAAAGCTCAGCGCTCAGCCACTACATTCTTTCATAGACCGTGTCGTATGGTCGCATTTAAATCCTTCATTCCGCCAAGTACGATAGTTTCCACACGAAACAATCATGTGTATGTTGTAATGTCAGACTCCGGTCTATATAGACTACTGTCGCTGCAGAATCCAATTCTCCGGCATATACTCGAAATTTGTTCAAGACATGGGATACTGCAAGTATCAGTGCATATTGATCACAAACTTACGGCCGCCAAAACTTGATCATTCAAAGTCTCCGGCAATTGTGACACCAGCTGCAGAGAGAGTCAGTTCATTTTATGTTAGATCCCTATTTAAATTTGTTCCATAACGAATGATCTGTAGCGGTACTAAAGCGCGATGGCACCAATGTGGTAACCAACAGTGCATGCTCGGCAACCTCAGGCAACTGGGTTTCGCCCTACGATGGTGTCTTAACAACGTTAGCCAGCGATCTGGATATCGTCAGTCTCTCTCAACTTGGACTGGGCCAGTTTCATTTCATGTTAAATATCACTCCCCTAGGATCACTCCTACCCTTGAAAGAGGTATTGTCAACCTTCGTGCCCACTACGAATGACTGGATTAATCTCAAATATAATACAGGCCTGGGTCTCCGGAGCAAGGCTGTGGACCAACGTACAACGTGAAGCCTTCGCTAATGATTTGACTCGTCCTCAGCTCATCGCAGTCACCGATAACTTAAATCAATCGAAAGGTGCGTAATTGGGCCTCCGAGTCGTAATTCATAACTGCACACCGGTGTGATAAATATTCACAACAATAGGCGACCAAGGTACTTACCATTTCTGTCTTTTTCTCCATCCCACGGCATGATAATTGACGTGAATACAT
>Ga0210383_10005983_pt1 | contig 10641 bp, 7 predicted proteins | sample IncBWC14OmetaG_FD_160072 | JGI IMG/M metagenome (GOLD analysis project Ga0210383, IMG submission 160072) | Forest soil microbial communities from Barre Woods Harvard Forest LTER site, Petersham, Massachusetts, United States - Inc-BW-C-14-O ...
GCGAGTTCATGAAGCGAGCGGTGGTGCTGCCGACCTATCGCGACACGAAACAGTTCCCAGCGCCCGAGGGAATTGTGGAGGAGCCGGTAGACCCAACGACGGGCGGAGTGGCGACACCGGAGTGCCCGCGAACGGCACAGGAGTACTTCATCGCCGGAACCGAGCCAACGCAATACTGCCAGGCGCATGGCGAGCAGCAGGGCCAGCAGGGCGGTTCCTGGCTGGCACACCTTTTCGGCAAGGACGAGAAGCAGTCGCCGCCTCCGGCCAGTTCGGTTGCTCCCAATCCTGCGCCAGGCACGTCCAACGGACAGAACGTCCCCAAGAATCCGCAAGCGGTACCGGCGAAACCCGGTAGCGCGGATGTGCAACCGGCCCCCGACCCAGGAAAGAAAAAGGGGCTTCTGGACAAGATTTTTGGTATCTTTGGGTCAAGTAAAAAGCCTGAGGATGAGAAGAAACCTCAGCCTCAGCAGCCGCCGCAGTAATCGCGGCGGAACCGGCCCGGGCAACCGGGTTGGTAAAGGAAAAGGGCAATGAGACGCATGATCCTCTTTGCCGTCCCACTGTTACTTCTCGCGGTCGCACCGGCGAAATCCCAGGAAGCTACGAATGCGTCAGGGCAGTCGTCTGCTCCGGCTCCGACGCCTGTGGCGGCGAGCCTGACGCAGCGCGAGATCGCGGAGATGCGGGGCGACATCCTGATGGCGCGGAAAGAATTTGAAGATGCGGTTCGTGCGTACGACGCGATCCTGAGGAATGAGCCGAAGAATGCCGAGCTGCTGAACAAAGTGGGCGTGGCCTACCAGCAACTGGCGGACCTGCGGCACGCGGAAAATTATTACAAGAAGGCGATGTCGGCGGACAAATCGTTTGCGAGTGCCGTCAACAACGTCGGAACCGTCGAGTACGAGCGCGGGCATTACGGGAAAGCGGCGAAGTATTACGAGAAGGCGGTGACGTACGGCAAGGATTTGCCGACGGTGTATAGCAATCTTGGATACGCCTACGTTGCCGAGAAGCACTATCCCAATGCGATGGATTGTTTCCAGAAGGCGCTGTCGCTCGATCCTACCGTGTTCGATCACAAGAACGGCAACGGGACGGTGATTCAAGACCGGTCGTCTCCTGATCCCGGCCTCTTCTTTTATTTCGTGGCTAAGACGTTTGCCATGTCCGGCGACGCAGAGCACGCGGCGCATTATTTGCGTCTCGCCCGCGACGATGGCTACAAGGATTATGCCGCCGCAGCCACCGATCCGGCGTTTGCGAAAGTGATCAAGGATCCGCTGGTGCAAGATGTGATCACGGGCGTGCCGGCATACGCCACCGAATCGAAAAAGCCCGAGACGAACTAGGCGCGCACGCGGCTTTTGTGCGTGGGAATTCCCGCATCGCGCTGGCATTCTTAAACCGTGTTTTGGCAGCTCATCGCGCAGTCACGTGAACAATAACTTGCTATAATGCAGCGCGTGATTCCTCCGCGCATTGGGCGATGGCTTTTCTTGTGCCTGTGCGCGTCGTTACTGGCACTCGTGGCGCTCGATTCGAGCGGCGCTTCGCATTCGATTTCTCCCCTGCGGCTCTCGCTCCGTACAGCTGCGTCCAGTACGCCTGCTGGGACTCCTGATGCGGCTCCATCTTCCGTCGTAAAGCTGCGCATTGATGGTCCGATCGAGCCGATCCTCGCCGAATATCTGGTGAACGGAATTCATGAGGCGGGAGGCGAGCACGCGAGCCTGATCCTGATCACGATGGACACGCCGGGCGGTCTCGACACCTCCATGCGCGAAATCATTTCCGCGATTCTCGCGTCGCCGGTGCCGGTGGCGATTTTCGTGGAACCGACGAGTGCAAGGGCGGCGTCAGCGGGATTCTTCATTCTACTCTCCGCCGATGTGGCCGCGATGGCGCCGGGGACGGAGACGGGAGCAGCGTCGCCCGTGTTTGAGTTTTTTGGCAAGGCCGAAGACCCTGGCGAAACAATGCGCAAGAAAGTGACGAACGACGCGACGGCGTTCTTGCGCAGCTACGTCGCGAAGCGCGCGCGGAATCCGGACCTTGCGGTGACGGCCGTGACCGAAGCGAAAGCCTGGAGCGAGAAAGAGGCGGTTGACGCGAAGCTGGTGGATTTGGAGGCGTCGTCAGAAAACGAGCTGCTCTCGAAGCTCGATGGGCGGCAGGTGACGCGACTCGATGGATCGACGGTGCAACTCTCGCTCGGGCATCCGGCGATTCGCGAAATTGGAATGACGGCCCGCGAGCGATTCCTGACGCGCATCGTGCAGCCCGACGTTTTTTTAATTCTATTGATTTTGGGCGTTCTCGGCCTCTACACCGAGTTCACGCATCCGGGTCTTTTTGCACCGGGAGTGATCGGCGGGATTTGCATCGTGCTGGCGATGTTCGCGGCGCTGCATTTGCCGGTGAATTTCGAGGGGCTGCTGCTGATCGTGCTGGCGTTCGCTTTGTTCGTCCTTGAGGCCAAGTATCCCACGCATGGGATACTCGGCGTGGGCGGCGTGATTTCGATGGTGCTCGGCGCGTTGATGCTGATTCGGTCGCCGATTACAGGGATGGGCGTGAGTCTGGCTACGGCACTGGGAGTGGCGATTCCGTTTGCGCTGATCGTCATTTTCCTGGCGCGGCTCGTGATCAAGTCGCGCTCGTGGAAAGCGACGACGGGCAAGGAAGAGCTAATCGGTGAAGAGGGGGAAGTGCGGCAGGCTGTGGGGCCGAGCGGAACGGGCATGGTGTTTGTGCATGGTGAGCTGTGGCAAGCGGCGTCGGGCGGAGTGGCAATTCCGGCGGGCGCGCGGATTCGCGTGCGCGAGGTGGAAGGACTGTTGCTGCACGTGGAGCCAGTGAAATCGGCGCGGTAGAGCGGCTGAGTGCAGAGCGACGGAGGAGCGGAAGATGGACGCGATCATGATCGTCTTGGGAATCGTGGCACTGATCTTGGTAATTTGGCTTTTCAACTGCATTTACGTAATCAAGGAATGGGAGCGCGGGGTGGTGCTGCGGCTCGGCAGAATGTTGCCGGAGGCGAAGGGCGCGGGCTTGCAGCTGGTGTTTGCGCCCATCGAGCGGCTGATTCGAATCTCGCTCCGGATCGAAACTCTCGACGTGCCGCCGCAGGACGTGATCACGCGCGACAACGTCTCGGTAAAAGTGAACGCCGTGTGCTATTTCCGCGTGGTGGACGCAAACCTGGCGGTTTCCCAGGTGCAGAATTACCTCTACGCGACCTCGCAGCTGGCGCAAACCACCCTGCGCAGCCTCGTGGGACAATTCGAGCTCGACTCCATCCTCTCGGAGCGCGAAAAGGTAAACGCGAAGCTACAGGTAATCCTTGACCAGGATACCGAGCCATGGGGTATTAAGGTAACGAAGGTAGAGGTGAAGCAGGTCGACATTCCGGAGAATATGCAGCGCGCCATCGCCAAGCAGGCCGAGGCCGAGCGCGAGCGGCGCGCGAAAGTGATTCACGCGGACGGCGAATTCGAGGCTTCGACGAAGCTGGCCCAGGCAGCGGAAGTGCTCGAAAAGCAGCCGGCTTCAATTCAGCTGCGGTATTTGCAGACGCTGACGGAAATCGGCGTCGAAAAAAACACCACCATCATATTCCCGCTGCCAATCGACGTGATTACGCAGTGGGTCAACTCGCTGGGGCCGAAAAAGTAGGCAAGAATGGCGTGGGGAAACGGAAAACGCGGCGGCGATCGCGTGCTGGAAAGCCGGCACTTGATGGCGATGTTCCTCGGCGTCGTGGTGCTGTGCGGCGTCTTCTTCACGCTGGGATACGTGATGGGGCGGACGCAGTACGGCGGCTCCGTGCAGGCGTCAGGTTCGTCGTTCATGCGGCCCACGGCGATTCCGCCGTCGAGTGCGAAAGCGAAAGGTGCCGACGCGGCGACCGCGAACACTTCGGATGGCGCGTCTGATTCCGGCGCCACGGCTGCGACGAATCCTCCCGCGGCCGAATGGGATTTCTATAGCAAGAAAGACGACAATCACCTCGAGCCCGCGCCAAAGCCAGCTGCGGGCTCCGGCGCTGCCGTCTCTGCCTCGGGTGCGAGCGGCGCACGCGCGAATGCCGCTACGACGAAAACAGTTTCCGAGCCCGTGGCCAAGCCGCCGGCGCGCTACGCTCCGCCGCACATGCTGAAAGGCTCCGTGGTTTTGCAGCTGGCTGCGCTGAAGCGTGAAGGCGATGCACTCGCCATGGCAGATGCCATCCAAGCTAAGAAGTTTCCTGCTTTTGTGGTGACTCCCACTTCCGATAACCTATATCGCGTGCAAGTCGGGCCGTATCGCGACGAGCGCGCCGCCACGGCAGCTCAGGCAGAGCTGGCGCGCGCGGGATTCAAGGCCATCGTCAAGCGCTGAATGAATTTGCCCCGATACATGCGTGTTCTGCTCGCGGCGGCGAGCGGCGTCGCACTGGCATTGTCGTTTCCCGATTACAACCTGCCCCTGCTCGCCTGGGTCGCGATCGGCATGCTTGTGGTTGCTTGCTGCGGCGCGAAAACCGGCGAAGCCTCGCTTTATGGATTCCTGCACGGATTCATCTTCATTCCGATTTGCGTCCCGTGGATCGACACAGTGATGCAGCAGTATGGCAACGTGGACCCGTGGGCGTCGGCGGGGATCGTGGGGCTGATGGCGCTGGTGATCGGCGCGCTGATGATCATCTTCTCGACGGCGGTGGCGCGCGCGTCGCGCAAGAGCCTTGCACTGGCGTGCACGCTCGCGCCGTTCCTGTGGGTGACGCTGGAATTTGCGCGCACGCATTTTCCGTATGTCGGCTTCCCGTGGAATCTGACGGGCTACGCGGCGACGAACAGCCTCGCGCTGCTGCAACTGACTTCGATCACTGGGATCTACGGGCTGAGCTTTGTGGTTGCCGGATACAGTTCGCTCGCCGCATACGCTTTCATGAAGCGCCCCGGCCGCGCGTGGAGATGGCTCGGCGGCATGACGGCGGGGCTGCTGCTGATTGTGGCGGTAGGGCCGCGTTTTGTGCCGCAAGCGCCTGCGCAACACGTAGCGCATCTGGTGCAGACGAATTTCCCGCAGTCCGAAAATTATCCTTCGAATTGGATGGCGCTGCACGGCGGCGATCTCGACGAACTCGAAAAAATTAGCGTAGATGCGGCGCGGCGCGCGCTCGGGCTGATCGTGTGGCCGGAAGTTCCCGCGCCGTTCAGCTTGCAAGATCCGGCGTTTCGCGCCCGCGCGACTTTGATTGCGACCAGCGCGAATCAGGATTTTCTCGTTGGCGTGGTGGACTGGAAGCAGCAGGCCGGCAAATGGAACGCATCAAACAGCGCCGTGCTGCTCGATTCCGCGGGACAGCGCACTTTCACGTACGACAAAGTGCACCTTGTGCCGTTCGGTGAATACGTTCCGCTGCGCCGCTGGCTCACCTTCGCTGGTCGCCTCACCGCGGATATTTCGGATTTCACGCCGGGCACCACTCACAACGTCGGCAAGCTGCCCGGCGGCACGTTCGGGGTATTCATCTGCTACGAATCCGTGTTTCCGGGCGAGATCCGCGAGCTCTCCGCCAACGGCGCTCAGCTCCTCATCAACATTTCCAACGACGGCTGGTTCGGCCATTCCGCCGCGCGGCCGCAACATCTCATGATGGCGCGCGTGCGAGCCGTGGAAGCGCGCCGCTGGTTGCTGCGCGCGACGAACAACGGCTACTCAGCGTCCATTGATCCATTTGGACGCTACGTCGCAACGATGCAGCCCGATATTCGCGGGCAGATGGATGCGCCCTACGATTTCCGCACCAACCTCACGCTATACGCGCGCTTCGGTGATTGGTTCTCGTGGCTGTGCCTAATCGCGTCGATCGCGCTATTCGCCAGCGCGTTTATCCGCAAATAAGAGAGCCAGGCAATTTGCCCTACGCGGTTGCGGCAGAATGTTCCAACTTGAAACGATTTTGCGGTAAAGTTCACTATTGTTAGTGGCATCCAACCCGGGCTGGATGCGACAGGCGTGCGGCCGACGGGCTTCCGTCGCGCGCGGCGTTAGCGGCTTTTGGGCTGTCCGTTCCTTTTGGAATCAACGCTCAAGATGAGCAGCTCTCCGAAAACCGTTGTCCCCGAAAAGTTGTCTCACTACCGGCTCGTCGAGCAGATCGGCGCAGGCGGCATGGGAGTGGTGTACCTCGCGCACGACGAGCATTTGCAGCGCGATGTCGGTTTAAAAGTCCTGCCGCCGGGATCGCTCTCTGACGACACTGCCCGCAAACGGTTCCGCAAGGAAGCGCTCTCGCTCGCCAAGCTAAATCATCCCAATATCGCCACAGTCCACGAATTCGGCACAGATAGCAACACGGATTTTCTCGTCACGGAATACATCGCCGGCACGTCGCTCGACAAAAAGCTGCTCGCCGATGGTGCGATGCCTTGCGAACTGGTCTACAAGCTTGGCATCCAGCTCGCGCAGGGACTGACGGCCGCGCACGATCAGGGCGTCGTGCACCGTGATTTGAAGCCGGCGAATCTTCGCCTTACGCCGGACGGACGGCTGAAGATTCTCGATTTCGGGCTCGCGCAATTGATGCCGCAGGCCAGCGAGCTGAGTTCCGCGGCGCTCACCGTAACGTCGGCGACTGGCGCGCCCGTTTCCACCGAGCATTCCACCGAAGTGAGCGGCACGATTCCCTACATGGCGCCGGAGCAACTGAAGGGCGAAAAGCCCGATCCCCGCAACGATATTTGGTCGGCTGGCGCAGTGCTTTACGAGATGGCGACCGGCAAGCGCGCGTTTCCGCAGACGAATCCTTCCGTCCTCATCAACGCGATTTTGAACGAAGCGCCCTCCACGCCGACTAGCCTGAATGGCACAGTTCCAGCGGCGCTCGAAGGCATCATTCTGCGCGCTCTCTCGAAAGATCCGGCGACGCGCTATCAATCGGCGGAGGAACTCTCGGCAGACCTGACGGGCCAATCGGCCACAGCCGCGCCGCCGGAAGGGCGCCGATGGGTGGGCTGGCTGGCGCTCGGAATCGTTGCCGGACTTGCAGTAGCGGCGGGGACGTACATCGCAATGCGCGCGCGCAAGCCCTCTGCGCCAGCGGCGGCAGTTGCGGGGCCGCACCGTCGGTCGGTGGCCGTGCTCGGCTTCAAGAATCTTTCGGGTAATCCGCAGAAAGCCTGGCTCTCGACGGCGCTCTCGGAAATGTTGATCACAGAACTCGGCGAGGGCGATCAACTGCGGACGATTCCCGGCGAGAGTGTGGCGAGCATGAAGATAAGCCTCGCGCTGCCCGATACGGACAGCTATAGCAAGCCAACGCTGCACCGCATCGCACAAAACTTGGGAAGCGACGACGTGGTGGTGGGTTCGTTTGTGCCCGTGGGCAGCGGCCAATTGCGGCTCGATATGCGATTGCAGGATACGTCGAGCGGCGAAACGGTGGCCACCGTCTCGGAAAAGGGCGATGAATCGCAGATTGACGACCTCGTGAGCAAGGCGGGCGACGAGCTACGCGGCAAGCTCGGCATCGCGCCTCTCTCGGAAGCGCAGACGGCTTCGGCGCGCGAATCGCTGCCGTCGAATCCGGAAGCCGCGCGACTTTATGCGCAAGGCCTCGAAGCGCTTCGGCTTTTCGACGCACAATCAGCACGGAATCTCTTCGAAAGCGCCGTGGCGATCGAGCCGGGCCACGCGCCCACTCATTCGGCGTTGGCCGGCGCGCTGCTTTCGCTCGGTTATGAAGACAAGGCCAAGGAACAGGCGCAGAAGGCGCTCGACCTATCGGCCAATTCATCGCGCGAGGAGCGGCTGGTTATCGAAGGCCGCTCGCACAAGCTGCTTGGGCAGTGGCCGGCGGCAATCGACGATTACCGCGCGCTCTTCGATTTCTTCCCGGACAACGTCGACTACGGCATCGCGCTTCTCGGGGCGCAGGAATCGGCGGGAAAACTTGCGGACTCCGAAGCGACGCTGGCTCGGCTGCGCAAGCTGAACGTCTCGGATGCGGACGCCGCCCGCCTTGACTTGTGGGATGCGGAGATCGGCGGCGCGCAGGGAGACATGAAGCGACAGCAGTTGATGTCGCAAAAGGCCGTGGAGGAAGCGAAGGGAATCGGCGCCAATCTCTTTCTAGCCGAAGCGCTCATTGTGCAGGCCGAAGCGCTGGAAAAAGTAGGCCAGGCGGACAACTCCGTGGCGCAGATCCATGAGGCACGCTCGCTGTACGTCGCCGCGGGAGAGCAACGCGGGATCGGACGCACGCTCATGCTCGAAGCTGACACGAATTTCGATCTGGGCTCCTATCACGAAGCGCGCAAGAATTTCGACGCTGCGCTGGCGGCATTCCAGAAGATCGGCGCTCACCGGAACATCCGCGGCGTATATGAGGGAATTGGCAACGTCCTTTACGCGGAGGGGCGGCCGAGTGAGGCGGTGGATTACTACAATAAAGCGCTGCAATTCGATTTGAGCATCCACGATTCGGCGGCGCTGGCTAGCGACTACGGCAACATCGCGAACGCCCTCGACGACTTGGGCAAGCTGCAAGAGTCGCTCAAAATGCAGCTGCAGGCGCTCGACGCGTTTAACCAATTGAACGACAAGAAAGGCGCGACGGAGACATTGTTCAATTTGGGGAACGCGTCGGTGGAGATGGGCGATCTCGCTGCGGCGAAAAAGTATTACCAGGACGCGCTCGATATCGCGCGCGCCGTCGACTACAAATTGAGCGAGCCATATCCGATCGAAGGTCTCGGCGACGTGCTGGCAGCGCAGGGCGATGACGCCGGAGCGAACAAGCAATACGATCAGGCGTTGGCGATGGCCGCGGAAATGAAGAATTCGGGTCTCGCGTGGCACCTCCGTTTCACGGAAGCGGAGATGGCGGTCGATGCCGGAAACTTTGCCGATGGTGAGAAGCGTACTCGCGAAATCATTGCGACGCTCGACCAGACGAATGCGGGCGGAGCGGCATCGGCACAAGCGATTCTGGCGCGGAGCCTGCTCGGCCAGGGCGATCTGAAAGGCGCGCAGGCGGCGGCACACGAATCCGTGGCGCTGGCGCAGAAGTCGAATGCGCGAGATGCGCTTTTCCACTCCCAGTTGGCGGACGGTCGCGTAAAGGCGCGCTCCGGAAAATATGCCGAGGGCCACAAAGAGCTCGAGGACGGACTCGCTCGTGCGCAGAAGAATGGCTATCGCCTGATCGAAGACGAGTTTCGGCTGGCTCTCGGTGAAATCGAGCTGGCGCAGAAGGCGCCCGGCGCGCGCGAGCGCTTGACGGCCTTCGAAGCTGACGCGCGCTCGCGGGGTTCGGTGGCGGCTGCGAATCGCGCGCAGCGGCTTTTGGATGCAAAATAGCGCGACGGCTTTACAAGAATTGCAAGGAGGCATCACTTGAGAAAACTTCTATTCGGAATCGTGCTGTCCGTTCTTTGTGCCGCCTCTGCGGGCGCACAATCCAAAGTGAATGTGGACAACGACTTCGTGCGGATCATCTCGGCTACCGACGCGCCGCACGTGAAGGGTTCGCTGCACCGGCATCAATTCAATCGCGTCATGGTGTACCTCGACGCGGGCGACATCGACATCAATTGGGAGGGCGGCAATACGGACCATCAGCATTGGAAGGCAGGACAAGTCGCATGGTCACCGGCTGGCGGCATGCACACGAGCGAGAACGTCGGCTCGGCGGCAATTCGCCTCGTCGAGATCGAGTTGAAGCAGCCTGCACCGGCTGAGCCGCCCGCGCGCAAGCCCGAGCTTGATCCGCTCGCGATTGACGCCAAGCACAACGAATTGCTATTCGAGAACGACCAGGTACGGGTCTTCCGCACCTGGCGCGAGCCTGGCGCGTCAGAGATGATGCACGAGCACACGGGCCGAGGGCGCGTGGCCGTCTTCCTCACGGACGCCGAGGGCAGCGCAAAGCTCGGCGATGGCGGAGTGGCGCCACTGCACGAATCGGCGGGCGACGTATTATGGGCCCCGGGCAGCGTCATGCACGCAATCACCAACACGGGACCGAAGAAATTCGAAGCGATCGTCGTCGAAGTGAAATAGGCGCTTGCGAAACGAGTCGCGGCTTCCGCACGTCGAAATTCCCTGACAACCTTTGCGTTGCATTGCGCGTATCCATGCAGAGGCGCGCGCAAAGTGCGTGACACTGAGTTGCGAAAAGGGCATACGGTTCGAACTTATGCACTCAAATGGCTTGGCGCCGGACAACGTCGAAGTTCCCATGGCTGAAGAAGGGGCGAGGTCCGAACGCGTCTCGCGGACCAGAAGCCCCTGGAATTTGTTCTACTCGTTGCTCTGCCTCGCCTTCGCGGGCGTGATCTGGATGGCAATTGCGCTGCTATTTAGCGGGCTGCGGCGGCACTTCATCGCAACCGACGCGTTTCTTTCCAACGGCACGCGGATCGGCGACATTCTTATGTATGTGGCGCCGTTCTTCCCGGCGCTGGCGATCAGCTTCAATCTCGGCAATTTGCTGGCTTGGTCGCTCGCCTCCGCCAAGGCCGCGCCGCGTCGCTTCGAACCCATCGCGCGGCACCTGCGGTTTCGCGCGGATCAGATCGTGCTAATCAAGCTGGGTATCTCGCTGTGCGTGATCGCGTTGCCGCTGGCGCTGCTCGGCGCCAG
>Ga0210383_10005984_pt1 | contig 10639 bp, 5 predicted proteins | sample IncBWC14OmetaG_FD_160072 | JGI IMG/M metagenome (GOLD analysis project Ga0210383, IMG submission 160072) | Forest soil microbial communities from Barre Woods Harvard Forest LTER site, Petersham, Massachusetts, United States - Inc-BW-C-14-O ...
AGCGAAGGATCTCAATCGACAGCTGTCCGCCGAATTCGGCCCAGGGCTCCGTCGAACGCCTGCCTCCCCGTCAATCCGTATTAATACGAATCGAAATCCACAATCGCTCCGTGCTACCGTCGCCTGTGGCGTTACTAACGAAAAGTCGACCTGGTCTCGCAAAATCCGGCTATCGTCGCCGCTCAGCAAAACGAAAATCCCCTCCATTTCTAATCTACGGTCCCGCGATTAGAATCCGGCCTAACTCCCGTAATCTCAATAAACTAACTTTTTCTAATCAACGGTACAGGCCCTCACCGGGATTGTTACACCCCTTCAAAAACACCCCTGCACCCCCACGGTTACCTTCAACTCCCTCATGCGTTACAATATCTTGTTACTCACACAGGAGATTTCAACCAGGCATGAGCCCAGCTTCCAAGAACTCCTTCGGCACTCGCGCTACCCTCAAAGTCGGCAGCGAATCCTTCGAAATTTATCGCCTCGACGCGATCGAGCGCTCCGGCGCCGGTAAGCCTTCGCGCCTGCCCTTCTCTCTCAAGGTGTTGCTCGAGAATCTGTTGCGCCACGAAGATCACCGCTTCGTTCACGCAGGCGACGTCCGCGCCCTCGCCACCTGGGATCCCACCAGCGCCGCAGGCGCGAGCGAAAAAGAGATCTCCTTTATGCCCGCCCGCGTGCTTCTGCAGGATTTCACTGGCGTACCGGCCGTTGTTGATCTCGCGGCTATGCGCGATGCCATGCGCCACCTCGGCGGCGATCCGAAAAAGATCAATCCGCTGCTTCCCGCCGAACTCGTCATCGATCATTCGGTGCAAGTGGACCAGTTCGGCACTGCGAATTCCTTCATTTTCAACGCCGATCTCGAAATGAAGCGCAATATCGAGCGCTACGCTTTTCTCCGCTGGGGCCAGAAGGGTTTTCAGAACTTCAAAGTCGTCCCGCCGGACACCGGCATCTGCCATCAGGTGAATCTCGAATATCTCGCTCGCGTGGTTTTCAAGAAACAGGAAAACGGCGCGTGGACCGCATTTCCTGACTCGCTCGTCGGCACCGATTCGCACACCACCATGGTCAACGGCCTCGGCGTCTTCGGTTGGGGCGTTGGCGGAATCGAAGCGGAAGCTGCAATGCTTGGCCAGCCGCTCTCAATGCTGATTCCGGCAGTAGTTGGGTTCAAACTTCACGGCCGATTGCCCGAAGGCGCCACGGCAACTGATCTCGTCCTTACGGTAACGGAAATTCTGCGTCGAAAAGGTGTGGTCGGAAAATTTGTGGAATTTTACGGCACGGGCCTTTCGAGCCTCACGCTTCCCGATCGCGCCACTATTGCGAACATGGCTCCCGAATACGGCGCGACGATGGGATTTTTCCCCGTCGATTCCGAAACGCTTTCCTATCTTCGTTTCACAAGCCGCAGCGAGGATCAGGTTCGTTTGGTGGAAGCGTACACAAAGGAACAAGGGCTCTTCCGCACCGACCAGACGCCTGATCCGATTTTCTCCGAGCGCCTCGAACTCGATCTCGCCACAGTCGTTCCCACAATGGCTGGACCGAAACGGCCGCAGGACAGCGTTCCGCTCACCCAAGCGAAAAAGTCATTCGAGAAATCGCTCGCTGGCACCGCCGTCAAACACGTGAACGTAAAGAACAACGGCGACCAATTCGATCTGGCTGACGGCTCAGTCGTGATCGCTGCCATCACAAGCTGCACCAATACCTCAAATCCTTCGCTGATGCTGGGCGCAGGTTTACTCGCGAAGAAAGCGGTCGAGCGCGGACTCACGACCAAACCCTGGGTGAAAACCAGCTTCGCGCCCGGCTCAAAAGTTGTCACCGATTACATCGAAAAAGCCGGCCTGTGGCCCTATCTCGAAAAGCTGCGCTTCCATCTCGTTGGCTACGGCTGCACCACCTGCATCGGCAATAGCGGCCCGCTGCCGGACGCTATCGGTAAAGCGATCAAGGACAATAATCTCGTTGCCGTCTCCGTTCTCAGCGGCAATCGCAATTTCGAAGGTCGTATCAACGCACTATGCCGCGCGAATTATCTCGCCTCGCCGCCGCTCGTCGTCGCTTACGCGCTCGCGGGCCGCATGGACATCGACATCGTTAACGAATCGCTCGGCACCGACAAATCCGGCAAACCCGTCTACCTCCGCGAGATCTGGCCCACGCCGCAGGAAGTGGAAACCACGATGCGCGAATCCGTCACGAGTGAAATGTTCCGCAAGGAATACGCCGACGTGTTTACAGGTGACGAACACTGGCGCGCCCTGCCGATTCCCGAAGGCGATCTGTACGCCTGGGATTCGCAGTCCACCTACATCAAAAATCCGCCGTATTTCGAAGGCATGCTGACGAAACCCGGATCGCTCACCGATCTCCACGGCCTTCGCACTCTCGCCATCCTCGGCGACAGCGTCACCACCGACCATATTTCTCCCGCCGGCTCGATTCCCGTCGATACGCCTGCAGGAAAATATCTGATCGCGAACGGCGTCCAGCCCATGGATTTCAACTCCTATGGTGCGCGTCGCGGCAATCACGAAGTGATGATGCGCGGCACGTTCGCAAATATCCGCTTGAAGAACATGCTTGCGCCCGGAACCGAGGGCGGCTGGACGATCCACCAACCGAGCGGCGAAAAAATGAGCATCTACGATGCCGCCATGAAATATCGCGACGAGAAAGTCCCGCTCATCATCCTTGCCGGAAAAGAATACGGTTCAGGCTCTTCTCGCGACTGGGCTGCCAAGGGAACCATTCTTCTCGGAGTTCGCGTCGTAATCGCAGAAAGTTTTGAGCGCATCCATCGCTCGAATCTCGTCGGCATGGGCGTTCTTCCTCTTGAGTTCCTGCCCGGCGAAACCCCGAAATCGCTAGGCCTCACGGGCCTTGAGATTTTTGAAGTCGAGGGCCTTGCTCACAATTTTGAGCCCCGCAAAAAAATCAAGGTCCGTGCGAAGGACTCCAGCGGAAAAGAAAAATCATTCACCGCCATTGCTCGCATTGACACGCCATTCGAAGTCGCCTACTACCAGCACGGCGGCATCCTGCAGTACGTCCTGCGCCAAATGCTCTAGCCCGGGAACTTCATCTCCGGGCTACGCCTCGTTGCCCCCGCGATGCTTCGCGCTTAACTTGCAATTGATTTAATACTTGATTTAGTCCTTTAGCTTGTTGTAAACAACCCCTCGCATCCGACCCAGCAGTACCACAGGTGAAAAATGAGGCCCCCAGTCCCAGCCCTGAAGTGCGGCGGTGTATTTCAGGTTTTCTGCAAGTCTGTTCAGCGCATTACGGTGAGCTTGCTGCTGATATCGATTTGGCCGGCGTTCAGTTCCGCCCAAACCACTCCGAAGCGCGCGCTTATCACCCAGCCGATCGAGGCATCGAAGCTCACGATTCTCCGCGGCAACACCTATCCGCTCGCGCTCCCCCAATATGACCGGGGCGCGGCCCCAGCGAGCCTTCCCATGGCACGCATGCTCCTCGTATTAAAGCGCAGCCCGGAACTCGAAACCGCTCTCGACGCGCTGCTCGATCAGCAGCAGGACAAGTCCTCCCCGAACTATCACGCGTGGCTCACGCCTCAGCAGTTCGGCCAGCAATTCGGGCCCGCCGATCAGGACATCCAAGCCATCACGTCATGGCTGCAGCTGCAAGGCTTCCAAATCGCGAAAGTGTCCAACGGCCGCACGGTAATCGAATTCTCCGGCACAGCCGCGCAAGTCCAATCGGCGTTCCACACCGAGATTCACAAATATACCGTGAACGGAGTAGATCACTGGGCTAACGCCAGCGATCCGCAAATTCCAACAGCACTCGCCGCAGCCGTCGCAGGCATCGACACGCTGCACAACTTTCCCCGGCACGCCATGCATCATCTCGGACGCGCCTACACCCGATCGAAGGAAACGGGCTCAGCTAAACCCGTAAGCGCCGGATCAGGACCCGCCACGATGTTTACTCTTCCTGCTCCGAATGGCTGCGGCGTTCAGTTCGCGAATTGTTTCGCGCTTGGCCCCTACGACTTCGGCACAATCTATGACGTGCTGCCGCTATGGAATGCATCTCCGACTCACATTGACGGGACGGGCCAGACGATCGCCATCGTGGCCGAGAGCAACATCGTTCTGCAGGATGTCACAAGCTTCCGAACTTACTTCGGGCTTGCCAATCCGCCGAAGCTCAACGTAATTCTGGACGGTCCAGATCCAGGTCTTGATCCCGGCGGGGCCGAAACCGAAGCCGACCTGGACGTCGAATGGGCCGGTGCGATCGCGCCCAATGCAACGATCGACCTCGTCGTTTCGCAACCAACTGAGTCGACGCTCGGCGCGGACCTTTCCGCCGTCTACGTGGTCGACAATAATCTCGCTCCCGTGCTGAACGTGAGCTTTGGAATTTGCGAACTGAGCCTCGGAACCGCTGGAAATCAGTTCTTCAATCAACTTTGGCAGCAGGCGGCGGCTCAAGGAATCACGGTTCTCGTTTCCACTGGCGACAGCGGTGCAGCTGTCTGCGATCGGGGCGACGGCGAACCACCTGCACCAGCGGTATTCGGCCTCACCGTGAGTGGATTTTCCACCACGCCCTACAACGTCGCGGTTGGCGGTACGGATTTCAACGATCTCACCAACGCGTCAACCTTTTGGAGCCTCACGAACACCGCGCCAGCTTCCAATCCCAGCGCCCCGCCTACTCTCTCGGCGAAATCCTACATACCGGAGACAACCTGGAATAACACGTGCACAAACAGCGTTTTTGGCAACCTTCTAGGGTTCAGCCCGAGTGCCGAAACAAACTGCAACAACCCTCAACTCGTGAACTTTGTGACGGCGGTAGGTGGTTCAGGCGGGCAGAGCAATTGCATCACTTCAGACGGACAGAACGAATCGACTTGCGCCGGAGGATACCCAATCCCGTCATGGCAAACCGGAACTGGAGTTCCGACGAAAGGCGGCCGGGCTGTCCCGGATGTCTCTCTTTTCGCGTCCGTCGAATCGCCCTCCGGAAGCTTTTACATCATCTGTGAGGCCGATCTTCTGCCGCCTGGGATCACTTCGTGCGACCTCACCGATCCCGCCACCGAGTTCCTTGAGATCGGCGGCACTTCGGCGTCGGCCCCGACGTTTTCGGCCATCATGTCCCTCGTAAATCAGAAGACAAACTCCGCTCAGGGAAATGCGAATTACGTTCTCTATAAACTCGCCGCGCAACAGCCCACCGCGTTCCACGACGTTCTGGCTGGCAGTACGATTGCGATGCCCTGCGCGAACGGAAGCCCAGATTGCATAGTTACCAATAAATCCGACGCTTACGGGGTGCTCTCGGGTTTTAGCACCGCAACGGGATACGACTTGGCTACCGGCCTAGGTTCCGTGGATGCGAACACCCTCGTGACGAAGTGGAATACGGTCGCAACGAAAGGCAGCGCGACCACCCTCAATCTCACCCCGAGTCCGGTCACGATCAAACATGGCCAGCCGGTAACCGTTAACATTGGAGTCGCAGCCGTCGCCCCTGCCACCGGCACACCCACGGGAAATGTATCGCTCATCGCGAACACAGTCCCACCTGGCTCTGCTCCGGAAGTGACTCAACAGGGGGTGGAAGGCTTCGCATTGAGCAATGGCGCCGTTACGTCGACAACAAACGTGCTGCCCGGCGGCAAATACTCAGTCGTCGCGCAGTACCCCGGCGATGGGACGTTCACCCCAAGCACTTCCGCGCCAACCTCCGTGACCGTGACCCCAGAAGCGAGTACAGCTCAAATCGCCTACGAACTCTTCAACCCGGCCACCGGAATTGAGACGAATCCAAATGCGACTATGGCCACGTTTGGTGCGGCCCCGGCGTTACTGCGAATTAATGTGACAAGCCAATCGGGCGATACCTGCGTCAATAACGCACCATCGTCGTCCGGGTGCCCGACCGGGAGCGTTACGGTAACCGATAACGGCAAACCGCTCGATGCCGGAACCTTTCCACTAAACAGCAACGGTTACGCCGAAGATCAAGTAATCGATCTTTCCGGTGGCGTTCACAATCTGAAAGCCACTTACAGCGGAGACAATAGCTTTTCAGCGCCAGCAGCTGCGACGGATACCGTCACCATTAATCCAGTCACAACGACGAACACGCTCACAGCGAGTCCATCTCAAATTCAGTTTGGATTGACCGTGACTCTGACTGCGAGTATATCGGCGCAGAACATCTTCTCGAGCATCGGACCAACCGGAACGGTGACGTTCTTCTCCGGAACCACATCGGTCGGCTCAGTTCCGGTGTCGGGCAGCGTCAACTCATCCCAGGTGAATATTATTGCCACCCTTTTCATCGCCAACCTGCCGATTGGCCAGGACAGCATCACAGCGCATTACAGTGGTGACAGCAGCTATGCGGCGTCCATTTCTACGCCAATAGCCGTGTCCGTCCTGTATCCGACGATCACGACGGTCACCTCGTCTGCGCCTACGATTCAAGCGGGCCAAAGCGTTACTTTCACTGCCAAGGTTGCACCGAGCAAGCCGGGAGGCCCCGCATTGACCGGCGCGGTCCAGTTTGTAGTGAACGGCGGCAATGTAGGCAATCTAGTAACTCTACAGAACGGCCAAGCGCAATTCACTACTTCCTCGCTCGCTTGGGGGAGCACAATCATCGGCGCGAATTACTTCGGCGATGCAAACTATGCTCCGTCCGACGGCATTGTGGCGGAGACCATAAACCCGTTCACTACGACAACTTCGGTAACAACATCGACCACTCCGATCGAGCAAGGTCAGAGCGCAACGTTTACCGCAACAGTTGCTCCCGCGAGTTCGGGCGCACCTGCGCTTCCAACTGGCAACGTGATATTCGCAGTAAATGGGCTCGGTATGGGCGGCCAGGTGAGCATTAACTCGAGTGGGCAGGCCACTCTCACGACCTCCGCATTGACCGTAGGAAGTCTGACGGTCAACGCTAAGTATCTGGGCGACAACCTTTATTCTGGCTCTTCCGGAAATTTTTCGGGAACCGTTATCGCGGCTCCGGACTTCTCCATCGCCGCGAATCCGTCGACAATTACGGTTACAAAGCCAGGCCAGTCCGGCAGCACCATGCTGACGCTCACGGCAATCAACGGACTCACGGGAACATTCAACCTCGTCCCGCAGTGTTCTGCGTTCCCTTCTGAAAGTAGCTGCGCTGTGTCGCCCGCGAGCGTGACGTTCAGTTCAACTGTAACGACCGCTTCAGTAATGCTCACCGCCTCGACAACGGCTCCGTCGAGCGTCCCGGCGCAGAAGCGCGTCCAACCTCCTACAACGCGGACAGGGCTCACTGTCGTGATTGGCCTGATGGCGATGATCGCTGCGCTCGCGTACTTCTTACGCAAGGTCCGCAAGCTCGGATTTGAGTTTGCGCTCAGCGTCATTGCATTCGCCGCCCTGCTTACGATCGCAGCTTGCGGTGGGGGTGGTGGCGGCGGAGGCGGCGGGGGTGTTACGAACCCCGGGACGCCGATCGGATCAGATCCCAACGCTACCGTCTCGTTCACGCTGGGCAGCGCAACTCATACGTTGCCGCTCACAATCAACGTCCAGTAACCTATACTCGTTCTCGCACGCGGCTGGCAATCGGGCAGCACATCCGCCGGCCGCGGACAAACTGGACACCAATGCCCGCTACTCTGCTTTCACCTCTCATCCCAACGGGCGATACCCTCGCGGCATTGCTGATCGTAATTTGCTTCTCGGCGGGCCTGAATGTCTACGCCACAGTCGCAATGCTCGGCGTGCTGGCTCGCACAAACGTCGTCGCGCTTCCGGCTTCACTGCACATCGTCGAAAACTGGTACGTGATCGGGGCGTGCGTAGCGCTGTTTCTCGTCGAGTTTGTCGGCGACAAAATCCCAGTATTTGATTTGGTGTGGAACGCGCTGCAGACTTTCGTGCGCGTGCCGGTGGCAGCCTTGATTGCTTACGCCGCTACGTCTCAAATGCCACCATGGCAACAGCTCACGGCCACACTCGCGGGTTCTCTGATCGCGCTCGCGGCCCACGGCGGGAAAACGGCGGCGCGGGCAGCAGTGCTTCATTCGCCCGAGCCGTTTTCAAATGCTGCACTGAGCCTCAGCGAAGATGCAGCCGTTATTTTCTTGATGTGGTTTGCGACGCGCCACCCTTACGTCGCAGCGGTCATTGTGCTGATTGCGGTTGTGGTGATCGTGCTGATGATTCGAGTGGTCGTCCGCGCGCTGCGCAACTTATTGGCAGACGCTGAGCAAGCGCTCACTCCGCACAGCCACACTCACTTGAATTCTTAATTCCGCAATCGCAACGGCGGCGATTCCTCTACGGTTTCTTCTTACCCAGCAAGCCTCCGAGCGCGCCTGTCGCCGCGCCAGCCGTGCCGCCGACCGCTTTACCGCCCCCCAGGGCTGCTCCCACTCCGCCCTTCGCAAGCCCCCCCGCCACGCCTGCAACGTCAGGAACGAAAACAGGATTGGAAGTAGTGCCGGTGATTGAAAATGGTATACCGCCGCTGTCACCGCCTTTGCCCCCACCGCCGCCGAGCGGCAACGAAGCGACCTGGCTCATGGCGCCGCCCATCCCTCCTGCCAGATGCGCCACCATCTTACAATTCAGCGCGCCTCCGGTTGCGACGTTTGCATCGCCGGTAACCGTGCCAACTCCCTGTATCACCACTTTCAAATCCTGAGCGTGCGTGCCGCCAGGATCCACTCGCACATTCGTGCTGAGGCTTTGAATTACGGTGTCATTACTTTTGCTTCCGCCACCAAGTCCCGCGAACGATCCGAGCGCCCCGAGCTTCGACGAAACGCTGAATCCTGCGATGGTGCCATTCGTCAGATTAATCGGTCCGGTGATCACGAGCTTATCGACTGGCCCGGCGATGGCGAGATTGGCGTCGAGCGTACCTGTCTTCAACGAGGCGCCGGACGGAAGCACCACCCCTACTGCCGGCAACACTCCCTCGAGATCAGGGACTGGCATGGCTTGCCCATTCATTTTCATCGCGATCGATGCTGTTTCTCCGGCGATGTTGAAAGAGCCAGTTAAACGCGCCAACGCTTTTCCAACGTGGATGTCTCCCTGTTTTAGGATGCCCGTTTGCGCCTTCAGTTGATAATCCGCGTCGTAGTCAACATTCACTGGAACGGTGGACGGAGAGCCCGTGGCGGTTAATTTTAATTTTGTCGTCTTCACGGTACCCTTCGAGCTCATCTGCTTCCCATCGGAAGTAAGCGTCCCCTTGAAATCAATGACGCCGGCAATTCCAGATGATGGGCTCAGAAATCCCTCGGCCGCTCCCAAGTCGAGATGCTGCACGTCGATCGTTGCATCCATCGGAGTGAGAGATGCATCCGCCTGGTCAATCGGCCCGGCCTTCCCTTCCACTTTCACCGCGCCATTGCTTGGATCCTTGGCGGAAAGCTTGAAAGGAAATTGCGTTGTGTAGGAAAGGTCGCTCGCACTGAGGTTCACCTCCTGATAGACGAGAGGCTTGGCCTTCGATCCCACGGTGCTGACTGTAATTTTGCCATTGGTGATTTCGATCTTCTCCACGGAAAGCGCGTTGGGATCGGACTTGGCTGTGTTGTCCGATTTAGCCTTGGACGCGGTGCCGCCCATGCTCGAGTAGTTCCACACGCCAGCGGAATTCCGCACGAGCGAAACTTGAGGGTCGGTCACGGTGATCGATTCGACCTCCACCTTTTTCGAGAAAATCAGAGGCATTAGATGCACGCCGACTTTCAATTCTTTCGCGGTGAGGAACGGCGCGCTACTGAATTTCGGGTCATCGGAGATCGAGACGTCGTTCACCACCACTCCGCCCGAAAGGATTGAAAGTGAAATATTGCCAATCTGTACTGTGCGTCCAAGCGCAGTGCCAAGCTGCGTCTGGATTTCAGGCTTGAATTTGTTCGCATCGATCAGCGACGGCAGGATCAGAATTACGATCAACACAAGCGCGACGATGGCGCCGACAATAATCATGGCCTTTTTATTCATGGCTAACCTCCGGAAAGAAATGCTGGAGCGCGTGGGGAACGCTGCCCCGGGAAACAAATATCACATTTCGATGTGAATTACTCCCGGAAATAATTCAACTGCCAGACGAGCTTGGAAAAATTTCGATCAGCCGCGTAAGGGTTGGAACATCAATACAGCGCGTCGCGTATCTTCAGCCGCATATTTTTCGCGAGTTTTCGATTCGTTTGTAAGCAGCGGCGTCGCTTTGCCGGCAAGAATTCACTAGGTTTCTGGCACAAAGGATGCTATGTTTTGACTGCGTTTGTTGCTCTTGTAACACCTTTAGATTCGATTGAAGGGGCTGCAAGTTCACACTTGCAGCCTCTTTTGCTTTACGGCTGGAGGCGGTCGAGAAGCACAAATAGCTTAAAAAGAAGGAAGTACATCAGTGAGAGAACAAGGAACAGTGAAGTGGTTTAATGCCAGCAAGGGATTTGGGTTCATCCAGCGCCAGTCCGGCGAGGATGTTTTCGTCCACTTTTCGGCCATTCAGGCGGAAGGTTACAAGTCGCTGAACGAAGGCCAGGCGGTTGAATTCGAAGTTACCCGCGGCCCCAAGGGTCTGCAGGCAGCCAACGTCACTAGCCTCTAGT
>Ga0210383_10005985_pt1 | contig 10637 bp, 10 predicted proteins | sample IncBWC14OmetaG_FD_160072 | JGI IMG/M metagenome (GOLD analysis project Ga0210383, IMG submission 160072) | Forest soil microbial communities from Barre Woods Harvard Forest LTER site, Petersham, Massachusetts, United States - Inc-BW-C-14-O ...
CGCCCAACCCCGGTTACCATCTCGTTTAGGAGCAAGTCCCGTGTCCCAGCCCACCCCCGCCCCCGAGCGCCTCCAGCACGGCGCGCTCGGCGTCAGCTCGATCGTGTTCTTCGTCGTCGCCGCCGCCGCGCCGCTGACCGTCATGGCCGGCATCGCCCCGCTGGCCATCATGATCGGCGGCATCAGCGCCCCGGCCGGCTACCTGATCGCCGGTGCGATCCTGACCGTCTTCGCGGTCGCCTTCACCGCGATGAGCAAGTACATCCACAACGCCGGCGCCTTCTACTCCTACATCGCCCGCGGGCTCGGCAAGCCCGCCGGGCTCGGCGCAGCCGCGCTGGCGGTGTACTCCTACAACGCCATCCAGATCGGCCTGTACGGCGCGTTCGGCTACTTCGCCGCCATCACCGCCAAGGACCTGGCCGGCATCAACCTGCCCTGGTGGGCCTGGGCCGCGGCCGGCATTGCCGCCGTCTGGTTCTTCGGCTACCGCAGCATCCACGCCGGCGCCAAGATCCTCGGCGGCCTGCTCATCGCCGAAACCGGCATCCTGGCCCTGCTCGCCGCCGCCATCCTCATCAAGGGCGGCGCGCACGGCCTGAGCCTGGCCTCATTCGCCCCGGCCCACATCGCCACCGGCGGGATGGGCAGCGTCCTCGCCCTGGCGTTCGGCGCCTTCATCGGATTCGAGGCCACCGCCATCTACCGCGAGGAAGCCCGCACCCCCGACCGCACCGTGCCCCGCGCCACCTACATCGCCGTCGGGTTCCTCGGCCTGTTCTACGCCTTCATCAGCTGGGTCATCATCCAGGCCTTCGGCAACACCGGCGCGGTCGCCGTGGCCAGCAAGAACCCGGCCAGCATGTTCTTCACCGCCATGACCACCTACGTCGGCAGCTGGGCCACCGACGCGATGCGCGTACTCATCGTCACCAGCCTGTTCGCCGCGCTGCTCGCCTTCCACAACGCGATCACCCGCTACACCTACGCCCTAGCCTCCGAAGGCGCGCTGCCCCGCCGGCTCGGCCACATCCACCCCGTCCACAAGAGCCCCTACATCGCGGGGTACGCCCAGACCGCCCTGGCCGCCGCCGTGGTCGCCGGCTTCGCCGCCGCCCACGCCGACCCCTACCTCCAGCTGCTGCTCTGGGTGAATACCCCCGGCGTCATCGGCATCGTCGCCCTGCAGGCGCTGACCGCGTTCGCGGTCTGGCGGTTCTTCCGCCGCAACCAGCACACCGAATCCGCCGCCCGCACCGTGGCCGCCCCGCTCGCCGCCGGCGTCCTGCTCACCGGCGCCGCCCTGCTGATCATCTGGAAGATCGGCCTGCTCACCGCGGCCGGCCCCGCGGTCAACTGGATCCTGATCGGCTCGGTCCCCGCCGTATTCGCCCTCGGTGTCGGATGCGCCGCCCGGATGCGCCGCCGCCGCCCGGCGGTGTACGCCCGGCTGGCCACCACCGACATCGACGCCGAAGAACTCACCGTCGCCAGCCCCGACCCGCAGGCCGCCGCCCGCCCCGACCTGCAACCCAGCGCCAGCCACGCCTGACACCCTCCGCTCAGCCCGGGCCGGGAGGCAACGAGCCTCCCGGCCCCGGCAGGCCCGGGCAGTGAGGGCGTTGCGGTGCCTCGGTCTGCCACGTACCGGCCGTTGACCATCGTGGACGTGTACCGGCCGTTCACCAGCTTGTCGGTGAAGCCCTCGCCGTGGTTCCGGCAGGTGGGCCCCTCACAAGGACCATCCAGCGAAAAACAACGATTAGCATCACGCCCAGGCAACGGCGGCACTGGCTCCCCGCTGACCAGGGCAGGCCAAGTAAGTCTTGAAGGGGCAACGAGCGGAGAAGACCGGTTCTGGACTACTGCAACTGGCGGCGCCGGGCTGCTGGGTCGCTGGCGGCGACGTGACGGGCGACGCGGTGCCCTTCGCCCACACGCCCGGCGCGGCGTGCGCGATGACGAAGGCCTCCGGGCTTGAGTAGCAAACGACCAGCCAGTGGCGTTAGCGAGCCGTCGGAGCTGGGCTATCGCCACTGGCCGTTCTGATGCGGGCGGCGCAGTCAGGCATCGTCTTCGTCACAAGGGCTCGCCCTCGGCGGGGTCGGCGAGGTCGACCAGGGCCAGCGCCTGTTCGAGCATGCGCCTGGTCGCAGCGGCCCAGGTGACGGCAGCAGCCTCTAGGATCTGCGGCATGGCAACGAGACTGGTGCAGATCAATATGAAGGCGCGGGACGCCGCCGCGCTTGGCCGGTTCTGGGCGGAGGTGCTCGGCTGGGGCATCGAAAGCGATGAGTTCGGCACCAGCCTCGAACCCGCCGGCTTCGCCTACCCCGACCCCGCTGCCGTCTGCATCGACATCATCGCCAGCCCGGAACCTAAGACGTTGAAGAACCGGGTGCACGTCGACCTGGCCACCATCTCGGCCGCCCATCAGGCGGAGTTGGTCGCGCGCCTCAAGGATCTCGGCGCGACGCCCGCCGACGTGGGCCAGGGCGACGTCCCCTGGACGGTCATGGCCGACCCGGAGGGCAACGAGTTCTGCGTCCTGGAGCCCCGGCCGCTCTACCAGGGCACCGGGCCGATCGCCTCGGTGGTGGTCGACTGCGCCGACCCTCGAGCGATGGCCCGGTTCTGGGGCGAGGCGATGGACTGGACCCTGCACGAGGTCACCGACGACTACGCGATCATGCGCTCTGCCAAGGACGTCGGCCCCTACCTGGAGTTCGTCCGCACCCCCGACGCCAAGACCGTGTGGAACCGCGTCCACCTCGACATCTGTCCCTACCCGGGTGACGACCTGGCGGCAGAGGAAGCCCGCCTGCGCACCTTGGGCGCCACCGACCCCGGCATCGACCAGTCCGACCTCCACTGGACGGTCCTCGTCGACCCGGAAGACAACGAGTTCTGCCTCCTCACCCCCCGCTGACCTCGTGTAACGGCTCCGGCCGGTTTCGGGTCAGCGGCGGGGACCGCGCGGCGGCGACGGGCTCCCTCCTGGCCGGTACATCGAGGCCTGCTCAGCGAGCGGTTCACGTCTGCCGTCCGGAGACCATCGCGCTACTCTCCCTCCCCGGCTACCCGATCCCGCCGGCCAGCGCAATACCAGGGGATGACAGAAGCCGCATCGACTCCCGACCGAGGCGCTCAGTTACCAGCTTGGGCACTGCACAACCCGGTACGGCACTACGCTCCACGAGCCTCCATGTGATCGACGTCACACAGATGTCCCAACAAAATCCCTAACAAGCCGGTTAGGAAAAACTTGGTGCTCCTGCCAAACCCGCAGGTCACCGGCTATACACGATGGGGTGAGCGAGGGGATTCGAACCCCCGACATCCAGGACCACAACCTGGCGCTCTAACCAACTGAGCTACGCCCACCATCGTCGCCGAGTTATGCCGCAGCGACAGCAGAACGCGCGCTGCCCCGAGGGACATCGCGCGGCCTCCGGCAAGTATAGCGGTCCCGGAAGATCCTGCGCGTCAGCTCCCGCCGCCGTCCGCCGCGCCGGGCTCGGTGAACCGGGCCGCGATCTCGCGCGCGGTCGCCGAATCCGGTCCTGGCTGCGGCACGAATACCGCCTCCCGGTAGTACCGCAGTTCCTGCACGCTCTCCTTGATGTCGGCCAGGGCCCGGTGGCCGCCGTGCTTGAGCGGGGAGGCGAAGTACGCCCGCGGGTACCAGCGCCGGGCCAGCTCCTTGATGCTGGATACGTCGACCATCCGGTAGTGCAGGTAGGCGTCGAGTTCCGGCATGTCACGCGCGATGAACCAGCGGTCGGTGGCGATGGAGTTGCCGCACAGCGGAACCTTCTTGGGCTCGGCGACGTGCTCGCGCACGTAGCCGAGCACGATGTCCTGTGCCTCGGCCAAGGTGATCCCGCTTGGCAGCTCGGCAAGCAGCCCGGAGGTGGTGTGCATCTCACGGACCACCTCAGGCATTGAGGCCAGAGCCTCCGCCGGGGGCTTGATGATGACGTCCACGCCCTCGTCGAACAGGGTGAGCTCACCGTCGGTCACCAGGCAGGCGATCTCGATGAGGGCGTCCCGTTCGATGTCGAGCCCCGTCATCTCGCAGTCGATCCAAACGAGCCGGTCATTCACCCTCACAGCCTATGACCTCGGCTGCCCTGCGTGGCCAACGAGCAAAGCTGCGGTAAATCGCCCCGCTTAATGATGTGTGCCGGCGTGTCGATCCCCGCTCTCAGGACGGCGTCCGGTTCTGGCTCCCCGAACCCGGTCGTCACCGGCACCACGCCCGCCCACAGGTCCAGCTCGTAGTCCTCCGGCTCGTCTGACGGGCCGCCGCTACGGATCTTCACCGACGCCTCGGTAAGCGGCAGCGCGAGCGCGGACGTGGCGGCCAGCTCCTTTTTGCTGGGCTGCCGCACGTAGGACCACTGCCCGGGGACCAGGTGCTCGGTGATGGTGCGCAACGCCAGGAGCTTCTCCTCCGCATCGGCGACCAGCCGGGCCACCCCGAACACCACGGCGCTGCGGTAGTTCATCGAGTGGTTGAACACCGACCGGGCGCACACCAGCCCGTCCAGGTGCGTGACCGTGACGCAGACCTCCTGGTCGTTGCCCGCCATGATGCTCGAGTTTGCCGACGACCCGTGCAGGTACAGCAGGTCGCCGAGGCGACCGTACCCCGTGGGCAGCACCCGCGGCGCACCGTCGACGATCACCCCAAGGTGACAGATGAGCCCGGCGTCGAGCACGGCGTACAGGTCGTCCCGCTCGGTCCGTCCCCGCTCGCGGTGCCGTCCGAGCTCGGTGCGTGGGGTGCTGGAGAGGTCAGGCAGGCTCATGGTTCATCACGGTACGCCCCGGACCTTTCCCGCTCCTGGCCAGCCACCGACCCGATGGAACATCGGGCCGGTTAGGACCGACCCGATGGAACATTGGGGCGGTTAGCACGAGCCGCCCGGCAGCACGAGCCGCCGCACCGATGGAACATCGGTGCTGCCCCAGCGACACCGATGTTCCATCGGTGCCGTTGAGGTCCGCCCGCAGCGCGACCCGCCCGGCAGCGCGACCCACCGCCGCGGGCAGCGCCAAGCCACCGAACAATCAGACGGCGGCGGCGCTGAGGGATGGGGCAGCCTGGATCTCATGGGCCGTGCGCGGGCCCAGCCGGATCGGGGCCGCGCCGGTCAGCGCCGGTTCCGGCAGCTCACGCATCACAGTGTCCGCGGTAGCGATCTGGTCGATGTCGATCCCGCCTGGGCCGATGCTCTCGCACTCCGGTACTTGGGAGGCACCGAAGTGCCCTCCAAGGGCCCAGTGTGCCCGGCTGCGCGCCCTGGTCGCCGCGCGGAACGGCGCTGGGGCGCCGGCCGGCCAGCGCCGGGGGACTTGCCACGAGTCCAGCCAGGCCAAGATCTCACCCAGTCCGAGCATCTGGTAGCTCGTGAACGGCTCGCGCGGCGAGCCGAGGACCCCGATCTGCACGCAGAGGCGGCCTTCACGGTTCACGCCGGGCTGGCGGTGCGGAAGCTTGTCCGGCGCGTAGTCGATGTTCTCCGGGGTACCGAGCGTGCACCCCGCCCGCACGATCGGCAGCAGCTGCGCGAGCTCGCCGGTCAGCGGATCCCACACCAGGTGGCATGGGCGATTCTCCTGAATGAGCCGCTGAGCAGCCGAACAAACCGAAACAGCCCGCGGATCCGCCCCCAGGGTCAGCCATACGACCCGTGGCGCTCCTCCCCCTAGTTGTCCCCCGTCGGTCTCTGCCCGAATGCACCTGACACCTGGCATCCACGCATCCGCCAAGGGTTCCTCCCCAACGATCATCAACGGTCTAGACCTTCTAGCTCCCTTTCACCTGCTTACGTCAGCACCGGTAATTAGTCCAGAGGTGAGACCAAATGATTTTGTTCTACGATTCGGTAGATCATGACTGAAAGCAGCACTCCTCCGGGAATTCCCAGCCCCGCGCGCCTGGCCGCCTGGCTCAACGACCACGTCCCGGGCGGCCCTCTGGAGCTGACCGACATCCAGCTCATCGCGGGCGGCCGCTCGAACCTCACCTACCGCCTGACCGTCTCGGAACCGGGACCGGAACCGGGAGCGGAACCGGGACCGGAACCGGGAGCAGCGCCAGGAACGGGAGCAGAAGGCACTCGGCTGCTGGTGCTGCGCCGGCCCCCGCTCGGCCACGTGCTGCCGACCGCGCACGACATGTCGCGGGAGTTCCGCGTCCTGTCCGCGCTCGCGGGCACCCGGGTCCCGGTCGCCCCGCTGGTCGCGTCGTGCACCGACGTCGAGGTGATCGGCGCACCCTTCTACGTGATGGAGTACGTGCCCGGGGTGGTCCTGCGGACCCGAAACGACACCAAGGACCTAACCGAGGCACAGGCCGCGGAGCTGTCCCGGCACCTGGCCGAGATGCTCGCCGCGATCCACGGCGTCGATGTCAACCAAGTCGGGCTCGGTGACCTTGGCCGTGGCGCCGGGTACCTGCGGCGTCAGCTCGACCGCTGGCAGCGGCAGTGGGAACTGTCCGTGACCGAGGAGAGGCCCGGCTACACCCAGCTCGTCGAACGGCTGACCGCCGCGCTGCCCGCCGAAACGGAAGGCCAGACAACGCTGGTCCACGGCGACTACCGGCTGGACAACGCGCTGGTCATGCTGAACCCCCGGCCGCGGATCACGGCCGTGGTGGACTGGGAGATGGCCACCCTGGGCGACCCGCTGGCCGACCTGGGCCTGACCCTGGTCTACTGGACCGAGGACGGCGAGGAGGGCTGGCTCACCCCGGCCGGCTCACCGGCCGGGACGCGCGGGGTGACGGCCGACGCCACCGCCAGCCCCGGGTTCTGGACCCGGGCCGAGTTCGCCGCCGAGTACGCCCGGCTCACCGGGCGGGACGTGTCCCGGATCGGTTACTACGTGGCGTTCGGCTACTTCAAGCTGGCCGTCGTCCTGGAGGGCATCCACGCCCGGTACCAGCAGGGCAAAACGGTCGGCGAAGGCTTCGAACAAGAAGGCTTCGCCGTACCGTTGCTCATCGCTCGTGCGCACCAGGTGCTCGACACGCAGTCGAGCACCTGACCAGACCCGGCGCCCCGCTCGCACCGGCCAGCTGTCCGGTGCCCCGCTCTCGCCGGGTCTGCCGCCCGGCACCCGCACGATTACCGAGCATTTTTGAGGCCCGGCGCCCCGCTTTCGCCGGACCTCTGAACAGATGACGCGCTGCCGATGCCCCCGGTTCACAGCGAATTGATAACAGCGCGGCCACTTCGGCGGCGATCGCGGCAGACAGCGAAGCATCCGGCGGATCGACGGTCATCCGGGCCGTGGTGCCCCCCAGGCCGCGCAGCGCAAGCGCGTACTTCAGCCGGCCGATGCTCGCCCCCAGAGCGACGATCCGGTCAAGGACCAGCTGGTGCCGGGCGACCGCGGAACCATCAGACGCGGCCAGCGCGGCGGCCAGCGCCGCGTACACCTCCGGGTAGGCGCCGCTGCGTCCGGAGATCAGCCCCGCGCCGCCGGCCCGCATCGTGGCCGCCGGGTTGGAGTCGTCGCCTGAGAACAGCCGCAGGCCCGGCGCCGCCGCCGCGTAAGCGGCCAGGTCGCCCGCGGCCGACCCGCTGAGCTTGGCCCCGGCCAGGCCGACCGCGGAAGCCAGCGCAGCGAACACGTCAGAAGAAACACGAACGCCGGTCCGTTCGGGAAAAATATAGGCGTAGAGCTCAAGATCGGCCGCGGCCTCCCGGATACGGCCGAAGTGGGCGATCAGCTCGTCGGGCCGCGCGGGCAGGTAGTAGGGCGTGATGGCCGCGATCCGCGTCGCCCCGCCCGCCGCCGCGGCCCGGGCCAGCCGGGCAGAGTGCCGCGCGTCCGGCGCGCCGACGTGCGCGATGACCCGGTCCGGGCCCGCCTCGGCCAGCGCCAGTTCGATCAGCGCCAGCCGCTCGTCGTCGTCCAGGGCCGGGAACTCACCCGTGGTCCCCGCCACCAGCAGGCCGTCCAGCAGCCCGGCCACGAACTTGTACAGGGTTCGGTTGGCGTCGGCATCGACCTCACCGTCACTGCTGAACAGCGTCGGGACGGCCGAGAAGATGACAGGGACTGGGCTCACCGCAATCCCTGCGGCTTGAAGAACGCGCTCGATTCCGGCCGCCACAGCAGGAACACCGCGCCGAGTCCGACCAGCCAGGTCAGTACCGGGAATATCAGGCCGATCAGCGTCTTCGGCTCGCTGAACACGCCGATCAGGTCCAGCGTGGCCAGGCAGAACAGGACCGTGGACAAGATCCGCGCCCAGTTCTTGCCCTGGTTGTTCGCCCGGGCCATCCACAGCCACAGGGCGATCCCGATCACGCCGGACAGGACGGCCACGATGATGAGGAACCTGTCGTACTGGTTGACCTGGGTCGCAGTCCAGGTGGGCTTGGCCTTCTTGATCGCCGCCTTGACGCCGCCGATGTCGGCCAGCGTTATGACCAGGCTGACGGTGCTGACCGCCGCGCCCACGTACATGAGCTTGACCGCATTCATCACCGGCGGGGGAGCAGGAAGCTGCTCCGGTTCGACGGGCTTGCCGCTAGACGGATAGCGCTGGACCATGGCGACCTCTGCTCGGTGAACATGTCAAGTAATGACTACTGAGCTTAGTGGCTCACCACAGGGCCGGCCATCCGGCGGGCATCTCATCGCCGCGGCCGGGCGATACTGAATAACCATGGCCGACGAGACCTCGACGAGCCCGCGGGAGGAAACCACCCTCCCCGTGCTCGCCCCCCCGCCGCCCCGGCTGATGCGCTGGGAGATCGTGACCGTCTTCGCGGTGTCCCTGGGCGCCAGCGGCATCTACGCGCTGGTCCAGTACATCGGCTCGCTGACCGCGCAGCAGTCGCTCAGCAAGCAAGCCGTGATCGTGCACGGCACTCTCGCCCCCGGCCGTCCGCTGCTCGACCTGTTCCTGCAGATCACCAACATCACCTTGGCGCTGGCCCCGGTGCTGCTGGTGTTCTACCTGCTGGCCCGGTCCGGAGAGCGGCCGTCGAAGACGCTCGGCGTGGACGCCAGCCAGCCGGGCAAGGACCTGGCCTGGGGCGCCGGGCTGGCCGCCCTGATCGGCGGCGCGGGCCTGGGCCTGTACCTGATCGCCTTTCACCTCGGCGTCGAGCTGAACGTGGTGGCCGAGAACCTGCCCGACGTGTGGTGGCGGTTCCCGGTGCTGGTGCTGTCGGCCGCGCAGAACGGCATCCTGGAAGAGGTCGTCGTCGTCGGCTACCTGCTGAGCCGGCTGCAGAAGCTCGGCGTCCATCCGGCAGCGGCCATCGCCATCAGCGCGGTGATCCGAGGTTCCTACCACCTGTACCAGGGCATCGGCGCCTTCTTCGGCAACGCCGCCATGGGCGTCATTTTCGGCCTCTTCTACTACAGGTACCGCCGGATCGCCCCGCTGATCATCGCGCACACGCTGATCGATGCGGTCACCTTCGTCGGCTACGCCCTGCTGGCTGGCCACGTCTCCTGGCTGCCAGCCCCATGAGCGAGCCAGCCCATGAGCGAGCCAGGCCCATGAGCGAGCCAGCCCCGTGAACGTCCTGGACCGGCTCTGGGACCACGTCTACGCCAGCCAGCCCGCCCCGCCCGCCTGGGTGGTAGGCGTCACCGCCCTGGCCGCCCTGCTCCTCGTGCTGAACACTGCTTCCTGGCGCCTGGCCGGCCAGGTGATCACGATCGCGCACGAGGGCGGGCACGCGCTGGTGTCCGTGCTGTCCGGGCGGCGGCTGGAAGGAATCCGGCTGCACGCGGACAGCTCCGGGGTGACCTACTCGCGCGGCAAGCGGCGCGGCCCCGGCCTGGTCCTCACCGCGGCCGCGGGCTACGTGACCCCGCCCCTGCTCGGCGCGGGCGCGGCCGCCCTGCTCGCGGCGCGGCATCCAGCCGCGCTGCTGTGGCTGGCCCTGGTCCTGCTGGCCGCCACGTTCCTGGCCGTACGCAACGCGTTCGGCGCGCTGGCCGTGCTGGTCACCGCGGTCGGCGTGTTCGCGGTCAGCTACTACGCCTCGGCCGGGGTGCAGGCTGGCTTCGCCTACCTGGCCGCCTGGTTCCTGCTGCTGGGCGGGATGCGCCCGGCCCTCGAGCTGACCCGCCGCCGGTACGTCTCCCGGTCCGGCCTCTCCGACGCCGACCAGCTAGCCCGCCTGACGGGCGTCTCGCGCGGCGTGTGGGTAGCGGCCTTCCTCCTGATCGCCACCGCCGCCCTAGCCCTAGGCGCCCGCCTGCTCATCCCGTAGCGTCTTCCATGATCGTGGCCAGTTCCGGCCAAATACGGCCCAATTGCGGCCATCATGAACCATGCTCCCCGAGCCGCGCCTCCGCCCGCCCGGAGCCCCGTCCCGAGCGCGTCCGGAGCCCCGCCCGGCCGACTTCGCGCCCAAGAGCCGCCCCGCCCTCCGCGCCGCGCCGGCCCTCGGAGCCCCACCTCGCCCGCTACTCTTGCTATTTCGCAGTTATTGCGCACAATTTGGTAGACGCGTTGACGGTGTACATAAGGGTCGTTATTATCATTTAGCGATAGACGCATTCTAACTTACCGAGAACCACCGAGAACCACCCGAGAACACCGCCCGAGAAAGGTCACAAATGGCCAGGGCTACGGCAGCCAAGATGCC
>Ga0210383_10005986_pt1 | contig 10637 bp, 8 predicted proteins | sample IncBWC14OmetaG_FD_160072 | JGI IMG/M metagenome (GOLD analysis project Ga0210383, IMG submission 160072) | Forest soil microbial communities from Barre Woods Harvard Forest LTER site, Petersham, Massachusetts, United States - Inc-BW-C-14-O ...
GTCGACGGCTCCGATGTTTTCCTCGAGCCGATGCAGCTTGGTGGTCCCTGGGATCGGCACGATCCACGGCTTCTGCGCCAGCAGCCACGCCAGCGCGATCTGGGCAGGTGTCGCCTTCTTCTGTTCCGCGAACTTGCCCAGCAGATCAACCACCCCCTGATTCGCTTTTCGATTCTCTTCGCTAAAGCGAGGAACGATGTTGCGAAAATCACTCTTGTCGAATTTCGTGTCTTCGCTGATCTTGCCCGTGAGAAAACCTTTTCCCAGAGGACTGAAGGGAACGAATCCGATCCCAAGTTCTTCCAGCGTCGGTATCACTTGCGCTTCAGGCTCTCTCCACCACAGCGAATATTCGCTCTGCAGGGCGGTAACTGGTTGAACTTTGTGGGCGCGACGAATCGTCTGCACGCCTGCTTCAGAAAGCCCGAAGTGCTTCACCTTGCCTTGCTGAATCAACTCTTTGACCGCTCCCGCGGTGTCTTCGATGGGCACGTTCGGGTCAACGCGATGCTGATAGAACAGGTCGATGACGTTGGTTCTAAGGCGCTTCAGCGAGGCCTCGGCGACTTCCTTGATGTGCTCGGGGCGACTGTCTAATCCGGCTTGTTTACCGGTAACCGGATCAAGTTTGAACCCAAACTTGGTGGCGATTGCCACTTTTCCGCGGAACGGCGCGAGAGCTTCGCCGACGAGTTCCTCGTTCGTGTAAGGGCCGTAGACTTCAGCCGTGTCGAAGAAAGTGACGCCGCGTTCCACGGCGGCGCGGATGACCGAGATCATTTCTTGTTTGTCTCCGGCGGGGCCGTAGCCAAAGCTCATCCCCATGCAGCCCAGACCCATTGCCGACACTTCCAAATTGCTCTTTCCAAGTTTGCGCTTTTGCATTATTTCTCCTGGCTGCGAGGTCCTCTGCTTGAAGGGCATCGCAGTCCCAAGCATAGTTTCCCGAGGTCTGGCCCGCTTGCCTATTTCGATGAACTTCTTGCCAGATTCTCCAATGTCGAACAAATTGAACGAAAAAACGGAATCCCCACAGTCACCTGCACACAGGCCACGCGATCCTCCAACAAAGTTTCCATTGTAATGTCACTCTTGACCGCTGACGCGTCGCGATCTATAAGGCTCATACGCTAAGAAAATTTTCTCAGCCATCAGGGATCAGATTGAAGAACCCCCTCGTCCAACTCAGCTCCGCGCAGGCGCGCCGAATCTGGCTGCAGGCCCAGCGCCTTGACATCACCGAGCCCTTCGGCGCCGGCTCGAAGGCCACGCCGGCGGCGGTGGCGCATCTCGGCTACTTGCAGATTGACACCATCTACGTCATCGAGCGCAGCCATCACCACATTCTCTACACGCGGATCCCTACATATCGCCGCGAGCACCTGCATCAGGCGCAGAGCGTCGACAAGACCGTTTTCGAATATTGGACGCACGCCCTCTCGTACCTCCCGACGGAGAGCCTGCGGTTTTATGTGCGCGACATGCGCCAAGCGCACCAAGCTTGGCAGCGTCGCAACGGCTGGTTCGGCACGGTCTCAGATGGTGACTTGCGCCGAGTGCTGTCCCGCATCCGCAAACATGGCGCGCTCACCATCCGTGACATCAAGGACGAGCCGGTGGAAAAAGATTACGCGTGGGCCAGCCGCAAGCCTTCCAAGAGGGTTCTGGAGTTGGCCTTCTACAAGGGACTGGTGACAATCAGTGAGCGGGTCGGGATGCTGAAAACTTATGAACTCATGACTCGGCATTTTGGGTGGGACCGCCTGCCGCGCGCAGCAACCGAAAGCGAAACTTTGAACTACCTGCTTGATCGTGCCCTGCAATCGCAGGGGATCGTGAGTGTGGAATCGATCTGTCATCTGGACGCTCCACGCAAACCAGCGATGAAGCGTCTGCTGGAGTCGCGAGTTGGTCGCAAGGAGCTTATACCGGTGCAGCTAGAAGGAGCGGGCCAATCGCCGCACTGGGTCCGTCCGGATACCCTCGATGCGATTCCCGATCCGCTGCAGGAACAGGTTCATATTCTGTCGCCCTTTGACCCGCTCATTATCCAGCGCAAACGACTCCGGCTATTCTTCGATTACGACTATCGTTTCGAAGCTTATGTTCCTAAACACAAGCGGGTATTTGGCTATTTCGTTTGCCCAGTCCTGATCGGGGATCGGATGGTTGCCGCCCTGGACCTCAAAACCGACCGGTCGCAGCAAAAGCTTCTATTGCAGCGCTGGCATTGGATCGGCCGCGCGAGGTCTCGCGCCCATCAGCAGCAGGTGGAAGCTGCGTTGCACCAGTTCGAGCAATTTCAGTTAGGTCGGACTTAGGTTCTTCGCTTCGTCGCAAAGTGGATGAGGATCGACGCATCCTCGATGCCTCCGATCAACTACTGTGAAGTCGTAGGCGCGTCCACCAACGCCTTCCATGTGCCGCCCGGCTGTTTGCCCCACACCACAACATATTTTCCTTTGTCGGTTTGTGGCTTACCCTGCTTATCATTCAGGGTCATCTGATATTCTCCAAGCTCATAGGCGAGGTCTCCGGCGCGCGAGACTTCGATCTTCGTCGGCGCAAACGTTAGCGCGAAGCCGGGCATGCCCATTAAACCAGTCCAAGCTTTTAGGATTGTGTCCTTCCCCGTGGCCACCGGCGCGCCGGGCGGAAACAGGGAGGCTCCATCAGCATAGAAAGAGGTCACTAGCGTCGCGTCCTTGGCAGCCACCGCTTTCACCCAATCCGCATCAAGGCCGCGAATCGTGGACTCATCGGCCGCTCGCTGGTCTGGCGGCGCCGTTTGGGACTGCTGCTGATTACCGGCGTTGCAAGCCGCCAGTGTCAAGGCGAGGATGCAAAACAAAAGCGTGGAGTAAGAGCGGTTCATCCGTGTGACCCTCCTGGACGGGAATTTGTATTAGGTAAGCAAACACGGCGCGACAATACGGGTTGGGTAGCTCTGGTGTCAAGAGAAACAACGGCTGCCAGAGTCCGTATCGATAAACCTAATTCGCTGGCTGCCGAAGTGCCGAACTCGTTGTAGACTTGCGGGGCGTCTACTCAGGAGCGGCTTGTGCAGTGCATGAGACTCATCCGTGCATTGCGACTGGAGGACTAGTTTGAAACGGATATTGCTCATTGCTGTCCTGCTATTTTCGGCGGTCGTCGGCGAAGCCTCGACCAAGCTGAAGGAAAGCTGGAAGAATCCGAACTACTCCGGCCAGCCCATCAAAACCATTCTTGCTCTTGGAATGACGAACAACCTCGAGACTCGGGCTGACTTCGAAGTTGCGCTCGCCAATAAGATGGCCCGGCCCGGAATCACCACAATCGCGGGAACCGACATCCTGCTGCGGCCAACCGCAGGCCCCATCGACATGACGTATCTCCGGGAGCAGATCGCGGCTTACAAGATTGACGCAGTGGTAGTTTGCCGTTTGATCAAGGTGAAAGACCACACCGTCGATGTGCCCGGTCAACCTTACTTCCTTCCTTATTACACTTCGTTTTACGGTTACTACGGCGCAGTCTATCCGATCGTTTACTCGCCGGACTATTTGATTCAGGAGAAGACCGTTCAGGTTGAGACCAACGTGTACTCCGTCACATCGCCCGACGGTGTACTCATCTGGACCGGAACCAGCGACACATTCGATCCGAGTTCGGCGCATCAGGTGATCAATGGATTGGTGGAGTTGGTCGTAAAAGAATTGGAGAAGCTGGAGATTCTTCCCAAGGCGGGTAAGTAAGAACTGGACTTGACGAACTGATTCTCCAATCCGACCAAGCGGATCGTGAACCATCAAGCTCCGTCGCCTTGCGCGGAGCTTGATGTGTTTGGGCTGGGAGTTTTGCCAGTTGCTCAACCGGGTCTTCGCTCGTAGGTTTGTTTCGGAGTCAACCGAATGCGAAGTGTGCGTGGCACTCTCAGGAGCGAATCATTTATGTTGAAGGTCCGAAGGCAGTGCGGCATCGCTGTGGCAGTAATCCTGGCTGCTCTCCCGATTACCCTGTTAGCGCAAACTGAATCCAAGACTCCGCCAGGAATCACGACGCCGGATCGCGTTCAGACCCAGATTGGAACCCTTGAATTTAAGGATGGGGCACCGACCGCGGCCACGGTGGACAAGGTGTATGACAACCTTGACCGCACGCATGCGTTTGAGGCATTCGTTAACACCTTCCAGGGCGTGAACATGGCGGCCATCCGCGAAGCAAACGACACGATCGGGGTCAAGGACAACGAGATCATCGTGTTTTCAGAACTGATGGACGCGAAATCGTTGTTCCTGACGGCGAATGCCGACACGGTGTATTTCATTGGCTTCATCGACCTGAGCAAAGGGCCAATGGTGCTCGAGACGCCGCCGCGGGCGCTGGGCACGCTCGATGATTTCTGGTGGCGCTGGGTGATCGACTTCGGCGCGCCCGGACCGGACCGCGGCGAAGGCGGGAAGTACCTGATCCTGCCGCCGGGATATGAAGGTCCGTTGCCCGAAGGCGGATACTTCATTGCCCGCTCGCGGACGACGCGCGTCGCGATGCTTGGGCGCATGTTCATGGTGAAGGACGATCCTAAGCCAACCGTCGAGCTGATCAAGAAAACAGCTAAGATTTATCCCTATGTCGACGGCGGCGTCGGGACCAGCGTAGCGGAGTTTCTGAATGGCAAGGTCAAACTCGCCGCTCCCGCAGCGCCGCCACCGACGGTATTCCATGAGGCTAGCGGAAAATCGTTCAGCACGATTCCGCCCAACGATTTCCACTTCTACGAGTTACTCAACACAGTGGTGCAGCAGGAGCCGGCAACCGCGTTAGATCCGGAGTTGATGGGGCCGCTTGCGGCTATCGGTATCATCAAGGGCAAACCATTTGCCCCAGATGCGCGGATGAAAAAGATTCTCACCGAAAGCCTCGCCCTGGCCAACGCTACCTCGCGCAGTCTGCTGATGAATCCGCGCGATCCGAGCTGGTTTTACTATCCCGGATCGGCATGGATGAACTTCCTCTTCGAGTCCGGCTCGGAGTTCGAGACGCCGATCCCGCTGGTCACGCGCGAAGGGGTGAAACCGTTCCCGCCCACCGGCTATCGCCAGTTGGATGCGCGCACGGCATTCTTCTACGGCGTCACCGGCATCACGCCTGCGATGGCGATGCGTTTGCCGGGCATCGGCTCGCAATACCTGTTTGCCATGGTCGATGCAAGCAAGCAGTTTTTCGACGGCGGCAAAACGTACAAGGTAACGCTTCCCGAGGGCATACCACAGGCCAACTTCTGGTCTTTCACGCTTTATGACAACCAGACGCGCTCGATGCTCGACACGCCGCAGCGCTACCCGCGCGCAGGCAGTCAAAGCTATCCGTCGCCCGCCGCCGAAGCGGACGCCGACGGTTCCACAACGGTCTACTTCGGACCCAAACAACCGGATGGTGTGAAACGCGGTAACTGGATTCAGACCATGCCAGGCAAAGGATGGTTCACAATCCTGCGTCTCTACAGTCCGCTCGAACCATTCTTTACCAAAGAGTGGCGGCCGAGCGAGATCGAGGTCGTTAAGTAGCTGAGTGATTATCTATTGCACGGTTACCGTTATAGTCGACTGGGTGCGGCCGTACTGATTGGTTGAGTAGAGGGTATAAATCGTCGTCTGCGTCGGTTTCACAGTTGCGCTGTTCCCGCGCACCGCTCCAATCTGTGGCGAGACAATGTTGTAGGATGCTCCGCTGGTTTGCCAACTCAGCGTCACCTGCGTGCCTGAACCTACACTCGTCGGGCTCGCGGTAAAACTGGTGATGCCAGGAGCAGCTCCCTGCGGGATATTAGACGCGGTGTAAATCGGATTCATCTTGACCACTTCAAACGCTGACGCCGGAACCTGCGAAAGATTGTGCAGATCGTCGTTGTCCCAGCGGTCGTCGGGAGCGCCACTCAGGTACATGGCGCTACCGTTGTCGGCCATGATCATTCCGTATTTCTTCAGCGCGGTCAGAATGACCTGCACATTCGTCGAGAACCCGGAGATATCATAGTCAGCCTTGAGCCGCAGCTTCATTCCCATGGGCGGAGCGATCGGGCTCGAGGAAGTCGCCGCCCAATGCGAGGCAGGCGGTACCATCGCGGCCCGACTCTGCGGAAGAGTGAAGCGGATAGCATGCGGAATCTTTCCGGCGGCGACTTCATCGTAGCGAACCAGGCCGGGAAAGATGGGTAACCCGGCGGCATCCGCGGAAGTCCACGTCCATGGCCGTTGCTCGTCGTTGTCCAAATCCCACACGGCGGCAGAGCCTGCGTTCCAACTGCCATCGCTGTTTGCCGAAGCGCTATAGAGTTCGTAGAGAAAACAATTACTGTTGTCGATCACCAGCACATGACGGTCACCGTTGCCGGGATTAGGGTAACCTTCAATTTGCGCAGCTGCTGGAATCGGCATCGGGCCGGGATCGCTTTCGTCGCCATAGGCGGTGAAATCAATGTTCACCATGCTCTGTGATGACCCGACGACGCCATAAGGGATGCCCATGCTCGATCCTGCGTAAAGGCCAGAGCCGAAGTCGGGATGCAGGCCAATGCTTGGCCCGATGAAATTGATGATCGCGTCCGAGTTCGGATCGACGGCGGCGCCGGAGACATCTTGATTCCACAGGTTGTCGGCGGGGAAGGGAAGGAATCCATTGAGACTCGCGCCCTGTCCAGTCGAAATGGCACTGCAAGCGCTGGTTTGTTGTCCGCCGCCTCCGCCACTACCGGTCCCGGATTGTGACGTTCCGGATGAAGACACACCGCAGCCCGCCAACGATACCGTCAGCAGCGCGGTCAGAAATATCGAGGGTTTCGAAAAGTGCTTATCCGATTGAAAGATTTCCACGAACCATTTTCGCCGGATGGAGGGCTTCAGCAACGGAACATGAGGTCAGTGGGCATTGGAATTTGGAACATGTACAGCCGATTCCCCACCGTCGCTGAGCGCATGGAAATGTCGGCCGGGATCGTAATTTTTTGCGTCGCAGTCTGGTAAAACTGCCAGTCCGAGACGGGTAAGGTCTGGGTTATAAGTCTGGCATGGGCGTTGCTTCAAGAGCGTTGTTTCTCGCGTTGTGGGTGGGCAGTCTGGGTGTTTGCATAGCTGCCGGCGCCGACGGATGGTATACGTCTGAGCAAGCCGTAGCGGGCGCCAAAGCTTACAAAAAGACTTGTGCCAGTTGTCACGGTGCCTCACTCCGAGGCGGGATGGGCCCCGCGCTCGTGGGCAAACAATTCTGGACTGCCTATGGGGGCAAGAAAGTTTCGACCTTGTGGTCCGGCGTTCACACCCAGATGCCAATGATGGAGCCGGGTTCGGTAGCGGCGACGAACTCCGTGAACATCATGGCCTTTGTGTTGCAGAAGAACGGCGTGCCAGCCGGAGCCACGCCACTCGACGACACAGTGGATTTGTCGAAGGTTCTGCCCGCAAAATAGTGCCGCAACCACTTCTACATCGTGGAAAGCAATTCACAAGCCGCGCCAGTCCGACCGCGGAAGGCAAGATTAGGCTGCGTGTCCCTGGTCTTGTCGAGCCTGGCGTTCATCGCTCTGGGCGTGCTGCTTGTCGCCCTCACCGACTCGACGGTAGTGTGGTCGAGTTCGAATCAATTCTGTGGAACGGTTTGCCATTCGATGACCTGGGCCTCCGCTGCGTATAAACGAGGTCCGCACTATGTCAACCCCGTGGGGGTGAGCGCCAGTTGCGGCCAATGCCACATTCCCTACGAATCGAGTCGCGCAACCCCGACGGAGTATGTCAAATTGCTCTTGTTCAAGGCTGACCGCGGGGCTAAAGATTTCTGGAACGAATCGCACAAGACTATCGCTACTGAGGAGGAGTGGGAGAAGCGACGTCCTCAACTACGGACGACTTTCGAAAGTTATCTGACCTCGCACAATTACATCACCTGCCGCGGTTGCCATCGGTTGGATTCGTTCGGCGGCCCACGCAGCCAGATGAAAGCCCTGATACACAAAGATGTAGTTCAATCTGATGGGTTTGATTGCCTGCAGTGCCATCGTAATGTCGGACATGTTTACGGCCAGAGCCAAACCCAGAACGAAACAAAGACAGGTGGATGGTACACCGAAGAACAGGCCACGACCGGAGGCAAAGCTTATGCCCAGTCGTGCGCCCCGTGCCACGGTATGAATCTCGAAGGCGGTGCCGGTCCGGCGCTGAAGGGCTCCTCCTGGCAGCAGTTGTACGCGGGAGCGAAGCTGCTGACCGCGTGGGGCGAGATCAAGGGTCCGATGGCGCAATACGCAGGCACTACATTCACCGCCAAACAATCGCTCGATCTGCTCGCCTACCTCTTACAGCAGAATGGTCTTCCGTCTGGGAAGGAGCCGCTCGCCGACACCAGGGAACTCTCCGAAACAATTCCGTCTAAATAGATGGACCTGCGCGTGAGGTCAGTAATCTGCATGGCAACATCTTCAAGCTGAACTAGGACTTCTGCGAGGCGGTTTCATGCAAATTATCCTTCGCTCTTAACACAATCGCGAATTGCTACCGATTACCAAATGTCCAACTCAACCCCGAACTGGAACCGTAGTCGCTGCCCGAAAAGTGGGCGGGCGGCTGGTTGTCCCAGTTCCCGTAGAACGACACATTCCATTTCAGATTGCTGAAGACCTTCACGAAATAAGATGCGTTGGTGCTGAATTGAACCCGTCCAGGTTGAGAAAGGGCAGGTAACACGGTGGCGTTGATGTTCAGGTTAGTTTTGCTGAACTTGAAAAGCTTCACTTCCGCTGCGATCACAGCTGCTCCGAGATTTTGCTGACCTACCGGCAATACGGACGGGTCGTACTGCGTGCTCTGCCAGGCGAGGCCGCCGAGGATTGAGATGGTCGCATTGTTGGTGTTTTTAAAATAACGTCCGATACCCCCGCCCAGAGTGCTCTGCAGCTTTATTCCCTGTTCCGAGCTTTGCAGAAAATTACCCAGGCCCGCGTAAAAGTAATTGTCCCAGCGCAGCATACGAGATGCACCCAATTGCAGATCGTTTCGTGTAGAGACGCTGGCGCCGGTACTGGAGGAAAGACTTGAACTCAAATCCGCCGCCGCGTTCCAGCGTTCGCGAACGTACGCGGCGTCCGCGCCGAAATTGTATTGTGTCGATTGATTGCCCTTGGAGTAAATGATCCCGGAACTAATTTCGCCATTGAACCTCTGCCAAAACCGATCGGAAGTCTCGGCCAGCTTTATGATCTGAGTTCTTTCCAGTTCCACTTCATGCTCTGGAGTCTCGACGACCTCAATCTTTACCGGTTGGCCGGCTGGCGTTTCGGGTGTGCTGAGTCTGCCGGTGTAAACCGAGCCGTCTTCCGTCTTCACGATGAATAACTGTTTGCTTTCGAGATGGGCCACTTTTGACCATTGCACCGAGGTGGTGCCGTCGATGTAATCAAAGCTAACGTACAACACGCCTCCGGTAAGGCCTTTCACCTGGCAAGTCATGCGGTCGCCATTCTTCATTATCAGGACATCAGTTTTTTCTCGCGCCAGGAGAGGCGCAGCAACCAGGAGTGCGGTCATTAAAATAATGATTCGGATATTCATGGGTCTTTTTCTCATTCTCGATGCAGTTCCAAATCTTCGGGCGTGGCTGGAGCATTACCAGACTAATGGAGGTGGGCTCCTTTGCGGTTGGTTAGCCGAGGAAGCCGCACAGGTACGGCGCGCAAAGGTGACATCCAAGAGGCTAAATTGCATGGTCCAAGCCTCCCACTGCAAGAACTACTAGTGACACATCTGGCATTTTGGTGGTAGCCTGCCTGTCTCGTCGTCCATGAGTCTGCGGGCTAGCTTACGAACATGCTACCCTTTGGTCGATCAGCAAAGGTCCCACCTGCAATCCATTGCAGCTTTGGGTCACCTTTCTCTTCGGAGATGTAAATTTCGATAAGCCAGTTCACCTGAGGAGGCGCTATGCGAATACACAAACTATCTATTTCTATTGTCATCTTGACCGCGTTGCTCGGGTTGTCGATTGCATGCTCGAAAAAGCCTAGCGACGACGATATCGCCAAGGATATTCAGAACAAGATCGCTGCTGATCCCGACACCAAAGACTCCCAGGTCAGCGTCGCGGCAAAGGACGCCAAAGTTACATTGACCGGACAGGTGAAGTCCCCGGCTGCGCAGCAGAAGGTAGAGCAAATCGCGCGTGAAGAACCAGGAGCGGCCGGCGTAGATGATCAGACCGCCGTACAACAAGATCCAGCGGCTGCTGCTGCCGCCGCCGCCGCGGCAGCCCCGCCACCGCCTCCTCCTCCGCCGGTCGAGAAACCCAAACCGATCGTCGTGCCTTCGGGAACCACGATCACGATCACCGTCGGACAGGCTCTGAGTTCAAAAACCAGCCAGACCGGCCAAACTTTTATCGGTACCGTGGCCCAGCCAGTCAGTGCAGGAGGCAGGACGGCAATTCCATCCGGATCAACCGTCAGCGGCACAGTAGTCACTGCCAAATCCAAAGGGAAGATCAAGGGTCAAGGCGAACTTGATCTTGCGCTCACCAGCGTGACCGTGAAAGGGCAGACTTACAATATCCAGACTGGCGTGTTGGACAACACGGTCAAAGGAAAAGGCAAGCGGACCGCAGTGGCAACTGGC
>Ga0210383_10005987_pt1 | contig 10637 bp, 5 predicted proteins | sample IncBWC14OmetaG_FD_160072 | JGI IMG/M metagenome (GOLD analysis project Ga0210383, IMG submission 160072) | Forest soil microbial communities from Barre Woods Harvard Forest LTER site, Petersham, Massachusetts, United States - Inc-BW-C-14-O ...
GCCGCCGGTCTGCCTGAAATAGAGCACACGATTCGCCAGCGGATCGGAGGCCACCAGATCTCCTGAGGCCGTGAATGCGAGCCCATACGTGCTGCTCATGGTCTGCGCGCTTATGTCCTTGATCGGTTGTCCGACGAGACTGGTCTGCCCCAAAACCAGATTCGCTTGCGGTAATCCGGCTTCCGTCTGCGCAAATGGCGCGGGAAAACGAAGCACGCGCGCGTTGCACGTGTCGGCCACATAAAGATTGCCGCTCGCATCCACCGCCAGCCCTTCGGGCGACCATAGCCCTTGCGCGTTAGCCTGCGTCGGGTTATTGCTCGGGTAATTCACTAGCGCGGTTGATAGATCCGGCTGTCCGATCACTAGATCGGCCGTTACATTGGCGTTCACGTGCGCGTAATCGCGATAGCCGAGCACCCGGTTGTTCAGCGGATCGGCGATGTAAAGATGCGCTGGCGTCGAAGATCTATCGATCGCCGCGCTCCCTCCCAGCAAAAACGGCAGCGCTCCATTCACGCTGCACGATCCCGTATTCCCGCTAAAGCCAAGCTCGCGGCCATCAATCCGGTTGATGGAGTTGTATTCGAAATCGGACTGCCCAAGCAGCCGCGTCGCAATCGTGAAAGTCCCAACCTGCTGCTCGGGAAACGCGAGCACTCGATTATTCCCCGAATCGACGACATAGAGAGTCCCGATGCCGTCGAAGGCCGCGCCTACCGGCCCTCCTACAAACGGATTCGGCTGTGGTCCCGCCAGGGTGGCTGCGGTCGGTTGCGCCAGCCCCTGATTAGACTGCCCACTCCCAAAGTTAATCTGTCCGATTACCGACTGCGCCGGCGGCGAAAACGCTACGCTTTCGGCCGGCCACTGTTCGAAGGGATTGTAGGCCAGGATGCGCGCATTGCCCGGATCGGCCACGTACGGATTGCTTCCAACGAAAAAGATCGCTTGCGGCGGCACCGCGTGTCCATTGCTATCCACTGCACCGAGCGTGCTCTGGCTCACCACCGGCGCATTCGGCGTGTTGACGACGCCCATCACGCGGACGCTCGCTTGTCCGATCGCAAAGGGCGGCGTATACACCACCACGCGATTGCCGCTGTCCGATATAAATAGACGCCCCTTAGGATCGAAAGCAATCCCCGACGGCTGCCACAAATAGTTCTTCCCACTGCGCGTGGAATTAGCTGGTAACGATGTAGATGAAAAATCGTTCTGCCCGAGCACCAGGCCGGCCGCCGGCTGATTTGCGGCGCCTGTTCCAACGGTGGCCGCCGAATAACGCAGCACGCGATTGTTACCAGGATCCGATAACCACAGATTCCCCAGGCCATCGAACGCGAGACCGGCGCGGAAGATGCCGCTGTAGTTGGAAAGCGCGAGCGTACGGGCCGTCGGAGCGGCTTGCCCGCCATTCGACAAACGGCTGTTGAGATCCGGCTGGCCGATGACCAAGTCCACCGCCAGCAGGTCGCCGGTCTGCTGAAACGGGGCTGGATAGCGCAGCACGCGATTGTTTCCGGCGTCGATCACGTAGAGATTGCCGTGACCATCGACGCTGAGACCCACCGGGCTTGCAAGGCCGGTGCTCATGGCGCTTCCGGGTCCCTGGGGAGCTGTCGAAAACAAATCGCGCTGGCCGATCGCCAAATCCGCGGAATCGCCTTTCGTGAAAGCCGAGGCGCTCTTCCATGCCAGCACACGATTGTTGCCGAAATCGGCTACATAGAGAATCGGCGGCGAAACCGACGTGTCCAAGACGATCGCTTGCGGGTTGTTGAATTCCCTTCCCTCCACCAGATTGGGCGCGATTTCCGTCAGCACTCCCTGTTGCTGTAGAACGGCTTGTCCCACAATTCTCGAAGGGGCGGGATTGAAAATGGTTTGCGCGTCAATGACCTGGACGGGCAGTTGCACGGCGGCGAGAAGAAGCACTCCAGAGATTCTTCGGATATCTACTTTGTGGCCGAGGCTCGCGAAATTTCTCTCCAATAACGGTAGACCAACGCTACTGGCAGCCCCACCACGTTGAAATAGTCGCCCTCAATGCGATCGATGAACTTGGACGCCTGTCCCTGGATGGCATACGCGCCTGCTTTGTCCATAGGCTCGCCGCTGGCTATGTACGCATTCAGTTCTTTGTCGGTGAGAGTTACGAAACGAACCCGCGTAGTCGCGGTATCGACGATTTTGCGCGATTCGGCCCGCAGACAGATTCCGGTAATCACTGCATGCTCGCGGCCTGAAAGCAGCCTCAGCATTCGCAAGGCATCGTCCGAATCGTGTGGCTTTTCGAGCACCTGGTCGTCAACCACGACCACGGTATCGGCGCCGAGCACAACCTCGCCCGAAGCCATTGGGACGGCAAAGGCCTTCTCTTCGGCCAGGCGGCGCACGTAGGCTATCGCCGATTCGCCGGGCTTCCGCTCTTCAGGAACATCGGCTGCCCGCACGACGAACCGAATCCCCGCGTCGTGCAGGATCTGCTGGCGGCGTGGCGATTTGGAAGCCAAAACCAGCACGCCAGCTTACATGGACTTTCGAGCCATGGCCTGCCCGGCTGCGGGACGGCCAGGTCCGTGCGCACCTGGTCCACCAGGGCCGCCATGTCCACCCGGGCCGTGGCCGGGGCCACCGGCTGGCACTTCCTCGGGCGGCGGGATCTTCTTGGGTCGCGCATCCAGTCGCGTCAGGATCAGCTCCTCGCGCGCCTTTTGGAATTTCGGCGTACCCAACTTGACGCCCGTTGCCAGCACATCGCGATCGGTTACCTCCTGCGCAGTGGGCAGGTATTTTCCCAGGTAATTCTTTATGCGATCGTTCACCAGGCGTTCGGAAGAATGCGCCAGTAGAAATAAGATCTGATCTCCCGGTGCGGCAGCCAGCACCTGATAAACCTTCGAGGGCTTCTGCAGCTTCGGCGACTTCAAATCTTTCTCCAGCTTCTTGGCTTTACCTTCCAACTTCTGCCACAGGTCTACTTCCCGCTTGCTCAACCCGATATTTTTGGTAAACGCCGTTCGATCCTTCACCGGCATCTTCTCGGTCAGGAAATAGAGGAACAGCCCCATGCTTTCCAGGTGAATATCGATCCCGAACGGCACCAACTGCCGGGCTTTCTGCAGCTTTTGCAAACCTGGATGATTTATCTTCGCGCCGGTCAAGTCGGGCGAGAACAAATGCAGCAGCTTTTCTTCTTCGAGCACCTTGATGATGTCGGCGCAATTGGGTTCGTTGGCGATATGGCGCAGCTCTTCCAGAATGTCCGCGGGTGTGATGCGCGTTTCCAACTGCGCCTCGCGCGCATTGTCATACTGCATCTTGGTGCGCTCTTCAATGGTGAAGCCCAGCCGCACTTTGAAGCGGAGCATCCTCAACAACCGGATGGGATCGTCGTACAGCGTATAATTGCTGACCGCGCGCAGTTCCTTGCGCTCCAGATCGCCCACGCCGTTATTGGGGTCGAGCAGCAAACCGCGCGACGCCGGATTGAGCGACAGCGCGATGGAGTTGATGGTGAAATCGCGCCCGCGCAGGTCCTCATGAATAGTGGCGGGCTTCACCGTCGGCTTGGCGCCCGGCTTGGCGTATTTCTCCTGGCGCGCCATCCCGGTGGTTGCATGCACGCCGCTAGGGAAGACCAGATGCGCGAGCTTGCGGTTATCGTCCTCGGACAAAATTTTCGCGCCGCTCTTCTTCGCCACCACCTGCGCTACCTTGATCGCGTTGCCTTCGATGGTGAAATCGATATCCAGCATTGGAAAGCCGCCCAGCATGTCGCGCATCGCCCCGCCCGTCAGGAAGACGTTCAGGTTGGCGCTGGTCGCGGCCGCCTGGATCTCGGAGACCGCCCGGCTCTGGTCGGCGCTCAAGTGGCTCTCGAGCATAAACATGTAATCGCTCATCGCTTGCTCTTTCCCTTTGATCCGTTCAAGCTCTCGGATGATGCTCGTCCACGGTCTTACGCAGCCGCGAACGTACTACATGCGTATAAATCTGCGTGGTCGAAATATCGGAGTGCCCGAGCATGCTTTGCAGACTTCTCAGATCGGCTCCGCCTTCCAGCAGGTGAGTGGCAAAGGTGTGACGCAACACGTGGGGCGTCAAATCGTGGAAGATCCCCGCCTTCTTGCCGTACGCTCCCAGCAATTGCCAAAAAGCCTGCCGCGACATCGCGCCGCCGCGATTGGTAACGAACAGATACGGGCTGGGCCGGCCCTTCAACAGCAGCGGCCTTCCGTTGCCCAGATACTGTTCCACCGCCGCCAGCGCCGCCTTGCCTACCGGGACGATGCGGTGCTTATTGCCCTTGCCCAGCACGCGCACCACGCCCATGTTCGGCTCCAGTTCCGATACGCGAACCCCGCACAGCTCCGATACCCGCAGTCCCGTGGCATACAGAAATTCGAGCATGGCGCGATCGCGCAGGCCCTGTGGCTTGGAACTGTCGCAGGATGCCATTAGATCGTCGATCTGTTTCTTATTAAGGTATTTAGGAAGACTCTGCCACTGCTTCGGCGCGGCTAGATGCGCGGTCGGATCGGCGTCCAGGATGCCCTTTTCGATCAGGTGGGCATAAAAGTTGCGAAGGGTCGTAATATGCCGGGCAATCGACCGGCTGGCCATGCGAGCTTTGTAAAGCGAATCGACGTAACGTCGCGCTGGCTCCGGACTTGCCAGCTCGTCGGCGGTCAGCAGCGATGCAGCAAACCGTTTCAAATCAGCCTGATACGCTGAAATCGTGGTCCGGGAAAGCCCCTTCTCGATGCGGCAAAAGTCGAGAAACGAGGCTATTGGAGCCGAGATCCTGTCAACGGATCGCATTCTGCCAATGATACAATATTCGCAAATTTGTTTGGAAGAAAAGTGTCTCTGAACCGCGCGCATTGGCGTGCGGGAGCCCTGAAGGAGGGATTTGGGGGTCTCAACCCACAAGAAGGTTCTGGTTTCGCGCTTCGACCGCGATACCTTGTCCGGTTTCGTCAATCCTCAAGGCTATTTGCTGTCGGATGGCTTGGAGCTCATGACTCAGAGCGGCTCGGTGAGCATTGTTCCTTACGATGAAGTGAAGCTGGTCTGCTTCGTGCGCGATTTCCAGCAAGGCGAGCCGCGCAAAGAGCTGCGCCTTTTCACCACCCGGCCCAAACTCGAAGGCCTGTGGCTGCGGATGCATTTTCGCGATGGCGACGCCATGGATGGAATTCTATCCAACAACCTTTTGCAACTGGACACTTTCGGATTTTCGGTGGTCCCGCCCGACCCTGGCTTCCAGAACCAGCGTGTCTTCGTTCCGAAAGCGGCGCTCTCGCGCATTCAGGTTCTGGGCGTCGTGGGCAGTCCGTTACGCACGCCGCGCAAGCCCAAGCTGACGGCGAAAGAGCAGTTGGAAATGTTCGGAAAGACCGACTAACGCTTTTATAACTTCCGCACCGCCGCTTCCACCTGCCGTGCCAGCGCGAGGTAATCGTCGCCCGTCAATCGAAGCGCCTCTCCAAAAGTAATATCGACTCTTCCCGGTCGAGCCATCTTCCAGTCTTGACAAAGCACGTGGTCCATTCCTTGAATGCGGATGGGAACCACCGGGATGCCGAGCTTCGACGCGATCATTCCGATGCCTGGCTGGAATGGTGCGATTTCGCCGTTCCGGGTCATCTTGCCCTCCGGAAAGATCAATAGGCACCACTTGTCGTGCGATAGCTCACCGATGTATCGCAGAGTGGCCAGCGCGCCCGGCTCGTGCTGCGGGATCGGGAACGCATTAAAGAAGAGCGTCGACAAATAGTAGTTCAGGCTATTGGTGAAGCTGCGGCCATGAAAATGTTCGGTGAAGAATTCTTTGCGCATCGCGGGCGTCACCCGATAGCGCCAGCGGTCCGGTAGCGCGTCCAGAATCCCAGGCACGTCCATGTAGCTTTGGTGATTGGCCGCGAAGATCACGGGTGGTTGAAGATTCTTGAGATTCTCCAGACCGTGGGTGTGAACGTGGGCAAAGATCCGATTCAGGGGCAACAAAAATCCTGGCAGAAAAATCCGACGGGCAGTTCGGGCGAGGCTACCCCGGTTCCACGCCGGAAAGTCAGTGACATCTTCCGTGGATACGCTGCTGATCTCCGCTTCATCCATGCCGAGCGCAACCATGCGCTCCACGCGTTCGAGCGAAGTCAGGTTTTCGAGCGGCACACTCAGATCGATGCCGGGGGATTCAACTGGGGCGAGCGTTCCTTTCGCGATGTCTAGCCGCTTCAGCTTGCCGGTTCCTTCGGTGCGCGGGAATTCGTCCCGCGGCCATATCGAAAACCCGCGCACGCGCTGGTAGTCTGACAAGCGGGCATTCGCGCGTTTCACGATTTCTTCGCCATTCGCGCCGGCTTCCAGGATCAACACCGCCCGTACGCGATCGGTTCCGATTACCGCTGCATCCCGGACGCCCGGCTGCTGCTTCAGCGCGTTCTCCACATCCTCGGGGAAAACGTTGAGGCCCTCCGGCGTCACAATCATTTCCTTCTTCCGCCCCAGAATGCTCAGTTCGCCATTTTGCTTCAGCTCGCCGATGTCGCCGGTGTGGAACCAGCCATCTTCAAACGCGCGGGCGGTTTCCTCGGGATGCTGAAAATATCCCGACGTCACGTTCTCGCCGCGCACCAGGATCTCCCCATCGGGAGCAATTTTCACTTCGACGCCCGCGATCGGTTTCCCAACGCTGCCTTGCCGCGCGTGGAAAGGATGATTCAACGTGACGATTGGCGCAGTCTCGGTAAGACCATAGCCTTGGATCACGAGAAATCCCAGCTCGGAAAAGAATGCTTCCAGATCGGCCGGCAAAGGCGCGGCCCCTACGATAAAGCTCCAAAACTTCCAGCCAAATAGACGATGCACTTTGCGATAGCGCCACCAGCGGCCCAGCCAATGGCCTTTACGGGGCCTGATTTTCCGTAGTTCCGGGAACATTTGGATGAGATGGGTCCGCAGGATTTCAAGAATCTGCGGTACCGCTACCAGCACTGAAATGCGCCGCGTGCGAATCTGCCGAAGGATTTCGTTGGGACTGAACCCGCGCATGAAGACCACCACGCCCGGCAGCATCGGCGGGATGAACGTCGCCATGGCCTGTCCGAACATATGGCTCAACGGCAGCAGGTTGAGAAATCGGATGGGAGCGAAGGGTCGCGCATAGCGGCGGTACTTCTTCACCTCGCCTTCCACCGGAACAATATTGGCCAGAACGTTCCGATGCGTAATGATCACACCCTTGGGTTCGGCGGTGGCACCCGAAGTAAAAATGATCTCAGCCGTTTGATCTTTTGTTATCGTCACCTGCTGCGCGAATGAAGCCGGCGCTGGGCCATCGTACATTCCGGCCTCATCCCCCGTGAGCACCATTCGCGCGGCGACAATCGTCTGGACGCGTTCCACAAATTCGCGCGACGATCGATAGTCGATGGGGACCGCGATCACACCTTCCAGCAGGCATCCCCATAGCGCGACAATCCACTCCGGCCGGTTCTCGCCATAAAGAATGACCTTGTCATCGCGGCCGATTCCAGCCTCACGCAGACGCGCTGCAAACGCCCGCGCCCGCTCGGCAATCTCGCGATAGCAATAATGCCGCGCTTGGAAACCGTCGTCATAGATGAGGAACTCGTCATTGAGCGCGGCGAAGTCATGAAAGAAGTCGAGCAGCGTGTCACGCGGCATCCACCTCCATTATTCCCTCAGGCCGATTACCTGCGTACGAGTACCCAGGTACCAGACCAGAAAGTCCATCACTGCGTTCAGTGGCGCAAGTGTATCGCCCTAATTCAAGCCCAGGTTCATACGTAGCTCGTACTCAGCCGAGATCCGGAGCCCGTCGCATCCTGCTAGAGGAATAAGCAACAAGCACCTGCTCTGCGCAACCAGATTGTGCCGCTGTCCTTCACGGGCGAATCGATATTCTCTTTATGTTCCAGCTTTTAAGCCTCTATATCGGAGGGAATAACAGTCTAAGGGCATTGAGCGATTGCCTGCCGCTTATTAGCTTCCGCCTAAGTACTAATTTTTAGCTGGAATTTCAACGATTTCTTGGCCACGAAGGTGCGTTTAGGAAGCTCATCTGGTTGCTCTTATGACTACTAAACATATTCTTCCTATTCGCCGTCCTCGCGCCACGAGCGGCGCAGCGCTACTCGCTTTAGCAATGATTGCGGCCACTGCTAATTCCGCGATCGCCGCCTCGGCCGAGTTCACGAAGACCGATACAACCACGCAAGGGAATTGGCGGGGCGTGTATGGAACCGATGGCTCCTATGTCATCGATAACCTCGCCAGGTATCCCTCTTATGCAGTAGCGACGCCGGCCGGCGAAACCAACAAAATTTGGGAGATTTCCACCAGCGATCCACGTGCCTTGCAGAAACTCAACAAGGCCACTAGTCGGATCGCGGCCGCTTGGCTATCCACCTCCAGCTTCACCATCGATGTGAACCTCACCGATGGCAATAGCCACCAGGTGGCGCTTTATTTCCTGGATTGGAATTCGCTCGGGCGTGGGGAACGCGTACAGATTCTCGATGCTGCCACGGGAGCAGTGCTCGACAGCCGCAGCGTGGCGGCATTTTCGCAAACCCCTCAGTACTTGGTGTGGACGCTGTCGGGCCACGTGAGTATCAAGATCGCTCGGACATCGGGAGCCAACGCGGTCGTGAGCGGCATTTTCTTTGACAGCTTGCCAGGCGGACCGGTTGGCGTTAGCGTCAACCCAGCAACTGCATCGCTGGGCGGGGGCCAAACCACGCACTTCGCCGCCACGGTAAGTGGCTCGACGAACGGAGCGGTTACGTGGTCGATCAACCCGCCCGTCGGCGTCATTGCGAATGGCGCCTATACCGCGCCCGCTGTTATCGCGAGCCAACAAGCGGTCACCGTAACTGCCACTAGCCTGGCTGATCCAACCAAAACCGCTAGCGCGACGGTCTCTTTAACGCCGGTCGCGGTAACCGTTGGACCGTCGACGGTCTCATTAGGACTTGGCTCATCGGCCAGCTTTGCGGCGTCCGTCGCGGGCAGCACGAATACAGCTGTTACCTGGTCCCTCAGTCCCGCAATTGGGACTGTGGTGAATGGAATTTACACCGCGCCCGCCGCAATCAACAACTCACAGAAGGTAACCCTGACCGTGACCAGCGTTGCCGATTCGACGAAGACCGCAACAGCGTTCATAGCACTTAAGCCGGTAGCCATCACATTATCGCCAGGCACGGCGTCGCTTACGGTGGGACAAAGCGCGACTTTCACACCCGCAGTGACGGGGAATTCCAACACGGCCGTTAATTGGTCGTTGATACCGGCGCTCGGAACAATCATCAACGGTGTCTATCAGGCGCCGTCTTCTATCGGGAGTCAACAAACCGTCACCGTAATCGCCACTAGCGCGGCCGATTCCAGCAAGCTTGCCAGCGCTACCGTATCGCTGATACCGGTGGTCGTCGCCGTGGGGCCTGGTTCGGTAAACCTGGGCGTCGGTGGCGCGGCAACGTTTAACGCTTCTGTCAGCGGGTCAAGCAATAATGCCGTTACCTGGTCGCTCAATCCTGGCGTGGGCACCATCGTCAATGGCGCCTATACCGCGCCAACGTCTATCGCCAATCTTCAGACCGTCAGAGTCACGGCCGCAAGCGTAGCGGATCCCACAAGAACTGCATCCGCCAGCATCACGTTAACGCCGGTGGTTCTCACTTTGTCGCCGGCCACCAGTTCGCTCACCGACGGACAAAGCGCAACGTTCGCGTCCACCATCACAGGCACCAGCAATACGGCCGTGACCTGGTCTCTCAGCCCGGCCATCGGAACCATCAGCAACGGCATCTATCAGGCTCCTGCGGCGATCGCTAGTCAACAGAGCGTGACCGTCACCGCTACCAGCGCCGCGGACTCGACGAAAGCTGCCAGCGCTACGGTGTTCTTGCAACCAGTAGGTGTGACCGTTGGGCCAGCTTCGGTATCGCTCGCCGGTGGAGCGTCCGCGGCCTTTGCGGCCTCGGTTATCGGGTCCCGCAATACCGCCGTCACTTGGTCGATCAATCCGGCGGTAGGAACCGTCGCGAATGGAATTTATACGGCGCCGGCCACTATCAACAGCCAGCAGGTGGTGACGCTTACCGCTGCAAGCGTAGTCGATTCGACCAAGACTGCCACGGCCAGCATCACTTTAGTCCCCAGCGTGAGCGTTGTCAGTTTGCCGCTGGAAATGCTTGGCGCTAATGGGACCACAACATCCGCATCGGTGACGATCCCCAGCGGCGCGAACCTGAGCGGTCAACTGAGCTTGTGGATGCAGATCCATGGATTGCGTTTCGACGCCCAGGCAAGCGTACAAGTAAACAACTCCGGATGGATGCCCATCAGCACCGGCAACGTGACGCTCCTAGGCAACGCGGCTGCCTACGGCGGTATTGGCGGTGGATTCTCGACGTTGAAGATGACGATGAATCTGCCGGCTGGTGTCGTTCAAACCGGATCGAACACCATTACCTTCCGCTTCAACCAAACCGACGGACGCGTCAGCGGTTTCCGGGTGCTGGCCTTCAACGTTCAAGCCGCCGACGGCAGCTTGCTCATCCCGTCTTCCGTGTTCGTCAATGACGATCCCAATACTT
>Ga0210383_10005988_pt1 | contig 10637 bp, 7 predicted proteins | sample IncBWC14OmetaG_FD_160072 | JGI IMG/M metagenome (GOLD analysis project Ga0210383, IMG submission 160072) | Forest soil microbial communities from Barre Woods Harvard Forest LTER site, Petersham, Massachusetts, United States - Inc-BW-C-14-O ...
GGATCAGCGACCTGATAGGCAAGTGCCACCATCGAGACGATAATCGCGACGACGATTCCCTGCAATGTCCCAACCAGCACCACTCCTGCAAAGGCGATGAGAGCCCACGTGAACTCGGTTCGTCGAACGCTGAGAATTTCACGAAATTCCATCGGCTTGATCAGTCCGATTGAATAAACAATGACCACACCCGCGAGAGTGGCTTGCGGCATCAAGCCGATAAGCGGCGCGAGAAACATCATGGTTACTAGAGTCATGGCCGCGGTTACGATTTCCGACAACTGTGTGCATGCTCCTGCTAGACGATTCACAGCTGTCTGGGTTGTGCCGCCGCCACCGGGCATTGCGCCGAGAAGCGCACCGCCAGCATTGGCAAGCCCGGTAGCTAGTAACTCCCGGTTCGCTTTCGGCGAGGGCTCATCGCGCGTGGCGAATGCGCGTCCAGCCGCGATCGTCTCGGTAAAGCTCATGAGTGCGATGCCCAGAGCGCCGGGCCAGAGTTGAGTTGCAAGCGATAAGACCGGAGGAGTGAACGATGGCAAGCCCCGTGGAATGTGGCCAACTAATTCAACTCCATGCGCATGCAAGTTCAGGAAGTAAGCGCCGGCGATGCCTGCCGCCACCGCGATCAGCGGAGCTGGCGCCTTGGGCGCGAAATGCTCCATCGCAACCAGCAAGAGGATCATGGAGACTCCGACGGCAAGTGTCGCCAGCGACGTCTTGGGAACACCGTGGAGCGTTGCCAGCAGGTTCTGGACGAACGTGCCTCTGGCAAAGTGGATCCCGAGAATTTTCGGGATCTGGTCCAGCACGATGACGACTCCGATGCCCGCTTTGAAGCCAATCAAGACTGGCTCGGAGATGAAATTGGCAACGAAGCCCAGCCGCAGGATGGAAGCGAGGACGAGCATCACTCCAACCAGAAGGGTCAGCGTGGCGGTGGCAGTCAATAGAGAAGCTGGGTCTCCGTTCGGGATGACCTCACCCAGTTCGGCGGCGGCCAGAATCGCGATTGTCGTAGTCGTGCTCACGCTTAGGACGCGCGAGGTGCCCAGCACGGCGTAGATCACCATCGGCAGAAACGCGGTGTACAGTCCGACCTGCACCGGGAGGCCTGCGATGGTCGCATACGCCATGGCTTTGGGGATGACCACTGCAGCCGTGGTCAAACCGGCGACTACATCGGGCCGCAGCCACGCTTTTCGGTATGAAGTCAGCCCGAGCGCCATGTCCGCCTTAGGGTAGTCTGGCTCAATGCGCGGTGCCCCCACTGCGCTGTCGATTCACAGTGACCGGAGCGGTCAGTTTGAACACTAATCCAGACTCGGCCGATGCTCCTGTTTCGTCACTCGTAGTCGTCGTTGTGCTTTTGCTCTTGCCTTGAGCTTTCGTCGTGACCAGCTTTGTCTGAATCGCGTACGTCGTGCCGTCGATGGTGAGGATGGTTGACGCGAGCTTCAATAGGGAAATCCCTAACTGTTCGTGTGGCGGGGAGAGGATACGAAGCAGCGACCCGACAGTGCCACGTTAATGGCAGGAATCAAGTCTGTCTTCATATTTGATTTCAGTACAAACCCAAGTGCTCCCTCCGCCAAACAAGCTTCCACAAGCTCGGGGCTCTCATGGATCGTCAGGAAGACTATCGTTGCTCCGGATCCCATTTCTCGCAGTTGACGGGCCGCTCCAAGTCCGTCCAATCCCGGCATCGATATGTCAGCCACAATCACATCCGGACTCAGCCGCATCGCCTCCAAGACCAGTTCGAGACCGTTGTGCGCCACTCCCACCACGTCGAATGTCGGCTGCAAGAACCTTGTCACCCGCTCCAGCACGAGGGGATGATCATCGGCCAGCAAGATGCGGCGACGATTGCCAGAACCTTCTTGCGTTCCGATTTCAGACATAGGCCCTTCCGATGGCCACAGATAGTCGCCGAGACACATTCACAACAACACCCCGATGGTAGGTTCGGGACTGAGGCGCGACAACTAGGGGAATTCCTAGTCGCGGAAGTAGGACACCGCATCGATGGAAATCAGGAGAGGGGGTTTTGTTTTTGAGGAATGGGATCGAGGGAGACCAGCCCCTCTTTGACGGCAAAAAGTACGAGGTCGGCATTGCTCTTCAGGTTGAAGGTTTCCATGATGTGGTATTTGTGAAACTGAATCGTCTTCTCGCTTAGATCCAGCCGTCCAGCGATTTCCTTGAGCGGACGTCCTTCCGCACACATCTGCACAATTTCACGTTGCCTTGCAGTTAAGTGCGCCGAGTAATGGCGTGCCCGGGACTTTTGCTTAACCCAATCTTCCGGTCTGAGTTTGGGCGTCACGTACGACTTGCCATGCAGCGCCTGGTCGATAGCCTTCAACAGCTCAGAGCCTGCGGAATGCTTGAGGACAAACCCGGCCGACCCCAACTCAAGCGTGGCGGCAGCCAGATTGGGATCATCCTGCATCGTCAGGAATACGAGCTTTACTTTTGGATGTTGCCGGCGTACCCGCCTGGCAGCATCCAATCCGTTTAACAGCGGCATTCCGATGTCTACGACGATTAGGTCCGGCTTAAGCCTCCGAGCTTCGGTGATGAGTGCTTGTCCGTCGGCAACCGTGCCCACAACGGTGTAGTGCTTCTCCAACAGAAGACGGAGGCTTTCAGCAAAGACGAGATGATCGTCGGCAATCAGGATTTGTGGCCGAGATCCCATTTTGTCAGTCCAGTCCATCGGTTCCAGTGGCGCCGAGTCTCAGACGGCCAGCATTGCGACTAACGGCCGGTTCCGAAGTCGCGGCGGTTTCGGTGGCTTGGCCGGCTACCGAGTCTGTAGAGTCCAGTTTGATCGGTGTCCAAATCTCAATCGTTGTTCCCTTTTGCTTCTCCGAGTAAATCTCGTATCGGCCACCTACAAGACGGACACGCCTACGCATGCTCCAGAGACCGAGCCCTTGGTGATCGACTTCGTCATTAACATCGAAGCCCACCCCATCATCGGAGATAGACAAATGAAGGATGTCACCCATCGTCTCGATTCTCACCTGCGCATGAGCTGCTCCGCTGTGCTTCTGCACATTCCTGAGTGCTTCTTGGACGATACGAAACAGACACAGCGCAATCTCAGGAGACACGGAGCGCGGCAGATCCTGCTGGGAAAATGCAACCTGTAGGCCTTGTTGCGCGCTGAATTCTTTGCAGAACGATGCCACTCCTGCAGCGAGGCCAAGCCTCTCGAGTGTCGTGGAATGCAGCCGGTGTGAGAGGGTATGGAGATCGGCGCCAAGCTCGCTGACTGATTCCATGAGCTCCTGCATCTGCCGTTTGGTTTCCTGCAGAGGCTCGGGAATGCCTTCCGCTGCAGTCTCCAGTCCGAGCGACAGCACGGCCAGTCTCTGGCTGAAGTCATCGTGAATCTCGCCTGCGAGCCGGCTACGCTCCTGATCGTGGGCATTAATCAGCAGGCCGCTGAGGTGCATCTGCTCGTTTCGTGCAGCATGGAGCTGCTTCCGCTCGAACAGGAGATAGACGGTCAGCAGGACCAGACTCGCAAGAGCCAGCAATCCAATGAGCAAGGTCTGCCTGTATTGGTCCCACAGAGTCGGCCGGCGAAACAGAACGGTGCTTCCGGCAGGGAGCCTGCTTTCATCCAGTTTCCATCGTTGCAACTCGCGCCAGTCGAACTGGTAAAGACTGGGACCACCCACGATGGGAATATCCTGCGGGGGCTTGCCCGCTAAGATCTCAAGCGCATCGCGGCCCACGATCTTGCCCTGTTCCTCGAAGCTGACCACAAATCCACCGACAACGCCGTGGCCCAGTTGCGTGTCGACTATGCCGAAGACGGGAGCATTCGCCGCGCCAGCGATCATAGGAAGAGCCTCGGCGATGTTGAGAAACTCCCGCCCCTGCGCGTCCTTGAAGAAGGAGAGATAAAAAACCATGGAGTGGGCAGGGAGATGCCTCAATCTTTCCAGCAGCTTGCTCATCGGCAGCTCGGTCAGGTAGGTGACGTCGAGCTTGTTCTCATAAGAAGCCAGCGCCGTCTTTACTAGCGCGGTGAGACGTCGGTCATAATCGGATTGCCCCCCGACCACGAAGAGGTGGCGGGTTCCCGGTAGCAAACCCAGCGCAGCCTCCACCGTTTTCGCTGGCTCCAATTGAAACCACGAGCCCGTTGCTTGGTAGCCGGATCTCATTGGGTCGATCTGACCTGGAGCGGCGCAACAGAACACGACCGGGACATTGGGGAATATCGGTTTCGGCTCTTGTAGGATTCGGATCGCGTCTGGGCCCACCAACACAATCAGATCTAGTTTGAGGTGGCGATATTGCCCGACAAGGAAATCAAGCTGTTCCAGCCACTCTTCCGGGTGATAAATGGCATCCAGGTTCTCCGAATAGAATTCGACCTGGAACCGCTGGTCTGAGTGCAGCGCCGAAACGATCTGATTGCTAACAATCACCGGACCAGGATGGGACGGTCCGATAACGCTGATCATGAGAACGTTCTTGCGGACTGGGCTTTGCGCCAACGCGATTGACGAACCCAGGAAGACAACCAGGCACAGCGAGAGGGTACCGGACCCGCTGCCACGGACCGCTGATGCACAACGCGGGCGAGCTATACCGACTGCCATGTTGGTGGACGCCCTCTTCTTGTTGGTTGGCCATCAGTGACGCACTCGCGGGGATCCCCGCGCAGTACCGCAAAGCACTGCAACGGTAAGTACCGCAATCATAAAACTTTAGCTATTGCGATACAAGCTTTCTCCGCACTTGAAGTCTGGGCGGACATATTGCCGCCGTTGGGGCATATCGAAGCTGATCAAGTCAGTGACTAGGAATACTCCCAGTATCCGCCATCGCTAAGCAGTCAGAGAATGGCTGACATAGTGGTCGTCCGGCAGCTTATAGATGTGCTGCAGACTGAAAAGCACAAGCTGTCGACCCAGACGACCCGGCATCAATTGGCAGAGAGTAGATACTTCAACAAAGAGGAGGTACAAAGCCGTGACAATCACAACAGGTAAAGGTAACGCGATTCGGAAGTTCATCTTCCTAACGCTGGCTTGTTCACTGGCGATTATGGCGAACGCAGCCGACGACAAGAAAGCCGAGGAGCAACAGGCAGTCCGGAAAATGGCCCAAGATACTCTGCAACGTCTTTATAAGGCTGAGCCGAAAGCCAAAGGCGCAGTCCAGGGAGCGGCAGGGTATGCGGTGTTCAGCAATACGGGCGTAAAGATCCTCATGCTTGGATCCGGCAAAGGCGAAGGCATCGCCGTGAACAAGAGCAAGCAGGAGACGTTCATGAAGGTGGTGGAACTCCAGGCCGGCCTCGGATTTGGGGTGAAGAAATTTAGCGTGATCTTCGTCTTCGACAACGATACGGCGTTCAACAACTTTGTTAACTCCGGATGGGAATTCGTCGGACAAACCACAGCCGCTGCCACAACGGGGGACAAGGGCGGAGCGATGACTGGAGCGGCTTCGGTCTCGCCCGGTGTCTGGATGTACCAATTGACGGACAAGGGCGTGGCGCTGGAGATCACCGCCAAGGGCACCAAGTACTACAAAGACGATGACCTGAATTGAAAACTTAGCCACTGACTTCAACCGAAAACCAGAGCCGGAAGCTTCGCCGATACCGCCGCCAAGGTGATTCAGCGAGGTTGGTTGCCGTGGTGTTGTCACAATTGGTGAGATTCCCGGAGGAAACAATGATGAAATTAGCGATAGCCCTTCTTATAGGAACCTCACTCCTGTTGATCCAGAGTGTAGTGTTCGCTCAGAAATCCGAAACGCCGGCATCGGCGCCGACAGTTAGTGAGCAAGACATAGAGTTGATGCGATCCGACATACGCTCCACGAAAAAGCAAATCATTGCGGATAACATGAAGCTGACCGGTGCCCAAGCCGAAAAGTTTTGGCCGGTCTACGATGCGTATGCTCAAGAGACCACCAAGCTAGGGGACGCCCGTTACGCTCTCATCAAGGAATACGCGAACCACTACGAGGACATGACGGACGCTCAAGCCGAAAGCCTCGTCAACAAAATGGCAACGTTGGACGAGCAAACTGCGACCGTGCGCCAGCAGTGGATTCCGAAATTCGCGAAGGTGCTTACCGGAAAACAGAATGCGTTGTTCTTTCAACTTGACCGGCGCATCACCCTGCTACTTGATCTGCAGTTTGCCGCAAACATTCCGCTTGTCAAGTAGCGCCCGGCAGTGTCTGCCGAACTACGCATACGGCGATCGCTCCGAGCGACAGTAATTAGCATGGCAAGCCCTTCGGAGAGTTCTACGGCTTCGAAGGCGTACTGCGTCACGAGACGCCCACATTAAGAGCGCACCGGCGGCGGTCACAAGCGTCCGAGTTCAACTAGGGAAACTCCTAGTAGCCCATGAATGGCGCAGGGGTTTAGCGTTGCCCACCAGCGAAGAACATCTGTGCCGCACTATGGCGGAATGCCACCTGCGAGGGATCCCGAGCCCAGGCTTAACACCGCTGAGAAAGGTGTCTGGGATCGGATACGGCCTAATTGTTGTCCGCTGGGGGAGGCAGTTTATGGATCATCCCATCAGGTTCAAGAGACTCGCTTGCTTTTCAATTCTAGTGTCAATTCTGACCGTCTCACCGACAGCCTACGGACAGACTCCGCCGACTGCGAGCGCTGAACAAATCCAGGCACTGCAAAACAAACTGGACGCCCTGCAGAGCCAGATGTCTGAAGTGCAGGGCGAGATACAGAGGCTGTCAGGTGGTAGCGGTCCACAGCATCCGGAACCAACTGATCTGAATGCTGCAATTCAGGCCGAGCAAAAGACCGAGGAGTCGAAAGCCGAGGTGGAAGTGACTCCGAAGACAATAGAACTCGGCAAGGCCACGGTGACCTACAGAATATTCTCGCAAGACCCATTCGCGGCGCCGCGTATCAACAACGAACCGCTCGATCCCCGGTTCCCGGGATATTTTCGCCTTCCCGGTACAAATACGCTCATGCGTATCGGTGGATACGCCAAGACAGACTTCATCTACGATCTGAAGCCAACCGGGGATACCGACGCCTTCATTCCAGCGACCATTCCCATCCCTGCACCCACGAGCATCAATAACTCGACCATATCCGTACGGGCAACCCGTTTTAACTTGGACTTCCTCGTTCCTACGAAATCGGGCGACAGCTACAGGTTCTTCTTTGAGATGGACTTCTTCGGCACCAACTCAACCACGCCAAAGCTGCGTCATGCCTACGGCCAGGCGAAGAACTTCCTGCTTGGCCAAACTTTCTCGAACTTCATGGATCCTGACGCCGGGGCGGACACCCTGGACTACCAGGGACCAAACGCCATGGTCTCTATCCGTAACCCACAGTTCCGCTACACCTGGCTTGTGGCAGAGAAGACCACCTTTAGCATCTCGGCCGAGAAGCCGACTTCGGACGTACTTTTTACGACCCCGGAGTTCAACGCAGAGCCGAATAGCCCTTCTCCTGATGGGACCCTGAGGTTGCGGCGGGAATGGGAGGGCGGACATGCACAACTATCCGCCTTGTTCCGAAGCGTTGCGGCATTTCTACCGGATGGCCGGCACGAGGCGGTGTTCGGCTGGGGCTTCAACTTCGCTGGCGCCGAGCGTTTTTGGGGAAATAATACCGTGGTGTACCAAGTGGCCTACGGGAACGGGATTGAGCGCTACATCAATGACACGTCTGGCCTGGGCCTCGATGCCGCCGTGAGCAGCCTGCAGAACCCGCACATTCAGGCGTTGCCGGTGGTGGCCACGTACGGATCCTTGCAGCACTTCTGGTCGCAGCGGGTGCGTTCCAGCGCCTTCTACAGCTTTGTGCAGGTGCAGAACACCGAAGCGCAGCCCGGTGCAGCGTACCACCAAGGAAATTACACAGGAGGCAACCTGATCTGGAACCCCTTCGGTTCACTCACCGTGGGCGGCGAATTCCTGTACGGCTGGAGAGACAACAAAGACGGCTCAACGGGCAATGCGCCCAGGATTCAAATCAGCGCCAAGTATAACTTCGTGCGAAACGAATACGCGGGGGAGGGGCATTAGAACGCCAAGTTGGCGAAAACATCGAGGCAAGAGCAAGTAGGATTCTGCAGTTGGAAGCGACAAGGAGCTTAGCGTATGCGGAAAGAACATGATCTTTTAGGCGAGAAATTAATTCCCGACGACGCTTACTACGGTGTGCAGTCGGCGCGCGCAATGGAAAATTTTCATATTTCAGGCGTCCTGTTATCGCAGTATCCCGATTTGATTCGCGCACTGGCAATGGTAAAGCTTGCGGCAGCGCGCGGTAACTACGATTGCAAGCAGTTCAGCAAGGAAATCCTGACGGGAATTGAAAAAGCCTGCGAAGAGCTAATGGACGGCAAGCTGCACGACCAGTTCGCAGTCGATATGATCCAGGGCGGCGCCGGCACATCGACTAACATGGCGGGCAACGAAGTCATCGCGAACCGCGCACTCGAACTGATGGGCCACAAGAAGGGGCAGTATGAGTTCTGTGACCCGCACAATCATGTCAACTGCGCGCAGTCCACGAACGACGCCTATCCGACCGCGTTACACGTTGCGGTCTTCCTGCTGAACGACAAGCTGGTGGCTGAACTGCACAAACTGGTGGCAGCTTTTCGCAAGAAGGCTACTGAGTTTGGCGACGTCATCAAAATGGGGCGCACCCAGTTACAGGATGCGGTTCCCATGACGCTAGGGCAGGAGTTCAACGCGTTCGGCGAGAGCCTGGAGAACGAAGTCACGGCTCTGGAGCGCATAGAAAACATCCTTTACGAAGTGAATATGGGCGGCACCGCGATCGGAACTGGCCTCAACGCGCCCAAGGGATATGCCGAGCGGTGTACGGCACACCTGGCCCAGGTCACAGGCAAGCCCATCGTGTTGGCACCGGACCTCGTCGAAGCCACACAGGACACGCAGCCGTTCGTGCTGTACTCCTCGGTTCTTAAAAGCCTGGCGATCAAGCTCTCAAAGATCTGCAATGACCTCAGGCTGCTCGCCTCCGGTCCGCGGGCCGGTCTGAACGAGATCAACCTCCCTGCCATGCAGCCGGGCTCGAGCATCATGCCTGGGAAAGTCAATCCCGTTATCCCCGAAGTGGTGAACCAAGTCTGTTTCAAGGCGATTGGGAACGACCTGGCAGTGACGCTCGCTGCTGAAGCCGGTCAATTGCAGCTTAACGTGATGGAACCGATCATTGCCTATTGCATCCTCGAGTCGCAGACGATGTTCATGAACGCCGCCAGCACGCTGCGGATCCACTGCGTTGAAGGGATTACCGCGAATGTGGACATCTGCCGCAGGTACGTGGAACACAGCATCGGCGTCGTAACCGCCCTTAATCCCCTGCTCGGCTACGAGACTGCTACTCAGTTGGCCGCCGAGGCGATGAAAACCGGCAAGGGCATCGTGGAACTCGTGCGAGAGAAGAAGCTGCTGACGGAAGAGCAGATTCGAACCGTGCTGGATCCGAAAGCGATGGCTGGAACGGTTGGCCGTTAGAAAGCGGTGCGATGATGATCTGGCTTGAACTGCTGGTTGTTCTTGCGTGCATCTTTGTGGGGGCCCGCCTGAGTGGCATTGGTCTCGGCACAGTAGCCGGTCTCGGGCTGGTTGTCCTCGTGTTCATTTTTGGCCTGCCACCGGGCATGCCGCCCCGCACCGTGCTAGGCATGATCTTGTGCGTGGTAACCGCCGCGGCCACGATGCAGGCTGCCGGTGGTCTCGACTATCTGGTAGTGATAGCAGACCGAGCACTGCGCATATGGCCTGCCGGCATCACTATCGTGGCTCCGATTGTGGCTTATCTGTTCACGCTGGCAGCGGGCACTGGCCACATTGTTTACGCGCTGCTGCCGGTCATCGCAGAGGTCTCGCGCAGCGCGGGCGTTCGGCCTGAACGTCCGCTTTCTATATCAGTTATCGCCTCACAGCAAGCAATTACGGCCTCTCCCATATCGGCAGCAACGGTCGCGCTACTAGGACTGCTGGGTCCATCGGGGGTGCAACTGTACCAGATTCTGCTGATCTGCATCCCTTCCACGTTGTTGGGAAGTTTGCTGGGTGCGTTCGCCGTCATGTGGAAAGGGCCGGAGCTGAAAGATGATCCGGCCTATCAGGACCGTGTAGCAAAAGGGCTGGTTGCACCGCCCGCTTCGACCACGGCTTTGGAGGGTGCGAGCCTGATGCGGGCTCGCAGCTCAGTGATCGTATTTATGCTGGCAGCGGTGTTGGTTGTAGTCCTTGGTCTGTTCCCGCCTTTACGGCCTGACTACACCGTCGTGTCGCGGGGCCAGGAAAGCATCGAGACACTCGATATGGCGCCGGCCATCATGATGCTGATGCTCGCTGCAGCCGGTATCAACATGCTGGTATTCAAGGCGTCGGCGACCGCGACCGTGAAGGGCAGCATCATGAACGCGGGCATGGTTGCTCTCATTTCAATTGCTGGACTCGGTTGGCTGGGATCGTCATTCTTTGAGGGCAATCGCCAATTCATCATCGGGGGCATTTCGGGAGTGGTGCAGCAGCATCCGTGGGTGTTCGCCATCGGATTGTTTGCCCTGTCGATCCTGCTGTCCAGCCAGGCCGCGACCGTGGTGACACTT
>Ga0210383_10005989_pt1 | contig 10635 bp, 9 predicted proteins | sample IncBWC14OmetaG_FD_160072 | JGI IMG/M metagenome (GOLD analysis project Ga0210383, IMG submission 160072) | Forest soil microbial communities from Barre Woods Harvard Forest LTER site, Petersham, Massachusetts, United States - Inc-BW-C-14-O ...
ACATTCCATACCCCCTGTTAGATTGTGCAGTGTTTCCACGTGGACGGCACGTGTTACCGCCAGTCGAGAGCGCAAGGAAGGAAAAGGACAGCATTCTGCAGATCACAGTGAAAATTTGCAGATCGAAAAGAGAGTCAGAGAGACCGACTGTGTTGTCGCCTCTGCGCAGGAAAGCATAGATTGGGTTGGTTAAGAATTGGGGATGGGTAGCGGAGATTGAAAGAGTACCCTTGATTTAAACCAGAAACGGCAGGAGTTGGACCGGACAGCTTTCGACTCGCTCCAAGTCTTTTCGAGCGGTTTCTTCCTCTTCTCACCTTTCCAGCCCCCTAATATTGAACAAACGATTCCTGATACTCGAGCATTCAGAAAGCTCACTATTGTCGTATAATTCCCAGTTGACGCCCACCCACGACGTGATTTAATTATTGGCAAAAGCCGACCGCAAGAAGGGCACGTTGCCAGCGATCAAAACCTTGAACAGTTCCGTGAAGCCTCCCCTTAGCCTCGCCTTCCCTTCCTTCTTAACGCTCACGTTCCCTCTAGGTCTTCACAAACCCCATTTCTGTCACCTGGTGGTTTTTCGGACATATCTGTTTACAAACCCATCTCTCCACACGTCTCCATCCTCACGACCTCCTCACGCCTGCTTTCCGCATTCTCATTTTTATACCTATCTGGCGCCTTCGACTCCGTCTCCCCGCTAGGCCTCAAAATCGTTTCAGCGGACAACATCCGTTGACGAGGTACTATCTATCCACTCAATTACCAGCCTCACCGTACAACCTCGCATATATCATCTACTTGATTATTCACTCATCTCAACATCATCCGCCTTTTTATCACACAATCATCGGAAGAGACAGCAACTTTTTAATTAACTGGTATGTTCAGATATCCACTGTCCTCACCACCCGGCATTAATCCACAAACGTTTCTGACTCATAGTTTTAAATGCACGAAGCAGTCACGAAATCATCAACGGCGACGAAAAGTTACTTTCCCACCACCTCAGAAGATTTACTGGCGCCCATCACACTCACGAATCGATCCCAAACAACAGACACACTTGGTTGGTCTCACGATCTTGCAAACCCGGACTGCGAAGTAAAACTAGAGGTATGCTCGACTCATTGTTGATCTGTTCTCATCAAAATTAACGTCACCTGTGTATTCTTAGAATTGGAATCTGTCTATGTCCAAAGACACAACCTCCAGACGCCGAGCTCAATCTGCAGGCCTCCAAAAGATTGCCTTTCCTTCGACCATGCCCTCACTTACCGAAAGCAACTCCTCGACAACGGACATCTCCGTAGTTGCTTCTGATCACACCATGGGCGGCAATCGTTGGCGCTTTAATGGCAACGGTCAACTTGTTGACTCAGAATGGGAACTCGCTGATGAGATTGTCAGGCTGAAGATTGGTGAGGATGCTAGAGAGGATGTCCATGGGCAGATTCAGACCCCGCCCAAGTCAAAGCTGGCAGCAGCAGCGGTCGCTCAGTTCAGCGAATCAAGTCCCCTCGAGACCTCTTCCGACGCAAGTGTCGACTCTTCGCCACACGCATCTGACCACCAAATCAATATCTCTCATTCCCGGGGTTCATCGACGGATACAACAATTTCGAGTTCTCAGGAGTCTGCCTTGTCTGCTGCAAGCAATACCATGTTAGCGCCGTCTCACCCACTCCCCACAGTAGGAGCGGTGAGCGAAGTGAAGGAGCGCCCACATTCATTCAGCGGGGGCCTCTCGAGCGCTGATCTGCGGCGCTTGCAGCATGCAGGAGACGGTCCTGGGACTGACACCGATAGACAAGTGCAGCAGCCGGCCTCCGGTCAAAATATTAGTCTCAATGACAAACATTTCCCCCCCGAGCAACTATCGTACCCTTCTCTCGCAACTAACTCTGCGACTCTCCATCGGCCCCAACCTCAGCTACATCCCCAACTGTATGACTATCGATCAGGCCCCACGCAGGCGCCTCTTCCACAAGTGCCCAATCGTGACGACCTCCAATTAGACTATAATATTCAACAACGCAATTTCAACCCTGTGCTGCAAGGAACTAGTTTAGCGACTGCTGGTCCCGGGGCACCTACTTTTGTTCCGGGTCGACCGAACAATGCTGTTCCAGGATTGCCGTATCGTCCACTTCCTCGTGGATTCCCTCAACAAGGTTTGCTCCCGAGTCCAACAACTTTGGGTTATGCAGGAGGGCACCACACCTCCCATCTCTCGCTTGGTAACACCCAACAATTATATGACATGATGCTCCCCGGCCCACCGCACGAAAGTCACCACCCTGCTGTCACTCGTGTCCAACAACAACACAATGTCTTTCGTGGAACACATCAGCACTCTGCGTCCGACCCATCAGCAATACGAGATCCAGCAACCTTAGCGTTGTTGAACAACAATATGCAGGCCTTTACTAACGGAATGTTCCCCCCGAATATTGCCCCCCCTCTGCAGCCCCTCTATCCTAGTCAATTCTATGGGACGCAAGATGCGTATCCTGGTCCGGACGTAGCGACGGCGCAGGTGATGGCGGCAAGGTTGCAATCGCAATACACCGGTCCCTACGGTGTTCTTCCGCCGCAGGGCATGGGAATGGACGGCGGGCTGCCCAGCCCAAGCAGCGGTAGCGGTCAAAATGGGCCTAGTGCAAACAACCGGAAATTAGGCTTGTACAAGACGGAGTTGTGTCGAAGCTGGGAGGAGAAGGGAACGTGTCGATATGCAACCAAGTGCCAGTTTGCCCACGGGGAGGATGAGCTCCGCAAAGTTGCCCGGCATCCTAAAGTCAGTACCCACTTGCTCTTAATTTCTTCCACCGAATTGATAGTTTATATTTAAATTAGTACAAGACCGAAATTTGCAGGGTACGCAGATTCGTCTTCCATTACTCCCTCCGTCTTTTTTTTGATCATCCCTTTATCTTTGCAGACGTTTTGGGTCTCTGGATCATGTCCATATGGTAAAAGGTGTTGTTTCATTCACACTGAGCTTCCGACATCCGGTGCAACAGCTACTACCGGTGCCGCATCCGCTACGGACGGTGGCCCACCATCGTCACACCCTGATGGTCGCACTCGCTCCTTGAGCACCAACAGCGATCCGAACGAGGCGTCCATCTCGCTACTTGCTCGTATCTCGGCCAAACGAAACCAGGAACCAGGTAACAACGGTTCCCCCGTCGACATGAATCCTACAAATGGTTTCCAGTTCAGTCGCCCCCCTACAGGTTCCTTACGGGTGGATACTGCACTTGAGGGTCCGTCATTGAAGCAAAACAAGTCCGCGTATCCTTCTTTCGCGAGCAATGGTATACTTCTACCTACTTCCGACCACACATCGACGAAATCCCCAGCTCCTGTGACCGCAGGTCCTGATTTGGGAAGGCACAACAACTCCCGCACGGAAATCGTCGGTTATAACCATGTACGTCGGTCTAGTCATTGTCATAATTTCCCATTCATAATCGCATTGCATGCAGCAGACGAGAGTAAATAAAGTGGCTACCCCCTCAAATTCCAACGTCCGTCACTCATTTAACGGAACCGAGGTCGATGTGAACTTCACCCCCGTGTCCGGACACTCGTCCTTCGCCCTATCGTCAGGGGAGAGTAACCCGAGTGCAGGCCATGTCCCACGTGTACAGGGCCATGTACGGGCTGGTAGTGCCGGAAATTGGGGAAGCTTCTCTCGCAGTAACCTCGCTCCTTCACCTTACCCTCATTCGTCCAGTCCAGGCGGGGATATCACGATTAACTCCCCTTGGTCGACTACTGAGCTTGCAGTAGGGTCGTCTAGATTGCATGAGAAGGCCTGGGCTTAAATTCAGCCAATCATAACGTCTGCGGAAATTCGCGGATATTTCTTTTTTTTGAACGGTCCTCTTGATTATGACTGCCGCCTGGACGGACAATATTGTCACATCACAGCCGTTGTTTCTACAACCTTTCGCCCTCTAGGCTGGATCTCTATACGATTGTCTGTGTCTACTTGCTCTTCCTAGTTCTGATCAAAACATCCATCATCGCAGTTTCCTCACATTGTCTCCCTCATCAAGCTACTTCCTCTTTCTTCTCTTGATCGTCAGTACTAGGGCTTATCCCGTTTGCATTGCATTATCGCCGTCAACAGCAACATGTTTTTATTTCATTTCAATTCAATATCATTCTTGTCAGTCTAGATTATATCTGTCGAAGGAGCTTTCCAGATAACATACATCATATTCTGCACGAAACCTCTCCACGGAGGCCCGGGTACTGAACAGGAAATAAGATTATGTTACATTATGTAATTTTAAAGCCCCAGCTCCTTCAATTCTCTACGGAAACCCTCCATCCGGCATCTAGCATAGCCGATATAGTCGAACTCGGGCTTTCTCACATCGCCCTCCACGTCTTCCCGCGCCTGAACGATCCCCCATATCGCCCACATAGCTTGTGTGGCAGGGCTCCAAAAACGAATTTGTTCGTCCAGTTTTTGAATTTCCAACTCGAGATCTTTTTTGCGATACACCGATCCTCCGAACAAAGCGGAGTGTTCGAGGTACGCGGTGTAGAAATGGCGTCGCTGCTTGAAAGTCGGGTACCTGGTAGGGTCGAGAATGTGCGGAGTGGAAGAATGATAATCTGCGCTCCACTCATGGAAATGGTTTGCAATATCAAAGGACGCCGGGTTCGGAGATGCGTATTCGAAGTCGACTACGATTATCTTTGAAAGGGCTGCCAGGTGAGACATCGGGAAAATCGGGGCAGGGCGAGAACATACCTGACGGTGGTCTACAATACCTTCTTTCGTCAACCTTAGAAGATTGCCGTATTGCGCGTCATTATGCGCAAAGACTCTTCTACTACCATTATGGACATCGTCTACTTTGGACAGCCATTGCATGTACCTATGCCACTCTTTGTTGAAGCCATTCAAATCAAATTCTTTCCGAATGGCCTCAGACACAGACGGCAGAGCGAGTACTTCCTGTGCAGGGCCTAACCATGACTTTACATTTTTCTTCGCCCCGATCTCCCAACCTTTACCTTCACCCCGGGTTTCAGGTGAAGTCTCCTCGACGACCTCGATGTCAACTGAGTGAAGTTCAGCCATGCGCGCGCCAATCCAGTGACTGATCTTCGGGTCTCGCAAGTCGGACGGGGTAAGCGTTGTCGATTCAAAATACTCTTCAACACGGCCGTTCTCGAAAGTTCCAAAAACACGAGGACCGATATGGTATCGTGAAGAGAGGACATGGAGAGTGTGGAGTTCTCGAGGACGAGAGATGAGAGATCCAGAGGAAGGACCATAAATTCGGAGTAGAACTATAGTAGTCCCTTTGATCGACGGACAAGAAACAAAGAATACGGCGTTTGTCAAAGATCCAGACACTTTGTGAATTTGGAGAGATCGTGGTGTAATTTCTGTGTTCGACCAGGAAGGCACCTGCACCATTTGGAGAGCGTCGAGCAGGCGAACGGCGAAGGAAGCAGATTTGTACTGTCTAAGAAAATATATCAGGATCAATAGAACAAACATAATGGCAGAACCAGACCATGCTTAAGGTAGTCTGCTTATATATTCTTGCTTAAGAAGTCTGAACAATGGAAACTGGGCCTCACCTTGCTTCTAATTTAATGTCTGCATGACGCAAGCCTTGTTCGGTGACCGCTTCTACATCTCCCTGTGCAAATCGAATGGAAGTGGTGGGTGAAGCATTACCAACAATATCGGGCAAATTGTGCACGGAGCTTGTCGATAGTCTCCTAACTATCGGAGGGCTCCGTAGAGTGGTGAGAGACGGAGATGAAATTGTGGGAGAAATGATTGGAGAATATTTGCTCATTCTCGGGCAAGAAATAGAGGAGGTAGTGATGGTATGACTCAGGAGCGATGCGTTGTGCGATCGTGCAAAAAGGAGAAGAGCTCGGCAGTTTGGACAGATTGAAGTCGTGGTTAACACCTGCTTATTTATCGTAAGACGCGATGAACACAAACTTATCATCCGCTGCTCTAGAGGTCATGGAGCGGTCCGTACGTAAGGCCCCAACTATTGCAGTAGCACATAGTACGTTTTCAGAAAAATATATTTGTTCTTGTATGGTTGTGATCGATCGTAAACATGATATATAATTTACAAAATGCTACAAGGTATGAAGAAAGCCATTGTCGTCGCAAGCAGGTGAAAAGTGTGGACCAGATCAAAGTTCACCACGTCAAGTTAACGGCTGCAAATAATATGATATTTGTATTCTTGAAAGCCACCCAGCGTAAAGAAATGGAACTACTAAGTACTAGGCTACTGATCATGACCGATTTGTCACGTTAGCCGAGCCATGCCAACTCTCACAAACCGCTTTTAAGTCTTGGGCCGGATGAAAGGTGATATGAATTCGGAGTAGTGACCATACTTTTATTTTGGCTTTATCATGATGGGACGCCAAACCTTGTGTCTCTTTGGTCCATTGACTCGGGCAGGCTCTCGCGTTGGATCTGCGAAACACTACAAAGTACTTTCCGCAGATGAATTTTGTGCCTTCAGGCCGCTTGGAACTACCGGGGCACCCCAAGGGGAGGTATGCTGTCATTGTACCCTTGTTTGTCATTCACTGCGAATTTTTGAGCTTAGACCGAAAATCAAATCAAACCTAAACTGCATGTTAAATGGCAAGTTTTGGCGCCACCGGGCCACCGCCACTTTAGCGCAATGACACTTCAAGTTCGTCCTGTCAATTCTCTGAAGGCGATGCACGGTCGAGATAGTTTTTCACAGCGTGTCTTGAACATTCAAATATCCTCTGCTATGTATGTTTTTCGTTCGTGTCCTCTACCTCCTCAAGATCTGTTACACAGCCACAGGTATAATGAGTAGGCGTAATCGATTTATGCTGATATTGCAAACGATTTGTAGAGTTTGTTCCCTTCCGTCGCCGCCGTCTGCCACGGTCAAAGTGCGAATGCTTGGCCGGATGCTCTTGCGATTCGCAATTGATTCTACTCGCCTCAGTCTCAAACTTTTCAATCCCGATTATATCTTCTGACTAGCTGCACTCTCTATAACTACGTTGCCATTCACACTTGCAGGTTCTAGGCTGAGTCGAAATGGTATCGTTTGTATATCATCCCTGCTTTTACTAAAGATCTAGGATTTCAAAGGTCAATCTTCAGCACCATAGAGAATGGAGGTAAGTTGGATTTGCGAAACTCGTATTCAGAACATGATCCGTCGGCCTGCGCGAATTTTTCACCGACACTCGATCAGAGAGGTTAATGGTCGGTCAAGACGATTTAAAAAAGTCTCCACTTGCGTCTAATTTATTCGCAATATCGCAAATTCTGCCCCGGCACGAAGATTGCACGGCGCCTGGGCATACCGGAGGACCCACCGTCGGGTCAGTGAGCTGTTTGGTATTTAAATGCAAGCATTAACTAAACGGATCAATTTTGTACTATACTAGACCCCCACGCTCAGCTAGTAGCTGTGGTGCTCAAGGGTCAGGTTCATGAATACCCACATCCAAGCGGTATCTTGATGGAATTCATACCCTTGGAACCGTTATCTGAAGTTGACCACATCGTCAGGTACTCCTTGTTATGACGTTCTTCCCGCATACAATCCTCAGGACGATGCCACCAATTCAATGGCCTTCGTAACTGGCCCCGTGATCGGATGCTTTACAGCGACGATTTTAATTCCGAAGATCTTTTGCTTAAGCTTAAAATTAAATCTTGGACCCTCTGTTTGTAGTCCTCAATGAAGTCACCGAACGATAACCTTCATACACCGAGATTCATCGATAACAGATATTTTACAATCCTCAGCAACGATGATCGCGGATTGCTGGACAAGGCGCATTTCTCTCAGCCTGGAACGTAGCCTGACTCCATTTACCCTCTCCAAGCTTCCCTAGAACAGGGCTCCAATTCATTTGACAGCAATCGGTTCTATGGACCTTCTTCAACTGACTCCTCCTGATGCCTGCGTCCTACGTAAAAACCCATGATGTCTGAACCTTAGGTGCAAACAAATTTTGAAATAGGTTTTCACATTAAAAGGCCGACAGACCCCATTTATCCCGATCTGTAGACTGGATATCTCTATTCCCTCGGCATCATCGATGAACGGGTGAGTCCTCCATATCTAAGTATTATCACTGAGAAATTATTCACTCTGCTGTTGTTGCTAGAATCTATCATGTGAGCTCTTGGAATTTTGCGTGAGGTTCGGACAAGTGAGCCACGGCGTACATCCCAGGAATTCCGATCCCTGGATTCTGTCGTTTTTGATTTTAGGGTTGACCGAGCCGAATGTTTCGGACAAATGAAGAGAAGGCCTGGGTCGTTTCTTCAAGTTTGATAGCCTCCTGGAAATCAGAAGGTCCATTGTGTCAAGGCACCGCCATTCCTCTGGTGCACCAATCCAGTTAATATTGTTCGCCAGGTTGGCAAACTTGAGCAGGTCCTTCAAACGTGTTGCCCAAAGTACGGTTCGTACGGGACATCAAGCTACCCATCGAGAGACGACATGGACCTCGATACAAATGCCACCGTTGTTAAATACATGGCACCGCGATGACGCCAACGTGAAAAAATCGTATGGTGTCAGTCGGACAGGCTCTCGGCTCTTTTCCCAATTGAGACTGGGGCAGTTTGTGTGAGTTTTCTTGGCCTCTCGTCCCTTGGCCCTCTCCTCCGGTCTCTTTGGTTTCCTCGGACCCCTGGAAGTGGCCTTTGGGAGCTATTCCTATCTTTGATTCTGGGAGTCGACCTTGTACGATCTCGTCCCGGTTCGTGATGTGTTTTTTCGGCTGTACTTCACTTCATATATGTTTCAATGAACCCTGCAAGAGAGTTTTCGAGCGAAAATTAATTTTGTGACAGGATTTCATTTCTGGGAAGAATGTATTAATTTACAATAAGATTTCGATCTTTTCATACTCGTGAATTACGGGAAAGGAATAAGATACAAAGTCTAACACAACAGATGACGCCTTTTAAGTTTGATTTACGGTTGTGCTTCCGTTGGTGTGGTTTTTCTAGTTGCAAGTGTAGTAGGAGACAAGTCAACCGTTTCCTCGGCTGGTACTTTTCGCAATAACAGGGATATCTGTGAAACGGAACTGTATAAGTGGCGTTCGAGAAGAGGGATGGGGAACTGACGACAAAGGCGACCCCTAAACAAGGCGTGGAAACAGTCCAGACGGCCTGCGATCACGGTTAGCGATGCCAGTTCGATAGCGCAGCGTGACAAACCTGAATTGATGATGACACGATACGTAAGACTTGCCATCTGAGTGTCAGTGGCTGAATGGAGCTGAGTTGGCTGAAATCAATAGATGAACCTGAGCCCTGTCCTCGGAGGTCTTGAGGTAGGCGAGACACTCGAGCGTAGAAGATAGCACCCGCTACAGCCTTGACGGCGATCAGAAGAAAAAATCAGAAAAGAAGACGAGGCATACCAATCCAACAGTGGCGCCTGTGAATCGGACAAGGAAAAATGCACTGGTTCCAGTTGCAAGTTCCTGTGGTTTCAGGGCTCTTGTGAACACCTGATAAGGAGCATGGAATAACATTCCTAAGCCGATGCCAGCGATGAGAGGGAACATTTCCTGCATCGTGATCGGAGCTCGTTCATTCAGTAAATTCATGAGACCTATTTATTGCTTGATTGGTTAGCGCCCCCAATTCAATAAAGAATGGTTGGTCGCACCAAAACCTAGAGTTGAGACGAGTAGCCCGATCGATATGACCCAAATTTGTCCGCTGGTATCCTGACTTCGTCGTTGCCAGTATCCAATGAACCAAGCTGCCGGTATAGAGGCCAAAGATGACCCCAGGGAGTAGGGTAGCAGCTTCATACCGGCCTCTAGTGGCGAGGAGCCATTCACGGCCTGGTCGTGATAATGAGGGAAACTGTGTATGGGGTATTAAAGTGAAGAATGCCTACCTGATAAAACAGAGCTAGGTAGAACGTCCCGGCATTGAAAGCGAAATTATGCAAAAAGGAGACCACGAGAATGATGACTAAATGAAGAAAAAAGTTAGCGGTATGTTTAGAAGAAATAGAACTGACCGCTCCATACTGGTGGTGAGATTGAATGCAGTCGGAGGAAATAGGGCGTCTCGCGTTGTATGACATTCGTAGATCCCGCCGCACACGAGTACTGCGAGCCCCAAGATTATGAGCACCAGAGTTGAAGGAGCCGTCCCTATTTTATTCGTGTATTAGTGGATTGGTTGATATAACTTATCAACTGTCTCACACCCGGTGTTCGTGGTGAAGCTGAAGCCCACTACGATGCAACTGGTTCCACTCATAAACAGAAATCTGGTTAACATGATGTCAGATAGTGGCAAAAATTCCTGATCGGCCAACTCACAGTCCTCCAAAATCGAATTTCTGCACCAGCGCGAGCCACGATGCGTCGGATGATCGACCAAGTTGCACGTTGTGGAGAGAAAATAAAAGCACCATAAATCCGACGAAGCATACAGGAAGATTGATGTAGACTAGAGGAAGTGAGATGGCAGTATTTGTGTTGAATTATGGTTACTCACAGCCCCATCTCCAGCTCGGGGCACTCGAGCCATGATCACCTAGCGTGGAGACATCCGGGTCAGAAAATTTGAAAAGT
>Ga0210383_10005990_pt1 | contig 10635 bp, 6 predicted proteins | sample IncBWC14OmetaG_FD_160072 | JGI IMG/M metagenome (GOLD analysis project Ga0210383, IMG submission 160072) | Forest soil microbial communities from Barre Woods Harvard Forest LTER site, Petersham, Massachusetts, United States - Inc-BW-C-14-O ...
GATCTCCCAGGCTCGACTAACCGGCGACCTGGGGGCCCTGCGAGTCGGGTCGTCACATTCCTTCGTAGTTTGGGCCGCCGCCGCCCTCCGGGGGCACCCACTGAATAATCTGGTATGGATCGGCGATATCACAGGTCTTGCAGTGAACGCAGTTCGCGGCGTTGATTTTTAATTTCGGCGCGCCCTTGTCGTTGACCATTTCATAGACCGCCGCGGGACAAAAATACTGGCAAGGGTTGCCGAATTCCCGGACGCAGCGGTCTGCGCAAATGCTCGGCTCAAGGACGATCAAGTGGCTCGGTTGATCGTCGTCGTGGCGCGTCCCTGAATGATAGACATCCGTCAGCCGGTCGAATGTGAGCTTTCCGTCGCCTTTGTAACGCGTTGATTGGTCCACCAACGTGCCGTCGCGATGTAGATTTTCGTATTCCTTGTAACCCGCCTCACAGCGCATCGGATCCACCAGTCCGCGCCCGCCGCTCACGAATTGCAAACCTGCATTCACCAGCCCTTTCCACAAGCCGCCGTGAAATCCCTGATGAAAATTCCGGACGCCCCACAATTCCTTCTTCAGCCAGCTGGAGTCAATTTTCTGCTGGTACGCGGAAAGCTTTGTGGCGGAAGTGTCTCCGGCGCACAGGGCTTCGTAGATCGCTTCAGCGGCGAGCATACCGCTCTTGATCGCCGTGTGGATTCCCTTCAGCCGCTGCGAATTCAGCAGGCTCGCGGAATCGCCGACGATCAGGCCACCGTCCACGTAATTGCGCGGCATCGAATACCACCCGCCGTAAGGCACCGTCTTCGCGCCATAGCGCACGAGCTTTCCGCCATCCAGAATTTTGCTGACGAAAGGGTGCGTCTTGAATTTCTGAAATGCCTCGTGAGGATCGAAGAGCGGATTCTTGTATTCCAGGCTGACGATCATGCCCAGCGACACGCGATTGTCGCGCAGACCGTAAATCCATCCGCCGCCGTAAAGATCCGAAGTGAGTGGCCAGCCAAGCATGTGCGCCACGAAACCCGTCTCAATTCGCCTCGGCTGCACATCCCATAATTCCTTGATGCCGATGCCGTACACCTGCGGATTCAGACCGTCGAGCTTCAGGCGGTTAACCATGTCCTTCGTCAGCGATCCGCGGGGTCCTTCCGCCAGCACCGTGATTTTCGCGCGGAGCTCGTATCCGGGCGTGAAGTTGTCCTTCGGCTTGCCGTTCTTGTCCACACCCTTGTCTTCTGTCAGGACGCCGGCGATTCCATTTTTCTCGTAGAGCAGTTCCCTGCCCGCAAATTGCGTGAATAAATTGACGCCTTTTTTCTCGACCAGACCGCCGAGCCATTTGACGAGCTTGTTCAGCGAGATGACATAATTGCCGTGGTTTTGCAGCGGCGGAGGCGTGATCGGCAGCTTGAACGAACTTTTTTCCGTGAAGTAATACGCCGCGTCGCTCGTCACTGGAGTATCCAGCGGCGCGGTTTTCTCGAAATCGGGAACAAGCTCGCGAAGCGCACGCGGGTCCATGATCGCGCCGGAGAGTTGATGCGCCCCTATTTCGCGCGCTTTCTCGATCACGTAGATATTTTCGGCCGAAAGCGCAGGGGATTTCTTCGCTGCAGTGTGCTGCTCAATCAGGTTGGCAAGATGCAGAGCGCAGGAAAGGCCGGCAGGTCCTGCGCCGACGATCAAAACGTCCGCTTCGAGTTTTTCGCGCTCGATGGCCACGCAGGAATCTTAGCAGAACCGGCGACTACTTGGACGCGAGCGACACGCACGAATCTTCGTACTTCCCCGCGCCCATGGTTCCTTCGGGGAATATTCCGTGGTCGGCGATCCACTCGAACGATTTGTCGAAGACGTCTTTCGTGTAGGGTTCGAATACCAGCCGCTCGCCGGGGCCCCATCGGCGCGTGTCCATAAGGTCGTGGAAGCGAACCGGAAATTCCTTCTTGTAGTAATGCGTGTAGAGGTCGGGACGCAGATCAATATCGCGCTGGGCGTTTCGCAGCGCGCGGAAATACTTCTTCACATCTTCCATATCCGGCTCGCGCGTGATCAGCGTGGCGATCATGAAGGTCGTGTCAATAATCTTGCGGAAGCCCAGCTGTTCCAGAAAATAGTTCGGGCCGCTGAATAGCAACGCAGCCGGCACCTTGCGATCAATCAGCAGCTCCATCCGGCTGAAGAGCAGTCCATCGGCGAAGGAGAGCTTGATGTCCGCAGGCTTCAGATATTGTTCCATCGACTGGATCGCGGCGTAGTGGCTGCCGGACTGATACCCCACGGAGATCGGCACGCCTGCGAGCTCGGAGGGACCGTCAATCGACGACTCTGGCGCGACAAATATCCCGGCCGGCGCAACCGAATACGCGTCGGCGTACAGTTTGCCATGTCCCACGGACGCCGAGACGTTGACCGTCCAGTGACAGGCGCAGCCGATGTCCGAGCCGCGTCCTTTTTCGAATGTCTGGAACGCGCCGACCTTATTTCCAAGCTGATGGCCTTTGCCCTCAGACGAGTCGAACGCCTCGTGAAACTCGTACTCGAGTCCTTCGGCCGCGAAATAGCCCTTCTCATCGGCAACCCATTCCTGCAGCCGCATGTGGGGCGCAATCACAAACTTGGCCATCATTCCCTCCCAATCCGATGCGTCCTGTGCGAATGCTTGCGCGTTATTCTAGTATAACGACTCAGCCGCCGCACCGGTTTCCCGAGTCGCACACTTCGTCACTGGAAAAACGTCACTCCGCGAACTGCAACAAATTTATTCACTACGTAAGGTACTCGGGTGTATAAGTGGCCCACTCGGGCGTAAACAACGCTCTGACAGATTCTGCGGTTCGTTAATCGAGGAGAAACAATGCCACTGCCGGGTGTCTTCCACAACATGCTCTGGGTTTGGTGGGTGGTCGCAGCCGTTGTTGTGATTGCTTGCTACCGCCTCATACTGAGGCTGTTCGGCGTCGTTCTGATTCCCCAAAGTTGCGTGGGCATCGTGGACAAGCGCTACGCCGTGCTGGGGAAGAGCCGCACATTGGCGGAAGGCCAGATCGTGGCTCTCAACGGCGAGGCAGGAGTGCAGGCCGATACGCTGGCTCCGGGTTTGCACTTTTTCCTTTGGCCGTGGCAATACAAGATCAAGCTGCAGGATTTCCTGATCGTCCCGCAGGATTCCATTGGCGTGGTCGAGGCGCGCGGTGGAATTCCTTTGACCGAGGGTAGAGTTCTTGGCAAGCGCGTGGAATGCAAAGCGTTTCAGGATGCCAGAGCGTTCCTGCTCGGCGGCGGCCAACGAGGCCCCCAGATCACCGTGATTCCGCCCGGGACGTACCGCATCAATACCTCCGTGTTTTCCGTCTCCACAGCCAAGGTCATGGAAATTCCCGTCAATGCCGTTGGCGTCGTCACCATCAAAGACGGCAAGCCGCTCAACACCGGTGAGATCGCCGGACCGGAAGTCAAAAACCACAATTCATTTCAGGACGCACAGGCATTCATAGACGCCGGCGGCTATAAAGGTTTACAGGAGCAGGTCGTCCTAGCGGGCCGCTACTTCATCAACCCCATGTTTGCGACCGTGGAAATAAAACCAATGACCGCCGTGCCGATCGCGAATGTCGGAGTGGTGATCGCCTATGTCGGGCAACCGGGAAAAGACGTCACCGGTGATTCCTTCAAACACGGCAATTTGGTAGGCAGGGGAGAAAAAGGCGTTTGGAACGAGCCGCTCGATCCGGGTATGTACCCGATCAATCCCTATACACTCCGGGTGGAGTTGGTTCCCACCGCAAACGTCGTCCTGAATTGGGCGGACGGTAAGTCGGAGGCGCATAACCTGGATAAAGACCTCTGCACAATCACGGTTCGATCGTCCGACGGATTCAAGTTCAATCTCGACGTCAGCCAGATCATTCACATTCCCCGAGCGGACGCCCCCAAAGTCATTGCCCGATTCGGCAGCATGGTGAACCTGGTCACGCAGGTTCTGGAGCCGACGATCGGCAACTACTTCCGCAACGCCGCACAGAATTCCGACGTGATTGACTTCCTGAAGAATCGCCAAACCAGACAAGCGGAGGCGCGGAAATCCATCTCCGATGCCCTGCAGGAATACAACGTCGGCGCCGTTGACACCTTGATCGGAGACATTACTCCGCCCGACGAGCTGATGAAAACTCTTACCGATCGCAAGATTGCCGACCAGCGAAAAGTCACATTCGATTCTCAGAGGTTGGCCGAAGACAACCGCCGGGAGTTGGAGAAATCCAAGGCAATGGCCGATACGCAAGCCAGTGTCGTTACCGCGGAACGCAGCGTCTCCATCGCCGGGTTCGCGGCGGACGCCGCAATCAAACAGGCGGAGGGCCAGGCAAGGGCCAAAACCCTGAATGCCCAAGCCGACGCCACGGTGACCACGGTCAACGGCGAAGCCAATGCCGCGGTGACCAAAGTGACCGGAGAGGCCGACGCCGGAAAGACCCTCGCCGTAGGAACGGCCGAGGCCGACGTAATCAAGTTGAAGATCGCATCAATGACCTCGGACAACTACGCCACTATCGAGACCGCGCGTGCCCTCGCTGCAAGCGGGTTCAAGCTTGTCCCCGACATTGTCGCCAGCGGTGACGGCGGTGGTTCGAATTCCCTGATGAACATTTTTCTGGCGCGGCTCATCAAGGATTCCAACGGGACTTCCGGACCTGCCGCGCCCAAGCGCTGAGTTCTCGGGCGATTGATTCAGCGAATCCGGCGGTGCAACCCACCGGACTCGACTCGACTCCATGCATCTGAGTTATTAGTAACTTACGTCGCTTCATTGCCATGCAGCCGCTTGGTCGAGTAACGAGCGGCGTTGGCGGGAAAGTGGACGTAGGATATACTGACCAACCTCCGCGTTGTGCGCGGGACGTTATGGTCTCCGCACCGGAAGCGCGGGCGAATTCCAACTTCAGAAATTCAGGTACGAGGTCCATTGTTCAAGACGACATCGGCGCGTTCTGAGCGCTCAACGGTAGCCGATCCCTCCATAACCGGTCGCACGAGCACTCGCAGTGTCGCTGTAATCGGAGGGTCGGCCGCCGGATTCTTCACGGCGTCGCTGCTCGCACGGCGGGGCGTGGACGTGCGCGTGCTGGAACGGATCGAGACTCTCGAGCCTGAGGCACGGACACTGATCGTGACTGATCGTATGCGCGCCCTGCTAGGCCGCGCCGCCGAAGGCAGCGTCGTCAATGAGATTCGCCGCTTTGAGATTTTCACCGACGGGCGCGCTGCCACCATTTCCCTAAAGCGCCCCGACCTGATCGTCGAACGACGCACTCTGATCCAAAACCTCGCTGAAGAGGCGCAACGCGCCGGCGCCAAGCTCGAAATGGGGACGCGGTTTCACGCGCTGCAGGCGAACGGCAATGGCCTGCGCGTCGAAATTGAGCGCTGCGCCGGAGGCAGCCGCGAGGAAATTCACGCGGATGCCGTGGTCGGTGGCGATGGCGCGGCAAGCCGCGTGGCTCGCTCCGCCGGATGGGCGCCGCTGGAAACCGTGCCGCTCTTGCAGGCTCTCGTGCCGCTCCCAAAGGACATGGCGCCGGACACCGTGCGTGTGTGGTTTGTCCCTCAGGACACGCCGTACTTTTACTGGCTGATCCCTGAATCGCCCACGCAGGGCGCGCTCGGCGTGATCGGGGAATCGGGCCCCGAAACGAAGCGCTGCCTCGAACAGTTCCTCGAAAAGCGCAATTTTGACCCCATCGAATTTCAGGGCGCGCGCATCCCTGTGTACAAGCGCTGGATTCCCGTGCGGCGGAAAGTCGGCACGGGCTCCGTGTATCTGGTGGGAGACGCGGCTGCGCAGGTGAAGGTGTCCACCGTAGGCGGAATCGTAACGGGATTTCGCGGCGCGCTCGGCGTCGCCGAAGCAATTCTGAATGGGGGCGCAAGCCGTGAGCTGCGCACCCTGCGCCGCGAGCTCGATTTTCATCTGCTGCTGCGCCGGTCTTTGCACCATTTTCAGCAATCGGATTATAGCCACCTGGTGGACTTGTTGAACGACCCTGCGAAGGAATCTCTTGGCGAATATTCCCGCGACGAAGCGTGGAAGATGCTCTGGCGCGTCTGCCTGCGCCAGCCGCGGCTGCTGCTGCTGGGTCTGCGCGGTCTGTTGATGCGCAACCGGTCGTTCGATGAGCCTCGCTTCGCGCCGGACGCGGCCGATTAGCCACTCGTTTGGACGAGTTCCTTACAAAGCTTGATGGCACGAAAACGTTCCCTCCGAATCGTTCTGCTGATCGTCGCGCTGGTCGTGTGCGCCGGGGGTGTGGTCGTATTTCGCGGAACGGGCCGTTGGCTGGTCCGCGAAGATGCGCTTGGGCCTGCCGGCGCGATTATTGTGTTGAGTGGAAGCATGCCCGCGCGCGCGGAAGAAGCCGCCAGAATTTTTAGCCGGGGCTACGCGCATGAGGTATGGGTGAGCCGGCCTGTGTCCCCGCGCTACGAATTGGAGGGCATGGGCATCCACTATCTCGGCGAAGAAGATTTCAATCGCGCGGTCTTGATTCACGAGGGCGTGCCCGAGTCCGACATCAGCATCTTTCCTCAGCCGATTGTGAACACCGAGCAGGAGATCGAGGAAATTACCGGCCAAATGCGGCGCGAGCGAATCGCGAGCGTGATGATCGTCACCTCGCCGCAACACACCCGTCGCGTGAGAGCGCTCTGGCGGAAATTGGCGGGAAATGATTTGCAGTTGATTGTGCGCGGCGCACCCGAGGACCCGTTTGACGCCGGCCACTGGTGGCGCGACACGCACGATACATTTTCCGTGGTGCGAGAAATCCTGGGCTTACTGAATGCCTGGCTGGGACTTCCGGTGCGGCCCGAATCCTAAAGGGGAGGATCGCCGCTATTCTTTCGTCGCCACCGAGACGGTGGCGCTCTCCAAAATTTTCCAGCGCTCCCACTCTGATTTTCGCGTCAGATCGCGCAAACGAAGCTGCCATTCGAAGTCCGCGTCTTCGTTTTGCTGGGAGTAGAAGACTTGCCAGGAACCTCCGTTCACGCTCGGATCGCGACTGGCGGCGTTACCGTTGTTTGCAGCGTGCCCTGGATCGTGGCTCCGAAATTCCGCGAGCCTCGCCGTATCGAGCGGCACGCGAAAGAAACATGTGTTGCGGTCCTCGCCCGCCGCTCCATTTCCGTTGTTCGAAGGAGCGGCGGACCAAGAACGCCCGCGTAGTTCGAGCGAGTTCGCGCACAAAATTAACTCGAGCGATGGTGGCCGCTCGGCAGAAAGTCCAGTAGGCGCGAGCGCGAGCTCCCACAGCGAAACCGCGTCTCCGCTTTTGAATGGATCGGTATAGACATCGAGAGAGCGCGTCTGCCACCCGGTCGTTTTGCGGTCCGGAAGAACTTCAGTGATGGTCGCGACCGTATGGCTGCGCCAGCGTTCAAGTTTGATTGCTCCCACGAAGCTGCCGTACGCACGAACAAACTTTAGGTCGTCTTGGCTCAAACCAACGGCATCGCGCCAGAAACGATCGCCGAGCCGGAAAGTAAAAGTGAACACTTGTTCCAGCGGCACCGGTGCCGTTTCGCTGATTTTGCGCCGCCATTCCGGATCGGAAAGTTCTTCGAGGGACTGGACACGATCGAAAAGGCGGCGAATGGTCCAGTTTTGTTGGCGCAGAAGCCGCTGCCAGTATTGGGCGAGAACGTAGAAGACAAATACAACGATTACGGCGATGCCCAGCGCCGGCCAGAGAATTTCCATTCCGACTGCCCCCGGGAAGACATTCGAATCAAATGCAATGGATCTGCGATGCGCGGAATTCTACTACCAAATCCTCCGCGCGCCTACGCCGCGATGGAAGGGCGAAAAGCGCTAAGTGCGGATGCGAAATCGTTGGAGATTGGCGCGCGCGGGGCGCCTTAAGTGATCGAGGCGATTCACTTCTTCACGAGGGGCACAATTGCTTTCACTGTGGTGCCGCGGCGACCGGAATCGAATTCAAGAGTACCCCCGAGTTCCCTGGCGCGCTCACGCATGCTGGCGATTCCGACTCCTGAGGTCTTTACAATCCCGTCCTCGGATTTCCATATATCGGCGGGAAGGCCCTTACCTTTGTCGCTGATCTGAAGGATCACCTGGCTGGAAGTGACTGTGATCTGGATGAGGGCGGATTTGCTGCCGGAATGATGGTGCACGTTGGTAAGAGCTTCTTGTGCTATCCGAAACAGCGCCAGTTCCGAAGCGTCGGCGAGGCGCGGCATCCGCGCGGGCAAGACCAGCTTTACCTGAATTTCGCTGCGATTAGCGAAGCCATCAATGAACCAGCGCATCGCCGAAGCCAGTCCTGAGTCTTCCAGGAGCGGCGGGTGGAGCAGGTAAGAAATCGTGCGGATTTCGCGAATGCTCTCGTCGGCCAACTTCCTGCTCTCCGCCAGCGTCGCCAGGATCTTGGGGTCGGATTTCTGGAGCATCCGGCTCATCTGGTTCATATTCATCATCAGGCCAGCGAGGGATTGCGCCGTGCTGTCGTGAAGTTCGCGGGCCACGCGCCTGCGCTCGTCATCCTGCACGCGCATGAGGCGCGCCGACATGACACCGGAACGTGACGCGGCGAGTTCAGCCTCTCTCCGTTCGGTCTCGTCTTGGATCGAGAGGAGAATCAAAGGCATACCACCTTTGGGACTGCGGAATTGATGAGCGTTGAGAAGCATCGTTTTGCGTCCGATCAACGGGAAATCGTGCTCCACTTCGAAATTAGAAAGCGGTGCGTCGAGGGAAAGGACTTTGTCGAGCATCGAACGCAGCCGCGGGATATTCCACCGTCCATTCCCAAGATCGTAGATGAGCTGGCCGATAGTGTTCTTTGGTGTCGCGTGGAACGCCTTGTAAAACGAGCGATTCGCTGACATGACGTGCAAGCCTGCGTCGAGCACAACCAAAGATTCCTGGACGGCCTCGATGATAGCTTCGGCGTACCGGCGCGCATCCTCGATCGCATCGCTGGCTCGCTGAAGGTCGCTGACATCCACCAACGCCACGACCGCTCCGTCTATTTTGCCCTCGGCAACCCGGTAAGGATGAATTCTTAGCGAATATGATTTGCTGGCGAGATCGTGAATTTGATGCTCGCTTCTCTTCCCTGAATCGATGACTGTCGCGCTGGCATGCTTCAGTTCCGGTATCGTGGCGCTAAAACGCATGTCACTCACCGGCCGTCCGATGTCGCTGGGCATCAAGTTGAGCAAGTTCTCTGCAGCCGGGGAGAACCGCCGAATCCGGAGGTCCTTCCCCAGAATGAGGACTGGAATCTCCAGGCTGACGAAGAGGTTGGTGAGATCGCTGTTAAGCTGGCTGAGTTCCGAGTGGCGATGCTCGAGCTCGTCGTTCAGAGTTGTCAACTCTTCGTTGGACGACTGCAGCTCCTCTTTGGCCGTTTCCATCTCTTCGTTAATGCTTTGCAGTTCCTCGTTTCTCGAGAGGATTTCCTCGTTGGCAGATTGAAGCTCCTCGTTGGTGGTTTCCTGGCCGCGGATGATCTCGTCCATCCGCGAGCGCGTTTGCTCCAGCTCGCGCTGCGCCCGCGCGAGGGCCTGGCGCTGGGCCGCGAATGCCCCCGGTTTTGTACCTTTCTCCGCTGCCGCCGAAGGAACCGCCTGCGCGTGCTTTTCTGGGCTTTCTTCGAACACGACCCAGAAGTTGCGCTCTTCTCCGGAGCGCGCGGGCAACGGAATCACTTCCACGGCCGCATCTCTCGTTCTTCCGTTTGCCGCGATGGGAATGCGATCCCTTCGGACCGAGCCGCCCGTCTTCTCGCTCTTGTGGATGGCGGCGCGAATTTCCCATACCAGACTTTCGCGCGCCATCTTCGCCAGACTCAGGCTCGCCGGGCCAGCAGCGGGATCGAGAAACGCGGAAGTTCGCCCGCTAAACTGCAATATCTCCAGATCCGAATTGACGAGAACGGCAGCGGGACCGTGTTTCGCAAGCAGGACGCTCTCGGCGTCCGTTGATTTGACCGGACCATCTTCCGTTTTCGCCGGCGGCGATTGGCTCCGGGAAACCTGGGCGTCATGTTCCGCCGATCGGCGTTCAAAAGCCAATCGGCTCGCGCCGGGTTTCCGCGAGTAAATTCGGTAGCTTCGGTCCACCGGAGCGAAAAGCCCGGAATGCGAAGTGATGGTCTCGGCTCTTCCCAGGAGCAGCAGGCCATTCGGCTTGAGCGCATAGTGGAAAATCGGAATCACGCGGTTCTGCAACTCGGGCCCGAGATAAATCAGCACGTTGCGACAGCTAATAAGGTCCAGTCGCGAAAAGGGAGGATCTTGAAAGACGTTTTGTTTCGCGAACACGCATCTTTCGCGGACGTCTTTTCTAATCTGGTATCCGCGATCCAGTTTCACGAAGAATCTCTTCAAGCGCCCGGGAGAAACATCCTTGACCTGATTCGACGTGTACACACCCGAGCGGGCCCTTTCGAGCGAGGGTTCGTTCACATCCGTGCCGAAGACCTGAATCGTCACGCCGTCCGACTCATCCTTGATGCATTCCAGGAGACAGATCGCAAGCGAGTAGACTTCTTCACCCGTGGCGCAGCCTGGCACCCAAATTCGGATCGGGGTGGCCGGCTGATGCGACTTCA
>Ga0210383_10005991_pt1 | contig 10634 bp, 9 predicted proteins | sample IncBWC14OmetaG_FD_160072 | JGI IMG/M metagenome (GOLD analysis project Ga0210383, IMG submission 160072) | Forest soil microbial communities from Barre Woods Harvard Forest LTER site, Petersham, Massachusetts, United States - Inc-BW-C-14-O ...
GCGTGCAATCACAGCGGGTCCTGATGAATCTAGAGCGCGATCCCTAAGGGCCTGCCTGTTCAAGGCTTTTAGTTCCCCTATACCAAAGCATAATTGTGCCGTCGTCGGCATACCATTAGGCTTCCCCTATGGACATGCAAAGCAAGACGGGACTCGTGGCGATTGTCGACGATGATGATTCCATGCGCAACGCGTTGCAGGGTCTTCTGAAAGCAGTTGGATTGTCGTCGGAAGCATTTGCGTCGGCGGAGGAATTCCTCAAGTACGCTCAAAAACATCGGACCGCATGCCTGATTACGGATATCTGCATGCCGGGAATCTCCGGTCTGGAATTGCAGGCAAGACTGAACGCCGAGCATTGCAGTATTCCGACCATCTTCATCACAGCACATGGCGACGCACACATGCGACAGCGAGCGTTGAGGGCGGGAGCCGTGGAGTTTCTCGCAAAGCCGTTCGACGACGAAATCCTACTCCAGACTGTTCGAGCTGCTCTGGCGAGTTGAGCTCGAGAGGAAGCACGCACCTGACAGGAGGCTAGCGATGAAAGCTTTCGAAAATCTCGAAAGTCGCGACCAAGCCGTTTCTAAGCGCAGTTTCGAGCAGCTCATAGGCAACAGTCCCGCTTTGGAGTCAGCGCTCGAGCAAGTTGAACGCGTCGCCCCTACGGATTCCACCGTTCTTATCCAGGGCGAAACCGGCACCGGCAAGGAGCTGATCGCGCGCGCGATTCACAATATCAGTTCGCGGTGCGGTCACTCATTCGTAAAAATGAATTGTGCTGCCATCCCGCTGGATCTACTGGAAAGTGAGCTTTTTGGCCATGAGAAAGGCGCCTTCACCGGGGCCATTGCGCAAAGAATTGGCCGTTTCGAGTTAGCCGATAAAGGCACGCTCTTCCTCGACGAAGTGGGCGATATTCCGTTGGCTCTGCAACCCAAACTGCTGCGTGTATTGCAGGAGCAGGAGTTCGAGCGCTTGGGCGGCACTCAAACCCACCACATGGACGTTCGGCTGGTAGCTGCGACGAACCGAAATCTGGCAGAGATGGTGAAGAAGGGCGAATTTCGCAGCGACCTTTACTACCGTCTCGACGTGTTTCCGATTTCGCTGCCACCTCTTCGGGCGCGCCGCGAAGACATTCCGGCCCTGGTGACGCATTTTATCGAGGTTTTTTGCCGTCGGATGGGTAAGCAAATCGAACATATCCCGCCAGAGACAATGTTTGCGCTCTCCTCTTACCCGTGGCCGGGGAACATCCGCGAGTTGCAGAATCTGATAGAACGTGCCATCATCCTTTCTGACTCTGGAGTCCTACTCAATCCTCTGCCGACCACAGCACCTAAGGATGATGCTGTCATATTTCCCGCTGTAACGACTCTGAGGGGTTCCGAGCGGGCTCTGATTTTGAACACGCTTGAAACGGCTGGGTGGGTGATCGGCGGCGCGAAAGGCGCAGCCGCCAGACTTGGTATGAAGCGAACGACTCTGATCTGCAAGATGCAGAAGCTTGGGATTTCTCGGCCTTTCCTTCAGGCCTGCCGGGATGTGATTGGGCCGCCACTTCAGGAATCGAACTCGCTCCTGCAATAGGAGTAGCGGCATGCTCACCGAACTACGCTACACGACGCTGGCCCGGAGATCGAAGATGTAATCGTCTTCTCCGTTGCTGGCGTGGCGCGCTCGCCGAACAGACCCAACACAATCATTACGATACGAAGAGGCAGGAGCGCCCTCATCCGGAAATGTCAACCCGCCATTCAGGACAGTCCTGCGCCGGCCAGAAAACCTGGCCATACGCTCGCGTCAATTCGGGCGCGGACGAGATTGGAATCCCCTGACCGTTTCCCTCGGCAAAGGCATCCGCCACGGCGGCGGCAGCGAGATGGCTGCCTATTCCGTTAGCGTGCCAGTCACGAACGCGAGGCTCGCCGATTCTGCGCCAACCTTAGGAATTTGCCTGGGCTCGGATCGACAATGTGGACCAGCGATTTCTCCCCTGCATCAGCGTCGAGTGCTGCGCTAAGAAACTCTGCGGTCAAGTCCCGATGGACCCGGCATCTCCGACAGACTGTTCATGCCGAAAGCCGATGTACCTTATTTCTTTTGCCTGGGTACTCATCGCCACCAATCATCTTCATCTTGTTCGGTAAAATTCACGCGCATAAGATCCTCTCTAGTGAATCTGCAACAGCGGTTTGTCAGTTTTCGCGTCACAAATCCAAAGCGAATCGCGATCTGCACGCAGCTTCTTAAGCATCTGCGATGCCAAACTTTCACAACGCCCGAGTTCTGGTGGACGCGATTGCCATTAGCTATTTAGCTCGTCGACCGATCCCTGAATGCGTTTTATCTTCATCCAATTGAATGGACAGATTGTCCATATACCGACAGAGGGACTCGGCAATCTCGACAGAAAATTCGACGCGTGATATGTGTTCACTCCCCATGGACCCGCACACTCGCCTCTTTACACGACGCCTGCGTAGGCGCGGTTTCGACCACTGGATACTGCGTTTTTTATGATGATGGTGGAGTACATATTGGCGGCAGTCCGGAGTACGCAGGTGCCTACTACAGTCGACCATCGCGCCAACTACAGACTCCAGCGCTCAAGCTGTTCTCCGCCGGGATTCTTTGAGACTGAGGCGAGAGAGCGCCGCCTTGATCGCCTCTGCACTGCGCTGCAAGCCTTGTTGCTCGACGGCGGACAGCTCGGGTTCGAGCACGCGACGCACGCCTTCCCGACCAATGACACTCGGCAAGGAAAGCGTCACTCCAAATGTCGGGTTGTAACAACCGATAGGGATCACCGCCCCTTCATCGCGCAAAATCATCTCAGTGAGTCGTGCGGAGACCATCCCTATGCCATACTGGCTGGCCCCGATACCTTCAATCACCGCGATGTTGGCGAAACGCACCTCACGTTCGATTTCCTCACACACCGTTTGCGGCGTTTGGCCGCCCCCCAAGAGGTCCAATACCTTTCTGCCGCCCACTCGCGCCGATGACCACAAGAAAACTGACGAGACACCATGTTCGCCTAAGACCATTGCCTCCACACCCAACGCGCTGACATTAAGACGCTTCCCCAGGTGAAATCGGAACCGCAGTGAATCGAGAGATGTGCCGGTGCTTAGCACGCGCTCATGTCCTAACAGACGCACGACGTCAGCCAACGGATCCGGGGGATCCGTTACGACCAGAATCAACGCATCGGGAGCGGAGTTGTGGATCTTCGGGACGATGTCCTGAAAGACTGCGGCATTCGCATCGAGCAAGCGGAGCCTCCCGACGGGATCGCTACGATCGGTTGCGCCACCAGCTTTCTCGTTGACTCCGGCAGTGATCATAACCACTGACGATCCAGCCAGATCGGAATAGTCGCCGTCGCGAACTACGATCGGCGGCGATAAGACCGCGCCGTATTGGACGTCCGTCACCGCACCTTGAGCCCGCTTGCGGTCCCGGTTGACTAGCACGACCTCGCGCGCACTTCCGCGCATCACCACCGACAAAAGGCACGCGGAGCCAACAGCGCCTGCTCCAATAATTCCGACCTTCATATCTGGCCTCCGACTTTATCTACCGGTTCCTCGTTACCTTCGAACAATTCAACTTTTCAACGTTCTTACATGACTTCCGGTGCTCCTGGCTTCTGGATGCGACCAGCCCTTCCAACATTTCGGGCATTATTTTGCTACGCCACTCCCTCCCTGGCGTCTCTCCAAAGATCAATCGCCCCCTCTTGTGCGTAACGATCGATATCCGACAATTCAGCATCCGTGAACTGGAGTTTCTTAACCGCATCGAGCGAGTTGTTGAGTTGCTCCACATTACGCGCTCCGATCAGTGCGGACGTTATCCTCTTGTCGCGCAGGACCCACGCGATGGCCATCTGAGCCAGCGACTGCCCGCGCCCGCTTGCGATTTCGTTCAGCGCCCGCACTCGCTTAAGATTTTCCTCACTCAAGAATTCTTTCTCGAACCAAAGGCCAACCTTTGCGCGCGAATTCTCGGGGACCCCGTTGAGATACTTGTTCGTTAGCAGCCCCTGGGCCAGCGGAGAGAACGCAATGCAGCCCACGCCTAGTTCCTCCAGCGTGCCCAGCAGATCCTTCTCCACCCAACGGTTCAGCATAGAGTACGACGGCTGATGAATCAGAAGTGGCACTCCTTCGCTCTTCAAAATCTGTTCCGCCTCGCGCGTCCGCTCTGGACTATACGACGAGATGCCTACATATAGGGCCTTGCCTTGCCGGACCGCCTGCACGAGCGCACCCATCGTCTCTTCGAGCGGCACATCCATCGTCGGCCGGTGGGAGTAGAAGATATCGACGTACTCAAGCCCCATGCGCTGCAAGCTCGCTTCCAACGACGCCAGCATATACTTGCGCGAGCCGCCCACGCCGTAAGGCCCAGGCCACATATCCCACCCTGCCTTCGTCGAGATGATGAGCTCATCCCTGTAGTCGCCGAGATCCTTTCGCAGAATCTTCCCGAAGTTCTCCTCGGCGGATCCATATGGTGGCCCATAGTTGTTCGCGAGGTCAAAGTGGGTCACGCCTCGATCGAACGCTCGCCAGATCACCGTCCGGCCAGTCTCGAAGACGTCGACGCCACCAAAGTTCTGCCATAACCCAACCGATACCGGCGGCAAGACAATCCCCGATCGCCCGCAACGTCGAAACGCCGCTCCGTCGTACCGCTTCGCATCGGGTAAGTAAGTCATACACATTTCTCCTTTAGACACACTCAGTGCTGTTAGCCGTCAGCGCGCAAATGCTTTGGACTCAGGTTGACGTCATCCCAGAAATTATCCGGTAGATTCACAACAATGGGTTCGGAAGTACTGCGGACCACGATCCATTGAAAAGGGACGTCGCTCGAAGGATTGATTTCCTGGTGCGGAAGCCACGCTGGGACATAGAGGAAATCGCCTGCTTGCAAAGTTGTGTCAAACTCACCTCGCTCGCCCCAGCGAACGAGAGAAGAGCCGCTGAGGACATAGGCGATCGTGTCTTGCTCCCCATGATGATGTATTCCAGTGCGGGCTTCAGGCTCGACGAAGAAGAGACCTCCCCACATAGGCGACTCTATGCCGGCCCCTCGATGAACAGCGGCCAAGCGCTGTGATCCGGGGGTTTGAGCAGTCGCAGGGTCAAACTGCTCTGGACGGACCACATGAATAGATTGATTTGGCACAATACCTCCATCGGCCCTCACTAGCGTCAAGAGCATTTGCGATGCCAGAGCCGCGGCGAACGACATCCATGCGATGTATTTGAATCCTGGAATGTTATTTCCCACCCCTTCGGCGTATGGGGAAGGCTCCGGACGCTCTGGTCGAAATCTCGACACTGTCCGGCAGATTGTCGACACATCGAGTTTTTCGCGATGCATCGTTTGACAAATAAGGAGACCACAAGATTGCGGGCCGGATCGATCACACTGCTCGTTGCGTCCGTTCTCCGGATACGATCCGTGCTACTGCAATCGCGACAACGAGGCCGGCATCCCATGTGTGGGTTCCATTGAATCCGGATTGCTTTCGGGAACAGGCCGGAGAATCCCCAGCCTTTGCATCTTGTAGATTAGCGTAGTGCGCTTGAGACCAAGTTTGGCGGCCGCGCCTTCCCGTCCGCCGATCACCCAACCGACTGATTCAAGTGTGTGCAGTATCAAGGTGCGTTCGGAGTCCTTTAGAGTAATTGCCGTCGGAGAGATGGCGGCTGTCTGAGTTCCGGCAGCCGGCAGAGGATTGGGAAGCACGCCATGGTTGGAAAGGATGACGGCACGTTCAATCAGATTCTGCAACTCACGGATGTTACCCGGCCAATGGTACGAACTGAGTGCAGACATGGTTTCCGGAGGGATGTGTTCGATTTGCCTTCCCACCCGGCGGCCAAAAATCTCTACAAAATGCATCACCAGAGCAGGGATATCTTCGCGCCGATCCCGCAACGGTGGCAGCATGAGGGGAAAGACATTTAGACGGTAGTAGAGGTCGCTACGAAATTCGCCACGCTTTACCATCTTCGTCAGATCACGGTTCGTCGCGGCGACTAGCCGAATGTCAACCAGTTGAGTCCGAGTGCTGCCGAGGCGCTCGAACTCATGTTCCTGAAGTACGCGCAGCAGTTTTGCCTGCAGTGCTAATGGAATATCGCCCACCTCGTCCATGAAAAGTGTGCCTTTGTCGGCTAGCTCAAAACGGCCAATCTTTTGCGCTATGGCTCCGGTGAACGCACCCCTTTCGTGACCAAAAAGTTCACTCTCCAACAGATCCAGTGGAATGGCAGCACAATTTAACTTTATGAAGGCGCGTCCGCATCGCGAGCTGAGGTTGTGAATTGCGCGCGCGATCAACTCCTTGCCGGTGCCCGTCTCTCCCTCGATAAGAACTGTGGCTTCCATAGGCGCCACGCGTTCGACTTGTCCAAGCACCGTTTCTAGAGAAGGACTCTTCCCTATGATCTGCTCGAATCTGCCCCGGTTATGCTCCTCGTGACCGGACTCAGACCTCTCGAAGGCTTTCATAGAAAAATCTCCTGCCTGCCGCGATCGCAGTTGTATTGTCGGGTTAATTCTCCATCGCAGCTCGAACACTCTCTAGAAGAGCCTCATCGTCGAAGGGTTTCGCCAAGAACTCTGCTGCGCCTGCTCTCATCGCCTGCATCCGCATCTTTTCGTCCCCGTGTGCCGTTATAAAGATGGTCGGAATCCTGCAATGTTCTGCGTTCAGGTGAGCCTGGAGTTCCAGACCGGACATTCCCGGCATGCGGATATCGGTGATCAGGCAAGCAGTGTCGTGCTGACAGCCTGACCTCAAGAATTCTTCCGCCGACGCAAACGCTCGCGCCAGCAAACCGTCCGCTTTCAACAGACCCTGTAGTGCCGTGCGCATCAAATCATCGTCGTCGACAATCACAACGATTTTGGCCTTCCGCTCAATCGCCATGGTAGGACGATAACAGGGGAGCCCATCCCTGCTCAATCATACTTTGGTATGTGAGTTCCGCTGAAAGACCACCAATTGCCTGGCAAAAGCTTCGCCGAGAGGAGCTCCGCCGCGCCGGATTTCATTTCCTTGAATAGCCGCAGATCAGAGTCGTCGTCATCAACGACGATTCCGTGGGACCACCTTTGGTTGTCAATGAGGTGGCTGTGCATTTGCGGATAGCGTGAAATAAAAGTTTGCGCCGCGCGGAGAGTTGGAGGCAGCCCACAAGCCCCCACCATGCGATTCAACGATAGAGCGGCTGATCCGAAGTCCCATGCCAGTGCCATGAGGTTTGGTGGTAAAGAACGCATCAAAAATCTGCTCAGGTTTCTGTAGCGGCAGTCCCACGCCGGTATCGCTCACCGAGATCAGCACCTGACCATCATCACCCCGCTGCGACCGGATGGTGAGTTCGCGCGTCCCATTCACGTCTTTCATCGCGTCGATGCTGTTCATCATCAGGTTCATCAATACCTGTAACAGTTGTACGCGATCTCCCATGACCTGAGGAAGGTCTCCAGTGAGTTCCGTCCGAACGAATACGGAGAATTGAGTTGCTTCGCTATGAAGGAGAAGGACCATCTCTCGAATGATCTCGTTTAGATCAACCAACTCCTGTTCTAGGGTGCCCTTTTTGAAAAACAGGCGGACTCCCTTGACGATCTCGCCCGCACGCCTTCCGTCTTGGACGACTCTTGACGCAGCCGCGCGCGCCTCCTCCACGTCGGGTTGATCGCGCGATAGCCAGCGCAAGCACGTATTGGCGTCGGTGATTGCAGCGGCAATCGGTTGATTGATTTCGTGCGCCAGAGAGGCAGTCAGCTCCCCCATGCTGGTCACCCGGCTGACGCGTGCGAGATCCGCCTGGGCCTGCCGCAAAGCCTCTTCGGTCTGCTTGCGCTCACGGCTCTCTGCAACCAACGCCTCGTTGGTTCTCTGTAGATCTTTAACCGTACTCTTCAAATCATCCCGCGCGTTCCTCAGCGATTCTTTGGCGTTCCTTTGCGCAGCACTCAACAACGCAAAAAGAACGCTTGAAATGAGGAACATAACAAGCCGGGGCATTTCTCGGTGGATTGGACCTGGCGTATGCAGGAAGTTATAGTGGAACGCAAGAGTGGCGACCGTTGCCGCCAGCAAACCTGGCCCGACTCCGCCAAACCACGCACTTAACATCACGGCACAGAGAAACAGGGTTCCGGGAAAACCGAAATGAGGTGTCATCCATCCGGAAAGGATCAGTGTTGATGCAATCACGAGAACAGCGACCCCGTACCTCCAAATCCAAGTCGGCTTGGACCACAGAAGACGATTGAATCTGGACACAATCAGCTCCGGATGCAAAGGGGATTCTCCTTCAAAGCCCTCAAATTAACAAGCTGTGACGATTCTGGGCCGCTAGCCGGACAGTTTGCAACAAAGTTTTCCTGGTCCCCTTGGTGCGTCGCTGAGTATGCACACTCGAAATTATCGGCGATCGATCTCTTCCTTTCTTAGAAAATCAGCTTCAGCGCGAATTGAATTTGTCGCGATGTCGTTGCCGTGGTCGTAATCTGCCCCACGCCCGCGAGCGGTGCTTGCTGATACGCTCCCAAAACAGAGGTGGACCCATTAAATACGGTTGCGGACGCCGGCATGCCGAGGTTGGTATGGTTCAGGATATTGAAGATTTCCGCTCGGAATTGAACGGATCCTTCTTTGCCAAACAAAGGAACTGCTGTGTCTTTAACGATGGAAAAATCCCATTCCCCTAAATCTGGCCCACGTAAAATCCCGCGCGCTGCATTCCCCAAAATCCCGCAGGTAAGCGCCGCATTGTTTGGGCATGGCACCATCGGCTGCATGTGGAACATGTTCGGATTGAACCACTGGTTTGGATTTCCAGTGATGATCGTGTGGGGATTATACGGAATGAAGTTGGTGGCAGCAACGTAAGCGCCGCCTTCGGCATTCGCCAATACCGTCCCTTGGGCTATGGCCTGGGCGTTGATGTCGACGCGGTCCGGCATGGCGTTGAGGTTGCCGGAATTAGACCGGTTGGCAGCCAGAATCGGCGTAAACGGGTACCCGGTCTGGAGGGCGACGGTGTTGCCTGTCCGCCAGCCGTCGACGAACTTTGATAACAGACCGTGGGATTCCAGATTTGGGAAGTAGTACAGCAGACTCATGTGAAAGTTATGACGAATGTCAAAGCAGGACGGTCCGTAATCATACGCCGTGGTATTTGAACTCACGCCGGTATCCATTCCCGGAGCACCGGCACAATCGGCGGCAACGAGTTGGCCGATCGGTGTATCGAGGGAATGTCCATAGGTGAAGGCAGCCTGTGCTTCCAGGCCGCTACTCAAGCGTTTGTTGACCACCGCCTGCAACGAATCGTAATGTGAAACGCCGACCGTATTGTTGATAGTGACCGTCGCAAAATTTGGATTAATGCGGCATGTCGGAATGGTGCCAGTCTGACAGAGGGGAACGGAATTGGACCAGTATTGGACGCCATTCACCACAGCGGTCGGGATCGTAGGATTTCCTTCGAGTTGCTGCCAGAGGTGCACGCCGCGCGACCCGACATAAGCAACACTGATTGCTATGTTCCTGGCCAATTGACGTTGAACAATCAGATTGTATTGAATGTTGTAGGGCTGGCCGGCATGATAGTAGACCGTAGTTGCGGCGTTCGCGACATTGCTGCTTAGGACTGAGTCCACAGTTGGAGGCATTATGGGGAATGCAACAACGGCGTTCGCCGGATTTGCGGCGGTATATAAAATCGCCGGGTAAGAGGCGCTGGCTTCGTTGGAGAAGGTACCGCCCAAATTGCCGACGTCGAAATAGATGCCTGCGCCGCCCCGAACCGCTGTTTTGCCATCTCCGGAGACGTCCCAGGCAAATCCGAACCGAGGACTGAAGTTCCAGTGTGTTCCGTTCTGCATGACTGGCCCTGGAATCCATGCGGCCAGCTCGCCCCCGGGTAGAGCCGTGGAATCGGTCGTTAGATTTCGAATTGCGTATTGCCTTCCTTGCGCCTCCAGAGGAGTGGTCGTGAACTCATACCGCAGCCCCATGTTCACCGTAAAACGCGAGGTCATACGGTAATCGTCCTGCGCGTAGAACCCCAACGTGTTGAAGAGAAAATAGCGGTTAATGTCCGATCCGGAAAGGGGGCCTCCATACATCAAAGGTATCCCTTTAAGAAAGTTGGCAAAACTGGCGTAGGAAGCGCTCCCTGAGGCGTTTACTGGTGAGGTCAGAGCTTCATTGAACCTGTTCAAGAGCGTCCGGAATCGCAAGCTGTGCTTCCCCCGTTGATAGTTGAGATCGTCGCCGAAGGAATAGATGTTCTGAAGGTGAAGAGAATCTGGCGGGCCCACTAGCCTGCCGATGCCGACCGTCGCTAAGTTCGTAATCGAGAAAGAACCAAAGGGGCGTCCAGTTATAAACGGCTCAATCCCTGCCGGCAGAGAACCCACATTGATCGGGAAACTGCCGAAGTTGGTGCGGCTGAAGGCAACGCGCGCTGTGTTCGACATACTCGGAGAGATAGTGTGTGTCTCCGAGAGAGTTATGAACTGATCGAGATCGTATCCACCGCCTCGGAATTGAGAGAAAGCCGTGCCTGAAGTGATCGGAG
>Ga0210383_10005993_pt1 | contig 10633 bp, 7 predicted proteins | sample IncBWC14OmetaG_FD_160072 | JGI IMG/M metagenome (GOLD analysis project Ga0210383, IMG submission 160072) | Forest soil microbial communities from Barre Woods Harvard Forest LTER site, Petersham, Massachusetts, United States - Inc-BW-C-14-O ...
CGCCTTACTTCTCATCTTCCGCCAGCAAATCACCCAGCCGGTCAAACCGCTTTTCCCAAAGCGAGCGTCGTGCGCCAATCCACTGCTCCGCCACCGACAGTCCCTTTGTCTCCATCTTGCATGTGCGCACCCTGCCAACTTTCGTCGTGTGCACCAGCCCGCTCTTTTCGAGTACTTGTACGTGTTGAACCACCGCCGCCAGGGTGACATTGAGTGGTTTGGCGAGACTCGATACCGAAACCGGGCCCTCGCTCACCCGTTCAAGAATCGTCCGCCGCGTGGCATCGCCCAGCGCATGAAAAACCCGATCTATGCTCGCTGCCTGGGCTGGCGAGCGCCCAGGCGTTCGCGGACCGCGGCTGCCGATCATGCCAGCTCCTTTGCAAGACTTTCGAGAAGCAGCTGCCATCCTTCTTTGCGCATCTCGGGAGTATCCGCTCCCTCGAAGAACGCCGCTTGCTCCGTAAAAATGAGGGTCGTGCCCGCGCCCGCCGATAGCAGCTCAAATGTTGCGAGAGACGCCGAGAATCGCCTCTCGCCCATCGCCATCGTGTAGGCCAGCACAATCCGTGAGTCCGGCACGATGTCCTGATAGGTTGTCTCATTCGTACACACCACCCCGCTGTACGGACCGCCCTTGATGCGAAAACTCGAGCGCTCCCGGCCACCCGCTCGAAAGTCCATCTCGAATTCGAGCGTCTCCGAGCCATCTTCCTCCCGGAACCAGCGTCGTTTCTTCACCGGATCGGCAAACGCCGCAAACACCCGCTGCGGCGTCGCGGGATAACTGCGTTCAATCTCAAACGTGCTGTGCGTTACGGATCGTTCCGTCATGATTATCTCCTTGATCTGAAACCCTTCAACTCGCGCATTTGCCGCCAACCGATACTTTGCACCTTGACATCCTGAGCGGAGCCTCTCGCAGTTCATCGCGAGAGGCGCAGTCCAAGGGTCTGTTTTGTTCGTAAATCACGACGCTGGCTCATACACCAGATAGACACACCCGTTGCCAAAGGTCCGGCTCTTTGTCGGCTTCAAAGAGAACTTCTCCTTGATTCCCTCGAACATCGACCTCCCTTTACCCAAGGCAACGGGATTTACCACGACATGATACTCGTCGATCAGACCCTCATCCGCCAGCTGCGCAACCAGCGTGCCGCTGCCCAGAATCGTCATGCCGTCGCCGGGCTCTTCCTTCATCTTCCGCACCTCGGCTGCCATGTCGCCCCTCGCCAGCTGCGTGTTGCTCCATGAGACGTCGTTGAGCGTCTTCGAAAACACGACCTTCGGCAGCTTGTTCATCCGATCCGCGACTGCGGCATCGTGTTGCGCCGCCATTGGCGTCGGCCAGTATTGAATCATCAGCTCATAGGTTTTCCTGCCGAAAATCAGCGGACCATCCCCGCTCGCATTTTCCTCGACAAACGCATTCCATTCCGCGTCGTCCTTGCGTGTCTTGGCCCAGCTCATGCTGCCGTTTGCGTCCACGAAGTAACCATCCAGCGTGACGTGATTGAAAACGATTAATTTCCGCATCTCTCATTCTCCTTTTCCGTTTCTCCCTGTGCTCGAAAACGTCTGCTTATCAAGCAACAGTTAAGTAGTTACTTGACTAATATCCTCCGAGGGCTGCTTATTGTCAAGTGAATACTTAAGTATTTGTTCTCTGCCGCTGGGCCAGGCTGCCCCGGCGCCGTTCCCCGCATCTAAACGCCAGATCTTGAGCAAGTTGAATCTGCACCGTCATAGAATGAACAAAGCCATGGAGCCGGGAGCCCGAATACAGGAGGAAGTTTTGTGACCCCGCGATGCGCGCCGACAGCTGGTGACGTTATTCCGGAGCCGTCGGCCACCGGGCTCGACAAAATCTTCGGAACCGGCGAAATGGCCGACCTGACCCGCGCCTATGACTGGAGCCACACTCCGGTTGGCCCCATCGACGAGTGGCCGGAAGCGCTGCTCATCACCGTCAACACCTTGCTATGCTCGCGGCACCCCATGTTTCTGTGGTGGGGGGAAGAGCTCATTCAGTTCTATAACGACGCCTATCGCCCCAGCATTCGCGAGGACAAGCACCCTGGCGCCCTTGGGCAAAGGGGACGAGAGTGCTGGCCGGAGGTATGGCCGATCATCGGACCGCAGATCGAAGCCGTGATGATGCGCGGCGAAGCGAGCTGGCACGAGAATCAGCTCGTACCGATCTATCGCAACGGCAAACTGGAAGACGTCTACTGGACCTACGGCTATAGCCCGGTGCGCAGCTCCACGGGAGAGATCTGTGGCACGCTTGTCGTCTGCACCGAAACCACCGAAATCATTCTGGCTAGGCAGCAATCACAGCTGGAGAGGGAACGGCTGGCCGACCTATTCCACCAGGCGCCGGCCTTTTTCGCCGTCCTGCGCGGACCTGAGCATGTCTTCGAGATGGTCAATCCGCCCTACCAGGAACTGATTGGCCGGCGGGATCTGCTTGGCAGGTCAGTACGCGAAGCCGTGCCGGAAGCGGCCGAGCAGGGCTTCATCGCGCTGCTTGACGAGGTATATCGAACAGGGCAGCCCTTTGTCGGACGCGGCACCCCCATCCAATTGGCCCGTGGTGCATCTCAACCTCTCGAGGTGCGTTATCTCGACTTTGTCTACCAGCCGCGGCGCGAGCAGGACGGAACCGTCTGCGGAATCATCGTGCTCGGCGTAGACGTGACAGAAAGCAAGCGCGCCGAGCAGGTCCTCCTGCAATCGGAAAAGTTGAACGCTGTAGGCCGCCTCGCCAGTTCCATCGCTCATGAAATCAACAACCCTCTGGAAGCAGTCACGAACCTCATCTATCTGGCGCAGCGATCTGCCGTTAGCCCCACTGTCCAGCACTATCTTGAAACCGCCGCGGTCGAACTCCAGCGCGTTTCGGCCATCGCCAGTCAGACCCTCCGCTTTTACAGGCAATCTACGAATCCCCGGCCAGCAAGGGCCGAAGATCTGATCGGCGGCACGCTGCCGCTCTATCAGGGCAGACTCACAAACTCACGAGTCACGATCGAGAGACGCGATAGGTCGCGCCGCCCCTTTATATGCTTGGACGGAGAGATACGGCAAGTCCTGAGCAATCTCGTCGGCAACGCCATCGACGCTATGAATGCCACACGTGGTGGCCGACTTCTGATTCGCAGTCGCGAAGCCACCGATTGGACCACAGGCCGACAAGGCGTCGTCTTGACCGTCGCCGACACCGGCCCCGGTATGTCTTCCCACGTACTCTCCAGAATCTTTGAGCCGTTCTTCACCACCAAAGACACCAGCGGCACCGGCCTGGGACTCTGGATCAGCCGCGAAATCGTCGATCGCCACCGCGGAATCCTGAAGGTTAGGTCTTCGCAGTCCGCTCCTCGGTGCGGCACAGTGTTTGCACTCTTTCTGCCTTTTGATCGGGAGGCCCAGGAAAACAGCGTGCAGTCGATTTCCGAAGAGATCGCGACAGCCCGGGAGTGATAGCCCCCACATGATCAGCCCCGTGCCTTCGCACCCATCTGCAGCGTGTCAAATTTGACACTACCCCTGAATCTTTTCCTTGCACTCCCATCCTCAAATCCTTGAGAATGGACCCCTTGGCAGAAATTGCGTTCCCGGAGGCCTGCAAACGATGCGCCCATACTGGTCCGGACAACTTCAGATTTCGCTCGTCTCTTTCGGCGTCAGCCTCTTCACCGCCACCGACTCGAAGAGCGATATCCGCTTCCATCAGATCAGCCGCAGAACCGGCGAGCGGGTTCGCCACCAGAAAGTTTCCGCTGACGAAGGTCCGGTCGAAAACTCCGACATCGTCAAGGGCTACGAATACGCCAAGGGTCAGTACGTCACCATCGAGCCGGAAGAGATTGAGCATCTCCGCCTGCCCACGCGCAAAGCCATCGAAGTCTCCCAGTTCGTCGACGCCAAAGAACTCTCCCCCGAGTTCTTCGAGAAGCCTTACTTTGTCGCACCTTCCGACGACGTGCAGGCGGAAGCCTTCGCCGTAGTGCGCAAGGCTCTGCAGGAAACCGGCAAAGTCGCCCTAGGCAAAATCTCTTTCAGCGGACGCGAGCACATCATTGCCGTCGCTCCCTATTCCGGCGACGATCTGCCCGGCTTAATGGCTTACACCCTGCGCTACGCCGATGAGCTGCGTAAGCCCGGCGAATTTTTCGGAAATATCAAGAAGGCCGCAGTCGACGAGGAGCAGCTCTCGCTCGCCGAGATGCTCATTAAGCGCAAAGCCGCAAAGTTCGATCCCGAGAAGTTCAAGGATCAGTACGAAGTTGCTCTCCGCGAGCTTGTCGAAGCCAAGGTCAAGCACGCGCCCATCCCGCAGGAAGAGCCTGCGCCCAAGTCCGCGAAAGTCATCAATCTCATGGACGCTCTTCGCAAGAGCATCGCCGACGGCCAGAAGCCTGCCGTGAAAAAACCCTCTCGATCCGCGCCGCCTGAGGAGGGAATCGCCCTCGTCAAGCCGCCCAAACCAACGAAACGCCGCAAATCTGCTTAACACATATACATGGCACCCCGTCGCAAAGCGGGCCCGAAGGATCAAGCCGGGACCACTCCGGTCAACGCTGCAGACGCCGTAGACCAGCAGCTAGCGCGCTACCGCTCTATGCGCGACTTCGGCGTGACCGCCGAGCCTTCCGGCAAATCCCGCTCCAAATCCGCCGCCGCAATCCCCGCCGGCCAGCAGCCCTTCGTCATCCAGAAGCACGCCGCCACCCGCCTGCACTATGACTTCCGCCTCGGCTGGAACGGCGTCCTCAAAAGCTGGGCTGTCACCAAGGGCCCCAGCTTTTACGTGGGGGACAAGCGCCTCGCCGTCGAGGTAGAAGACCACCCCATGGAGTACGGCGGCTTCGAGGGCATCATCCCCAAGGGCCAGTATGGAGGCGGCACCGTCATGGTCTGGGACCAGGGCTCATGGGAGCCTCAGCCCGGCCACACCGACGTCGACGCCGGCCTGCGCGACGGCTCGCTGAAGTTCATCCTCCACGGCACCAAGCTTCATGGCAAATGGGCGCTCATCCGCATGAAGCCCCGCCCTGGTGACAAGAAGAACAACTGGCTCCTCATCAAGGAGCACGATGAGTACGAGCGCGCCGAATCCGACTCCGCCATCACCGACGAAGCCCCCAACTCCGCCGTTACCGGACGCAGCATCGAGGAAATTGCCCGCGCCGAGACCCACGTCTGGAACTCGAAGGACACAGCCACCGGTAAAGCCTGGTTTCGAAACGAACAGTCGGGTAGTGACAAGGGCGCACCCAGCCCAGCGAAGGCCGCCCGCAAGCGCTCTCCTCCGCGCAAAATCGCCTTCGGCTCTGCACTCGACCGCACCCCCAAAGAACATCTCCCCGCCTTCATCCTTCCTCAACTCGCCACGCAGGCATCGGAAGCCCCCCGCGGCACTGGCTGGGTTCACGAGCTCAAACTCGACGGTTACCGCATTCAGGCTCGAAAAGACAGTGATCGAGTTCAGCTCCTCACCCGCACCGGCCTCGACTGGACGCACCGTATGAAGTCTCTCGCCGCCGAACTCGCCGAGCTGCCCGCCGAGTCCGCCATTATCGACGGCGAAGTCGTCGTCCTCTCGCCCAGCGGCAGCACCAGCTTCGCCAACCTGCAGGCCGCATTTCAAGAGGGCGCAAAGCATCCACTCACCTACTTCGCTTTTGACCTCCTCCACCTCAACGGACACAACTTGCGCGACCTAGCCCTCACCGACCGCAAGGCGCTGCTCTCACGCCTCCTCGAAAACCCCGACGACGCCATCCGTTACAGTGATCACGTCGACGCGCCCGGCGATCTCGTCTTCAAGGAGGCCTGCAAACTGCACGCCGAGGGCATCATCTCCAAGCGGGCCGACGGCAAATACATCTCCAGCCGCACCACCGACTGGCGCAAGCTCAAGTGCATCCACGAGCAGGAGCTGGTCATCGGCGGCTTCACCCTGCCCTCGAACAACATCTATGGCGTGGGCGCGCTGCTCCTCGGCTACTACCAGAAGGGCAAGCTCATTTACGCGGGACGCACCGGCACCGGCTTCACCCGTAAAATTCATGCCGACCTGCGCTCGCGCCTCGACAAGCTCCGTCGCGACTCTGCACCCTTCGATACCGTGCCTCCCGACGCGCGCAACGGAGCCATCTGGGTCAAGCCCGAGCTCGTCGCCCAGGTTCACTTCGCCACATGGAGTACCGACAACCTCGTCCGCCAGGCCGCATTCCAGGGCCTTCGCGAAGACAAGCCGGCCAGCGAAGTCCGCCGCGAAGAGCCGACCACACCGCCCTCCGCGGGCAAGACAAAGCACGCCGCCAAGCACGCTGCACACCCCGCGCCCGCACCTGCCGCGCCCAAAAACTTACCCGCGAAAAAGTCCGCGAAGGCATCACAAATCGACACGCCAGACCACGCCCCCGTCCGCCTCACGCATCCGGACAAAGTCCTCGACGCCGAATCCGGCCTGACCAAGCAGCAGCTCGCCGACTACTACTGGGCCATTGCTCCGCACATGCTGCCGCATATTGCCAACCGGCCGCTCTCGCTCGTCCGCTGCCCCGACGGCAGCGGCCACCCCTGCTTCTTCCAGAAACACGTCAACAACACCCTACCGCCGGACACCGAGTCAGTTCCCGTTCGTGACCGCAAGACCGGCAAGGTCGAGCCCTACATCACGCTCTCCACTCCTAAGGCACTCGCCGGCCTCGCCCAGCTCGGAGTTCTCGAAGTCCACCCGTGGGGCTCCTGCAACGACTCGCTCGAGCGTCCCGACCGCATCATCATCGACCTCGACCCCGACGCCGCCATCGAGTGGGAGACACTGGCCGCCAGCGCCGCCGACGTTCGCAAGCAGCTGAAAAGCCTTGGTCTCGAAAGCTTCCTCAAGACCACCGGAGGCAAAGGCCTACACGTCGTCTTACCCATCGAGCCTGATCACGACTGGCCCGTCATCAAGCAATTCACGCACGCCTTTGTTCTCGAAATGGAGAAGCGCGACCCCCGCCTCTACCTCACCAAGATGACCAAGGCCGCACGCACCGGACGCATCTTCCTCGACTATCTCCGCAACCAGCGCGAAGCCACCGCTGTCGCGCCATACTCGCCCCGCGCCCGCGCCGGAGCACCGGTCTCCATGCCCATCCCCTGGACCGCCCTCAAAGAATCCGAACGCCCCGCCTTCCACGTAACCGACTACGACGACTGGAAACCCGGTCTCCGGCGCGACCCCTGGAAGGACCTGCCCGAAACAAAGCAGAGCATCACCGCCGAAACGCTGAAGCTCTTCAAGATTTCGACCTGAACGGTGGCAAGTGTAGCCAACAGCTAGGAGACGCAGAAATTTCAGTGCGGCTGCGACGGTGCGGGTTGCGCCATTGAGAAGACGTAGAGTGGCAGATTCTCCCGCGGCGACTTCCAGAAGACGATCACCGCGCGGCCGTTGCTGCTAACCTGCAGGCTGGGATCGAAGCCTTCAATGGTGGCGTTTGTGATCGGAAGCAAAGGCGGAGAGGTCGCAATGGTTTGTCCCGTAGCGGCATCCCACAATCGAAATCGTTGCTCCAGTGTTTGATTCCAGAGGCCGCCTTCGATGCCACCACCGCTATGCAGGGTCTCCTTTGGGATGTAACCGAGGATGACGTTGCCGTCGCTTGACGCCCCAACGAAACGGCGCGCTCCGAGTTTCGGGTCGCCAAATGTCCTTAGAAGCTTCCCGTCGCTTAAGTCCCAGAGTCTTATCTCGGGATGTGGCAATAAGGGCTGAGGCTCAAGCGTATCGTCCGTAGCGACTCGCGTTTCTCCAGCAAAGCTGATCCGGCCGGGCAAATGTCCGGTCTTCACCTTGAGGCTCACCTTCCCTGTGTTCACATCGAGCAGTTCCAGGTTTTCTACGGCCTTCGACCGGCCCAGGGAATTCTCAGGCACATAAGAAACGGCAAGTTGATTACCGCTTGGCGAAATCGCGACTTCCCCAAAGGGATAGCGGCCTTTCGTCAGATTCCACTCCCGGATGATTGTTCCTGAAGTCAGGTCGTACACCCTTACCAGGCAGCAGTAGGCCCCGGCGAACCCCGCGACCACGGCACGCGGACTCTTCGCTGCGCAGAGTACCTGCTTCGGGGCTGGATGATCACCGATGTTCGTGGCCGTTGCATGCAATACTTCCAGCGTCCGCGGATTCAAATAGTAGAGAGTGCCGCGGGCGGCCACCATAACGCCCGAATCGTTGTCGCAATACTGCACAAAGCCGCGCGCGCGGGTGAACGACTCCGAGGGAGTGCTCTTCTCACCGGAAGACAATTCCTTTGAGACGGTGGGCTCATTGGTGCCGACATTCCAGATTCGAACGCTAACCGCGATCTCTGAGTTGGGGCCCGGGCCCACTCGGCGAAAGGCTGCTGCAACTTGTTTGCCATCAGGCGATAGCGCCGCACCTTCCAAATAAACACCTGGAGCAGACTCCGGTCGAATCTCAACCATGCTGAGCTTCGGCGACAAGTCACCTTGTGCCTGAGCGCTGATCGCGCCGGACAACAGGCAAAGGAAGCCGAGCAGGGCGGTCTGTACATTCGCTTCGCTTTGACGGTGCTTCACGGAGGGATATTACACCCGATCGTCCAACGTGCCGCCGTCGCAGCCCCGAAATCAAATCACAAACGGAACCCCGCCTCGCTTCCGAGCGTACACGCTGATACAAGCTCGAGCACGCGAGGAACAATCTCGCCCTTCGTAATCAGGGGGAAGTATGAATGCCGATTTGCGACTTGCCTTACGGCAGCTGAGAAAAGCGCCTGGATTTGCCCTGACCGCTGTGCTGACGCTGGCACTCGCTATAGGCGCCAATGCCGTTGTCTTCAGCGTGCTGAATGCGCTGGTTCTGCATCCGCTTCATGTGCCGCACTCCGACAATTTGTTCATGGTGGAGCGCAACTACTTGTCAGAAACCACGCCATCGCAATCGTATCCGGATTACCTCGACCTGCGCGACAGGAACCACAGCTTCGATTCGCTGGTTACTTATAACATCACGGGCGGCATCGGGCTCGATACCGGCAGCGGAAACCCAGCTGTGGTCTGGCCCTACATGGTGAGCGGCAATTACTTCGATGCTCTCGGTATTCAGCCCTATCTTGGCCGGCTCATTCATGCCTCCGGAGAACATGGAAAGAACAGCATGCCGGAGATCGTTTTGAGCTACGCCCTCTGGCACAGTTACTTCAACGGTGATCGCGCCGCTGTGGGCCGCACCGTCCAGATCAATAAACACCCCTTCACGATCGTAGGCGTTGCGCCGCCGGACTTCCGCGGCACTGAACTCTTCTTCGCGCCCGATCTGTGGGTTCCGCTCGTCAATACGCCCCAACTTCTCGACTGGTATTCGCTGGAGGAACGCGGCAATCATTCGGCCTGGGTAGCCGGCCACCTTAAGCCTGGAGTGACGCCGGCGGCGGCCACATCGGACCTGAACACTATCGCGGCTTCTCTGGCAAAGACGTATCCCAAATCGGATGACGGCCTGAAATTCTCCTTATCCCGGCCCGGACTCGCCGGAAATACCCTCGCCAAGCCCACCCGCGCGTTCATGGCTGGCCTCATGCTTCTGGCCGGCCTCATCCTGCTCGCCGCGTGCGCGAATCTGGGCAGTCTTTTCGCCGCCCGCGCGGCCGACCGCTCTCGCGAGATCGCCGTCCGCATGGCTCTTGGATCGCGCCGCCAGCTCATCGTCCGTCAGCTCCTCACCGAGGCCCTTGTGCTTTCGCTGGCCGGAGGTGTTGTGGGCATGGCGGGAGCCGTTGCCATCCTGCGCTTGCTGAGCAGCTGGCGGCCGATTCCGGATATCCCCATCAATGTGCCGGTGAATCCGGACGTGGCGACCTACGCCCTGGCCCTTCTGCTGGCTGTCTTCAGCGGCGTGTTCTTCGGCATGGTTCCGGTGCGCCAGGTGCTCCGCTCCGATCCTTGGCAGATCATTCGCTCCGGCGGTGCAGATCTGGGCGGCGCACGCCGCCTTACGGTGCGCGACGTGCTCTTGTGTCTGCAAATCGCCATTTGCGCCGTTCTGGTGACCGCTTCGCTCGTCGCTGTGCGCGGACTGGCGCGCTCGCTTGAAAGCAACTACGGTGTTCAGCCCAAGGGAGTGATGCTCCTAAAGACCGACCTGCAAATGGCTGGATATAGTGGCGAGCAGCGTCTGCAGATGCAGAAGCGCATGCTCGATGCTGCGGCAGCGATCCCAGGTGTCACCGCTGTGGGATATGCCGATCGGCTTCCACTCAGTATCGGCGGCAACGACTCCGACGTATTCGCCGACACCACCACCGACTTCCGGCCCACGAATGCAGCGGCCGATGCCGAGAATTTCGGCGTTTCGCCGGACTACTTCCGCGCCGCCGGGACCGCGCTTCTGGCCGGCCGGAACTTGACCATGCACGACCAGGACAAGGCTCCCGTGGTTGTCATCATCAATCGCGAATTTGCCCGCAAGGTCTTCGGGTCCGTCGACAAAGCACTTGGAGGGCACTTCAAGTTCTGGGGCGGCCAGCGAGCAGAAGTCGTAGGCGTGGTGGAAGACGGCAAGTACCAGACCCTCACCGAAGATCAGAAGCCGGCCATGTTCTTT
>Ga0210383_10005994_pt1 | contig 10631 bp, 10 predicted proteins | sample IncBWC14OmetaG_FD_160072 | JGI IMG/M metagenome (GOLD analysis project Ga0210383, IMG submission 160072) | Forest soil microbial communities from Barre Woods Harvard Forest LTER site, Petersham, Massachusetts, United States - Inc-BW-C-14-O ...
TGCGTGCTGGAGCGGAACACTTTTTTGATGCCAAGCGAAGGCTCGCCTTTCCAGTTGGGTCCGACTACCATGTAATCGCCGGCGTCATTGCCGGTAGCGCGGCTACCGATATAACCGTAGTTGAAGGTGTTGCCATCACACAGCATCACTGAGTAATAACGCTCCTTTTCCACGGCAGGGACGGACAACACGATGGGCTCGGTGCGCAGGTCCAACCACAAGATGGAATAGGGCGTATCGCTGTTTGGCGTGATGATGGCCGTGTCCTTGTAGGTGAAGACGCGGGCTTCATTGTTAATCTGATTGAAGGGCGCCTTGAACTGGCCCGAATCACGGTCCACGGCATATTCGTACATCACCGCGTAGTTCATCACGATGGGAAGGCCGTAGATAAACCCTTCCTCGCCAATGGCTCTGGCTTCGGGTGTGAGGTCCGCAGCGCGGATCGCTGACGTGAGCGCCGCGCCCAACGCGAGGCCAAGGAGGGCTAATATTGTTTTTGTTTTCTAAAAAAAAACTGGCCAGTTGAGCGTTTCCGCTATTTGAGAAGCGTCGAAAAAACGGCCTCCTGAAACTCTTTTAAGGGCGACGGATCTTTAGTGCAGCGGGCCCGCACCAGCGTTCCCTCCCAGGCGCTGATTAAAAAACCGGCCAACTGTTGAGGTTTTTGTGTGGAAGTGATTTCACCTGCCGCCTGCCCTTCCCGAATCACCGAGGCAATGACCTGCGTCCAAGCGGCAAAAATAGACTTGAGTCGTTCCCGGATCACGGGACTATGATCCGCCATCTCATTGGCCAGGTTCCCAAACAAACAGCCTCTGCTGTTTTCAAAATCGATGAAGGTTTTCGAGAGAAAGGCAAAATATTCTTTCAGCCTTTTGACCGGTGAACGGTTGACCTCGCCCAGGGATCGATGCTGGCATACTTCGCGATACCGTTCGATCGCTGCCAGAGCCAAGTCTTCCTTGCTGGCAAAGTGATTGTAAAAAGAACCCTTTGGCACACCCGCAAAACTGGTGATGGCTTCCACGCTACAGCCATGAAAGCCCAAGCGGTGAAATTGTTCCAGCCCGGCTAAGACGACTTTTTCTCGCACATTCGGTTTGGGCATCTGTTTCGGCGCGACGGCCTGAGTTTGTCGAAGCCGATTACCAATCAGATGAAATATGACTGGTCGTCTTAAGAGTCAATAAGTTTTTTCAAGAAGTCGCACCAGCGATCTAAAACCTGTCCGATCGACGGGACCTGCAGGCAGGTGCAGGGAGCCGTATCGGTCCGCCCCGCCTTCACCACCACAAGCTGCTGGCGCTCGAGCTCCAGATCGTTGTCGCTCATATCCGACTCTCCACCTGTGTCGCTTCAGCTGTCACGGCCGCGACGACCAGAGCCTCGGCCTTGGCGTCGAGCGCCAAGGCCGCGGATAGGAGTCGCGGATTTGCGCCCACTACTATCAAGCTGGATGGAACCACATAGGTTACGTTGCAGCTCGCGCCGTCGTCGCTCTCGGCAAGGAGAAGTTCGATTGGCACGAAGAGGCCGGCGCTATAGTCGTGTTGTATCATGGTGATCGCGATCAGCGGATTGCCGAAGATCCAGCGCAGAAGTCGACGCTTGATTCCGTATTTCTCAATCCAGCGGCTATGATCTATCTGAGCGAAGAGCATAAAACCGCTGTCGCCAGCGTAGCTTTTCACTTTCGCTTCAAACTCCTCGCGGGTTCCTGATAGCGCCACAACCTTGTCGAGGGTTATTTCCCCGACTCGCGCTCGTAGTCTAGCCAGCACATCATCGAAGCTCAGCCTGCTGTGATGACGAATGCGCTTCCCTGTGAATTCAACTTCCTCACGTTTACAACCAGTCATTTTGTACTTCTTCTGTTTTGGTCTGCTTGTTCCTAGTCAAAGGCTATAATCGCCCCAGTAACGCTCGATCGTTAGGGCTAAGGCTTGATTGCGGCAAATCTCCAAACCGTCGGCAATGACGTCTAGCCGGTGGGCCAGGGAGAGAAAACTCCTGACCGTCTCCAGGCTTTGGCCTGCCAGCAGATCCTCTCTTCGCACCTCGTCTAAGATTTTGCGGAAACTCTCGCGGACCGCATTTGTCGAAGGCACGGCGAATCGGGTTGAACCGTCCCGAAAAACAGTAGCCAAGGCATCGGATGTCGTTCGAAATTCCTCCTTTGCTTTCTCTATGCCCGGATCGATGAGACGCGCGATACTCTCCGGCAACGCAGGCACCTGTCGCCGTGCCCGATTGCTCAAATCGAGAGCCAGGCGCCGCATCGTCACCGTGAAGGCGAGCATTTTCTCGACTTCGGTTTCCGGGCAATGACGCCCTTTCAAGCCTCTCACCCAACTCACAGCTTCGACCGGAATCAAAGTCAGACGTTCGGATAACAATTCGTCGCCATGACCAGGCGATTTTGCCAAAAAGTTTGAGCAGATGGAGAAAAACTCCATGAAACGCTTCCGCAACTCGGCCTCAGGAAGGATCGGCCAGAACATGCGACCAACGATCGCCGCGATGAATATGGCCAGTGTCACACCAAAGTATGAACCGAATACCGTTTGCACCGCAACCGGCTTCTCCGCGTCCAGGTTCACTGACGCAGCGATAAAAAAAAGCGCTGCGCTTTGGTGCAGGTTTTGTCCTCCCAGGGAAACCGAATAGTATCCGAAAGCGAAAAGCTGAGCGAAGAGAAACAAGTTCATCACGCTGTAGTTGGAGAGCGCCGGTGAGATCAGAAATACCAGGAGCACAAAGAGCAGTCCGGCGACAGAAACGTTGAACGCGCCTTGCAACGATCCGCGGTCCCCCTTACCACCGACAAAATTTTTATTTAGAATGGTCAACATCATGGCCCCCAAGGGTATTCCAACCGCACCGGGAGGATTGAACCAGTCGCAGAGCAGGAGCGCTCCGGTCGCTGCGACCGCAGGCTTCACTCCGTCGCGAACCCGGCTCAGGTCTATCCTTGGCCAGCGAAATTTGCTTTGCTTATCGCGCCTTGGCGAGTCTCCGGGCAGTGGTAAATCGACCAAGAGCGCATGGAGCTGCAAAAGTTCATCGTGGATGACCCAAAGTGCTGCGTGATGATTCGCCAGGTCCAGCACATCATCGAGAGAGTAGTTTCGCGCGATTCTTGTCGAGAGGACTTCCTGTAGCCGCTCTTCGAGAGCCTTAAATGTCGTTTCGAGGCGGTCGTCTTTGACCGCTTTCCAGGATCCCTGCGCCTTGGCCAGGGTTTGCAGTTCGCGTCCGATCGCCTCGTGAACTGCCGAGAACTCTGCCCCAACATTTTCCAGATATCGCGGTGCCCCTTTTTGACGCCGGAATAAGTCTAAAGAAGCCTGCAGAAGACGGGTCAAAGAGACCACCGCCTTGGTGTAGCTCGGCAAGCGCCGTCGGAAATAGACGCTCTCATGCGCGCCATTCTGCAGCAGTGTCCGCAATTTCAAGCTTTGCTCGCGAAGGGCAATTGCAGTCGAGCCGGCTTCGTCCCAAAGGTCGGCTCCGGTGGCCAGACTTCGGTGTTGCAAATCAACAAGTTTCCCGACATTGCCGAGTGCCGCCCGGGCCAAGTGAAGGAAATCCTGCCGGGCGAACCGCGGCCAGAGCAGGTTGGCCACGATGATCATGGAAACCACCCCGGTCAGAATCTCCAATGTTCGGGCCAGTCCGACGTGCCAGGCGTTCGTTGGATCGAAAATCCCGCTCGAGCTGACCGTCACGAGCGTGTTGGCACATAAAGAAAAGGCGTACGGGAAAATCGAGCCCCCGAACATATACATGCAGAAGAAAATGTAAACGAAGGCGAACAGGAGAAAGAACAAACGATCTTGTTCGAAATTTCCGACGAGCCATACGCCGGCGAATCCTCCAATCACGGTGCCCACCACCCGAGCGACGGCCCGTGGTCCGATCGCCCCGACGTACTGGGCCGGTGCCAGGACCAGCACCGTAAAGATCGCCCAGTTCGCATGACCAAGCCGGATCAATTGCGAGAGGTAAACTGCCAATAGGCCGGCTAGACCGAGCTTAATACCAAAGACTGTCTTTGGGTCCGCCACGACCGCGGTCAAGTTCCTCGCCACCTCCTCGAGGGCTGGCAATGGGTGTCGATGAAGGGTGACCTCAGCACTCACAGGCGAATCCTTCCGGTCAGGGTTGTTTCGAGATTTCCGTCGAAGTCGGCGCAGGTCCTGGTAGCACGGCAGCGGTAACTGTCTGACCGATCCTGAGGGGAATCGGAGGTTTTCCGGTGATTCGAATTCGAACTGGGAAACGCTCGGGCAGTCGGACCCAATCGACGGTTTGGTTGACCGCCGCCAGCAGCCCGGTCGAAGAGCCGCCGGAACCGTCCTGGACAAAGATGCCCCAGGCCACGCTGTCTATCTTTCCCTCAAAAGGCTCGTCATGGTACCCCATCAGCGTCATCTTCACTGTTCTGCCTGGTTTGATAGAATGGAGCTGGGTTTCCTTAAAATACGCAGCGACCCAAAATGAATTTGCATCCACCAAGGCGAGGAGTTGATCACCGGTATGGACGTACGCGCCTCGACTGGTGTTGACATTGGTCAGGTAGCCATCCACTGGCGCATAAACTTTCGTGTAACCCAGATTGAGTTCTGACTGTTGCAGGTTCGCCCGGGCAGCGCCCAGCTGAGCCTCTGCCGAGGCGAAAGCATTCTGCGCATTTTGAAATTCTTGCTTGGAATTGACCTTTCTTTGAAACAGATCGGTTTCTCGATCGAGATCTTGTTGTTTTTGGACGAAATTCGCGTCCGCGTTGGCAACGGACGCCTGGGCAGATTCCAAAGCCGTCCGGTAATCGGCTGGATCGATTTCAAATAAAAGATCGCCGGCCTTGACCTCCTGATTGTCGTGAACCGGGATGTTGATAATCGGGCCGGCGACGCGCGGCGCAATACCAACGATATTTGCTCTGACCTGGCAATCGCGGGTCCAGGGGTCCGTCACGTACTTTTGGTACAGGAACCAAGCGGCCACGGCCGCGATGGCAACGACGATGAGCGTCACCAGATACCTGTAGACCGCGATTTTCACGGAGCGAAGAGCAGACCGATCAGACTTCCAAAGAGTACCGCCAAGGAGGCAAAGAATAGAGGCAGGTGCCAGACATGGCGCGTCAAACCCAGGCGTTCAAGGAGGTCCGTGACTGCCCACGCAGATAAGAAGCCCAGGACAATAATCGCCATCGACCAAGGCGTATTAAAATCGTAAACTTGCTGTTCGGCATTCCGCAGAAATTCGGCGATAGGCGTCATTGGACCGATTGAAGAATTGCCGTTTCGGCACCGGGTGATTCCATGTGACAATAAGTTAGGTCCACCGGAGTACTTGACGACTAATCGATGGTAGGATTTTCGGATCCCCCGAAAGAGGCATCACAAATTCATCTCTTGGTGACATCGAAACTTGCCTCTTGCCGGGACCAAATATTATAACTCGAATTCTGGGGACAGGACAAAGCCCAGGGTTAGCCAGAATGGATCCTCACTTTCCGTCCAAAGAAGCCTTTTGTCTGAAAACCCTGAATCTTCCTCCTCGTCGTCGTCGTGGTCGGTTGGGGCCGAAATCGTTACATTGCTCTCCCTCGTTTGGCTCGAGGTCGGGGTGCCGTCTTCCACTCGCTCGGCGTCGTTCCCTCCCACTCATGGAAGGCGCGGAAGAACGAGCTGGGGTCTTCGTAACTGAGGAGGTAAGCAATTTCACTGACGCTGAGAGAGGGCTCTTTCAGGTAAAAACGCGCCAATTCATGCCGGGCGTCGTGCAAGAGCTGCCGATAGCTGCTGCCCTCGTCGGTAATGCGGCGCTGCAGGGTTCGACTACTCATACCCAATTCCTTCGCCACTTCGCTGATTTCGGGACGCGGGCCGCCCAGCAGGCGCTTCAAGACCCACTTGACCTGTTCGGTGCAGGATTGCTTTTTCCTGTGCCGTGCCAATTGCTGGTCGAGTTGGGGCGTCAACATCTCCAGCAACTCGGCGTTGTAGCCGACGAAGGGGAGATCAAGATCGCTGCTGCGGAAAATAATCGCGTCCCGCTTCGCCTTGAATTTAACCGGGCAGCCAAAGGCCGCTTCGTACATCTCCTGGTGCTCTGCGCTTCGACTTAACTCAAGCCGAAGGGGACGCAATAACGGCTTTTGCGCACCGCGCCTCCCCATCTCCACCGACGCCATGAACGCGACATCCAGCAGCAGCGGCGGCGGCGTTGCCCGGCTGAGGATCCAGTTGAACTCCAGGCTGCATTCCCCCTTCGACTCGTGGAATTTCATTTCCTCGAAGCAGCAGAGGATTTTGTAACGCGCAAAACGTTGCAGCGCGTCGCGGAAAGTTCGGGCGTGGTACGCGGCGATAATCGCCGGGTGATGCAGCTCCACCGGGATCAGGCCCGGCAGCTTTAGCCCAATGGCGGGATCCTCGCAAAGGTCTCGCACCGTGCGCCACAGGCTGAAGTATTGCTCCGTCGTTACCATTCCCTGTCCGGTTGTCCACAGGGTCAGGGGAAGGCCGCTCTTGCGGAGCAACACCGCGAGATCGATGCCGACGGCTTGCAATCCGGCCTGAAGCGCACTCGAAAGCTTGAACCTATCCATGCCGGGTTGAATGTAGCGCCACGCAAGGCGTCTAGGATGACTTTCCTTGCAAGACTTCCAGGACCGCGTGACCGGTATCGGAAACCCTCAGGCCGTCGAAATCGGTCGACTTCGTGATCTCGGCCCAGCGTTCCAGTTCTTCGGCGCTCGTCTTGTATCCATTCCGCAACACCGCCATGGCATCATTCCCAAGCGGCAGACGCAGCGGAGCCTCGGGCATGTCCACGAGTTTGAGAATCGCCTGGGCTGCTTTGCGAGGATCGCCCGGCTGGTTCCCATCACGCAATTTGAGTTGTTCCCGCATGAAGCCGATGGTCGGAGCGTAGGCCTCGATCGGCTTGGCAAACGCCATCGAGGCGCCCGCCCAATCGGTGCGGAAACCGCCCGGTTCGACGATGGTGACCTTTAGGCCGAGCGGCTTAACCTCCAGAGCCAGCGCTTCGCTCAAACCTTCCACGGCGAACTTGGCGGCATGATACCCCGAGAGTCCAGGGAAGGCGCTACGCCCACCGACGGAGGTAATTTGAATGATATGGCCACTGCCCTGTTGACGCAGGTGCGGAAGAATCGCCCGAGTCACATTCACCACCCCCCAGAAGTTGGTCTCAATCTGCCCTTTGAATTCCTCATCGGACATTTCCTCAAACGCACCCAGGAAGCCGTAGCCAGCATTATTGATGAGCACATCAATGCGCCCGAAAGCTTCCACCGCGGTGGCGACGGCCTTCTCCACGTCCGCCGATGACGTCACATCCAGTTTCACCGCCTGAATGCTGTCGCCATAAATCGCGCTCAAATCCTTGAGCTCTTCCGGCTTCCGAGCCGTGGCGATAACCTTGTCGCCTGCCGCTAGAATAGCCTCTACCAACGTACGACCCAACCCGCGAGAACTTCCCGTAACAAACCAGATTTTATTCATATTAGTGCTTTCTGATCCTGGTCAACGGCGAATCCGTGCCCAGGACTCTGGAACCTTAATCGCAATTAACCGGCCGCGTAATCACGGTATCCGCCAAAGATATGGCAGAATGCGCCATTCAATGAGTTGTCAGTTGTCAGTTGTCACTTGTCGGTAGTCAGTTGTCAGGGGGAATTTGCGGTTCACTAACCCTGGGCTATGCTTTCTTGGCCTTTCGTGGCGTATGACGGGCGCCGTCGCAAAGATCGTCTTTAGACTTCCCTAACATTAGATCAAGTGTTTTCCTTACTCGTCGGCGGCGAAGAGAGCTTCACTGAAACCGGTTCTACTATGGTGAAAAATACGAGAATGGGCGCCTGGTCGCCCAAACGGGAAGACAAGTTGGACATGGCTGCCCGTGTAGCCTGGCACTACTACGTTGACGGTCAGACCCAAAACGATATCGCGGAGGAATTGCGGATTTCTCGACCGACTGTCCAGAGGATGATCGCCGTGGCCCTGGACCGAGGGATTGTCACGATACGAGTGCATCATAAAATCGGGGAATGCGTCGAAATGGCCCGCATCTTGAAGCAGCGATACAACCTCAGCCTTTGTGAAGTCGTCCCATCAAGTTCTGATGACTATGATCAGGTACTTCGAAGAATCGCCGTGGGTGGTGCCGAGGTGATGGAATCATACCTTCAGCAAAGCAAACCGATGATCTTCGGTTTGAGCATTGGACGGACCGTTAAGTCCGTCATCAATGAACTAACCGCCATCTCCAGACCTCAACATCGTCTGGTCTCTCTCATCGGTACGGTCGCCAACGATGGCTCAACGACCCCCTTCAATGTTGCCGCACTCGCGGCGGAGAAAACTGGAGGCAAAAGCTATTTACTCCCCGCCCCATTGCTCGCGAACTCTGCCGAGGAACGGGAGCAATGGTGCCACAATCGGTTATACCGCGTGGTGGAAAGTATTTCCAGTCAAGCGGACGTCTCCTTCGTTGGGATTGGCGAAATAGGCCTTGGCTGCCCGCTGCAGCGGGACGGCTTTATCACGAAAAATGAAGCATTAGAGGCCGACAAAGCGGGCGTCGTTGGTGAAATTATGGCCTGGGCCTTCGACGAGACGGGCGAACTAGTTCGTTCCTGGATCCACGATCGGGTGACTAGTATCCGCCTGGGCCAACGGCCGGAGAAACCGGTCATCGCGTTCGCTGGGGGAAAGCGAAAAGTCAAGGCCGTGCTCGCCGCCTTGCGAGGACATTGGATCAATGGACTCGTCACTGACCAGACCTGTGCGCAACGGATCCTGGCCACCCCGGGCAAGGAGTAGTTTGATTTTTTTGATTCACGTATGAATCAATATGTTGACATTTCGTATTGAATAGATCAAAAGCATCACAGGACCCCGATAACCCACTAAAACAAAATGGGGTCTTCCTGAGTATGGGTCGGATCATCCGAACGAGAGCATCCCGAAAATGAAGCGCTTTGCATTCCCCCTGTTAGCCGTCCTTCTTACTGGAGTCAGTGTTCTGGCCCAGCAAAAAACAGTCACCATCGCCACGGTCAATAACCCGGCGATGATCGAACTGAAAAAACTCTCCACCAAATTCGAAGCCGAAAATCCAGATATCAAATTGAACTGGGTGGTGGTGGAAGAAAACATCCTGCGTCAACGCGTGACGACAGACGTTTCCACCGGAAGCGGGCAGTTCGACCTGGTTTTTATCGGCCTGTATGAAACGCCGATTTTCGCCAAACGCGGATGGCTAAAAGAGATCAGTAACATCCCTGCCGATTACGATATCGATGATGTGTTTAAGTCGATCCGTGACGGTTTGTCTTATCAGGGAAAGCTGTATGCGGTGCCGTTCTACGGTGAGAGCTCGATGTTGATGTATCGGAAGGACTTGCTGGATGAAAAGGGACTCAAGATGCCCGACCAGCCGACCTATGACGATATCAAAAAATTTGCGGACGCCTTGACCGATAAGGAGAAAGGGATCTACGGCATCACGTTGCGCGGGAAGCCCGGCTGGGGTGAAAACATGGCTTACGTCGATACCTTGCTCAATACCTTCGGTGCCACTTGGTTCGATATGGATTGGAAGCCGACGATTGATACCCCAGAGTGGAAAAAGGCGATTACGTTTTACGTGGATCTGATGAAGGCAGACGGACCGCCGGGGGCGAGTTCCAATGGATTTAACGAGAATCTCACGCTCTTTGCCAGCGGCAAAGCAGCGATGTGGATTGACGCCACTTCAGGCGGCGGTCCTCTCTACGACAAGTCTCAATCTCAAGTTTCTGACAAGGTGGCCTTTGCCGCGGCACCCATCCAGGCGACGCCGAACGGCGCCCATTGGCTATGGTCTTGGGCGTTCGCGATTCCCAAGGCAGCGAAAAATTCGGAGGCCGCCGAGAAGTTTGCCCTCTGGGCGACGTCGAAACCCTACATCAAACTGGTGGCTGACGATGCGGGATGGCCGACGGTACCTCCCGGTACGAGGAAATCAACCTACGACAATCCTGACTACCAGAAGGCCGCGCCGTTCGCCGCCGTCACCTTGCAGGCGATGCAGACCGCGGATCCTACCAATCCATGCATCAAACCGGTGCCGTACACCGGCGTTCAGTTTGTCGGGATTCCTGAATTCCAATCCTTCGGAGGCGTGGTGGGGCAGAATATCTCAGGTGCCTTGGCCGGGAAGACGACGGTCGATCAGTCGTTAAAGGACAGCCAGGCTGCGGTCGGTCGCGCCGTCAAACAGGCTGGCTATCCGAAGAAGTAGAGTTGTTTGGCCGAGACCGGCTCGCGTGAACCGTCGTGAGCCGGCTCCTCCTACTTCACCAAACCTATGAGCGTAGCGACCCAACCACCAGTCTCGGCGCCGGTAGGGACGCCAGGGGACGCAGATAAACCCAACAGGCTGCTGGGGCTCTTAGAGCTCCCGTCGGTTGGGGCATTGTTTCTGTGGATGATTGTTCCATTGGCGCTGACCGGCGTCTTGGTTCCGATTTACCTGATCTTCAAGCAATGCGGCCTTTTAGACAACATATTCGGATTGATTATCATTTACACGTTAATGAATCTCCCGAT
>Ga0210383_10005995_pt1 | contig 10630 bp, 7 predicted proteins | sample IncBWC14OmetaG_FD_160072 | JGI IMG/M metagenome (GOLD analysis project Ga0210383, IMG submission 160072) | Forest soil microbial communities from Barre Woods Harvard Forest LTER site, Petersham, Massachusetts, United States - Inc-BW-C-14-O ...
CCGTGCACGATGCCGCAGCGAATGCTCGATAGTTCCCATGTGTGCGCGGTTTTCCGATTTGCTTGTTCCGTTAGTGCGCGCGCAACACTCGATTCTTCGGGAGGACTCAGACAATGACGACCGAAACATCTGCGACGGAAAATGCTTACATCGCTCGGGCGGTCGAGGCGTCCATTAACATCGGCTTGGTTGCCTTGCTCGCCGCCGTGTGTCTCCTGATATTGGCCCCCTTTGTTCCTATCGTTGCTTGGGGCATCATCATCGCTGTGGCTTCTTATCCTGTCTTTCTTAAGCTACAGCACGCAACAGGGCGTGGAGGTTGGGCCGCCGCCATCTGGACCATTCTCCTGCTGGCCGTGCTGATCGTCCCCGTTGTTCTGTTGGCCAAGAGTACGGTTGAAGGCGTCCAAAGTTTAATGGACCACCTGGACGCAGGAACGTTTGTCGTTCCGCCACCCCCGCCCAACCTCGAGGGTTGGCCTCTTATCGGTGCTCCTTTGAACCGAATCTGGAGCATGGCCTCGAACAACTTGACGGAGGCTGTGAAACTCCTCGCGCCTCAGATCAAGACTTTCCTTCCGAAGCTGCTGTCTGCGTCTGCGGGCATCGGCCTAACCGTGCTGCAATTCTTCTTTTCGATTCTCATTGCGGGAGCATTGCTAGCGAAAGCCCAAAGCGCCGCAGAAGTAACGCGCGCGTTCGCCAACCGCCTTTTTGGCGAGCGAGGCGCTGAGTTCCAGAACCTGGTGGGTTCCACCATCCGCAGCGTGACCTCTGGCATTCTCGGGGTAGCACTCATTCAAACCGTGCTGGCTGCAATTGGTTTTCTCGTCGTGGGGTTGCCGGGAGCGGGCTTGTGGGCCGTGATCTTTCTCGTTGCCGCTGTCCTGCAGGTTGGGATCCTTGTACTCATCCCCGCAGTCGCCTTCGCCTTCGCTACCTCCACAACCACCGCGGCCGTTGTCTTCCTGATTTGGTGCGCGTTCGTCGGTTTATTGGACAACGTACTGAAGCCCATATTGCTGGGCCGTGGAGCCTCGGTTCCAACCGCCGTGGTCTTCCTCGGTGCCATCGGAGGGTTCGTTCTGATGGGGATTATTGGCCTGTTCGTCGGCGCAATCGTCTTGTCGGTGGGTTACAAACTGTTTCTCGCCTGGATCGAGCCCAACAGCGTCGGATCAACCAATATAGCGGGTGCGTAGAAGGCAAAGGCTGGTGACTGCGTTTCGAGGGAAGTTCCAAAATACACGCTTGTCATCCCTCGGTCGCTTTGCGACCGGGGGATCCGTTCCTTCTCCCACTCGTCATCCCGCGCGAGGTCGTGCTTCAGCAATAACGGACGCACTAGAGCGGATTAGCAAATGCCGTGCCCGCTCTGCTTTCGGGTAGAGCCTAGCCTCAGCTCGGCGTTCCGAGGCCCTATTAATGTCGTGAACCGGCTCTAGCCGGCGACACAAAGCCCGGTCGCGGACACACAAACAAGTAAACCGCTTTAGCGGCTGCTGGCAAACCGTCCTTTCGCCGAGGGCAACAAACGGATGGCACTGGCGGCGATGGTGACTTACCTGGAGATGAACGGCTTCACGTGGAATTGCGGCGAGGTGAAAGAGACGGCCATGGTGCTGCGAGCCACCGCGAAAGAAATGCAGGAAGGCTGTCGTCACGACGGCATCGTTTACCGGCCATCGCGGGGCGAGCGACAGCACGATCATCGCGATTGCCGGACACGTCTCTCCCAAGATGCTCCGGCACTATTCGCACATTCGGATTCACGCGAAGCGCACGGCGCTCGACAGTATCTCGACTCGGCGGGCGGATTCGGTCAATTTAGAGGGTCTAGAGGGGGGTACGACGCAAAGAACGACACAAAACAGCGCAGTGAGGCAGAGGGCTTTGCGCAAGTGGTTGAAAAGATTGGTGGACCTGAGCGGGATCGAACCGCTGGCCTCCTCGTTGCGAACGAGGCGCTCTCCCAGCTGAGCTACAGGCCCACGTAGAAGGGGAAACAGGACGGTAACGCCTCGCTTCCTTCACCCATTATACAAGTTACGCTGTTCGGTGAGTACCCGGCTTCATCGCGCTTGCCCATACTCATCGAGCGCAGTGGCGAGGCGCTCGAAACCAGTGCGCGTCATCTCGGTGTCGCCTCCGATGCCGACGCGAAAATGTTGCGGCATGTCGAAGAAATGGCCGGGCACGGCGCTGGTCTCATACTTCTCCCGCAGCAATCGCAGAAAATCGTCGACACTTCCTGATCGTAATTTGGGAAAGACAATGGTCCCGTGATGCGGGCGAATAAATTCAATATCCTTCCGCGAATCGAGAAAGCTATTCATCGTTTTGCGATTCGTATCGAGCAGCAGCTTGGCGCGAGCGGCGACCTTCTCCAGATTGTCGAGCGCAATGACGCTGATCGTCTCGGCCGGATGCGCGGGAGTAGCGGCAAAAAGGTCGTTCATTCGCCACATGCGCTCAGCGAGTTCAGGGCTAGCCAGCACCCATCCGCAACGGACCCCACTGAGCCCGAAGGCCTTGGTGAGACTGCTGGTGACGAGAAAATGGTCGCCGAATTCAGATGCGGGGCGAGGACGATGCCCGTAGAAGGTCTCCAGATAAACCTCGTCGACGAGCACGCGCGCGCCGTGGGCTTTGGCGATGTCGCCGACGGCGCGAATGTTAGTTTCGTCTGCATACGCTCCGCTGGGATTATGCAGATTGGTGAGAATGACGAGCCGGGTGCGCGACGTGATGTTGCGCTCAACTTCGGCGGGATCGATGCGGAAGCCATCTTCGAATCGGCGCTCAAAACGGCGAAGGTCAGCGCCGAGGAAGAGAGCGGTCGATTCCAACAATTCGTACGTCGGATGTTCGATGAGAACTTCATCGCCGGGATCGAAGGTGGCGGCCATGGCGAGATGGTTCGACATCGACGTACCGGCCGAGGTGACGACGCAGTCGGGCGAGACGCCGATGTAGCGGGCAATGCGCTCTATCAGCGGAAAGTATCCGTACTTGCCTCCATGGACGTTGGGGCCGTTAATCTCAAGGTCTTCGATGTGGACGGGCAGCCCTGAAAGCGGGTAGCTCATGATTCCGCTGGTGGCGAGGTTGTACTTGGCTGCGGAACGCAGCTTGGCGAACTCCATGTACGGCGAAGACATATGCGAGCGTGAGGGCATTGTGATCCTTTAGTGCGCGGACTAGAGTCCGCCGGAACAAAATAACGTCTTGGACGCTGGCCTAAAGGCCAGCTCTACCTGAGCGATGTGCCCAGAATGCATAAACCGGCACGCCGAGCGCAAGTATGACCATTCCCAGTAGGGTGTTGGCCGGGTATTTGTAGATGGTATTGATTACGACCAGCCAGCAGCTAACCACGAACAACGCGGTGGTGTAAGGGTGGCCGGGGACACGGTAACCCTCTCGGGGACGATGCGGACCAGCGGCCAGGCGAGCCTCGCGGCGGCGAAATACGAAAATGCTGGCACCGGTGAGTCCGAAGAAAATGAAATCCATCGATACGACATAATTCAGTATCTTCTCGTAGCTGCCAGAAAGCGCGATGACAAGCGTCAATGCGCTTTGCAGAATGATGGCCACCACCGGCACATGCGTCTTGGCATCGACGCGCGCAACGGCGCGGAAGAAGAGTCCGTCGCGGGCCATGGCGAAATAAACGCGCGGCGCAGTGAGCACGGACTGGCTGAGAAAGCCGAGGGTCGAGACGGCAATTCCCAAGGCGATCAGCCGCGCACCGGTATTGCCCATCGCCAGTCGCATGACCGACGACGCCGGCACAGTGCTCTCTGCCAGACCTGCCGCGCCTAGAGCGCGTACGCAAACGAAGTTCACTCCGAGATAGAGCGCGATCACTCCCGCTACTCCCATCAGTAATGCTCGCGATAGATTGCGCGTCGGGTCCTTGATTTCCGCGGCGATGAAGTTAGCAGTCTGCCAGCCCCCGAAGGCAAACAGCACGGGAACCATCGCAGCTCCTATCGCGGTGACCAGGTCGAGCGACGGCGGGCGGTCAAGAATGGGATGCGAGACCGGAAAGGGCGCACGGATCAGGAATAGGCCGGCAAAGATGAGCGTCGCAATGGCGCCGATCTTCAGCAGCATCAGGATGCTTTGCACTCGACTGCCTGCGCGCACGCCGAGGCAGTTGACGAGGGTCAGCAGCACGATGGTTACCACGGCAACGAGGCGTTCGGAGACGGACCAGTTTGTCAGCTCGAGGAAATAGCGCGCGAAGGTGACCGTAACCGCAGCCATGCCTCCGGTTTGGATGACGAGCAGCAGAACCCATCCATACAGAAAGCCTGCGATCGGGTGAAACGCGTCGCGAAGGTAAGCATATTGGCCGCCGACATCGGGCATGCGCGCTGCGAGTTCCGCATAGACGAATGCGCCGAGCAGCGCGATGACCCCGCCGGCGCTCCACGCGGCGAGAATCAGCACCGGGGTGTGAACTGCACGCGCGACGACGTAGGGATTGATGAAGATGCCCGCCCCGACAATGCCGCCCATCACGATCATGGTGGCATCGAAGAGGCCCACCTGGCGCAGGAGTTGGGCCGAAGCGTGCGCGGGCGGCGCAGAGGTTGTTGTCGGTTCGGGAGTCATTCTTTCGGTCGGCTGTGCGAATGTAACACGGACGCACGTAGGCGCCGTGATCGCGCCAAATTCACAGTGACGACGCCGCGCGGCGCAAGCGATCGAGCACCGCTTCCCACTCGGCGCCGGGGCCGGGAGTCTCGACGGCGATCCAGTCGTAACCGCGAGCGTCGAGCGCATGCAGGACGCTGTAGAGGCGGGCCGCGTACTCCGCGGCGGTACCGGGCATGACGATGATTTCGCTTACCGCCTCAAGCGGCGAGTGAGTGAGCTGGAGGTAGGCGCCCTTACCGTCGATGGGTACGTTTCCGTTTTCGACCAGCACCAGCGGCGTGCGCGGGCTGTAGTGGCGAGGATGCATTCCCGGCGAAGGGTGTGCCCCTGCACTCGCGGGTTGTGCGCTGGCTATTTCGCCAATCACTGCTTCGATCTGCCCGCGCGAGATGCCACCGGGACGCAGCAAGACCGGCACGTCCTCCACGAGCGAAAGTACAGTGGACTCGATACCGACTGTGCACGGGCCGCCGTCAAGGATGAAGTCCACGCGATCCCCAAGTCCCTGCCGCACGTGTTCGGCGCTGGTGGGCGAAACCTGGGCGAAGCGATTGGCGCTGGGAGCTGCAACGGGGACCTGCGCGGCCGCGATCAGCGCCAGCGCGATCGGATGGGCGGGCATGCGCACGCCGACGGTCGACAGGCCAGCGGTGACGATGTCGGGGACTGCGGGCGCTTTAGGTACGACCAGCGTGAGCGGCCCGGGCCAGAAATGCTCCGCCAGAATTCGCGCTTTGTCCGGCCATGAAGCAGCGACGGTCGCCACCATTTCACGATCGCTAACGTGCACGATCACCGGGCTGGTGTTGGGTCTTCCCTTCACCTCGAAGATGCGCGCCACAGCGACGGCATCGAGTGCGTCGGCGCCCAGTCCGTAAACCGTCTCGGTGGGGAAAGCAACAAGCTTGCCACTGCGCAAAAGCTCGGCAGCATGGGCGATCTCGTCATTCGATACAGCACCAGAGCGATTCAGCTTCACCGGTTCGAACCCATTTCATTATCTCGTTCGGCCATTCGAAGGATCAGGCGAATTGGCAGAGTCAACGTCGATGTGGAGGCCTGGACTCGGAGGCTTTCCCGGCGGATAACAGTTGCCGTCGGGCGCATAGGTTTGACGGCATGAGTTAGTCAACTCTGGACGGCGCGGCGATTGCGCATACTGCCAGACCTCGGCGAACGGGACGCCGCTCGTCGCAGGACGCGGCGGAGCGCCCGGAAAAACGCAGCCCGGCGAAGGGCCGCACTGATCGTTACTAATGAAGAAACGAATTTCGCGGCCAGCAGCATTGTCGCGAATGTCGTTGGCCGTGACGACGGAGACTTTACTCGACTCGTACACAGGGATACCCGAACAGTAGACGCCCGCGCGATAGCCGCCTTTGACAACACCATCGACCCAGGCATGAATGTAGGCGCGCTGCTCGGCAAGCATGCGCCCTCCCTGCTCCTGATCAAGAAAGAGGATGGCCTTCTTGGGAAAGCCGTCTGCCGTCGCGGCTTGCACTGCGGTTGCCGCGTCGCGCGAACCGACACCCGCGGCATCGCCTGAGGCTTTGAGCTCTTTGTATTCGCGGCCATTGAACAGCAGCAGGAAGCCGAAGCCCATTGTTTGCAGCTGAGACCGCTTCCCTTTCCAGGTGTTGCGGTCCTCGCCGGGAGGATTGCTGAGCCAGTACCCGGTGAAGGCGAAGTTCTTGCGCAAGGATTTCATCGCAGCATCGCCGGGGTAGTCGTTGCGATCGAGGCCGAGATAGGTCTGGGCGCTCGCCATAGATCCAAATCCCACCAACAGCACGCAGAGCACGACAATTCGCATTCGACTGACGAGAGCCATACGTCGAATATCGCTTTCCAGAAAAACAAAAGCAACCACGGATTTCCACGGATGACGCGGATCAGAATTAGACGAAGAAACAACCCGCTCAAGCTCGTGGCGCTTGCCTGGACGGGCACCCGATGTACCAACCAGCACAGACGATTCAGTATGGCCCGATAATTCCACCGATATTGCGCGACTTGGGCAGCTCGATCGCGGGTGGATTGACCCCCCAATAGTCGGCGAACGTGTCGAGATATTTGTAACCCGAGCCGGTGTTGAACAGCACGACCTCGTCGTTTTGCTTCAGGAATCCATTCTTCAGTAGCTCGAGATACGCTGCCATGGCCGCTCCGCCTTCTGGTGCGGCAAAAATGCCTTCGTTCGCGGCCAGGTCTTTGACCCCAGCCATGATCGCGTCATCATCAACGGCCACTGCCGTGCCCCCGCTCTGACGAATGATGTCGAGAATGACGAAGTCTCCGTAGGCTTTAGGGACTCGCAGACCGGCTGCCAGGGTGTGTGCATTGGGCCACACTTCCGACGCAGATGTTTCTTCATGTAACGCTTTAATAATAGGCGCGCAACCGCTGGCCTGAATGCAGATCATCTTAGGTCGTTTTCCGGCATTGATCCAGCCTAGCTGCTCCATTTCGTCGAAGGCTTTCCACATTCCGATGAGGCCGACGCCGCCGCCAGTCGGGTAAAGGATGGCGTCGGGCAGCCGCCAGCCGAGTTGCTCGGCGACTTCGTAGCCCATGGTCTTCTTGCCTTCGACGCGGAACGGTTCTTTCAGCGTCGAGACGTCAAACCAGCCTTCCTTATCCTTGCGCTCGGCGACGATTCGTCCGCAATCGCTGATCAGTCCATCGACCAGCGTCAGGTGCGCGCCACTAGCTTCGACTTCCAGACGGTTGGCCAGCGGGACATCTTGGGGCATGAAGACGTAAGCCTCGAGCCCGGCGGCGGCTGAATACGCGGCAAGCGCTCCTCCCGCATTACCGGCGGAAGGTGCGGCAAGTTTCTTGAGACCGTAATGGCGCGCCATGGTGAGGGCCGCGCTCATGCCACGCGCTTTGAAAGAACCTGTGGGGTTCAGGCCCTCGTCCTTAATTAAAAGGCCGGAATGTTTGCGGCTGGGTAACATCGGCGTCATGCCCTCGCCGAGCGTTACGGGCTCCGCATCGGGTAGAACCGCAGAGTAACGCCACATGCTCGACGGTCCGGCGGCGACCGATTGGCGCGGCGACTTTGCACGTATCGCTGCGAGATCGTAACGAACGTAGAGCGGGCCGCCATCTTTCGTGCAGACATTGCGAGCGACTTCGGCGGAGAGATGATCGCCGCATTTTGAGCATTCGAAATAAAGTATTTTGGCCATGATGTGTGATCCAGGAAACCTCGCAGTGTAGCACTGAAACCAGTTGTCAGATGTCAGTTGCCAGTTGTCAGTAAGAATAAGAGCACGTGAGTTCGCCGAAGACGCGGACCAGGCTCGGTGGTATAGACTTTTTTCTTCGATGAGCGAACCTACCACTCCGTTGATGCGGCAGTACGCCGCAATCAAAAAAGAGCATCCCAGTGCGCTGCTGTTCTTTCGCCTCGGAGACTTCTACGAACTGTTTTTTGAGGACGCCGTGGTGGCGGCCAAGGAACTGCAAATCACCCTGACCTCGCGTAACAAGGAAAAAGGCATCGCGATTCCGATGTGCGGTGTTCCCTACCACGCCGCGGAAGGATACATCGGCAAACTCATCCGCAAGGGCTTCAAGGTCGCGATCTGCGAGCAGATGGAAGACCCGCGCCTGACCAAGACGCTGGTGAAGCGTGAAGTGACCCGCGTGGTCACGCCCGGCACAGCGGTGGACGCGCAACTGGGCGCAGAGGAAAACAACTTTCTCGCCTGCGTGGCGCGCAACAAAGATGCGTTCGGGTTCGCCGCGCTCGATCTCTCGACCGGCGAATTTCGCGCAACAGAGTTCACTGGTGTCGACGGCGAGCGGCGAGTGGCTGAAGAGTTGCTGGTGCTGCGTCCGCGCGAAGTTCTGTATGCCGCGACGATGCCGCTGTTCGATCAGCCGCGACAGCAGGTTGTGGTTTCACCAGCGGGAGCTGCGCCGCGAATCGCCAGCCTTGAGAATGCTAGCTGGGCGGAGACGCCGCTCGACGATTGGGTGTTCGCGCCGGATTACGCAATTCCGCAGGTCGAGAACCATTTCGGCGTGCTGTCTCTGGAAGGTTTTGGTCTCGCCAATCGGTCAGCCGCAGCGACGGCAGCGGGAGCGATCCTGCACTATATTCGCTCGACGCAGCGCGGCTCGCTCGATCACGTCGATCGCATCGGCTACTACGAGCGGCAGGATTGCCTGGTGCTCGATCCGGTGACCGTCCGCAACCTCGAATTGATCGAGCCGCTGTTCTCCGGCAGCGGCGATACCCTGACGCTTTTCCGCTCCCTCGATTGCACGGTCACGCCGATGGGCAAGCGGCTGCTGCGCGCGTGGATGCTGCGGCCGTCGATTGATCGCAAGCAGATCGAGAATCGCCTCGATGCAGTCGAGGCAATGGTCAAAGACCTGGTTACGCGTGAGGAATTGCGCCGCTCCATGGAGGGCATTCTCGATCTTGAACGTCTGCTCAGCCGGGTGACGCTGGAGGCCGCGAATCCCCGCGACTTGCTAGCGCTGGCAGCATCGTTCGCGAAATTGCCGGTAGTGCGTACGACGCTAGGCCGGTTTGCTGCCGAGCGACTACACGAGTTACAGAACCAGTGCGACGAGCTGGCTGACTTGCGCGAGCGCATTACCTCGATGCTGGAAGATGAGCCGCCGCTAACGCTGAGTGATGGCGGCGTGATTCGCGCTGGCGTGGACGCTTCTCTCGATGAACTGCGCAATCTCAGCCGCAACAGCAAGCAATACATCGCCGAGATCGAGCAGCGGGAACGTGCGCGTACTGGGATTGGCTCGCTCAAGGTCAAATTCAACAGCGTGTTTGGCTACTATCTTGAGATTTCCAAAGCCAATCTTCACCACGCGCCGCCCGATTACGAACGCAAGCAGACGCTGGTCAACGCCGAGCGCTTCACCACTCCGGAGCTGAAGGCGTACGAGGCGAAGGTGCTCGACGCGCAGGAAAAGATGGTCGAGATCGAGCGGCGACTGTTTGCGGAGTTGCGGGTAGCGATAGCCGCGGAGTCGAGGCGCATCCGGCGGACCGCACTGGCGCTGGCGGAAATCGATGTGCTGGCGAGCTTCGCGTCGCAGGCCGCAAACCGAAACTATTGCCGTCCACGGTTGGACGACTCGAGCGACATCGAAATTGTTGACGGCCGGCATCCGGTCATCGAACAGCAGGATTTGTCGGGCGTCGCGGACCGGTTCGTGTCGAATGATCTTTTCCTGAACGCGACGACCAACGCGGTGCTGGTCATCACCGGGCCGAACATGGGGGGCAAGTCGACCTACCTGCGGCAGGCTGCGCTGATTGTGCTGATGGCGCAGATGGGTTCGTTTGTTCCCGCGCGTTCAGCGAGGCTGGGGCTGGTTGATCGCATTTTCACGCGCATTGGCGCGTCCGACAACCTGGCGCGGGGACGCTCGACGTTCATGGTCGAGATGACCGAGACCGCTGCCATCTTGAATACCGCCACGCCGCGATCGCTGATCCTGCTCGACGAGGTCGGGCGCGGCACTTCGACCTACGACGGACTGGCCATCGCATGGGCGGCGATCGAGTACATTCATGCCAAGACGCGTGCCAAGACGCTGTTTGCCACGCACTATCACGAGCTCACCGAATTGGCAGAGCGTTTGAGCGGCGTGAAGAACTTTCACGTGACAGTCAAAGAGAGTGGAGGCGGCATCGTCTTCCTGCGCAAAGTCACCGAGGGCTCAGCCGACAAGAGTTACGGAATCGAAGTGGCGAAGTTGGCAGGGCTCCCGGCTGACGTCGTTCATCGCGCGCGCGAGGTGCTGGCCGAGCACGAGACCGCAGAGCGGAACGCGGTGACCCATCTGGCCAAAGACGAAGCGAAGGCCGGCGGCCCAATGCAGTTGACCATCTTCACGCCGTTGTCGCAGAAAATCGTGGATCGCATCAAGGAGACTGACCTGAACTCGATCAGTCCGCTGGAAGCGTTGA
>Ga0210383_10005996_pt1 | contig 10630 bp, 11 predicted proteins | sample IncBWC14OmetaG_FD_160072 | JGI IMG/M metagenome (GOLD analysis project Ga0210383, IMG submission 160072) | Forest soil microbial communities from Barre Woods Harvard Forest LTER site, Petersham, Massachusetts, United States - Inc-BW-C-14-O ...
ATCCGCGAGATGGGCCTGCCTGAAAAAGAAATGTGGTGGTATTTAGAATTGAGAAAATTCGGAACAGCCCCGCACTCCGGCTTTGGGCTTGGGTTAGAGCGACTCGTGTTGTTTGTTACCGGCATGACCAACATTCGTGATGTGATACCTTTTCCGCGCACTCCCAAGAATGCAGAGTTTTAAATAGCTTCGTTCGTCTTTAGTCCAATTACGCTATGGCTAACCTCAGGCAAACACAGCAATTAAAGCAGCAGTTAAAGCTGACACCCAATCAAATTTTGGTGCAGAAACTTTTGTTGCTACCGGTTGCATTAATGGAGCAGCGCATAAAGGAGGAGATTGAAAATAATCCGGCCCTGGAAGATATCACAGAACCGTTAGACGAGCCGAAAGATGAAGTTTCCGATAATTTGGATGAAGAATTTGAAAAAGGAAATGCCGATGATGATTATGATGCGGAGGAATTCATGGAAGAAAATGATGAATATGTTCCTGCCTACAAATTATCTTCAGACAATTATGCAGCTGAGCAGGAAAGCAGGGAATCTTCTTTTGCGGATACCTCTTCTTTCCAGGATTCACTGCATTTTCAGCTGGGGTTGAAGGAACATTTGAGCGAACGCCAGCAAATGCTTGGTGATTACATTATTGGTAATATTGATGAGGACGGTTATTTGCGCCGCGATCTATATTCCATTTCCAACGACATTACTTTTCAGCAAAACATACTTACCGACGAAAAGGAATTAGAGCCTCTTCTTGAAATTATACAGGAATTCGATCCGCCCGGAGTTGGCGCGCGCGATTTACGGGAATGCTTGTTAATTCAACTTAAAAGGGAAGGGCAAAAAGATGAATCCACCAAATTAGCGTTGGAAATTCTGGAAAAGGGTTTTGAAGAATTCTCAAAGAAGAATTATGATAAATTACGTGAAATTGTAAAAACAGATGAAGTAAAATTACGGGAAGCTGTTAATGAAATAATTAAACTTAATCCGAAACCGGGACAGGCTTTTGCTGATGCTGCAACCAATGCAACACAAGTGGTTCCTGATTTTGTAATTGCCAATTCGGAAGGCGAACTGGAAGCTTCCATTAATGGAAGAATATCTAATACGCTGCGTCTTAGTCCAATTTATATAGAAATGTCGGAACGCAAGAAAGGGATGGATAAAATGCAGCGTGAAGCGGCCTCGTTTGCAAAGACAAAAATTGAAACGGCAGGTAGTTTTATAAATGCAATAAAACAACGGGAAGATACTTTGCAAAGAGTGATGCAAACTATTTTAAATTATCAGCAGGAGTATTTTGCATCCGGCGATGAGGGTAAGCTGAAACCAATGCTGCTAAAGGATATTGCAAAAGAAACAGGGCTTGATATATCCACTATTTCAAGAGTTGTAAGTAGCAAATATGTTCAAACTAATTTTGGAACATTTTTATTAAAAACGCTTTTTTCAGAATCCTTCCAAAAGGAAAGCGGTGAAGAGGTTTCCATTAATGAAGTGAAAAACAGGATACATGAAATTATTAACGCGGAAGACAAAAAGAAACCCGTTAATGATGATGCCCTTGTATCTTTGCTGGAACAAAACGGTTATAAGGTAGCCCGGCGTACAGTTGCCAAATACCGCGAACAACTGGGTATTCCGGTGGCAAGAATGAGAAAGGAAATATAAAAAAAGGATGGCAAAACAATTTTGGATTTTTATTTCGTATCTCTTCCATCCGGCGTTAATGCCAACGCTTGGAACATTTGTTGTTCTCAGCTGTGATCCGAACCTCTACATTCCTTTAGACACTGATAAACCCTGGCTGTTTGTATTGTCGGCAGTTTTCCTATGTACATATATTCTTCCTTTATGTCTTAGCTGGATGCTATATAAAATGGAGCGCATATCAAGTATTAGCAATCCAACGGAAAATGACCGGCGCATTCTGCTTGCCTTTACTGCATTATGTTTTATTCTAGTGTACTATACATTCCATGAGAAAATGCCTTCATCGGCTGTTTCATTGAATATATTCATGTTAGGTATAAATATTTCCATTGTCAGCACATTAATAATTTCATTATTTACCAAAGTAAGTTTTCATAGTGTAGGTGTGGGTGGGCTGCTGGGAACGGTTATTGGCCTGATGCGCTATACACAAACCTATCTTCTTCCCTGGTTTATGGCTGCCCTTGCCCTGGTAATATTGGTTGGATTGGCCCGCTATAAACTCAAAGCCCATGGTGCTTTTGAAATATATTTGGGTTTAATTATCGGGATAGCCTCACAGGCATTGGTGTTCTTTTTTGCAACCTACGGATTTTGATTCTCCTTCTTCAAATAGACATTTGTTGCAGGATATGGTATTTCTATTCCCTCTGCTTTAAAGCGTTTATAAAGGCGTTTAATGAATTCATGGCGCAAAATATATTGCTGCGAAAATTCATTAATATCCATTGAAAGTGTAAAATTAATTGAGGAGTTCCCCAATTCCTTATAGCGAAAAACAGGTTTTGATTCTATGCCGTTTTCTTTCATCAATGTTTCGCCAATTTCTATGGTTATGCGCTCCACCATATCCAAATCACTGTCGTAGCTGATACCTACAGGAACTGATATAGAAAGATTTTTTTTCGGAAGAGAATAATTTGTAATAATGGTAGTCGCCAATTTGGAGTTTGGTATAACCGTCATATTATCCGATTGGGTTAGCAAGGTGGTTGACCTCCATGTAATATCTATAACTGTACCTTCTTCTCCTGTGGTTAAATGAATATAATCTCCCGGTTTGATGGTTCGGGTAAGCGTAATTTGTATTCCCGCAAAAAGATTGGAAAGAGTATCCTGCAAGGCAAGTGCTACAGCTAAGCCACCCACTCCTAATGCGGTAAGTACGGGTGTTATGGAAATGCCAAAGGATTCCAGCATCACCAGTAAGCCAAGTGTGTAAACTAATATATTAATAATGGATTTAAACAGTGAAAGTGAACTTTTCGAGCTGTCTTCCCTGTTGGAATAGGCTTTCAGCAGGCCTGTCAATACCCTGGCAACTACAAAAGTGATGAGAAAAACAAGTAATACTTTGTGTATTTTGTGTGCAAGAATTACTGCCTGTTCATCCACAGGGGCTTTGGCCATTCCAAAGTAAACAGCAAACAAAATGGAGACCAATAGTATCATTCCCCGTAAGGAACTAACTAATACCAAACCACCTTTCCAATGTGTTTTTTTTGCAATCCGTTGTATATAAATAATAATGATCCGCTGGATTATAATACCTGCAAATATGATAGCTCCCGCAATCAACATAGGGGTAAACCAGTCCTTCACCACCGAAATATCATTAGTGATAGTATTTGCTTTTGGAACAGTACTATTTATGATTTGTAGGAGCATGATTTTTTATTATTTACTTTCCATGCTTTGAAAATATTTTATTAAAATCATCTTGTTCAAGTTTCAAATCTTCGCGTATAATTTTTCTAAGCAACCCTTTTGGCAAATCAACATTCCGGTGAACTGGCACCGTAGTAATGCGTCCATCGTGATGCCGCATTCTATGATGCGAACCATTTATCCGAACCAAAACAAATCCAATCCTTTCAAGAAACTTAATAAATTCTTTTCCGGAAATTACAGGAAGATGTTCAGACATTTTTAAGCCCTTAATTTTTTTAATGGGACTTCAACTTCCCTGAAACCAATAAAGGAGTTCAATGTGGATGTATTTTCATCTTTTTCTTCTTCCATGCACATTTCAATCACCTCTCTGATATTGTCAAGGGCTTCTTCAATGGTTTTGCCATAAGAATGGCATCCCTTGAAAGCCGGACAACTAACAATATATATATTGTCCTCGTCCTGCTCAACAATTATAGGAAAATGTAAAGTTTTATTTTTAGTAGCTTTCATACTACAAAGTTACGTAAAAATTTGAATTATTCGGGAATAATTATTTAGTTGCAATTTCTTTAATTTTCCCCTTAAAATGCTTCTTTACAATCTCCATAAAGGCTCTGTGCAAATGCCCGTTACTGGCAACAATACTTTTTCCAAAAATATAATCCTCACCGCCTGAGAAATCAGATAATTTACCACCCGCTTCCTGCACTATCAAAGCACCTCCCGCCACATCCCAGGGCTTTAAACCATATTCGTAAAAAGCTTCAAAACGTCCCATAGCAACGTAGCACAGATCTACCGAAGCAGAGCCGAGGCGGCGCAGGCCCTGCGTACATTTCATCAGTTCCTCAAACAATTTCATATATTCTTTTTGCAGGCCAAAATCATTATAAGGAAAGCCGGTTGCAATCAATGAATCTTCCAAATTATCTTGTGCAGAAACAATTATTTTTTTGCCATTCAATTTTGCTCCCTTGCCTTTTATAGCGGTGAAACATTCTTTAAAATTGAGTTCGTTTACAACACCCATTACAGGTTTCATATTTTCGAATAACCCAATACTAATGGCAAAACAAGGTAAGCGATGTATAAAATTGGTAGTGCCGTCCAGGGGATCGATCACCCAGGTATATTTGCTGTTGAAATTGCCTCCGCCTTCTTCCCCAAGTATTCCGCTGCCCGGCAATATTTTTAATAATCCCATTATTAACTTCTCCTCCGACATTCTATCCACGTAGGAAACAAGGTCATTAAAACCTTTCTTCTGGATATCTGAAGAATTCAATTTGTCCCTTTCTTTTAAAATAAAATTGCCCACTTCATTGGTGAGTGCAATAACTTCTTTGCAGATTTCTCCAAGGTCAAGTGACTTCGCGGACATGGTTTTTACATTTTTTTGTGAAATAAAATATTCCAGTTACACCCAGCAGAAAAAAGATAGGAGCTATAATCTGCGCTTGCGTAGCATTTATTCCGAGGAAGTGATATTTAATATTTACACGAATAAGTTCTATGGAGAATCGTTCAATTCCGTTAAATACCAAATACCAGCAAAACAAAACGCCCGGCGCGTGTATTTTTTTTCGCATAGACCATAAAACGAAAAAGATAATTAACCCCATAACTGTTTCATAAAACGGAGTAGGATATACGCCGGGACTAAGTACTGTGCAGTAATCGCCCGTACAACCAGGTATTGCAATTCCGGCATGTTCCACATTGTGCGGATATCCGAAGGACCACATCCAATCGGGAAGAAAACTTAAAAACCCGGGCTTGGGATTTGGATTTGCAATGCCCCAATCTCCGTCACCGGCCATCTGGCAGCCGATCCGGCCCACAGCATAGGCCAATATCATACTCGGAGCGGCAGCATCTACCATATGTAGAATCGGGATCCCCTTTTTATGTGTATAAACTAAAACAGAAATGGCTCCAACAATCAATCCACCATAAACGGTAAGTCCGCTGGAAGAAAATATCATGCCGGGGTTTTGAAAAAAGTCCTGGTAATTTTCAAGTGCATCAAATAATTTTGCCCCGATAATTCCGCCAATGGCTGCAATAAGGGTAATGTTTCCTACCAGTTGATGCGGATAAACAAGCAACTTATCCACTTTTGGTTCGGGTAGTTTCTTTTTCTCCTTTTCACGGTAACTTAGGAAAGCATATATCAGTCCTGCAACTAACCCGCCAATTATATTTCCCTTTAAGGAGATGAGCGTTCCCTGCGGATCGGTTTTAAATTCTTCGAAATTTAAAGCTATGTATGTTAATTTGAAAAATATTAAAAATGCTATAAGGAATGCTTCGGCCAATTCCATTGGAGTGGCTCTGTTACCTGTGGTATTTTCAACCAGCGTAGGTTTTAGCAAGCCCATATCCTCTTTGCGTCTCAATTCTTTCGAAACGGCCCAGGCAGCGGCAAGAAAAGAAAGCGCCATAAAAAACCCGAAGGTATGGATCAATTTAAAGGGCGCGAACTTTATGCCAAACCAGGAATCGAATAATTCATATAAGGATGCGTACATATCAGTTGACAGTTATCAGTTGTAAGTGATCAGAAGAAATTCCCTGCAAGGTATGAACAATTTCACCATTCACAGTTCCTTCCTCATTAATGGAGTTGAGCCTTACCGTATAGGTAGAATTTTTCAGTATTTCATGGGAAGGAATGCGCACACGCACATAATTATCTGTATGCCCGTATTGCCAACCGTCATTGATGTGGCCCTCAAATAAAACTACTTTTTCCTGACCCAGGTTTTGGGTATAAAAATTCCGTAGTTTTTTCTCCGATAAGATACGCAACATGCGTGTTCTTTTCTTACGGACTTCCATAGGAACAATGTCTTTGCTTTCTGCTGCCAGCGTATTGCTTCGCTCGGAATATGTGAAAGCATGTAAATAGGAAACATCCAGTTCATTCAGGAAATTATAGGTCTCCAAAAAAAGTTCTTCCGTTTCGCCCGGGAAGCCAGAAATCACATCAGCGCCGATACAGCAATGCGGCATTAATGATTTAATCAATCTAACTCTGTCGACATATAATTCCCGTAAATAGCGCCGGCGCATAGCTTTAAGTATGTTGTTAGAGCCCGATTGAAGCGGTATGTGAAAATGCGGTACAAATTTTTCCGATGTGGAAATGAACCGGATGATCTCGTCGGTAAGTAAGTTTGGTTCTATCGAAGATATGCGGAAACGCACAGGGACAGTTACTTTTTCCAGTTCCTGAACCAAATCAAAAAAGGTTTCTGTTCGGTCGCCTTTAATAAGGCCGAAATCTCCCAGATTGACACCCGTAAGCACAATTTCTTTTACTCCTTTGGAGGCTATTTCATATACATCCTTCACTACGTTTTCAACCGTATTGCTGCGGCTAGCTCCCCTTGCCAATGGTATGGTGCAATAGGAGCAACTGTAATCACAACCGTCCTGCACTTTCAAAAAACTTCGTGTTCGGTCGCCTGATGAGTGGGAAGCATGAAACTCCAATGGTTGTTCAATTTCGCAGGAATGAATTTCAGCGAACTTATTTTTCAAAGTCCGCCCAAGGCGGATTTGGGGCAGGAAATTTGCAATATTAAATTTCTCTGAAGCGCCAAGCACAATATCCACACCATCAATTTTGGCTATATCTTCAGGCTTTAGTTGAGCATAACAACCAATAACAGCAATAAAAGCCTCCGGCGAAGTATTCAAGGCATTACGCACCACCATTCTGCATTCCTTATCAGCTTCGTTGGTAACAGAGCAGGTGTTTATAATATACACATCTGCCTTCTCCTTAAAGTTGACTTTGCTAAAACCCTGTTCTGCCAAACGTTGGCCTATAGCCGATGATTCGGAATAGTTCAGCTTGCAGCCGAGGGTGTAAATTGCAAATGTAGGATTGGCATTCATAGAGCAAAAATAGGTATTTGCAGGGAATCTTACCTTATGCGTATCTTATCATCTTCAACAATCCAAAGTGCGCGTACAACTTTCTCTCGTTTTAATTGAGGGAGAATCTTTTTAATTAAGAGTATGGAATTTGTTTTTGATTGATTGGCTGAACGAAATATAATTATGCCGAAATATTCTTTTGGAGGATACCTGCGAATATCTGAAAAATCAGTATCAAGAGTAATCAGTATTCTCTTTTCATTTTTACAAACAACTATCAAGCTATCATCCGGGGAGCCCTGCATATTTTGCTGATTTACCGTTAATGCATCATGACCTGCACTAACAAGTATTTCAGCTATTTCTAAAGGGAGATTTTCATCTGTTTTTAAACCGCATAACTACCCTGCAAGAGAAACTATACGTTCGTGCGATAACTCTGCGGCATAAGCAATCGAAGCTTTAATATCAAGCACTCGAAGAGAAGGATAACTTTTTATTATTTCTTCTTCTTTCAATCCTTCGGCAAGATTATCAAGAATAACCGAAACCATGATCCGGGTACCTTTAATACAGGCTCTGCCGTAGCAAATTTTCGGGTCAGTTGTAATATATCTTTTCCAATTCATAAGCTACACAAAGATACGAAAATATTTATCAGAATGTTCTTGCAGGGATTGTATCTTTGAATCCCTTCAATGCCTTTATGCACATAAAATTAACGACTTATTTAACTCTTTTTCCCCTTCTATTGATCCTTTCCTGCGGAAGGAATGCAAAGAAGGGAACCGATAATGTTTTCAGGTATAACGAGATGGGCGATGTAACTTCCCTTGACCCCGCCGAAGCCCGCAATTTTGAAAACCTGTGGGTGGATAATCAACTTTATAACGGGCTTATTCAAACCGGAGATTCCTTTAGCATAAAACCTTGTATAGCCAAGAGTTGGGAAATATCTGCGGACGGATTGACCTATACTTTTCATTTGCGCAAGGATGTTTTTTTCCAGGATAATGATGTGTTCACAAATGGAAAAGGGCGAAAAGTAACAGCGCATGATTTTGTTTTTACATTTAATAGGCTATTGGACCCCAGGGTATCAGATGCTACATCCTTGCTTGAAAAAGTGGATACCAATTATCCATCCATACTCCAATTAAAAATAAATTCAACGTCTTATAGTACCCTGCATGGTTTCAGCGCTCCCAACGATTCCACTTTTGAAATTCATTTAAAAACTCCCTTTGCTCCTTTCCTTCATATTTTACTGATGAAATATTTTTCGGTAGTTCCCGAAGAAGCGGTAAAAAAATATGGTATGGATTTTGGAGAAAACCCTGTAGGTACTGGCCCATTCAGGCTAATAAAATGGGAACATGGCAATGCCATGGTGCTGAAACGCAATCCTGATTATTTTGAAAAAGATGCTGCAGGGAACAATTTACCCTATCTCAACGGAGTTATCATTTCCTTTTTGAAAGATGAAGAGACCTCATTTCTTGAATTTATGGATGGTAAGTTTGATTTGGTTTCAGGTATCAATGCCATCAACCCAAGCGTAGCCTTTACTCCCGATGGGCAACTTAGAAAAGAATTCACCGACAAGGTCTGCATCCAACGAACTCCATTTATTAAAACCGATTACCTGGGTTTTATTTTGGATAGCAAATCATTAAATTCACAACTCACAATTCACAATTCACAATTAATACGGCAGGCTATTAACTATGCCATTAACAGGGAAGAGATAGTGCGCTACCTCCGCTATAATACAGGTATTCCGGCCGAAAACGGCTTCATTCCTCCCTTTTTACCGGGACATGGGAAAGTGAAAGGATATAGATATGATCCGGATAAAGCGCTCGACTTATTGAAACTGGCAGGATATCCCAATGGAAAAGGCTTGCCGGACATTTCACTCTTTGTCTCTTCGCAGGATTATATGCTGGCTGAAACGATTCAGGCGCAGTTGCAAAATATCGGAATAAAATTAAAGGTGGAAACCGAACAACCGGCTATTCTGGCAGAAGGCGTGGCTAACGGACAATGCTATTTTTTCAAAAAATCATGGATCGGAGATTATCCTGACGGGGAAAATTTTCTTTCCCTTTTTTACAGCAAAAATTTTTCACCCGGAGGTATTAACTATTCGCATTATACCAATGCAACCTTTGATTCTTTATATACCCGGGCAATATCTGAAACGAATGATTCGGCAAGAGCAATAGAGTACACCCGGATGGATAGCATGATAATGGATGCGGCCCCAGTTGTACCTTTATATTACGATGAAGTGATACGTTTGGTGAACAAACGGATTACCGGCTTACCGCTGGACCCTTTAAATTCGCTTGATTTACGTTTTGTGAAAAAAAATTCGGGCAAATAACAATAGCCAAAAGGCATGAAAATCTACTGTTTTGTATAATTTATATACATTAGCGACGATTTTATTGTATTCAACCCCGTTATTTTTAAATATTTCCAGTATAAATTAATCGCGTTACATTTTATATTTTCTTCTCTTTACACATGAAAATAATTACCAGACTTTTCCCCTACTTTTGTTTTGCCGGAGTCCTTTATGCAGTACTGTGTTTATCGGGCTGTGCGGCCATTTTTGGAAGCTCCCGCATGGTAACCATTACAACACAACAGGATAGTACCACAGTAACCATTATTCCAAGCCGTTTTCGGGGCAACGACCATACACGCACTGTGGAAATGCACGGAACTGTTGGACGTGTTAAAATGAAAAGCAGGACCCAGTATTACGAGATAAAACAAGAAAGACCTGGATATTTTACCAAGTCAACAGATGCAAACATAAACACGTTTAACGCATGGAAATTAGTTGATATTGGTATTCCACTTGTTTGTGATCTTTATGTGGTTTCCGGTGCCGGTTCAACACAGGTTCCTGATGGATATGGCGGCACTACTACCCAGGAAAGCAATATATACCCTTTTGCATTGTATATGGGTACCTTGGGGTGGATCGATATTTTCTTTGGCTACTGGCAAACATTCCCCGGAAAATATGATCTCCCGGCATTGGTTAAAGTACCTTCGGCAAGAGTTGCCTCAAAAATGGATAGCCTGAAAAAGGTATATGTAAAAAATGTAAGCATCAATATTTCTAAAGATAGTATGATGCAGGTTTATTACAAATCGCAAAAGGATTATGACAATCATAAAATTATAAAGAAAGAAAACCTGGGAGAATCATTTAATGTGAGACACACTGTGTTCCGCGACAGCATGAACGATTGCCTGATGCGCTGGAATTATATTGATACTACCAAAGGCTTCTTTTCTTTTGTTTATAAAAGCGCCTGCTATATACG
>Ga0210383_10005997_pt1 | contig 10629 bp, 7 predicted proteins | sample IncBWC14OmetaG_FD_160072 | JGI IMG/M metagenome (GOLD analysis project Ga0210383, IMG submission 160072) | Forest soil microbial communities from Barre Woods Harvard Forest LTER site, Petersham, Massachusetts, United States - Inc-BW-C-14-O ...
CGGACTCGCGCCGTTCGCCCAGGGCAACGACGGTGGCGGGTCGGTGCGCATCCCCGCCAGCGTCTGCGGTCTTGTCGGGTTGAAGGTGAGCCGCGGCCGGGTCAGCAACGGCCCGGTCGTGGGCGACGTGAGCGGTCTCGCGTGGCACGGCCCACTGACCCGAACCGTGCGCGACGCCGCGGCGTGGCTCGATGCGACGGCGGTGCCGATGACCGGCGATCCGCATTGGGCGCCGCCGCTACCGGTCGGGGAGACATTTTTGGCAGCGGTCGATCGTGCACCTGGTCGGCTGCGGATCGCCCGCTACGCAGATCCGGTCATCACCGACGAACCGGTCGACCCGCACTGCCTTGCCGCCTACGACGACGCCACCAAGCTGCTGCTCGAGCTTGGGCACGAGGTCGACGACGTCGCTGCACCGGACGGGCACGGCGTCGTGCCCGCATTCGAGGCCGTGTGGGCGGTGCTCACCACGCTGACGCCGGTGCCGCCGGGCGACGAGCAGAAGCTGCGGCCGCTGACCCAGTGGCTGCGCGACCGCGGCAGTCACGTCAGCGGGCACCAGTTCGCGGCGGCGGTGGCTGGATTGCAGGCTGCGGCCCGGCGGATTCTGCTGGGCCTCGCTGGCTACGACGCGGTGCTCACGCCGACGCTCGCGCTGCCCCCGGTTGGGGTCGGTGCGTTGCGCGACGACGCCGACCCCGCGCGCGACTTCGAGAACCAGAAGTGCTTCACCCCGTTCACGTCGGTTGCGAACCTCACCGGGCAACCTGCGATCACGCTTCCACTTGCCTGGACGCCGGAGGGGTTGCCGATCGGGGTCATGCTCGCCGGGCGTCCGGCCGGCGAGGCTGCGCTGCTCTCGCTCGCCGGTCAGTTGGAAGCAGCGCGGCCCTGGATCGATCGTCACCCGGACTGCTGGTGAGCTCTCTCGATCCGGTGCTGGCCGAGCTCGCAGACGCGCACGGAGTTGCCACGTTCTTCCACGATTGGGGTGGCGGCGAGCGTCACGTGTCGACGCACGCGATCGTCTCGGTGCTGACAGCTTTGGGCGTTGACGCGCGCACGCCGGAGGCAGCGGCTGCCGCGCTGTCGGATGCACGCGTTGCCGGATGGCGGCAGATGTTGCCGCCGTACCTCGTGGTGCGAGCAGGCACCGCTGCGCGGGTTGCGGTGCACGTGCCGCACGGCGCTGGGGTGACGGTCGAGCTCGAGCTCGAGACCGGCGAGCGCGTCGCCCTCGAGCAGGTGATGGTCTGGGTCGATCCGCGCGAAATCGACGGGTCGTTGGTCGGCGAGGCAACCTTCGAGATACCGGACGACGTGGTGCCGGGCTATCACTACGTGCACGCCGTGTCGGCCGAGCGAAGTGCGAAGACCCAGCTGATCGTCGTCCCGGATCGGCTTGTCATGCCGTCGGGCCGGCAATGGGGATTCATGCTGCAGCTGTATGCGGTGCGATCGCGTGCGTCGTGGGCGATGGGCGACCTGCACGACCTCGCCGAACTCGTCACGTGGAGCGGCCACGATCTCGGCGCCGACTTCGTGCTGGTCAACCCGCTGCACGCGGCCGCCGTCGCCGCGCCCATGGAGCCATCGCCCTATTACCCATCGAGCCGGCGATTCGTGAACCCGATCTATCTGCGGGTCGAAGACGTGCCCGAGGTTGGCTCGTTGCCGGCTGCTGAGGTTGCGTCGATCGCTGACCGCTTGCGCGCGGGAAATGAACAGGATGTCGATCTCGATCGCGACGCCGTGTGGACGGCGAAGCGGTCGGTGCTCGAGCGCGCATTCGCACAACAGTCTGATCCGCCGCGGCGGGCTGCCTTCGCTGCTTTCGTGAAGGCCGAAGGGCAACCGCTGCGCGACTTCGCGACCTGGTGCGCGGTCGCCGACCGATTCGCCGTCACCACTGCCGACTGGCCCACGCAGTTCCACGATCCACGCTCAGCCGAGGTTGCCGCGTTCCGCGCGGCGGAGGCCGACGTCGTGGAATTCCACGCCTGGTTGCAGTTTCTGTGCTCGGAACAGTTGGCGGCGGTACAGGCAGCGGCACGCGCTGCGGGCATGGGCATCGGCGTCATCAACGACCTCGCGGTCGGGGTTAGCTCGACCGGTGCCGACGCATGGGCGTTGCGCGGCGTCCTCGCCCGCGGCGTCACCCTGGGGGCCCCCGCCGACATGTACAACCAGCAAGGCCAGTGCTGGAACCTGCCGCCGTGGCGTCCCGACGCACTCGCAGCTGCCTCGTTCGAGCCGTTTCGCGATCTGGTTCGCGCATCGCTGCGCTACGGCGGAGGCCTTCGGATCGACCACATCATCGGCTTGTTCCGGCAGTGGTGGGTGCCCGACGGCGCATCGGCGGCCGACGGTACGTACGTGCGTCTCGACCATGAGGCGCTGATCGGCATCGTGCTGCTCGAGGCGCAACGAGCCGGCGCCTTGGTGGTCGGTGAGGATCTCGGCAACGTCGAGTGGTGGGTGCGCGATTACCTGCGGGCGCGCGGGTTTTACGGCACGTCGATCCTGTGGTTCGAGCACGACGAAGGCGGCCGGCCGCGGCCACCTCAGCAGTGGCGCGAGTTGTGCCTGGCGAGCGTGACGACGCATGATCTGCCGCCGACCGCCGGCTACCTGACGGGCGAGCACGTCGAGTTGCGGGCCGAGCTCGGGTTACTCGAGCGTCCGGTCGACGAGGTGCGGTCGGCCGACGAGGCCGAGCGCATCGCGTGGATTCGGACGCTGGCACAAGTCGGTCTCCTCGATGCTGACGTGCCGCCCGCGGTTGAGCTACCGGCGGAGCCGGGGAGCGTCGCTCCTCGACGTGACAACTTCCGCAACCGCGTCGAGCCCCACATCGGCGAGATCGTCGAGGCGCTGCATGGGTACCTGGCGTCGACGCCGGCCCGCCTGATCGGCATCTACCTGCCCGATGTGGTCGGCGATCGGCGTCCGGTCAATCAGCCCGGAACGATCGACGAGTATCCGAACTGGCGGGTGCCCATGACCGACGCGAAGGAGCGGCCGGTGCTGCTCGAAGAACTGATGGCATCGCCGGTCGCGCGGCGCCTCGCGCAGGTCGTCAGCACCAGCGGCGCACGTGTTGGCCAGCCCTCCTCGTGAACCCGGCGAATCGATCCGTTACGGTGACCGCTGTGAGCGCTCGTCATCGGGTTGGTGTGCGGTTGGCCGCACTCGCGGCAAGCATCTCGCTCGCCGTCATGGGCACCGCGGTGCTCGCGGCCGGACCCGCGTTGGCGATCGGCGAGCGCGGCACTCCCGGCGACAAGCTGAGCGCGATCGAGACCACCGCGATCTTCGTCGGGATCCCGGTTGCTGTCGCTGCGGTTATTGCGTTCCTGGTCTTCCTGCCGTCGATCGTGAACGGTCCTCGCTATCGGCCGGGTAGGCCCTGGACCGCGACCACCGCGTGGTTCGGCGAACCGATCGGCAGCGAGGCTACGGCCTCTGCCATCACGACCTTGCCGCCCGCGACCGTCAACGGGGGTGGCGCAAGTGCCCGCTGGTAGCGCGTTCACCTCGAAGCAAAGTGACCAGATCCGCCATGCGGTGACGACCGCCCACGACGAGACCGGGCTGCACTTCTTCGTCCAGGTCGGCCTTGTCGACGGCGACATTCGGGCCTACGCGTTGCGGCGTCATGCGGCTCTCGGCGCGGTCGCCGAGTTCGGCGTTTTCGTACTCGTCGAGCCGGAGGCGCGCCGGGTCGAGATCGTGACCGGCGAGACGGCCGCTCGGCGCCTTGACGACCGCGCAGCCGGACTCGCGAGCCTGGCGATGGCGACCTCGTTCGCGGGCGGCGACCTCACCGGCGGGGTGGTCAACGGCGTCAGGATGATGGCCCAAGCAGCTGCGCGCCCGCCCGTACTCCACGAACACGAAGCCGACTAGCTAGACGCTGCCGCGGCTGCTGTGTCGCGGGCGCGAGCCCGCAGCGCGCGCGCCAAGGCGTCGCGATGTTCAAGCAAAATGCGCTTCAGACCCGACGGCGGTTTGCTGGTCTCGAGGTAGTCGTCGACGAGGTCGATCGTCGATTGCTCGATCAGCTGGAACGGGAACATGCCCTCGGCAATCGTTCGTGCGGTGTCGCCGGTGCGGTCGGCCCAGATACCGGCGAGCTCGTCGAAGTAACGCTGTGCGTAGCCGGCGAGCAAGTCGAGCTGGTTGGGTTGCTGAAAGCCGCTGATGATTGCGGAAAGCTCGGCGTTGTGGGTGTCGTCGTTGAGCATGACCGCCGCCCAGGCCAGGTCTTTGGCGATCGGGTCGGGGAGTGCCGCGCGAACGGCGGCCGCATGACGGCGTCCGGCTGCGGTGTCGTCGCGTGCGAGTTCTGCGTCGATGTCGGCCCCACTCACCCGGCCATGCGCGGCGAGCGTGCTGAGGAAGGTCCATCGCAGGTCGGTGTCGAGCGCGAGCCCAGGAAAGTCGGTGTCGCCCGAGAGCAGCGAGGCGATGACGTCGACGTACGCCGGCGAATTCGCGCACGCGGCGAGCGCCCTGACCAGTGCCAGCTGGTAGTCGCTGCCGGGTTCGGCGTGCCGCAGGTGCGCGTGGCACGCGGCTGCAAGTGCGTCGAGGCCGGTGTCGCGGAATGACGGGGTAGCCCAGCGCTCGACCGCGAGCCGGGCCTGCCGCAACACGCTTTGCAGCACGCCGATGTCGGTCTCGGTGTCGAGCAGGTGGATCACCAGCCGCAGGTAGTCGCGCGCGGCCATCTCGGCGTCGCGCGTCATGTCCCATGCGGCCGCCCAGCACAGTGCGCGGGGCAGCGACGCCCGCAGTTCGCCGATCGCTTCGGTGACGGTGACAAGCGACCGTTCGTCAAGCCGGATCTTGGCGTACGCAAGGTCGTCGTCGTTGACCAGCACGAGGTCGGGTTGCGGAGTGCCGACCAGATCGGGCACCTCAGTGCGGGCGCCGACGACGTCGAGTTCAATCCGCCGGGTTCGCACCAGGCCTTCGGACGTTCGTTCGTAGCAACCCACAGCGAGCCGGTGCGAGCGCAGGGTCGGGTGTTCGGCCGGGGCCTCCTGCAGCACGGCGAACGAGGTGATCAGCCCCTCGGCGTCCGTCTCGATGTCGGGGCGCAACGTGTTGATGCCCGCGCTTTCTAGCCATTCCTTCGACCACGCTGAGAGGTCGCGGCCTGACGCCCGCTCGAGTGAGCGCAGCAGGTCGTGCAACGTGCTGTTCTTCCAGGCGTGGGCGTCGAAGTAACCGCGCAGCCCGTTGAAGAACGCGTCGCGGCCGACCCACGCGACGAGCTGCTTCAAGACGGCCGCACCCTTGGCGTACGTGATGCCGTCGAAGTTGGTCTCGACCGCCTCAATGTCGACGATGTCGGCGGCGATCGGGTGCGTGGTCGACAACTGGTCCTGCCGGCAGGCCCAGGTCTTCTCCTCGTTGGCGAAGGTGGTCCAGGCGTCGGGCCAGCGTGTTGCCTCGACGGTCGCGAGGTTCGCCATGTAGGTCGCGAACGACTCGTTCAACCAGAGGTCGTCCCACCAGCGCATCGTGACGAGGTCGCCGAACCACATGTGCGCCATCTCGTGCAGGATCGTTCCGCCGCGGCTTTCGTAAGCGGTGTCGGTGACCCTCGACCGGAAGACGTAGTCCTCGAGGAACGTGACGGATCCTGCGTTCTCCATCGCGCCGGCGTTGAACTCCGGGACGAACAGCTGGTCGTACTTCCCGAACGGGTACGGCCGCCGGAACAACTCTTCGAAGAACCCGAAGCCCTGCTTGGTCACCAGGAAGATGTCGTCGGCGTCGAGGTAAGGGGCGAGCGAACGGCGGCAGAACACGCCGAGCGGGATCTCACCGGCCCGACTTTGGTAGGTGTCGCGAACGACGTGATACGGACCGGCGATGACCGACGTCACGTAGGTCGCTAGCGGCGGGGTCGGGGGGAAATGCCAGTGATTGGACGCCGCGGTGTCGGGCGACTCTTCAAGCTGCTCGGGTGCCACGTCGGGGGCCGTCACGGAGACCACTTGCCAGTCGGCGGGTGCTATTACGTCGAGTTCGAAGGTGGTCTTGAGGTCGGGTTGGTCGAAGCATGCGTACACCCGGTGTGCGTCAGCGGTCTCGAACTGCGTGTAGAGGTACACGCGTCCGTCGACGGGATCGGTGAAGCGGTGCATGCCTTCGCCGGTGTGCATGTAGCGGCAGTCGGCGACGATCTCGAGCTCGTTCTCAGCCTGCAGGCCGGTGAGCGTGATGCGGTCGGCGTCGCGGTTGGTGGCTGGTTCGATGGCGACCCCATTGAGGGTGATCGACCGGATGTCGTCGGCGACAAGGTCGACGAATGTCGAAGCGCCAGGGTCGTTGCAGCTGAACCGAACGATCGACGTCGAGACGAAATGACCCGGCTTCGCGGCTCCGGGGGTGAGGTCGAGAAAGACCTGGGTCTGGAGCGCGGGTACGGGCAGGTCGGGCGCGCCCTGGTAGGTGGCGCCGATGACCGGCCCGATCAGGCGTGCCCGTTCGGCCGCCTCGTCACGGCTCAGGTTGTTGCCTGGCACCGATGCGAGCCTTTCTGTTCAAAATCGTGCACGCATTTGATGGGCGCTGTAGCGATCTTCGCATGAGGGTGGACCGTGGCGCGAAACCTCCCCGCTCCCGCTGCGCGCAAACAGCCACTCTTCAGGCAGCCGACCGCAGGTGGCAGACTCCGCGCCATGCGCGTCTACATAGGGTCCGACCACGCCGGGTTCGAGCTGAAGACTCACCTGATCGGCTGGCTCACTGACTCCGGCCACGAGCCGGTCGACTGCGGGCCGCCGACCTACGTCGAGGACGACGACTACCCGCCGTACATCATCGCCACCGCGGTGCGGGTTGCTGCGGATCGGGACAGCCTTGGCATCGTGATCGGGGGCTCGGGCAACGGCGAGCAGATCGCCGCGAACAAGGTGAAGGGCATCAGGGCGGCGCTGGCCTGGAACGAGGACACCGCGACCCTCGCCCGACAGCACAACGACGCCAACATCGTCAGCATCGGCGCCCGCCAGCACACCATCGGCGAAGCGACCCGTCTCGTCGAAGTCTTCCTCGCCACGGACTTTTCCGGTGAGGAGCGCCACGTCCGGCGCATCAGCGAGGTGACCCGCTACGAAGAAACCGACGTGCCGCCAGCACTGCCCGACGCGGGAGCTTCCTGACGAGTCGCTGCTTTCTTAAGAGCTCTTTCAGAAGCATGTTGGACGTCGTCGGGTGTCGGTCGCGAGACGTCGCGCGCGCGCAGCGCGCCGACGATGCCGACTGCAGATGGCCCGGCCCCGACGAGGCCGCGCAGCGCACCGGCATCGCGATTCGCTGCAGGGTTTGCGGCAGGGTTGGCTGCGGGGTGGGCTGCGGGGTGGGAGCGTCGCGGCATAGCTCAGCCAACCACACGACACCCACCTTGCCCATCGCGCCATTACGCTGCCGAACATGGTGGTACGGGGAGTAGTGACGAAGAGCTCAGGCGACGGCGTTCCGGTGCCGACGCCGCTGAGCCCGCCGCCGTCCGCTCCGCCGCGCACGTGGACCACCGTGCGATCGAGCCGATGGCTCGCGCCGCGGTGGTCGGTGTGGTGGCTGTCGGCGGTGATTGTCGCCGTCAGCATGTTGCGACCCGTGGTCGGGCCCGACTGGGCGCCGTCCGGAGAGTTCGTGCTCCCGATCCTGGCCGGCGGTTTGCTGCTGCGCCGCCGCGCGCTGCTCTTCCTCGTCTTCGTCACGGCGCTCGGCGTCGTCTACGACGAGATCGTCCTCGGCTGGCACACCGTGCGGGTCGGTCAGATGGTGGTCATCGCGGCAACCGCTCTCTTTGCATATCGATTAGCGCGTACGCGCGAACTGCTCGGAGTGCAGGGCCTACGCGGTGAATCAATGCTGCTTGAGTTGCGCGACCGACTGCGTGCGCAGGGCGAACTGCCGCCGCTGCCACCGGGCTGGCAGCACGAAGCGGTCATTCAGTCGGCCGGCGCGGGATCGTTCGGCGGAGATTTTCTGGTAGCAGCTCGCACCGGCGGGGGAGACGTGCTCGAGGTCGTGCTCGTCGACGTGTCGGGGAAGGGGATCGAAGCCGGCACGAGGGCGTTGCTGTTGTCGGGCGCACTCGGCGGTCTGCTGGGTGCGGTACCGCCTGACCAGTTTTTGCCTGCAGCCAACGACTATCTGCTTCGGCAAGGTTGGGGCGAAGGGTTCGCAACCGCCGTCCATCTTGTTGTCGATCTCGTTTCTGGTGCGTACGTGCTCGAGTCCGCTGGACACCCGCCTGCTGCCCATTTCGTAAAGGGCAGTGGCACATGGCGGGTCATCGAGAGTGAAGGCACTGTGCTGGGTGTCTTGGCCGAGGCGAGGTACACGTCGATCCTCGGCGTGCTCGGTTCCGGTGACGCGATGTTGCTTTACACCGACGGCGTCGTCGAGACATCAGAACGCGAGATTGCCGTCGGCATCGACAAGCTGATCGGCGAAGCGGAACGCTTGGTAACACAGGGATTCCGCGATGGAGCGAAGCACCTCGTCGACCGGGTCGCGCCTGATGGCAGCGACGACCGCGCGCTCGTCATGATCTGGCGCGACTAGCCTGCGTCTGTTTGGTTCTAGTGACAGGGCTGATCAACGGCATGACGACGTCATCGAGGATGTCGTCAACGTAGGACGGGTCGATCGGCGGCCCGAACATCAGCAGCCGGTGCACGAGCAGCGCCGGGCCGGCCTCTGCGATCACGGGTTTGACGGCGTCGGGCCGCACGTCGCCGCGCGCGACACCGCGGCGCAGGATCTCGAGCATCAACGCTTTGCGCGGCCCAAGCACCCGCGTGTGCAGTGTCTTGATGAAGTCGTGGTCGTGACCGAGTTCGCCCAACAGCGCCTGCATCGCACCACCCGCTGGGCTTTCCATAGTCGCGGCCATCAGGTCGAACATGCGCGCGATGTCGCTGCGAACGTTCCCGGTGTCGGGCGGAAGATCGAGCGACGGCAGCACGTTGTCGAGGGTGTCGGCTACCAGCTCTTCCTTCGAGGGCCAGCGCCGATAGATAGCTGCCTTGCCGGTGTGCGCGGCGGCGGCGATGCCCTCGATCGTCATCGCACCGAATCCCACGGTGCTGAGCTGCTGGAGGACCGCTTCGTAGATGGCGTTTTCCAACGTCGCGCCGCGGCGGCGGCACAATCGCTGGGTCAGGGGCGTGCCGGATTTCTTGTCAGGGCCCGTTGCTAGCGTGTTCCTGGGTCGCGAACGTGCGGGCGACACGGCGACCTCCAGACCTTCGGCGTCGTTCCCTGATGTTCGCGAAAGAACGGTTGCGTTCTCTATCTAGTGCAATGTAGCGTCCGTTCTTAGTGAACGGAAGCGTTCATTCAAGCGAAACGTGGAGAGCCATGACAACCTCGACGCAGGCACCAGTCGTCCCCGGTGCGGCGCGCCGTGGCCACCATCCCAGTCTTGCCCTCGCCGTCATCGCGGCCAGCCAGTTGATGGTGGTGCTCGACGCCACGATCGTGAACATCGCCCTGCCGCACATCCAGCACGCGCTGAAGTTCTCCGCGACGAACCTGACCTGGGTGCTGAACGCGTACACCTTGACGTTCGGCGGATTGCTGCTGCTCGGTGGTCGTGCGGGCGACATCCTCGGTCGCCGGCGCGTATTCATGTTCGGCATCGGGTTGTTCACCGTCGCCTCGCTCCTGGGTGGGCTCGCCACGACGTCGTGGTGGTTGCTATCGGCGCGAGCCCTGCAAGGCGTCGGTGGCGCGATCGCCTCGCCGACTGCGCTTTCGTTGATCACCACCAACTTCGAGGAAGGCGCAGAGCGGAACAAGGCGTTCGGCGTGTTCGCGGCGGTGTCGGGGTCCGGCGCCGCTATCGGATTGCTCGCTGGCGGCATGCTGACCGAGTGGCTGTCGTGGCGGTGGGTGCTATTCGTGAACGTTCCGATCGGCATCGTGGTCATCTTGTTCTCGCGTGAGTACATCCACGAGTCCGAGCGGCACCCCGGGCAGTTCGACCTCGTCGGCGCCATCACCTCGACGTTCTGGGTGACCGCGCTCGTCTACGGGTTGATCCGCGCGGCCGGTTCAGCCGGCTGGACTGATCCGATCACCATCACCTGCTTCATCGCGGCTGCTGTGGTGCTCGTGTGGTTCCTCGTCAACGAGATGCGAAGTCCGCAGCCGATAACGCCGCTCCACATGTTCGCGAACCGCAACCGGTCGGCTAGCTACGTCGTCATGCTCTGCCTCGCCGGAGCTTTGTTCGCGATGTTCTTCTTCCTGACTCTGTTCGTGCAGGAGATCCTCGATTACAGCCCCTTGCGCGCAGGGTTTGCGTTCCTCCCGGTCAGCGCGGCCATCATCGTCAGTGCGCAGATCACGGCTACGCAACCTGTGAAGGTCGGGCCGAAGCCCTTCATGATCGCCGGCGCTGCGATGGCAGTCTTCTCATTGTGGTGGCTGTCGACGATCAGCATTCACAGCACCTATCTGGGCACGTTGGTGGGTCCGCTTACGATCTTCGGCCTCGGCATGGGATTCCTGTTCGTCCCGCTGACGATGGTTGCCGTGTCGGGCGTTGAGCCGCAGGAGTCGGGCTCGGCGTCAGGTCTGCTGAATGTC
>Ga0210383_10005999_pt1 | contig 10626 bp, 8 predicted proteins | sample IncBWC14OmetaG_FD_160072 | JGI IMG/M metagenome (GOLD analysis project Ga0210383, IMG submission 160072) | Forest soil microbial communities from Barre Woods Harvard Forest LTER site, Petersham, Massachusetts, United States - Inc-BW-C-14-O ...
AAACTCCCTGTCAACTTCCCAAGGTGTGCGGGGGTCTCCCGCCGCTTGTAATGCGGAAACTAATGCCACATGTCGCTCATAGAGAAATAAGGATTTCATTATCAGCGATCCTTGGGCGATTGCAACTGGGGGCGGGAATAATCACCACCGCAAACGGGGCAAGTGATGGGTTCTTGTACCACGGAGTACGAGGAGCGGCACTGATGGTAAGCCCGTTGTTTGCGGCGAGACAAAACACTCTGGCGGCGAACGTCGTCGTACAGCCATTCATTTCCGTCGTGCAGTTAGAGGGAACGATCTCCGCTCTCAGCAGCCTTCGGGCCTCCCATGAACTTCTCGACAACAAGAAGAATCCAGAGGATCAGAACAAAATCCGCTGTGGCGATGCCGATATACACGAATACGGGAATCCACTTCGTGGTCCAAGGAACAAACAGAACCCACAAAATATGAAGAACTGCGATCACTGCCATAGTGACCCAGAACCACATTTGCCTCCGCAGTTTCCATTTGAAACGGATCACTATGCCAAGCATGCCAATAGTAATCATAAAGGGCCACACTCGCTCTAAGCGCCCCCCGTAGACAAGGTACAGAAAAAGCGTTGGCGTACCAATGACAATCATGAGTAACTGTGTGCGCCAAGACAAACGCAACTTCTTGGCCTCATGAATTTCACGCTTCAGTTCATTTATTTGGGACATTGATAAACCTTATATGCTGCTACTCCTGCGTCCCAGATGATTGCAGCGGGGGTTGTAAAGTCGCTTAGAACAGGCACGAAATCTGCAATTCCATCCCGTGGTGTTCTCACCCCGTCAAACGCGCCGAGGGGTATATACAGCACGGGGGATTATGCTACACCCTGACCGCCACCACCACCACTGAATTGGAACCTGGAGAATCGGATCGAGCGCGACCTGATACGCAAAGGGGAACGGGCAAGCGCTGAATCGAAGGTCAAACGGTCAAATGTGGTTCTTCCTTTTCAATGCGAAGAGAGATACGCAGTAGCAAAACGCGGATAGCGCTAACGTGTACCCGAGAGAAAACAGCAGGTACTTCCACTCGCCCCTCATCACTCGAAGACTAGTGTGAATGTTTTCCGTCTGCTTATCAAACGGGTACACCATGGGAAGAAGGATGTACAGACCCTGAAACAGCCGCTCAACCATTCGGAGAGCCATACTCGAATTGCCAGATCGAATGGCGGCTTTCGTCCACACGTCAAACTGGTAGAAGAGGTCTGCATTAAAGATCACAGCGACGATGGCTGCCAGCGCCGGGTGCATGACGGTCGCCAGCAACATGAGATACCCGATTAAACCCAGCGAGACGACGAACGTTTCAGCCGAAACAAAGACCAATCCCATTCGTACCGGAACGCGCCATAGAACGGAAAGCAGCACTCCGCTCCCCAGCACCACAAGATTCAGGAAGAGCGACATAGCCGCCGCCGACAAATATGCGGACAGCAGCCATACGTCAGGAGGGCAAGGTTTTGTGAAAACCATTTTCAGGCTGCGGTTCCGCAGATGCGAGGAGATGACGAGTAGTCCCATACCCCCGGCAAGAATCAGAAGAAAGAAATTTAGATCAGCGACAATCTGCTGCAACGCGTTGAAGCTCTGAACGCCAGAGTCCATGAAAAGAGGCGGCAACGATTGCAGGGCTGTCAATAGCAGAAAGACGAGCATGAATGCCAGCAGCAGCTTGCTTCGCCGGTAGAACGTCACGTCGGCCCAAATGTTGGCTTTCAACAATTCCGTCATAAACTTGACTCGAGGAAACGACTCGACCCTACGAAACACCGATCTCGCGATCACCGACCTCGCGAGCGCCATTTTCCGGGAGAGTTGCCTCACCCTTGACCAGATTGAAAAACGATTCTTCCAGGGATGTCTTCTTGAGCGAGCACTCGTGCAACGACATCCCGGAAGTCCTCACCTGCTCCAGGAAATCGCAAAGTCTCGCTTTCGGAAGCAGAGCCCGCACAAGATGCCCGGAGCGCTCCACGGCGGTCAGATAATCAGGCACGACGCCATTTTCCTCAAAAACGATCCTATAAAGTTCTTGATTAAGAGTTAGGAGATTATGTAGCTCATCCTGAACCACGACTTTGCCACGGTCAATAATCGCTACTCGATTGGCGAGCATCTCGACTTCGGAGAGCACATGGGAATTCATCACAATGGTTGCACCACGCTTGTGAATCTCGCGGAGGGTTTCGCGAAATTCCCGAACAATCAGCGGATCAAGTCCTCGTGTCGGTTCATCCAGAAAAAGCACCTGCGGCTCATGGATAAGACACTGGGCAATGCCGACCTTTTGTTTCATGCCCTTGGAACATTTGCTCAGCGGAAGCTTCTTGAATTGAGCCAGTCCAAGGCGCTCCAGACTATCGTTGATGGCCTTGTCCGAGACGCGCTTGCCGTATAGCGAACTGTAGTATCGAGTGGCTTCTTCAACTGTGAGGTAAAGATGGTAGTGTGGCTCCTCGGGAAGATAGGCGACGTTCTTATAGAGCCGTGCCCCTAACTCCGGCGATTGGCCCATGAGCTGGACTTTTCCTGACGTCGGCCTCAACAACCCGAGGAAACAATACATGGCGGTCGATTTTCCCGCTCCGTTTTGACCGACGAGGGCGAAGAAGTCGCCGTCCCGCACTTCGAGCGTTAAGCCGTCGAGTGCCCGCACCCTATGCCCGAACAGCCCTGTCCGAAAATGAACGCCAACATCTTCAGCGACGATCACATTGCCCCCGAGCAAAACTTTTTGTTCAGAGCCTTAATAATTTCGTCGTCAGACTTGTCCTTGAAGTCATCCGAGGCGAGCGCCTTCTTGATCTTTTTCGAGGTGTTGCACGAACACGTCTGAACCTTATCGTCGCAGCCACACGGACAAGTCATACGTGCAGTAATCCTCTTCCCTCGTTCGTCCAGCTGGATTTCTTCCTTCGGTTCGGGATTTGGTTCTGGTTGCCGCAATGGTAAAGCGGCTTGACTCTGCGCTGCTGACTGGTAAGCTTCGGGCGAAATGACCTGCCCCGTTTGGATAAGCTGTTGGTTCTGTCGCAGCAGATTGTCGAATGCCACTTCCGCATTGACGACCGCGCCCGTCTCATAGAATTGAACTTTCCCGTCTACACCGATTACGACCGTGGTCGGGAAGACCCCCACGCCGTATTTCTTTTGAATCGGCCCCTCATCCACGCCTGCCGGAAAATCGACTTTGAGCTCATCAAGGAATGCTTCCACCCGGTCGCCTTTTTCTTCCGCGTCGATCCCCAACAAGACGAAGGGCTGCGACTTATGCTCGTTGAAGTAGCGATTCAGTTCCGGCATCTCGGCACGACAGGGGCCGCACCAGGTGGCGAAGAAATTCAGGACGATGATTTTCTTACCCACGTTGTCTGCTAAGCGAAACCGGTCGCCCCGAGTAGTCGTGATCTCGAAATCCGGAGCAGTGCGGTTGCGCCAATCGACGCCGCCGCTCATACCCCAACTTTGATCTCTGATTTCCTTATCCGTGGGTGTGGGCTTGAGTTCGTAATGTAGGATGGCGAGAATCACGCCTGTCAGCAAGATGGCTACGTTAAGAACTGATTTATTCACATTCCCTCAGGAGCCCAAACGGGCCGTGCGCGCAGACTTACCGAAGACCGACGAACTACTCGAACCGCCCCAACGCTAATTGCCGTATCTGAGCTGCTCCAGGCGAGCAGCATGAGCTGACGGCTGAGCGCCGAATGCTGACGGCTGAATGCTCCTTACTTCCCCGCCAGCCTTTTCGCGATCTCTTCGACGATCTTCGGGCGAAGATCGGCCATTACGCTATCCACGATGCCGGCAATCGTGCTGGCATCCGTTGCCGCTGATGACGATGATGATGACGATGACGAAGCTGAACCTTCAGCCGCCGCGGCTGCCATGGCCTTCGGAGCCTCTGCCGTTTCCGCCGCGTCACTCGCCGCTGCGGCGCCGCCCGGCGCGGTGCGGATCTGATGCCAGTTTGATTTCCCCGTTTTCGACTTAATGTTGCCCATGGATTCTTGACCCCCGGCCTCTGAACTCGGATCCTCGTTCTCTTCTGCTACCGCACCCGTTGTCTCGTGGAACGACTCTCCGTTCGGCTGCGTTGTCGCCTCGACTTCTTCCCGACTAACTGCATCTGCAAAGGTCGCTGCCGGCGTCTCTTCCGCCGCTGATTCCTCCGGAGCTTTGGCTGCCAGGTCCTTCTGCTCGGCTTGCAGCTTCTCTGGTGCGAGCTTCGCTGCTTCAATCTTTTCTGCTTCAAGCTTCTCTGATTCAAGCTTCTCAGATTCAGCCTTCTTTGATTCAACCGTTTCTCGTTCAACTGTTTCCACTGCGGCCGTTTCTGGCGCGATCTCGTCGAACACCGGACTTGCCATATTCGAAATCGCTGCCATCACCTCTGTCGGCCCTTCGACGGCTGATGTTTCCGCGGCTCTGATCTCTGAACTATGCTCCGGCAACCCACGCTCGGCCTCTTGCTCGGACGAAGCTCTCGTACTCGCAACCAACTCTGCTTCTGCCAGTCTGTTTTCCACCGCCGCCGCGATGGCGGAAACTCCAGTTATGGCCGCCGGTCCTCGATCGCTGCTCAGCGCGGCCGCCGACATGGCGGCTGTTGTCGCAGCCGTTGCGGCAAAAGTACGGAACATTTCCTCTTCCAGAGAAATTGCCGCTTCCTCGCGGCTCAACACCATCGGCTCCGCTATCCACCGCGGACCGCCCGCCATCATGCCTGCTTGCGATAAGGATGGTTGCGATGACGTCGAAACCTCGACGTGCGCCGTAGCAGGGGTCAGCAAGCGCAAGGCTTGCGCCAACTCTTCATCGCTCGGCGTGGCCACTTCCGCTTCCGCCGTTTCCGGCAATGACTCTGCTGCCGTCTTTTGCGCCGTTTCTTGCGCTCCTTGTGCTGGAGCTTCTACGACCGCCGCAACCTGCACCGGCAGCGCAGGGTTCTCCGAGTCTTGATTCTGCGAGTCCTTGGCCGCAACCGGGTCGGCCTGCGCGCCCGCCTCGGGCGTCTCAGATTTCGAAGTGGCTTCGGCCGGTTTCGCTTCAGTTTTCTCTCCAGAAGCCAACGCAAGCGAACTGGCCGCCGAAGCGAAAACCGGTTCGTCGGTCCTGTCGACAGGCGCAGCCGCCTGCGCAAGAAGGGCGGTGTTGACCGCGATGGCGTCCGTCGCCGCGACCGTATCCGCAACTGGCGCAGAACTCACGATCGCTGGTTCCATGTGTTCGACCGGAATCACGACTTCGGCCTTGGCTTCGACCGCAAAGGCCGCGGTATCGGCGACCGGAGCTTGGGCCGCATTAACAACCGCATCGACAACCGGTGCAGGAGTTTCAACCTGTATCTTCGGTTCAGCCTTCTGTTCGGCCTTCGGTTCCGCTTCTCGCTTGTCTTCCGCCGCTGTGGCAGTCGCTTGCGCGGCAATCTCGACTACCGCCGTTGTTGACGAAGTCCTCACCGCAGGCGCCACAACATTTTCAGCAGCCACTCTAGGTCCATCCAGCTTCGCGGCCAGCGCGCTCAGTGCGTCCAACTCTTCCGGAGTGATATCGCGTGGAATATCCGGAACCAGGCCTGGCTCTTGTCCCGCTGGCGTCGACTTTCCTGTGAACGCTCCTCCTCCGCCAGTCTTGCTCTTTCCCTTCCGGAAATCGCGGAAACTTCCCGCCGCCAAATCTTCCGGTGGTTCTTCTTTTTCTTCCTTCTTTTTCTTCGACGGAAAACCCAGCCGGCTCTTCCATCCATTGTCGGGGTCCGAGTTGGTTTCCCATTTCCTGCCGGTTCCGGGCGCACCCGGGCGCCCACCCTCGGACTGCGGTACCATGCGATCTTCCAGTCGCGTGATCGCCGTCAGCAACTCGCTGGCTTCAAATGGCTTTACGATGTGAGCGTCCGCCCTGACCCGGCGCGCTTCTTCCGGCTTAAAAGGTTCCAGCTTCCCCACGGTCAGCAGCACTGGAATGTGCGCCGTTTCTTCCGAATCCTTCAGCCGCTGGCACACTTCCAGCCCGCTGTAGCCCGGCATGTACACATCCAGCACGATCAGATCAGGTTTGATTTCGGCGATCCGCTTCAGGGCGGCAGATCCGTTGTTGACCGTGGAGACGTCATACCCGGCATCGGCCAGGATCTTTCGCCCCATATTCTGGGCTGTCACACTGTCATCAGCGAGCAGTATTTTCCGCGCCAAGCGTCATCCTTAACGGCAAAAGGAGAGATAACGCGAAACTACCTTGTCCCTCAATCGAAGTCAACGATTCCCGCAGAGGTAACCGGTTACGTCCGTTCCTAGCCCGTTGGGAAGGTGGCCATTTTCGAGATCGTTGTGACAATCGTAACCTCAAGCGGCCGGTGTTATGGTCTGGTCGGCTGGAAAGAAGGAGCTGGCGATCAACCTCGGGCGCCTGGCAGCGCCCCAGCTTCAACAACCTCTGCAATCTGACCTCTAACCTCTGACCTCGGCCTCTAACCTCAGCTAGAACGGGTTCAGCTTCGCCAAACCTTTCTTCTTTTTCTTCTTGCTCGAAGAAATATCCGCCATCTCTTCGGATTTTGGCGGCGGAGGCGCCGTGCCAGCGCTCGACGTTCCGTTACTGCTGTCCAGCTGATTGCTCTGCTGCAGCGGAGGCAGCGCGTTCGGATCGGTCTCAACATTCGGCTTCAATTCATTCGGATCCGCCGCTGCCGGTTTCACGTCCGCCGAGTCGGCCACTGGAGCATCTGAACGCGGCGCCTCCTGATTGGGCGCGACCGTTCCATTCGTAGTTTCCACCGTGACCCTACCGCTCCCGCCTCCTTCTACCGCCGTGGCCATCTGCTTCACCACTCCCGTCGCCGTCACCGGCTCCGGATCCACCATCGTCGGTTCACCCACGTGCGAAGCCAGCGCGACGTCGGGATGCTTCTCGAAACCGCTCAGCGTGCTCGACAGGATCCCTTCCTCATGCCGGCTCGCCACTTCCTTCTTGTTCTGCTCAAGCGCCGCCCGCGTCGGCCGCGGCACCGGCTGATGCAGCGCCTCCAACCGCGCCTTGGCATCCACCGCCTTATCCATTGCGGGATACCGCGTGATGATCTGGTCGTATGCCTCCGACGCCTGCTTCGTCAGCTCATCGATCAGCCGGGTCTTGGTCACCTCATTCATTCGCCCATTCTTCCGCACCACGTTGATCTCGCCTTCGTACGCTTGCCCCAGCAGAAACAATGCCTGGTCCGCACCGCTGTATAGCGGGTAGCGTTCCGCCAGCGTCTTCAGGCGCGCGATCGCCGCCGGATATGCCAGCCGCAAATAGTAGAACTTACCAATGTCGTACTCCCGCTGCGCCAGCACTTCCTGCACTTCCCGCAACCGTTGCTTCGCCTGCGGCACCAGCTTGCTGTCTGGATACTCCTGGATCAGCGCCCGGTATTCTTCCTCCGCCCGCATCGCGTGCGTGTAATCGCGGTCCGGCTTTTCCATCTCCTCATAATGGATGTTCGCCACCTTCAGCTGCGCCTCAGCCGCCTCCGGCATATTGGGAAAGAAGGTTTTGAAATCCTTGTATTCGATCTCCGCCTGCTGCATCGCCGTGCTGCCGCCCTCGGCATACCATGAATCCGCCACCGCCAGCTTCGCGCGCGCGATATATTCCGAATCCGGATAGGTGTTAATCAGCGTCTGCAGCGTCATCCTCGCCACGTCGAAGCGGTTGTGCTTCATGGCATCCATGGCCCGGTCAAACAGCACCTTGTCAGGCTGTTTCGACCCGACGTTGGCCAGCGGATTCGTAGATTTTTTATTGGTGCAAGCCACCGTAAAAGCCAGTAGCAATGCAAGAAATAGAACAAAAGAATTACGCCGCATAAAGGTTTAACCTCTGCAATCGAACCTCTGACCTATACTCTCTGCAAACTAGCGCTCCGAGCCGCATCCAGCAACGCCTCGGCATTCGCCTTCGCATCGCCCTTGCCGAACACCGCATTCCCCGCCACCAGAATCTCCGCGCCCGCGCGCACCACGTCCGCCACCGTATCCAGCCCCACGCCGCCATCTACTTCGATGCGGTAGGAGTATCCCCGCGACGAGCGAATTTCCGCCAGCTTCCTCATCTTATGCAGAGTCGTCGGGATAAACTTCTGTCCCCCAAACCCCGGATTCACGCTCATCACCAGCACATAATCCACAATATCGAGCACTTCGCTAAGCGTTTCCACCGGAGTCGCCGGATTAATCACCACCCCCGCCCGGCATTCATGGCTCTTGATCAGGTGCAAAGTCCGGTTCAAATGCCGGCAAGCCTCCTGATGTACCGAAATCCAGTCCGCTCCCGCTTCCGCGAAATCCGGAATGAACTGGTCCGGGTTTTCGATCATCAGATGGCAATCGAGCGGAAGCCGCGTGACCCGCCGCAGCGATTTCACCAGCGGGGGCCCCAGCGTGAGATTAGGCACAAAATGCCCGTCCATGACGTCAACATGAACAACGCTGCCGCCGCCCGCAGTCGCCCGCTCCACTTGGTCCGCCAGGTGGGCAAAATCCGCCGAAAGTATGGAGGGCGCTAATTGAATCGAATGCTCGATCAAAACAAGGGTCCGGGTAGATTAGGGTCAAAAGCTGTGGAAATTCTAGCACGTGGGGGAGCGTATCTAGGTGTAGGCATGGCCACCGCAAGCCCGATGTTGAAGGAGGGTGCCTAAGGAGTCACTTCGAACACAACGCCGCCGAATGGTCCTTGCGCCTGCGGTCCACCGCAGCATGTCGTGCCATAGAGATTTCCTGCGCTGTCCAAAGTTAGTCCGGCGGCCGGAGCCTCTCCGTCTGTGGTGTTGAAACTCCAGAGCACTTTTTCTCGGTAGATCTCTTTGCCCGTGACAGGGGTCAACTCATAGACCGATCCAACTTGATATTTGCCGCCGAACCTGGTGGTGCCGTAGATGTTTCCAACCTGATCAAATATGATCCCGGCGCCAGGCAACCCACCATCCTTCGGTGCATTCTTGAACGAGTGGAGAACCCTCTCTGCCCATTTCCCCTTCTTTCCCGCAACCAACTCATAAACCGTTCCAAAGCTATAGCGGCCACCTCCCCACGTTGTGCCGTAGAGATTTCCGTACTTGTCGAACACGAGGCTGCCTACTGGACCGGCTCCATCCTTTGGTGCTCCAGGAAAAGTATGGAGGACAGTCGGGGTCCAACTGCCGTTACCCTCTGGTGACAGCTTGAACGCTGTTGTATCTGAAACACCGTAGATGTTACCCGCACTGTCGATTGCAAGTCCCCCAAGTGTTCCCTGGTTGGTGCCCATGCTGTAGATCATCTGACCGGTCCAACCGCCGCCTGCGGGGCTCAATGTGAAGACTGATCCTTGTGCTCCGCCAGGGGCGTACGTTGTGCCATAGAGATTGCCGGCCGGGTCGAAGATCAGGCCGTTTACCGGGTAGGCTGCGCCTGTGCCGCCGGGGAAGTTATAGAGAACAGTTTGCGTCCAGCCCGTTTGTGAGGGGCTAAGTTCGAATGCTACACCGAACCCGTAGGCGCCGCCCTCGTATGCCGTACCGTAGAGGTTTCCTGCTTTGTCAAATATTACGGCGGATAGCGGCTCCCGCCCATTCCGGCAGCCCAACGTCAGATCTGGGCAAAAGCTGTACAGTACGGTTTCAGTCCAGGCCTGGCCGCCGTTGGGAGAGAGCTCAAACACGGTTCCATATCCCCAAAGCCCTCCGTCCGCGGTCGTCCCATAAAAATTGCCCGCACTGTCGGGAGTAAGACTCGATGTCGGCTGAGCGCCATCAGGGTAGCTGCCGTCGAAACCGAAGCTATAGAGCACAGTTTCGGTTTGGGCATGCGCCGGACGAGCAGCAACAATCAGCAACGTCAGAAGCGCAGTCAGCTTCAGGGCACATCGAATAGCTACCAGTCTCGGCACTGTGACCTCCTGACCCACAGAGATTTCCCGAACAATCAAAGACGCGAGGAGATTGCTTGTCAAGGGCTAACTGAGCAACGCGCGGTGACACGCCGTCGACCGCTCCACCTGATCCGCCAGGTCCACCTTCAGGCGCGGTGACGCGTTACTCCACCACATCTGCATCTAGCACGCGGGAGCGGCCGGGGAGGAGCGACCGCGCAGGCGAGGTTCGGCTAAGTGCGGCTTCGACTGCAACCTCCTGGTTTCAACAGCTACGATTCTCAGCGGGAACACCGAGCAGCTTTCTTCACGGTCGAGAACGACTGCGGCCCAGCTTCGAACCGGGCCGCTACTGTGAAAGATGGTAATGGCTTACCGAGCACATCAGTCCGTCTGCGTCTTCATCTGGTCCAGAACTTGTTGAACGTTAAAGGACGCGGATTTCTGCCGCTGCGGGAACTCCTTGAAGGTCATAAGAAACTGTCCCACGATTGCTTGTGCTGGAATCATCACCCAAAGCTTATCGCCATACCAACGCGCGTACATTTGGGAATCAGGAGTCACTTCGAACGGATCCTGCCGAAGGTTAACAACCAGAGGCACGGTACGCGGTTTCGCGACATCGGCCCACCAGGAATCCTTCGTCGCAAAAGTCACTTTCCAATCGCCGTATCGAAACGCATTAAGGCCGCCG
>Ga0210383_10006001_pt1 | contig 10621 bp, 15 predicted proteins | sample IncBWC14OmetaG_FD_160072 | JGI IMG/M metagenome (GOLD analysis project Ga0210383, IMG submission 160072) | Forest soil microbial communities from Barre Woods Harvard Forest LTER site, Petersham, Massachusetts, United States - Inc-BW-C-14-O ...
GATATGACGAGGGTAAATCCACTGGATTCAGGGTATGAGACCTTTGCCAAACTAATAAGGACAGGGAGGCTCAACGACAGCAAACAAGCTTAAGATGATCGCAGAGTTTACAGTCAACGCGGCAGAGGACAAGGTACGTATACGAAGCTGATATCGGTCAGTAGTGAGGGATGGACAACTCTTTGAGAAAAAACAGTGACTTGTGGACACTCCCATCGCAAAATGTCAGCAAAGTTCTCCAAGTTTAGCTCAGATGTTCAAGAGGTGATCGAACGCGGTCTGTGACTCGGATATCATTTTCACCCCACTGCTCTCAAGTATATAAATCATTTAAATAATTTGATTTCGATTTTGAATGTGGGAATCTTGTGCGATGCAACTTGAAGCTACTAATAGTAGTATACAATAGTTCCGAGTCCATAGTTTAGCCAACCGCTCATGCGTATTACCAGCAACAATGACCAGGGGCCGCAAGAAAGACCTTACAATTCCGCCAACGCGTGCGCTCGCTCAGCAACGAGACTATCGTGCTCGCAAGGCTCAGTATGTTTCGGAGCTGGAGGAGCGATGCCGCAGAACTGAAGATGAAAATGCGCAACTGAGGAAAGAACTAGAGTTGGCAAGGGCTGGGATAGTCCCAGCAGCAAATTTCAATCCTCAAACTGTGGGTTTAGGACAACTAATATCCTCGTCACTCTAAGGTATAACAATAGGCCCAAGCATCCTCAGAGCTGATGCATAATTTATCGATCGCATCGGCTTCGCTAACGCGCTTCCAACAATTGGCATTTGGTGAAGCATGTTCCCAGTTTCCGCTGGATAACTCCACACCGTCTGGAAGTGGTACAACCGGACTTCGTCCTGCATCCTTTCCATCTCCCGCGCCATCGCCTCCATACTTTCAGATGACATCAACCTCAAGCGTTATTCCCCCTGGTCAAAGGCACAAGCAACCTCGCCTCGAACCTCCCAGAGCGCCGAGTTTATCCATAACGAGTACTAGACACTCTGAAGGTACACCCTTCCCCAGTCGCAGTCCGAGTCAGGGTTCAGATCATTGTTGCGGAGGTATTATAGACTGTCGTGACCTCGTAGAGGAGGAGGAGGAGGAGGAGGAGGAGGAAGAGGACGGCGACGATGATAACACGATGACAATGCCGAGAATGTCAGGGATGCGGACCACTTCCGACAATAGCCCACTGTGAGCCTTGTACTAGTAGGTCCGTGACGGTTCACATTCCTCTCTTCACACTGAAAGGTTGTTTACTCAGTTGTGCAATACACGATACAACGCGATTTCCCAATTCTCGGTTTCTCTGGTGTCCCAGCTATTGTACAGTAATATGCTCAATCATTTGTCACCTTGCGTCTCACGACGTCACCATCACGCCACGTCCACAGGTTTCTCTGTTGTCCTTGATTTGCTTCCAATTCAGTTTTCGATCCAAAAGGAGTGCAACCCATGTCAAGGCAAGCAAGACAGGAACTTCCACCAGTGGTCCAATTGTTGCAGCTAGGGCCTGGTCTGAATTGACCCCATAAACAGCAATCCCAACCGCAATTGCAAGCTCCTAAGATAACATTGAGGGGGGAAAGTTGGGTGAATCAGCTACGATTTGATGAACGCCACGCACAAAATTGTTGCTTCCACCTGAACCACAGCCATTTCATACCCAAACAGTTGGTCACCTCCGGACTCCCTTCTTGTAAGATAAAAGACCAAGCCGAAGGCGGATGACCACATAATCACAAAGTAGAGGATCATGGGCACAAAGACACGGAATACGGGTCTGAGGTTGTGCAAGATGTGATGTCCTTGGTATGCAAACATAACAAGAATGGTGTAGAGGAGACCGAGTAGGGTAAGAGGGGAGAATAAAGGGAGAAAGCGAGTGTTAAGAAAGGTTTTACTGGTTAAATACCAGACAGTATATCGGGTAATGACCCCAGCGACGAGTGGGACACCCAGATACTGTAAGGAATCATTCAGAGAATGAAGAACAGATAGGGAGCAGGTTGACGTACGATGAGGACTGAGATTGCAACATTTCCGTACGAGACGTGGAGACCTTCTTGACTCTGGCCACCAACGACATTGATGAACAAGAGTGCGTAAGGCGAGTACAGAATGATCTGGAGAACGGAATTGACAACTACAAGAATAGCGCAATAGTCGGAGTTGCCCCTGGCGAGTTGGTTCCAAATCATGACCATTGCTATGCACCGAGCGAGTCCAACCATGATCACTCCTGTTCGATAGGTTGGTAAATCCGGGAGCGTCGCCCACGCTAGACCCAACATAAGGAGCGGTCCTATTATCCAGTTAAGGAACATAGAAAGTCCGATTTGGATCCATATCCGCGATGATGAGAATATCTTTGGTAGGGTTTCATATTGGACTTTGGTGAGTACGGGCCACATCATAACAATAAGGCCGATGGCGATGGCTTAAAGCATCCGAATCGTAGGAATGAGCGGGATACGTTGGTTATAATGATCTATCACTCACGGACAGAGACGCTGTCGAAACGGGCTGTATCGAAAGCCTCTCGAACGTGTGGCGCAAATTCCTCAATTATCACTCCAAGAATCATGGCGAGGATGATGAGCGGGGTAAGCAGGCGGTCCAGGATACTCAACTTCTGGAGGAGCACTTTCGACAGGATTTGAAGGATAAGAAACAAAGAATGAGCAAGTACATACCTCTGGGAACAATGGGCTGGTCAGTGATAGTGATTGCTTGATCATCTGAAGTGTGCCAATGGGACTGAGGAGGAATAGGGTTTTCATTTTTTTCATTTTCGTCAATAGAATTTGGGTCCATTGGTGCACTTGTTATGGTGGGGGGTATAAAAGGAACCCGACGTGAAGGGTTGGAGTTGAAGTATTTATTGGGTGGTCGGTGATTTCGATTTTCGTCAAATTCGGATATTCGTCGGATTTCGGACAATTTGCCTGCAGATTATAAATAAGTACATAATCATCTTTCAAGAAACACCATGGCATTCGTAAACTCGTACAAACCTTCTGGTCCCCCAACAGCCGTCACCTCTAATGGGCCCTACAACATCAACTTCGCCTTTTCCCTCCCCCAAGCAACCCTCGAATCCCCTCGAGTAAAACTAACACCTTTCATCCCGTCCCTCCACGCTGAACCCTTCTTCGCTATTGCCTCTGCACACCCAGACCTCTCCCGTTATCTCCCGTTCACATTCCCCGATCTCTCCAAATTCCTCTTCTTCATCGAAGCTTACTTCCGTTCAGATCCCACCTCAATCCTCTTCGCCGTCATCGAAAAAACTAGGCCCAACCCAGAGCAAGATCTGGTACAGAGCCTAGCAGGCATCGTCGGACTCTACCGCTGCTCCCCACAAAACCTCTCAACCGAGATCGGTCCAGTCATCATCCTGCCCGCCTTCCAGCGTACATTTGTGTCATCCAATGCTATCGGCATCGTCCTGCGCTACTGCCTCGACCTCCCCACTGGATCAAACCCGGGCCTAGGGTTTAGGCGCGTGCAGTGGACGGCTAATCCAAACAATGCCGCTAGTATCAGGGCGGCGGAGAGGATGGGAATGAGGCTGGAGGGGACGATGCGGTGGACTTGGGTTATGGGGGAGGGAAAGGAAGGGAAGGAAGTGGTGGGGAGAGGGGAGGGTCCTGGGAGGGATAGTGTCATCCTTGCGGTTTGTTGGGATGATTGGGAGGGTGGAGTTAGGGAGCATGTTGGGAGGTTGATTGAGCGAGTTTAGGGAGCTTGAGTTCGAGTTTAGAGAAAACCTTCGATCAGAATGTAACGCAGCAGTTTATGTGCATATCCAGGCGAGAAAGATGGAAATAACCTATCGATTTGTCCGTGGGGAATATTGTGAGGTAGGGCCGACAAGTACTTAGTGAGACACTGGTTTGCAGGAATGAGTTGCCAAATGTAGCACTCAAGAATTTTGAATTTCATAAGGATGTTTAACAAGTTCGTCGTATAATTCAGCAGGGAGATCGCGAACCAGGGTTACAGCGATCCCGATCACGGGTAAAGCCTCAAGAGGGGGAAAGGTACGAAGAAGACGCATCGGACTGATCGATAAAGATGTTGGTGAGGGCTTGTTGGAAAGCTAGCTACTAAATGATACACACCTTGGCGAACCCATAACCTCGTCTCGCATGAGTAGGAGTTGTGCAATGACGCAAAGAACATTGAGGTGAACACCGAATGCGAGGAGAAAATCCCATAGTTGAAGGACTTGGTCAAGTGGGGGTGTACACGCACAAAGTGTGAGGACAGCTTGATAGCAATACTATATGAGACACTGAATAGACGAGAAATTGTGGGACAAACAAGGGAATGCATAGATCTCTGCAGAGAGATTCTTGGAGCGGAGGTACGCGAACAGCTCCGGATCGACGATTTTCAAACATCGATCTAGAAGCTGTACATCTTTCAATAATGAAAATAACGATGTGAAGAGAATGGCTGACCTTCAAACCTCTATGAACGCCCTCCAATGTCGGCTGCACATACAATGGACATGACTGTTCGATGAAATTGGAGAAGCAGTAGAATGCCTCAAGTTCAGAGGGCATGGTGTAGAGAAAGGGAGCTGCTAGCACATTCATCCCTTGCACATACGTGAATCCAAGTTGCTGAGTTTCTTGTCTATCTGAGAAACCACATTGAATCTTGCACCGAGGAAAGAAGTAAAACACGAAGCTTACCATGGTTTCTCCAGACGAAGGCGTCCAACAGGCGAACAAGCATATCCTCCCGCACACGTTCCTTGAAACCACGATCCGTAGCCAAGGTCCTTTGCATCCCATACCATGAGCATTCGCCTGTCTTCAAAACGTACTATCTTACCGGAAGGTATCATTTCGGATTTTTTCCCTGACCTCGCAAGGACCTCGGGCGACATACTGGAGAAATGTCCCTGCCGACAAATCGTTCACTCGAAGGAGAATCTTCCAGATGCGAGGCCGTAATGTTGGGTCCTATATGACTTGAGTGTCGATTGAGAAGTTGAGGATCGCTTCAAACCAAACTCACAGCAGCAGACGGAATTCCTTCCACGAGTATCATGCGTCGCAACTTCTTGGTTCCATCGTCGATTTCACCCGATAGTCGAGACTTGGAAGAGAACTTGGGCTGATTAAGAATCTTGTTAAAGGAATGGGCTGTTGAGGACGCCATGACATGTACTAAGATAGGACAACCCAAGGACAACCCTGACCGTGACTCGCAGTCTCCGATAGCTTCAAGTTGTTTGTTTGTAAACACTCAATTTCCATTTCTTTATTGGTAATCGCTTCCATCATCCCTTGATAAAAAATCTGACCTGGGCTCCTCCACTTTAAATTCAATAATCGGCCGGTTCGGTTGAATTTCTTAAAGATTATCCAGCGATAATCACGTGATGATAGTAGACTCATTTGCTTACTCTTATTGATCCTTATTGTCCAGTAGTCCCAAATAATTATGTAATTCCTTTTATTGCCAAGCGGCGTCACGGTCAAGTTCAGAAATCGGGCTGCGTGAACTGCAACACAATGGATATTCCCTTCACTTCCTCCGGCGCAATGAGCAGAGCCCACTACGCACTGGTGCGGAAAGTAGAATCTACAACTTCCGCACAATTGGTAGATCAGTATCTCTTAGCGGAGATCAGGTCCATCCGCCACCGACTTGCCCAGCCTGCGCTGTCTCTTCTTCAATGCAAGGAATGTCTGCTAGTTCTATTGTATTGCTCGATGTCGGTTAGCTATAGCTTACTCGCCAATGGAGCACTGGACTTTGCTCTGTCGCATGCAGTCAGTTTGGCGGAGGCAGGGCAAACTGTTCAGGACAAGAGGATTGGTAGTTCGATCTTTATTGTCTTTGCCATGTAATATATTAACAAAATATACATAGGGTATATTTTCTGTGCTGAAGTCATGCCTCCAAGCCACGAGCTTCAGCTCATGCTTGTCAATACGTTGCGCAAGGTATATTGCATGCTGCCATTCATGCATTCAAGTACCAACGTTTTGAATAGGATTTAGAGAGTCCCGATGTTCCGCGAATCTGTCTCGCCCTAGATAATCTAATCACGTCTTCGACTCAAGATATCATTCCAGCGGTTCAATCATGCCTTCACGTTCTGCTTTCGCACAACTCGTCAGTATGTATCTTGGCCGTTGCGAGTTCGCTTTTATTTGACCCGTATTTTTACTACGATCTAGATTCCACGTTCGTCGACGAGCTTTGATGGCTGTCCGCGCCCTGTCTCGTCACGACCAAGAATTTTTGAGGAGGATCACGGGAAAGATCATCAAGCGACTCAAGGATTCCCATTCAGCAGTTGTAGGTGCTGCGCTTATCGTTTCAGTTGATCTCGTGGAGGTTCGTTCTTCCATTGACTGCAAATTATAAAGCTGTTTAGCCATTATGCAGATCCAGGATTCGGCGCGGAATGAGGTCCAAATCACAGTCAATGAGATTCTTCGATCGATGTGGTCAAGGAATTACGAGAAATCGAACCAACGGCTTCTCCTCAAGGTCCTTCGTGCTCTTCATACCGTGGGGTGCGTGTGATAGTCGTTTACAACCTCAGTGAATAATTCTGATGAGCATAAATACCAGGTTATCTAAGGAAAGCCTCGGTGTTGTCTTCGAAATAGTCCGTTCTACGTCAACGTCTCATGATCATGGCATGTGTAGATTATTTATTCATCGGTGTCGTCTGCTCATCCCGCCGATGTATTAGTACTCTTACGCGAAACCTTTCTTTTACTATCAAGTCTGACAACAGATATTCTAATTAGCCCACAGACATCATCCAGGTTGTCCCCTGTTCACGATATCCGTCCGCTTCTCACATCACGAGACCCGAATGATCAACACCTTTTCTTATCTTGTCTGGAGTGCGTGGACCCCATTTTATGGGCGGGAACTAGACCAGATATTCCCGCTGTGTTAGAGGAGTGGGAAGTCGAACGAGTGATGCAGTTGTTAGATTCATCTGATAATCTAATTCGGAGAAAGGCAGGTGTTTGATTGGAACTGTGGTCGTTACCTCCGTCGCTGATGGCTCGCAATTAGACGCTGAGAATCTTGGACCGCATCGATTCGAATATCGTTGCTTCGTATTATGCTCACTCTCTTCAGACCATACCCTCGGGCTTGAATATCAGAGACAAGAACGAGTATGTGACTCGTTTGCTCGAGGTTCAAGAAATCCAGGCCGGGGAGGATGGTGAGCTTTATGCTAGACTAGTAAAGGACCTCTTTGGGAAGTCGGATGCTGCACTACTTGGAGAGGACCCGTTCGTGTTGGAGAATGCCGTCGAGATGGTCCTGCTCCACATTCGAAACGGTGAGTATTCGTTTTCATTTCAACTTGTAGATTCCGAACTAGGTTATGGAACAATCTCTAGCTGGTACTTCTTTCCGTATAGGATGCGCTACTGCTATGGTTACTTTTATGGCTGAACTGGAAACACACTTGGGACCGACCTTAATGGTGATAATACCAGCGTTGGCGAGTGAATACAGCGGCAGGTTGTCTATTCAACCGAAAGTCGTTCTTCGTGGTTTAGCCAACAGGTTGTCGTTCTGTCCCCGTGAGTTTCTGTCAATCCCCAAATTATTACCCGACGTGAGTTGCCTGACTCATGTACACTTATGTAGCGGCTGTCCAGGACGCATCTCTGTTGGCAATGTTACGAATTGGAGCAGATTGCGATGAGGTACCGCTGGAGGTCACGACAACTGTGACTGAATTAGGGCAGTTTTCTCGCCGACATATTCGACGGGTGAGTCTGATTGTATGCGTATTGCTTGTTGATTTGACTTGGGTGTCAAGGCTGATTTCCTTGATCCCAGCGCTGTGACCAGTTCGTGACACTCTCCGCACAGAAAGACGTACTCGCAGAGATAGTAAGAAGCGCGCGGTCATCTTCAGTTAGTAGATTTCAATCCTTGCAAAGACAGTTTAACCTTCCTTACAGCTCCCCGACTTCCTCGAAGCACTCCAGACCCAAAACGCCCATCTAATCCAATCCCGCCCAACGTCGCCGCAGTCTCCCGATCCCTCCCTCCGTGTCTCCTCCGCAAGCAAACTTCGATATACAGCTTACGAGCCCCCACCGCCTGCACAACGCATCCGCAGCCGCCGGCCATCGAACTCCCAGTGTAGTGTCAGCAGTTCGCGCTCTGCGACGCTCTCTGACCATGGCTATGAGCTAAGCCGGGTGAGTTCAAGGCTGTCTGGGACAAGTGAAAAGAGGCGGTCAGCGGACGGGATGTCGAAGACTGTCACTGCGGGTGATTTAGCGCTGGTTGCTGGCGCGCAGGAGTTTGAAATGATGGCTAGGGTAAGTATTCTAATTTTACAGGCTGATGCGGCTTTTGACGAAATTTAGGTCCATTCAAGACCTGAATTACAGAAGTCACCGAAAATGGCTTTGTCAGTGGATGATGTCCGTCGTATTCTCCACATTCTTCAGAAATCGCCCAATTCCTAACAACATTCTCAGAGCGCACGTGTAGACCTTATCGCGTTTGACTCTCCTTTCATGGAAGATCCTTCCGAGGCAGAAGCGACAACACATTACGAACCTGACTTTGAGAGCATATGGAATGCACTTGATCAGTCTAGTGGTGCTCGCGGATGGTGCGACGGTTCGATTGACGGGGTTGTACGTCGCCTGCAGGGGTTGGGACATCGTTTGAAAGTCATTGCGGTTGATCGTCCACCATTTGAAGGTATGTCCTTTTGTAGCGGGTTGTTCATGGCTGTTCGTGATTTTTTATTTTGTGAAAAGGTGATTTAAAGATCCTCATATGGCCAGAAGGCGAGGGCGAAGGGATCAATGCGAAAAGCTACGCGGTACTCCGTCTTCGGGAGAGCGAGGAGGAGAGCTACTTATGGCGGTTGCGGTGCGGAGATCGTGCTTTGCGAATACAGGTGAAGCGGCTCCTAACGGATGGATGATCTGAATTTGTGAGCTCGATGGTGAGGTTCGCGATCGGGAAACTGGAGTGTTACCATTTTCAATTTTCAGTTGATTTCCTCTTATTCTTTATTTATGTAATAGTTACGTTTGACTCACAATACCGTCCCAAATCGTCTCAGAATAGGCCACGCGGAATACGCACACGATTTCATTATCGAAGAGTATATATGTACAAGACCAATGTAGAAAAAACAAGAGCAGAAGAGAAAGCGATAAAAGAGGAGAACTAGTTCTTTCTGTGAAAGATGGTGACGACAAAATAAATAAATTACAAAACATTCTCAACCGAGGGAGAAAGAAAGGATTCGAAAGATCACGTACATATCCAATAAATAACGTACACAGTGCAGACGAACAAGATGGTGGCAAAAGGATTTCTATTCAACGACTCACTCCGCTTTAGCGATTTCTATTTCCAACCACTTCGACACGATAGCAGCAGGACCGGCGCACAGCACGCGAAGTACCTGCTGCCCAGCTGCAATTGTACATTCCTCTGCCCTTCCAAACCCAGCCAGACACGCTTTCCTGTACTCGCCCTCAGACAGCCCAAGCATCTCTGCAACGGTCGCAGCCCCAGTCCCACCATACACACGTAACAGAATAGGAAGGGCAATCAATGTTGGGAGCTCTTCAGTGAGTACCTCCAACTCGTTGTCTAGCGCTTCCTCGATATTTAGAGTGTGGCTGCCTGGGACGGTGCGGACGACGTATTCCAGGAAGATTGGGAGAGCTTTAAGGCCACTGAACGCTTCGTCGACCGCTTCCTGGGCGAGCCGCGTGGTCTCCTTGTGCGCGGCTGGGCGAGGGAGAAGATTGAGGAGATCATAGAGCGCACGCGCATCTCCTGCAGCCGTGGATGGTATTTGGACACTCAGGGGCGAGGGCGGACGGGAAGGAGGGAGCTTGATTGTGAACCTGCCCATTGGCGGCGTCAAGGGAGGGGTCGAGGACGGTGACCGGCGCTTCTTCACTGAGACAGACAACAGGTCTGGGGAGGTGGGTGGTGAAGGTGAGACGTCGGGCCGATGGGACAAGGCAACGAGCCCGCGCCATATTAGGGAGATGAGGAAAGTAGCAAGAATGGTTTGGGAGGTTGGCGATGTTGTGTATCGCGACAGGGCCCGTGCGTAGATGGGCATTATGCCCTGTAATGCTACGATGGACGTATGCTGCATGACTGGGGTTTTGACGCCCGCGATCGCCTTTGTGCCGTTGTTACAGTTTGGGAGCTCCAGTGCCTCGATAAGAGGTATTAGCTCACTCTTGATTGCTCCGACCAAAGGATTGATTACTCTACCGACAAGGGACACAAGACCTTCGCGGATAATTTTTAGTCCATCACCTCGGACATCCCCATCGGTACCCAGCGCGAGGTCATCAAAAGTTTCGAGAAGCTCCCCAGCGAAGGTGGCGATGCCCAAAGCGTGGAGGTGAATTGGGTTCAGGTTAGAGGCTTGCGAAGACTGTGCAGGGGGGCAGTGGAATGCGGGAGATGACAGGAGCGGAAGTAGGTGCGCTGAGAGATTGGTCAGTAACACCGACAAAGGGCGGTGTAAGGAACGCAATATGGCTCGGTGCAAGTGCGGAATATCACGCGTCGCTTTAAGTTCACTGGAAAGAAGTGTAAGAT
>Ga0210383_10006004_pt1 | contig 10619 bp, 10 predicted proteins | sample IncBWC14OmetaG_FD_160072 | JGI IMG/M metagenome (GOLD analysis project Ga0210383, IMG submission 160072) | Forest soil microbial communities from Barre Woods Harvard Forest LTER site, Petersham, Massachusetts, United States - Inc-BW-C-14-O ...
CGGCGGCGAAAAGAAGCGCAACGAAATTCTGCAGATGGCCGTGCTCGAACCGAAGCTCGCCATTCTGGACGAAACGGATTCCGGCCTCGATATTGACGCGCTGCGAATCGTCGCCGAAGGCGTCAATGCCATGCGCAATCCCGATCGCGCGATTCTGGTCGTGACTCACTATCAGCGGCTGCTCAATTACATCGTGCCGGATCGCGTTCACGTGCTGGTTGAGGGGCGCATCGTTCGCTCCGGCGGACCCGAGCTTGCGCTGGAGCTCGAAGACAAAGGCTACGGCTCGTATGAAGCAGGAGCGGGCGCCTAGTCGGGCCCGAAACGAAAATGGGGAGCAACCGAGTGGCAGCAGCAAGCCAAGCAATCACGAGATACGCGGAAAGCTTCGGCGGATTCGAAAAGTCCGCCGCGAGCCACAATCTCGCTTGGCTGAAGAAACTTCGCCAGGAGGGATTTGCCCGCTTCAGCGAAGCCGGTTTTCCGACCACTCGCGACGAGGATTGGCGCTTCACGAATCCCAACGCGATCGCACAGACTCCTTTCCACCTGATCCGCAACGGCCATTCCCTGCCCTCGCAGAAGGATATAGACCAATTCCGCATGCCGGGTGCCGGGAACCAGCTCGTGTTCGTGGATGGCCGTTTTGCTCCGGGCTTGTCCGCGATCGGCAAACTCCCTGCGGGAGTGACCGTGGGCAATCTCGCCGCGGAAATCGTCCGCAATCCCGAAGCGATTGAAAAGCACCTCGGCCGTTACCTCAACATGCAGCGCGATTCATTCGGCGCTCTGAACACAGCCTTTCTCGAAGACGGCGCGTACGTGCATATCGCCAAGGGCGTTGTTCTCGAAAGTCCCGTCGCTATTCTGTACGTCTCAACCGAGCACGATTCCCCCGCGGTGAATTATCCGCGCAACCTGATCGTGGCTGAGGAAAACAGCCAAGCCACTATCGTTGAAGACTACGTCTCGCTCGGGGACGGACAAGCTTTCAGCAACGTGGTGACCGAACTGGTTGCCGGGGACCACAGCGTGGTTTCGCATTACATGATCGAGCGCGAACACACCGGCGCGTTCAACGTCTCTACGCTTCGCATTCAGCAAGGAAGGACAGCCGACGTCGCGTCGCACTCCGTGCTATTGGGCGGAGCGCTCGTGCGCAACAACATCCATCCGGTTCTTGCCGGCGAGGGCGGTGAGTGCCTGATCAACGGCCTCTTCATCGGCAATGGCCGTCAGCACCTCGACAATTACATGCTCGTCGAACACGCCAGCCCGCATTGCGGCAGCCGGCAGTTCTACAACGGAATCCTCGATGGCCACGCGCACGGCGTGTTTCACGGCCGCATTATCGTGCACAAGGACGCGCAAAAGACCGACGCCAAGCAGACGAATCGCAACCTGCTGCTTTCCGATACCGCGCAGATTGACACGAAGCCTCAACTCGAAATCTACGCGGACGACGTGAAGTGCACGCACGGCGCGACCATCGGCCAGATGGAAGAAAACTCGCTGTTCTATCTCCGCTCGCGAGGAATTGACGAAATATCAGCGCGCAGGCTACTGCTGGTAGCGTTCGCCAGCGAATGCATGGACCGCATGAAGGAAGGTCCGGTGCGCACGCACGTCGAGAAGCTGATCCACGACCATGCGTTTCGCCTGGCCGCGGCTTCGCTGGGGCAAGTCGCATGACCACCGCCGCCCGAAAGCTCGACGCCGAACAGCGCCCGACGCACGCAAGCGGCGGGTTAGACGTCGCGCGGGTTCGCGCGGATTTTCCGATCCTTCAGCAGAAAGTTCATGGCAAACCGCTGGTCTACCTCGACAACGCCGCCACGTCCCAGAAGCCTCGAGCGGTGATTGACGCCATCGTCCGCTACTACGAAGGAAGCAACGCCAATATCCATCGCGGCGTGCACTACCTCTCTGAAATCGCCACGGCTGACTATGAAGCGGCGCGCCGAACCGCGCAGGAATTTATCGACGCCCCGCATTCGCGCGAAATCATTTTTGTGCGCGGCACAACCGAAGGCATCAACCTCGTCGCCCACACATTCGGCCACGCCCGCGTTCAATCCGGCGACGAAGTGCTCATCACCGCGATGGAGCACCATTCGAATATCGTGCCCTGGCAGATACTGTGCGACGAAAAGGGCGCGAAGCTGCGCGTCGCTCCGATCAACGATCAGGGTGAGCTTTTGCTCGACGAGTTTGCGAAGCTCCTCGGGCCGCGAACGAAGCTGGCTGCCGTCACGCACGTCTCAAACGCGCTCGGCACGATCAATCCGCTCAAGCGCATGATCGAATTGGCACACTCTCAAAATGTGCCAGTGTTGGTGGATGGCGCGCAGGCCGTGCCGCACATGAAAGTGGACGTTCAGTCACTCGATTGCGATTTCTACACGTTTTCCGGCCACAAAGTTTACGGGCCGACTGGCATCGGTGTGCTATACGGCAAATCGGCGCTGCTCGAAGCCATGCCTCCCTATCAAGGCGGCGGCGACATGATCAGCTCCGTCACATTCGAGAAAACAAACTACAACAAGCTCCCCTACAAATTCGAAGCCGGCACGCCGGATATTGCGGGCGTCATCGGACTCGGCGCGGCACTCACTTACGTGAACGGGCTCGGCATCGGCAACATCGGCGCGCACGAGCACGATCTGCTGGTGTACGCGACCGAGCGAGTCTCGGCAATTCCCGGCGTCACAATCATCGGCACGGCGAAGGAAAAAGCGGGCGTGCTCTCGTTCGTGATCGAGGGCGTGCACCCTCACGACATCGGAACGATTCTCGATCAGGGAGGTATTGCCATCCGCACGGGACATCACTGCTCGCAGCCGCTGATGGAGCGATTCGGCATTCCGGCCACCGCGCGCGCGTCGTTCGCCGCCTACAACACGCGCGAAGAAGTGGACGCCCTGGTTCGTGGAATTGGAAAAGTGCGGGAGGTGTTCGCCTGATGTCCGACCTGCGCGATCTTTACCAGGACGTAATTCTGGAGCACAGCAAAACGCCGCGAAATTTCCGCGAGCTGCCGGCCGCGAACCACAAAGCCGAGGGCTTCAACCCGCTTTGCGGTGATCGCTTCACCGTGTACGTCACGCTCGATGGCGATACGATTCGCGACGTAAGCTTTCAAGGCTCGGGCTGCGCGATTTCGAAATCGTCCGCGTCCATGATGACCCAGAGCGTGAAGGGGAAGACGCTGGCGGAGGCGGAGAAAATCTTCGAGCGCTTCCATGAAATGGTGACGGGACACGCTCCCGCCGCTGGAACGGAATCCGAGCTTGGCAAGCTGACCGTTTTTTCCGGTGTGTCCGAGTTCCCCGTTCGCGTGAAGTGCGCCACCCTCGCCTGGCACACCTTGAACGCCGCCCTCGAAGGCAAGCAGGACCCTGTTTCAACGGAGTAGCTGTATGAGCGAATTCATCCAACTAAAGCGCGAATGCGCGGCGATCGCAATTCCGAGCGGCAATCCCTCGATCCTGCCCGCGGGCACCGGCGTCAGCGTGATGCAATTCCTCGGCAGCAGCTGGACGGTCACCAGCGCTCACGGAATGTTTCGCATTGACGTGAAGGACGCGGACGCTCTCGGCCTCACACCTCCGGCGGCAACCGAAGCACCCGCGGGTGAGCCGGCTGCGCTCAGCGAAAAAATGGTCTGGGATCAGCTGAAAACCGTGTTCGACCCGGAAATTCCCGTAAACATCGCCGACCTCGGCTTGATCTACTCCTGCGTGACCACGCCGCTCGAGCAGGGCGGCAATCGGATTGCGATCAAAATGTCCATGACCGCTCCGGGTTGCGGCATGGGCAATGTGCTGAAAGCGGACGTGGAAGGAAAACTTTCAAAGCTGCCGGATGTGAAAGAAGTTGATGTCGAAATCGTATTCGAACCGCCCTGGGGCCCATCGCGAATGTCCGAGGCGGCCAAACTTCAGCTGGGATTTGATCTTTAGGACGACGGCGGCGAGCTGACGGGCGCTTTTTCGTACATCGCGCTCGATGATTTCGTGGCATGGCGCGTCATTAGCGTGCGCGCGCCGGTCCAAACCAGCTGCAGCCCGGCAAAAATCGCAATCAGCGCAATCACCACTTTCAATTTTCGCGCCGGCACGCGTTTCGCGAGCAGGCATCCGATCACCACACCGGGAATTCCCCCCTCAAGCAATTTCACCAGCACGGGACTATTGATCGCGCCGAATTTCCAGTGGAACGCGCTGCCGAGCACCGCGAGCACAAGTCCGAACAGGATGTCGGTGCCCACCACTTCCGGCGGCGTCAATTCCGAATAATTGAGCAACAGAACAGTCCCCAGCGCGCCGGCGCCCGCGGACGAAAAACCGGCTTCGACTCCGATCGGAAGCGCCAGCCACGGAAGCCAGCTGGAATTCTTGCGCGCAAATCCCTGATATTGAACGCGAGGAATAAACGTGACGCTGGAGGAAGCGGTGAGCAGCAGCCCGAGCAGGATGATTACGGTGGGACTGTTCGCGTTGGTGCTTAGCAGCCGAAGACCGTATGTGCCGATGGCAAGACCCGGGACCGCGCCCAATGTCAGCAGCCAAAGATAACGCCAGTGAATATGCCGCCCGGCGAGATAAAACGGACCGGCAATCAGGCGCAGAACCCCGGCAAATACAAACGCGGTCCCCACCGCGGCGCCGGCAGGCAATCCTACGATCAGCACGAGAGCCGGGACCGTGAAGCTGCCGCCACCGATTCCGGTTAGACCCACGGCGAGAGCAATCAGAAATCCGATCAAATAGTGCATTAATCGGATCGTTTCGATTCAGTGTGAATCCCGCACTCGAGCTTCCCTCCGGCCCATCGGCCGGATCGCGGATCGGCCCCTGCGGCTGGGATGGCAGTGCACGGCTCGCAGCCGATGCTGCGATAGCCGGCATCGTAGAGCGGCAGATATTCTATTTTCTCGCGCGACGTATGTTCCCAGACCTGGCCCCATGTCCACGCCGCCAGCGGGCTGGCCTTCAGAAGCACTTTGCCGCTCGGCAGCTCATGGTGCTCGATGATCTTCAGATTCTTGCGCGTGGGCGATTGTTCGCGGCGCAGGCCGGTGAACCAAACATCGAATTTTTCAAGCGCCTCGAACAGTGGCTCAACCTTGCGCAGATGGCAGCACCGGCCGGGATCGGTGCGGTTGAGAATGCCAAGCGCGGCTTCCTGCTCCGGAACGGATTGCTTCGCCGCGAGATTCTGGACATTCAAATTCCATTCGCGCGCCATGCGGTCGCGATACGCGTAGGTTTCCGCGAAGTGATAACCCGTATCGAGAAAGAGCACGGGAATATTGGGCAGCCGCTTGCGGAGCAAGTCGAGCACGATCATGTCCTCAGCCTGAAAGCTGCACGTGATGCACACGGAACCGTTCTTCACGGCGGCGGAGTTTTCGGCGAGCAGGCGGTCAATCACCGCGTCGGCGGAAAGCACCTCGAATTCGCCGGCGAGCGCGACCGCGGTCATGGCTTTCCCTTCTCCGACTCCAGTGAATAGTTGTCGCGCCACTTGCGCAGCACTTTCATGATCCGGTCAACGGCTTCTTCGTCCGTGTCGTCGGTGATGCGAACCGCGAAGAACGAATCGGGGCCGAAAATCGCGCGGACCACCTGCTTCTGGTCCGTGCCGTCATCGAGCGGGCAAAAAACGGTAATGTATCCCGACAGGCGAAACGCCTTCGCGACGGTCACAAGCTCATGCGACAGAAAATCATTCGACCCGGCCAGCTGCACTTGCCAGCCCTCGTCGAATAGCCTGCGCTCCACAAGTTCGGCTACGTGCGGGCGGCCCTTCAGCCAGACCGCGGCCGCCGGATGGCCGAACCGGAGGATGCGCTCCTCTCTCGTACTGTGCTTGCGATGCGCGGCCGTGGCGCGAGAACCGCGCGCCGGATCTATGGCGCGCTCGATGATTCCCGCGGCGACCGTCGCGTTCGTCAGCGGATCAATGACGATGAAGCTGCCCGTGAAGCGATTCAGATGATATGGATCGAAGAACAGCGGCAGCGTCGTTTTCACGTCCACGGCGGCAATTTCGTTGAGATCGAGCTTCGTGGCCGGAGCGTGCTCGAGCGTGTTGATATCCACGCGGTAGCGAATCTGATTAATTCGCGCGCGCACGGTGCGCGTCGTGTGCTTGAGAAGATAAATCTTGTGGGGATCGAGAGGCTCCGAATGCATCCACACAAGGATGGCTTGAAACTCCGTGCCGGACGCGGGAGGATTCGCTTCGCCGACGAGCATGTCGCCGCGGCTCAGGTCAATTTCGTCCTCAAGCGTGATGGTGATCGAGTCTCCCGACACGGCGGACTCGGGCTCATCCTCGAAAGCGACAATGGATTGCACCTTTGTCTTGACGCCTGAAGGCATGGCCACCACGCTCGCACCCGGCTTGAGTTCGCCTGAGACCAGCTGGCCTGCAAATCCGCGAAAGCTGGCGTCCGGCCGGATCACGTACTGCACCGGAAAACGCAATGGCCCCGATGCCGATCCGAGGCCTGCGGGGATGGTCTCCAGGTGTTCCAGCAGCGGCGGACCTTCAAACCACGGCATGCGTTTGCTGCGCCGCACGACGTTGTCGCCTTCGAGCGCGCTGACAGGCACGGCATACACGTTGCGAATGTCCAGATGATCGGCGAACTCGCGAAACTCGGCGGAAATGCGGTCGAAAACCTCCTGAGAAAAGCCGACGAGGTCCATTTTGTTGACTGCGGCGACGATATGCTGCACACCCAGCAGATGCGCGATGTAAGCATGGCGCCGCGATTGGCGCAGGACACCCTTGGTCGCGTCCATCAGAACCACAGCGGCCTCGGCGGTCGAGGCTCCAGTGGCCATGTTGCGCGTGTACTGTTCGTGACCGGGCGTATCGGCGATGATAAATTTGCGGCGCGGGGTGGAAAAATATCGGTAGGCGACGTCAATCGTGATGCCCTGTTCGCGTTCGGCGCGCAAGCCATCGGTGAGCAGCGAAAAATCTATCGGTCCGCCGGAGCGATTGATCTTGCTCTTCTGCACGGACGCGAGCTGGTCCTCGAAAACGGACTTGCTGTCGTAGAGCAGGCGCCCGATCAAAGTGGATTTGCCGTCGTCCACGCTGCCGGCGGTGGAAAATCGCAGCAGACCCAGAGCGTGCGTCAGCGAACCCGCGGCGCCTTCTGCATTGAAGGGCGTAGCGTTGGCTGACGGCGCGTCGGTGGGCTCTGGCGTGGCAGTGGACATCAGAAATAACCCTCGCGCTTCTTGATTTCCATCGAACCTTCCTCGTCGTGGTCAATGGCGCGGTTCTCGCGCTCGGAGCGGCGGAACGAAATCATTTCATTGATTATTTTCGGAACCGTGTCGGCATCGGACCGAATTCCGCCGGTGCAGGGCGCGCATCCGAGCGAGCGCATGCGGCACTTCACGAGTTCCGTCTTTTCGCCGGGAAGCGCGCGCGTACCGGCCTGGAGCAGCAAGATCTGCTCGCCGCGCACGATGGCTTCGCGCTCCTTCGCAAAATAGAGCGGAACGATCGGAATCTTTTCGGCGTGAATGTAGAGCCAGACGTCAAGCTCCGTCCAATTCGAAAGCGGAAACACGCGAATGCTTTCGCCCTTGTGATGGCGGCTGTTGTAAAGGCTCCAGAGTTCCGGGCGCTGGTTCTTTGGATCCCACTGGCCGAGCGCGTCGCGGAAGGAATAGACGCGTTCCTTGGCGCGCGATTTTTCTTCGTCGCGGCGCGCCCCGCCGAATGCAGCGTCGAAACCGCCTTCCGCCAGGCCATCGAGCAACGAACGAGTCTTCAGAAATCCGCAGCACTTCTGCGTGCCCAGCGAATAGGGGTTCGCGCCGTCGTCGAGCGCTTTCTGGTTCTTGTGCACGATCAGTTCCACGCCCACGTGCTTGGCGTACCAGTCGCGGAACTCGATCATCTCGGGGAATTTGTAGCTGGTGTCTATGTGCAAAAGCGGGAATGGAATTTTCCCGGGATAGAAGGCTTTCTGCGCCAACCGCAGCATCACCGAGGAATCCTTGCCGATCGAGTACAACATCACCGGACGCGCGAATTCAGCGGCGGCTTCGCGCAGGATGAACATGCTCTCGGCTTCGAGCATTTTCAGGTGATCGAGTTGGCTTACGGCAGCCACGGTTTCGTCCTTGTCGTACAGATCCAGCTTGAATTCGCGCAACGCCATAAAAAATCCCGCCTCCCGGTCTAACTCCGAGGGCGGGTTGATTTCAGGTCTGGCTTTGTTTCGAACCTAGCTCATGAACCCTGGCGCCCCCGAAAACGCACACATCTGCGTCGTGCTACAACAAGTACAACACGGGTTCGGGAGCATTGAAATCATAGGATACTAATTCAGTCTAGTCTCGACGGTTGCCACTGTCAACCTGAGCGCCAACAGCGTGTTATGGCACCTCAACATTGGATGCAGTTGAACGACGGATTGACTCAGCCGTACCGAGTACGCTAAAACCATCCCTGATGGCTAACACGACTCGACCTTCCCGGCTGCTCAGCCCTCGCGACGCTGCAAAGATTCTGGGCATCAGCTATCCCACGCTGAAGCAGTGGATCTACAAGAAGAAACTGCGCACGGTCACCACCGCCGGCGGCCACCATCGCATTCCCGAATCCGAGCTGGACGAATTTCTGCACCTGCATTCGGAGCGATTGCCGGTCGAATCGCGCCGCCCGAACTTCCGCCAAATCAGCGGCCGGAATCAGCTGGCCGGACGCGTAACCGAGATCAAAGTTGACGGTCTGATCGCGCAGGTGGCTCTTTCGATCGGCGGCCAAAAAATCACGTCCATCATCACTGCGGATGCAGTCCGGGAAATGCGCCTGAAAGTGGGAGACAAGGCCGCAGCCCTGATCAAATCCACCGAAGTCATGATCGTTCGACTCTAGATCAGTTGGCGGTTCGCGATTCACACCCTGCACGATCGTAGATTCCAGTTTCAATTCCCCGAAATGAGCCATACAGATTTGACGTAACGCCCGGAATCGTGCTAATTCGTATAGCGCGCTCGTAATCGCCCGCCTTTCAAGCGCGCCACAGATTCTCGGAGGATTCTCATGATTCGCCAGATTTCACGATCGCTAGTGGCTGTCTTGCTCGGATTCGCTCTCTTCACCGCAGCCAGTGTCGGAGGCAGCCCGTCGCCGCAGTCGGGCAAGACCGACCTCACGGTTTCCGCAGCGATCAGCCTGAAAGATGCGCTGGATGAAGCGAAGCAGACGTACATCACCGCAAACCCGAACGTGGCGATCGCAACGAACTACGGCGCTTCCGGAACTCTGCAGCTCCAGATCGAGCAGGGCGCACCCGTGGACGTCTTTCTTTCCGCTGCGCCGAAACAGATGGACGCGCTCGCAACAAAGGGACTGCTTCTCGAAGGAACGCGCAAGGATCTGTTGCGAAACGAGGTAGTGCTGATCGTCCCGAAGGACTCGACTGTAGGAATATCGTCGTTCCAGGACCTTACGCGCGCTGACGTGAAGCAGGTCGCACTGGGCGAACCAACGACCGTGCCGGCCGGTCAGTACGCGAAAGAGGTGCTCACGTCGCTCGGAATCTACGATGCGGTGAATGCCAAAGCGGTTCTCGCGAAAGATGTGCGCCAGGTGCTGACCTACGTGGAAACGGGAAACGTGGATGCGGGCGTCGTTTATGCGACAGACGCACAGTCGTCCACAAAAGTGAAGGTGGTCGCCACCGCTCCGACAAAATCGCACGCGCCAGTAATTTACCCCGCGGCGGTGATCAAGGCATCGAAAGATCCAGCCGCGGCGCGGGCGTTCCTCGATTTTCTGGCAAGCCCACAGGGCCTCGCCATCTTTCAGAAGTACGGATTCGGTTCGGCGGCTCCGTGATTTAGGCGGCTCGCGTGCCGCCGCCCAGCGATGGCCCGCGGTCAGGCGATGCGCCGCTCCACAGCTACGCCAATTGCGCGAACTTCCTTCATCATCTGCGTGAACTGATCCGGGTAGAGCGACTGCACGCCGTCGGACATGGCACGCTCGGGATCGGGATGCACCTCGATAATCAGCCCGTCCGCGCCGGCTGCGACTGCCGCGCGCGCCAGCGCCGCGACCTTGTCCCGCTTTCCGGTTCCGTGCGACGGGTCCGCCATCACCGGCAAGTGCGAGAGGCTCTTGAGCACCGGAATCGCGGCGATATCCATCGTATTGCGCAGCACCGTTTCAAACGTCCGGATTCCCCGCTCGCACAGGATCACTTTGTAATTCCCGCCTGCCATGATGTATTCCGCGCTGAGCAGCAGCTCTTCGATCGTGCCGGACATCCCGCGTTTCAGCAGCACGGGCCTGTCCACCTCTCCGAGCCCGCGCAGCAAATGATAGTTCTGCATGTTGCGCGCGCCGACCTGCAGCACGTCCACATAGGGCAGCATGAGTTCAATCTGCGACGGGTCCATCACTTCGCTGACCACGAGCAGACCGTTCTTGTCCGCTGCGTCGCGCATCATCTTTAGTCCCTCGACGCCCAATCCTTGAAAACTGTACGGCGACGACCGCGGCTTGAACGCGCCGCCACGCAGCAGCTTCGCGCCCGCCTTGGCCACGCTCGCAGCGACGCTCGCGATCTGCTC
>Ga0210383_10006010_pt1 | contig 10615 bp, 7 predicted proteins | sample IncBWC14OmetaG_FD_160072 | JGI IMG/M metagenome (GOLD analysis project Ga0210383, IMG submission 160072) | Forest soil microbial communities from Barre Woods Harvard Forest LTER site, Petersham, Massachusetts, United States - Inc-BW-C-14-O ...
GACAACGGCGCTTACGGATGGTCTGCCGCAGCGCCCGTTCATGCTGCTCGGCCAGCAGTCGCTTGCCGACCTCTCGCGCGCACCGGCAGCCAAGCACACAGCGTGGGCGTATACGCACGGGCCACAGACTGGTGTCGACTGGGTGGCAGAGCGCGACCGTCACGTGGAGCGGATGGAGGTGCAGGTCGAGCGCTTTGCGCCGGGCTTTCGCGACTTGATCCTCGCGCGCCACGTGCTGGGTCCGGCGGATCTGCAGCAGCGCAACGCGAACCTGGTGGGCGGTGACGTGGGCGGCGGCAGCTACACGCTGCGGCAGGTGATCTTCCGCCCGGTGCCGTCGCTTGCTCCCTACCGCACCCCTGTGCGGGGCCTCTACCTAGGCAGCGCAGCGACGTTCCCTGGCGGGGGTGTACACGGCACCCCAGGCCGGGCGGCGGCGCGGCTGGCGTTGGCTGAGGCGAGGATGAGGAGTTTCGCGGGCCGCGGCGAGGATTAGGCGTTTCGTTGGCTCAGGCGAGGAGTGAGGCGCTTGCTTTCTAGGATGGGCGCATGAGAGCTGCGGTCCTACACGAGTACGGCGTGCCGGTGGCGGGCGAGTTCGACGAGCCCGCGGCGGAGGGTCCCGATCAGGCAGTGGTTGGTGTGCTGGCGGCAGGGTTGAACCCCGTGGACGTGGCGATCTGCGCGGGACGCTTTTATGCGGGCAAGCCGCCGCTACCGTCGGTGGCGGGACGCGAGGGCGTGGGCATGCTGGAGGGCAAGCGCGTGTACTTCGACGGGCCGGTGGTCCCGTTCGGCTCGATGGCCGAGCGTGCGCTTGTCGATCCCCGCTCCACCTATCCGGTGCCTGACGGGGTGTCCGACGGGGTGGCTGTGGCGCTTGGCATATCTGGCCTGGCAGCGTGGCTGGCGCTCACATGGCGCGCGGATGTGAAGCCGGGCGAGCACGTGCTGGTGCTGGCGGCGAGCGGTGTATTGGGCCAGATCGCGGTGCAGGCGGCAAAGCTTTTGGGCGCCGGGCGCGTGGTGGCGGCGGCGCGCTCGCCCGAGGGCCTTGCGCGCTGCATGGAACTGGGTGCGGACGCGAGCGTTCGCCTGGACGGGTCGGGTGAGCTCTCGGGGGCGCTCTCCCAGGCGGGCGAGGGGCGTATCGACGTGGTGCTGGACCCCCTGTGGGGCGAGCCATTGGTGGCGGCGCTGGGCGCGGCGAGCTTCGGGGCACGGATCGTGCAGATCGGCGCGGGCGCAGGCGCGGAGGCGACGATCCCCTCGGCTCCGGTGCGGGGCAAGATGCTGGTGCTGATGGGCCACACGAACTTCGCGGCGCCCCCGGAGGTGAAGGCTGAGGCCTATCGGCGGATGGCTGAGGCGGCGGCAGCGGGTGAGATGAAGGTGGAGGTCGATCCGCTGGGCCTCGACCAGGTGGGTGAGGCGTGGCGGCGCCTGCATGCCGGTTCGCACCGCAAGATCATGCTCGTGCCATAGACCCATTCAAAGGGGTTCGTCGGCCTCATGCTCGGCGGCCATCCATCCCGGCGAGAATCCGATTGACGCTGTCGTTGTCGTGGGACGAACTGGCGGCGAGCTGCTTCGCCTCGAGCGCAGTCTGTTCGATCATCGAGCTTGTGGCGTTGCGGATGAAGCGCGTGCTGTACCCCGTCTGCTGTGCGAGTGATGTCCATGCGTTCGCGTTGATGTCCGCGAGGTCGCGCGCTCCGTCGATGCTCATCGCGAGCCTGGTGGTCAGCTCTGGATAACAAGTCGTCGACACGAGGTCGTACAGCGGCGCGAGGGTGGGAGAGGCCCCGTCGTAGAGCAGTGAGAAGTTCTTGCCGTGCGCGTCGCAGTTGCCGATCAGCCAGTTGAACACGAGCGCCTGCCAGAGCGTCGGTAGGTCCCGTGCGGGAACGGTGGAGCAGGATCGCAACAGCGCGACTGTCTCCGCGACACTCGGACCGCCCTCAGCCTGGTACTTGGCATTCGACGGGCGGCCGAGCGCCTGACAAACGTCCTCCTGATGGAGCCGGCGAACAGGGTCAGCTGTAACGTCGCGGTCGAAGCGCTCCACGAGCAGGTAGGGCACCCCGGAGACGGTGATGTGCTTGCTGACGATCGCGGTTGGCAGCCCGACCGCTCGCGCGAGGTCCATGCAGAATGCCTCGTTGTCGACGAGGCCAGTGAAGCGAGTGGGCTCTGGCTTGATGATGTGGGTGCTGGCGGCTGCCGAGTTGAGCGGCAAGCCGATCTCTTGGTCTTCGAGGATCACCGGCAGCTTGGGCTGTGCGCCGGCGAGCGAAAGCCGGATCCCCTCCTTTGGGTCTGCTGCCAGCGGCCGTTGTGGCAGCGCCTGGAGCAGGCGGTCGAGCTCCTCGGAATCGATCGACTTCACTTCGGGCTTCGATGGCAGCTCCACGTTCGGCTGCAGGAGGGTGATGGCGCCGGCACAGTCGCCGCCGACGTCCTCTAGCAGGGCGAAGTCGTTACTGGCTGAGACCCCAAGATTTCTTGCCAGGGTCTCTCTCGGCTCGCCCTCGAGTAGCAGTCCGCCGAACACCGCCACGCAAGCCCGATGCGGGTGCGCGTTCGCCTGGAGCGGCAGCGCTTGAGAGACCACAGGCCCTGTGTAGGCGGGGTCATAGCGGAACTGCAGGTTCCCGTTGTCCTTCCTGATGAGGGTGCCGGCATGTTCGCCCGCGAGGTAAACAGCGAGCTCACTCACCGCGTCGACCACGTGGCTGCAGGCGAATGTCGAGGCCGACAGCACGTGTGGCTTCGAGTGCGATCTTTAGCTGCACAGTGTCCTTGCCGCTCTCGAGCTCACCGATGACACGCCGGTTGACGCCGATTACGTTCGCGACGTCCTCCTGGGCCAGGTTCAGCTCGCGGCGACGGTGGCGTACCGCGGCGCCGAGCTCGGCGGCTGTCATGATCCGGTCCATGTGATCGATCGGTAACTATACCAAGTCAATGCGTACGGCGTGATCGATCGGTAGCATTCTCCCATCAGGATGATTTATGTGATCGATCGGTAGCATATCTGCTTTGTGGCAGCTATGTGATCGATCGCATGGTGGAGCTGCGGAGCTATGTTGCCGCGCGACTACTTGCGCTTGGACTGGTGCGCGAGCACCTTGCCGAAGGCGTCCTCGAGCTGCGTGGTCATGCGCTGCTTGAACAGTGCGAGCAGCGCCTCGGAGGCGAGCGGTCGCAGCGAGCTGACGCCGGCGATCAGCTCATCCCAGCCCTCATCGGGCTGGCCGGCTTGATCGAACGGCTCCCACAGCTCTCTGAGGAACAGCTTGGTGAACGCGCGGGAAATGGACTCGCAGTCACGGCTGACCTTCTCCACGAGCACCAGCGCCGAGTGCAGCGGTATGCCCAGATCCACTACCTGCTCGGCGGCGTTCATGAGCGCGGGGCTGGGGACTTCGAAGCGGCCGTCGCCGAGCGGGACGAGCAGCTTGAGCTTGCGCACGCGCTCGATGTCCTTGGAGTCGACGTCGCCGAAGCGGGTGGCGAGCTCCTGGGCGGTGATGATCTCGGGCTCCTCGGCCTCAAAGGGGGTGGTGACGGCGATGCGCAGGCCGAGCAGGCGCTCGGCGAGGCCGTGTGAGCCGCTGAGCAGCCGCTCGATGGCGTGCAGGTTGAAGCCATCGGCCTGCAGGTCGAGGATCAGCCGCAGGCGGGCGACGTGCTCGGCGTTGTAGTAGCCGACGCGTGCCCTTACCTCTGGCGGAGGCAGTAGGCCGCGTGTGTGGTGGTTGCGGATGTTGCGCACCGACATGCCCACCTCGGCGGCGAGCTGCTCGATCGTGAGGTCGTAGTCGGAGGTTTGCGTCGCAGTGTCCGATGCATGCGTGTGGGAGTCCACAGCTTGGGCCTGCGCGGTGCGGGTACGTCTTTGTGTGGGCTTCTCGTGTGTGTCCGCTGACGCCGTAGCCATCGCCGATTGAGGATACCACGTTTGATGTGCCCTCATTTGAGGTAACATGATTCAACGTCATGCTGAACTGCACGCACCAGCCGAGTTGGATTTGCCCAAACCGGGACCTAAAGCGCGCCAAGCGGGACCTGTCATGCGCCAAGCGGTACTTGCCGCACGGGTTTACGACAGCCTCATCAACCTCCTGGCTTTCCCGTGGCTGAACGGGGAGCGGTGCCACAGGTTTCGCCCGTGCGGCGCAGGGTTCTGGACCTTGTGCGCTCGTTCACCTCGCCGTTGCTGCCGGACGACTACCTGGAGCTGGTCAACCCGCTTTGGTCGACGCGCGAGCTACGCGGTCGCGTGGAACGCATCGAGCGTGAGACGCCGGAGGCAGTGAGCGTGCTGATCAAGCCGGGGTGGGAGTGGCCGGGCCACCTGCCGGGCCAATATGTGCGCTTGGGCATCGAGGTGGACGGCATCCACCATTGGCGTGCGTATTCGCTGACATCCGCGCCGGGACGCCCGGACGGCTGCATCGCGATCACGCCCAAGCTGGTGCCCGAGGGAAAGGTTTCGCCGTTTTTGTTCGGCCGTGTGCGCCCAGGTGCGATCGTGCGCTTGGGCGGTGTGGAAGGGACGTTCACGCTGCCCGAGTGCCTGCCGGACCGAGTGCTGTTCATCAGCGCGGGTAGTGGCGTCACGCCGATCATGAGCATGCTGCGCGCGCTTGCCGCACGTGGCGAGCTGCGCGACGTGGCGCACATCCACAGCGCGCGCACCGCAGAGACGGTGATCTTCTCCCGCGAGCTCCGTGCGCTACACACGCACGAGCATGGCTATCGGCTGCACGAGCAACTGACAGGCGAGCGCGGGCGCGTTGCGCCGGAGCACTTGGACGAGATCTGTCCGGACTGGCGCGAGCGCGAGACGTTCCTGTGTGGGCCGGCGGGTCTGCTGGCGGCGATGCGTGAGCGCTGGGAGCGCGACGGCGCGCCCGAGCGGCTGCACGTTGAGCACTTTCAGCCGTATGAGGAGCTGGGCGGTGAGCACGCGGGCGTGGGCGGCACGATCAACTTCTGTAAGAGCGGTGTGCAGGCGGCCAGCGATGGCAGCCAGTCGATTCTGGCGGCGGGCGAGGGCGCGGGCGCGACACTGCCGTATGGCTGTCGCATGGGCATCTGCCACAGCTGTGTGGGACGGCTGCGGGCGGGCCAGGTGCGCGATCTGCGCACGGGTCGCGTACACGGACAGCCGGGGGAAACGCTTCAGACATGCATCAACGCGCCTGAGGGCGCGGTCGAGATCGATCTTTAAACCACTAGGAAGGAATGGCTATGGCCGCAACCCAAATGCAGGGCACCGCGACGGAGCAGGGCTTCTCCGCTGTTCAGCCCAGCGACGCAGGTGCTGGGCACGATGCAAACGGCGAACCGCAGAGCCCCCTGGCGCTGCTCACACCTGAGCAGATCGAGCAGCTGGGCCGCGAGTTCGATGCGATCCACGACGAGGTGTATGCGGACCTAGGGGAGCGCGACTCGCGCTACATCCGCGCGACGATCAAGCTGCATCGCCAGCTGGTGCTGGCGGCGCGGGCGCTGCTGTTGGGCTCACGCTTTCAGGCGCCGTGGCTGGCGGGCACGGCATCGCTGTCACTGGCGAAGATCCTGGAGAACATGGAGATTGGCCACAACGTGATGCACGGCCAGTGGGACTGGATGAACGACCCGGACATCAACTCCCAGACGTGGGATTGGGACACGGCCTCGCCGGCGGACGCGTGGCGTCACTCGCACAACTACGAGCACCACACGTTCACGAATATCCGCGGCAAGGACCGCGATCTCGGATACGAGATCATGCGCATCGACCCGCACCAGCGCTGGCATCCGATCTACCTTTTCCAGCCGTTTTACAATCTGCTGTTGATGGGCTTCTTCGAGTGGGGTGTGGCGGTGCACGACCTCAATCGCGGGGCGATCCACTCGGGAGAGAAGTCAAAGGAGCAGCTACTTGAGGAGCTGAAGGCGATCGGCGTGAAGGCCCGCGGGCAGGTGGTCAAGGACTACATCGCCTTCCCAGCGCTGTCGGCATTGGCGGCGCTGGTGGCGAGCCGTGGCTCGGTGGAGGCGAGCAAGCGTTCGTTCAAGACCACGCTTGCTGCGAACTTCACGGCGAACATCGTTCGCAACGTGTGGGCGTACTCGATCATCTTCTGCGGGCACTTCCCCGACCAGACGTACACGTTCAGCGAGGCTGAGGTCGCGGATGAGACCCGCGGCGGCTGGTACGTGCGCCAGCTGCTGGGCGCGGCGAACATCGACGGCGGCCCGCTGTTTCACCTGCTGGCAGGCAACCTGAGCTTCCAGGTAGAGCACCACTTGTTCCCGGACATGCCCTCGAGCCGCTACGCGGAGATCGCACCGCGCGTACGCGACATTTGCCGTCGCCACGGCCTGCCGTATAACACGGGACCGCTACACAAGCAGCTGGGTACGGTTCACCGCACGATCCTGCGGCTGGCGTTCCCGGGAGGCAAGGTGCGCCCGAAGCCGGGTCCGTATCAGCCCGACGTGATTTGAGTGGACTGCCTGTCCGCTAGCTCGTACTGGCGGGGCCGGTGGGCGCATCCTCGGCGATGACGTGGCCGATGGGGGCCGTGCCCTCGTCGGGTTTTACGATCGTCCAAACGGGAACGGGCTCGACGCGGCCGCGCACCTCGAGCTCGCCGACGAGCACCAGACTTTCGGGCGGAGCTTTGAGTCGCTCGCGGGTTGAGTCGGCGACGAACAGCATGTGCCCACTGCCCTTGGTCATGCCCTCCAGCCGCGAGGCGGTGTTGGTGGTATCGCCGAGCGCGGTGTACTCGACGCGCTGTTCGGAGCCGATGTTGCCGGCCATGACAGCGCCGCTGTTGATGCCCACACCCATGGCGAACTTGTGCTCATGGCCGTTGTCGGCAATCCACGCGTTGAACGCATCAAGTCGCGACCCGATCATCTCAGCGGCTGCGCTCAGCGCGCGGTCGGCGTGGTCGTCCTGTTCGAGCGGTGCGCCGAACACGGCCATGATGCCGTCGCCCATATAGGACACGAGCGTGCCGCCAGCGGCGAGGATCGCCTCGGTCATCTCATTGAGGTAGCAGTTGACTACCTCAATCACCCGCGGCGCCGCCAATTTCTCGGAGAAGCTGGTGAATCCCCGCAGGTCGGAGAACAGCACCGTGCAGTCCCGTTCGACGGCACCGAGGCGCAGATTGCCGCCGGCGCTTGCCACTACCTGGTCGACGACGTCGGCTGGGACGAAGCGCGCGAACAGGTCATGCACGCGGGCGCGTTCGATCGTTTCGCCGACGTACAGGACGGCAAGTGTGCCCAGTGTCCCCACGCCGAGTGCGAGCAATGGGTAGACGAACGTGACGATCAGGCCGCTGTTGAACGCGACCTGTACAGCGATGGTGAAGACCACGGCAAGCGCTAGCGCGTCGAGTAGTGAGCGCCATTGACGCAGGCGCATGCTGCCGATCGGAACGACCATCCCGATCAGGAGGATGGTGAGGATGTTGAGCCAGCTGGGGGCGCCGCGCAGAGGGATTCCGCGCAACAAAGTGGAGATGGCGTTGGCCCAGATTTCGGGGCCCGGCATCGTGCCGTTGCTCGTTGGTGTGGCGTGGACATCTTGTAGCAGTGGGTCCGAGGCACCGACGACCACCAGCTTGCCGCGGACAGCGCTTGCTGGAAAGTCACCGTTGTACACGGACGAGAACGGGACCGAATTGAGCGTTTCGGTTGGTCCGACGTAATCGATCGGCAGCGTTCCATCTTCAAAGAATGAAGGCGGGAAGCGATGGCCGGTCATCACTTCAGCGGCCACTACAGCGAAGCTCTCGAGGTGGCTGTATTCGCGGGCAAAGCGTCTCACCGAGCCATCGGTGTCGAGCTCAAGGTGGTCCTCGGCGACACGTGCTCCCGCTTCGCTCAGGGCTTTGGGTTCCCCTCCTAGGATCGTGGTTTCGCCTTTGGCACCGATGGCGGTTGCCGCGAGAATCGTTTTCCCGTGGGCTCGCGCAACGGCTTCGTATAGGTCGAGGTCTTCTCGTGCAACGGTCGGTTGACCAAAGTCGATGTCGACCGCGATGGTGTGTGCCCCTGCCTCGCGTAGATGGTCGATCACCTTCGCATCCCATTCGCGGGGAAATGGAAAGTTGTGGCGCAACTTCCGGAAGGTCGCGGGATCGATCGCAACGAATGCGATGTTTGACGGTACGCCGCTGTAACCCCTGATCGAGAACCGCGCGTCGATCGTCTGCAGTTCACTGCGCCTGAGCAGGTGTGTTGCATACCCGAGCACCCCGATGCCGCCGGCCAAAACGGCAACCGCCAGCAGGGAGAGAGCCTTGCGTCGTTGTCTGTGTGTCCCGCCCATGTAATCGCCCAATCGTCAGAGTCCGACGGCTGCCGGCGCGCCGATGCTAACCGACGGCCTCGCGCGGGTTTTGTGTGCCCGACTGAGCCTAATCGCAGAGTCGCATGCCTTCAAAGGGCTGTAAGGTTCGCCCGCGGGCGAGGTAGGTAGGCGAACACAGAAGGAGCCAAAGCTTTGGACGTAGAGACGAGCATCTCGACGGAGTGGTCTGAAACTCACCGGACCACGTGGGTTTCGCGAGCGCTGGCTTGCGTGTCTGTACTAGCGGTGGTCCTCGGGGTGCTCTCGCTGGTGGCTCCGGCTCGATCCGAGGCTGCCCCGCTGCCTGGCTCGCTCTCACAGCTGGCAAGCCCGCTCAACTGTATGGGGGAAGTAGCGTGGCCCAAACCCGGTGGAGAAAGCTTGATCGGCTGCGGGGTGCTGCTGGCGGAAGGCACACTGAACGCTGCATACCAGGCGCAGGTGAGCCCGGATGGTAGGAATGTCTACTCTGTTGCCGTGTCGGGCGATCTGGTCGAGTATTCACGCAATCAGGCAAATGGCACCCTGACTGAGATCGGCTGCGTGACCGAAGGGTCGAGCGAATGCGCTCCGGCGAACTCGACCACGAAAGCGATCGCGATGAGCAGCCCGGCGGCTGTTGCGATCAGTCCCAATGGGGAGGGTGTGTATGTCATCACGCAGGGCACCAACAGCCTCGTTGAATTCAGCCGCGACCCGGAAACGGGCCTGCTGACCGAGACGGGATGCATCAGTCGCGAAGACTCCGAATGCGCATCGCACGAAGCAGGGGGTCTCAACTCTCCCTACGGGATTGCTGTTAGTCCTGACGGTAAGAACGTGTACGTGGCCAGCTATTCCGACGAAGCGATAGCCGAGTTCTCGCGCAATACCGCGACCGGAGCGCTCACACAGCTCGCGGGTGGCAATAACTGCATCACGAGCGGCAGCAAAGGGCTGACCGGTTGCGAAACCGAAGGTGCCCTGGGACTCGAACGGGCGGTCGGCGTGGCCGTTAGCCCTGACGGCAAGAACGTTTACGTCGCTGCGGGAGCGACCGTTGGCGAAGGCGCCGTGGTCTCATTTGAACGGAACACGAGCACGGGAGCGCTCACTCAGCTGCCGGGCAAGGAAGGCTGCATCAGCACGGCCAATGCGAGCTGCGCCCACGGCGTCGCGATCGATGGTCCCGAGGATCTCGTCATCAGCCCGGATGGGAGCGACGTGTACACGAACTCGAGCCAGAACAACGCAGTGCTCGAGTTCCACCGCGAAGCCTCGGGCACGCTCGCGCAACTGGCATCTCCGAATGTGTGCTTGATGAAGGCGCCCGTCGAAGCGGGCTGCACCGAAGCTAAGGGCCTGCAAGATGCCCTCGGGGTGGCGATCAGCCCGGCGGGAGAAAACGTGTATGCGAGCGGCCCGATCGAAGATGACGAGGCGGCGTTTGCGCGCAATGCGGAAACCGGCGCCCTCACCCAGCTTCCCGCTCCCTACGAATGTGCAGGCAAAAGCGAAACCGAAGGAAAAATTGACAACGAATGCGGCACGCAGGGCATTCAGGGCATCGCCGGCGCCAGACGCGTGACGGTGAGTCCCGACGGCATGAGTCTGTACGTGGCAGGGCAGAATGATCACACGGTGGTGGAGCTCGCACGGGCAGTGACCCCGGAGGTGTCGGCGGTCGGTCCGGCGAGTGGTCCTGCCGCAGGAGGGAGCGTTGTGACGATCTCCGGCTCGGGCTTCGTGGAAGGCGCAGTGGTCGACTTCGGAGCCACGCGTGCTACGAGCGTCACGGTCAACTCGGCGTCATCGATTACGGCGGCGAGCCCCGCGGGCAATGGGGTCGTGGACGTGACCGTCAGTACCTATGCCGGCACCTCCGCGGCGACGGCGGCCGACAAGTTTACGTATATCCCGCCTGCAGGAGGAAGTCGGCCAGGCTCGGGCTTTGTGCCGGCCGTTGTCGTCCCACGACCGGTCCTCGCGCGAACCGGCAACGTGGCCCCGATCGCGGGCAAGGTGCTTGTGCGGCTTCCTGGCACGAAAGCACTTGTACCCCTCTCGTCCCTCCGTCAGATCCCGTTCGGCACAGTCATCGAAGCGACGCACGGCCACGTCAGCGTGACCACCGCGCAGCCGAACGGCACTACCCAAACGGGCGAATTCTTTGAAGGAGAGTTCGTGCTCAAGCAGGGCCGCAACGGCCAGGTGATCGCTGAACTGACGGGCGGCAACTTCTCAGTGTGCCCGACTGCGCGCGAGCGA
>Ga0210383_10006013_pt1 | contig 10611 bp, 11 predicted proteins | sample IncBWC14OmetaG_FD_160072 | JGI IMG/M metagenome (GOLD analysis project Ga0210383, IMG submission 160072) | Forest soil microbial communities from Barre Woods Harvard Forest LTER site, Petersham, Massachusetts, United States - Inc-BW-C-14-O ...
ACAACTCTTCACCAACAGCAATCAGCAGCGAGGTCGATTACACTACCTTCAATTTCCATTGGTCGATCACTGTATCCTGGCGATGCCCACAACCATTGGTCTATTGAAATTTAGGGGTTTTGCGTGAATGGCGAAAGGACGAGTGCCGTCAATAGTCGCGAAAATCAGGACTACCCCAATGGCAGCAGGAGTGATTCGATCTTTATGCATTGGACTGGGCCAACCCTCTGGGATACATAACTGGATTTTGATGGTGTTGCATCTCCAGCTTTCACGGAAACGATTTGGATCATGTCTGGTTCGGCCAATGCAAGGCGGTAAAACAAATTGGAGCTTGAGGTATGGTTCTTGTTATCGCTTGACTCTTGATTTTTTTCACCGTCGGAAGTTGACCCAAAATTGTTGAGGGGAGGTTCAGCGCATCAGCAGTGACAGCTATTGGTTCGGCTTGGTCTTGTTGCAAAAGAGGCCACTTTCTAGTCATGAAATGCTTGGGAGTGGTGTTCTGGAGGTTTGGCCCCACTTCTCTGGGTCTGTCGGGTTATGCATCACCTGGTTGTGTTCATTTTGAGGGTGAAATCGCGCCTTGACTCACATGTTATGTGTGACGTGGCGTGACGTGACATCCAACACATCCGAGTCAGACTTGGAAGGATCCAATTTTTCACTCCTGTATGTTGTTGGAAGGATGGCTCTGAGAGAGAGGCAGATTTTTGACGTTGTCATTGCCATTCCGTTGGCTGTTCCAGTCAAGGACGCCCTTGCCTATTACCCGAGGGGGGAACAACAGGATGTCGTTGTCAATGTCTGCCGGACGTGTTGTGTTCCATGACTACCAAAATGTGCGTCCGTGATGCTAGTGAATAGCGATTTGAAGGTAAAAGCAATGCTGTGCATAGTCCTCAGAACCCCCGCGTGTGCGTCCTGATTCGCCTCTCCGTGCGGATTGAATTTGGATGCTTTTGGACGTGAAAGACTTCCAATAACCTCTCACTGGTTTCCAATCATCTGGAGCGGTTTTAGATCATGAGAGGAGCCAATGGTCGTCGAGAAAAGTAACACATCAGTTATTCGACCTTTCTCCTAGCCGTCGCCAGCGCAGAGGAATATCAACGGAGTCATTCCATTTTGCCTATACAGTCTCGGCATTCTAATTACGCGACCCTGATCTATAACCACGCCTTGCGGAGGTATAAAACGTCACCCTTGCATTTTTCAACGGCGGTCTGTCGTCTTTCGTTTTTCCAACTTCCACATGCATCTCAGTGACCAATTCCAACCCTACACCACTCTCTTCTCCACCTCCGATTCCGCTAGGTTGCCGAGTTATCATTCTCACCATGAAAGGTACCATCCATTCCCGTACTCAGTGGGAGCCGTCGATCTTGGGGTGAGTATTATCCCTCCCCTGCGAGTGCCCCTCCTCCGATAATGATCTTCGCCCTCCAGGAAACAGTTGACGATCGCTACGACGAAGTTTTATCTAGGACAAGCTTCGCATCGGTGAGAGCTTCACTCGGGTTTGTCAGCTTCAACTAGTTTGCTGATGTTGGAATAGTCGATCGTGCCGGGAGATAGCAACCAAGTTCAAAACCTCGATGTGGCCTTGAATGGCAGAGATGTCCACCGAAGACGAATCGGATTTGTTGAACTAGTCATTGTGTGCATCCAGTTTCAATCACGCGGGCTCAGTGTTGACCTCTCGCCAATATCAGGACTTTGCACTCGCGATGCAACGCCGCCTTCGTAGTACGAAACGAACTTGAGAGGTGGACAACACCCTTATACGACGAACCATTTACTAAACAAGTGTATATAATTGGAAAGAACCGTAGATATTGTTTAATATTAATCGCAAAAACATTTTTGATACGCTTACGACAATAATGATCCCCGACTCCCACGTTAGTGGAGAAGGGTTCTGTCGGAATCAAACGAGCTTGTCTCTGTCAGTGGATCATGCACGTGGGAATATTTGGACCCCACCCCGGAAATGGCCGAACTCTTGAATCTAAAACCTTCATTTACCTCGCGCGCCCTGTAGCCCTAGTAGTCTCCCGTAGGCAGACTCAAAATTCGTGTGTTTTTTTAGAAGAATGATGATACACTCATATATAACAATGCATTTTACTTCACCTGTATCAACTACAAAAGAAACGGAGTCGGGGACTGGCGCCACTGCGCCGCTACAGGATCTAGTTTATTTGTCGACAAAATGTATATACACCTCTACTACTAAAAACCTATCCTTAAATTTCCACGTGTGCATGACTCAGAAGTCAGGGCGACTATGTGTTGAACCGAGTAGAACCGAAGCCGTAATATTAGTCACGAATGTGTATATCGGATTTTTAAGGCCAGAGACCCCAACCATCAGGAAAAGTGTTTCAGATTTGCTTTTGCAACAGTCTGCCCATAGTAGGCGCTGCGAAACCTGAAGGTATAGCTTTTGTGAATCAACCGCTAGTCCGACCATTTGCACGATTATGAGGAAGGGAATTACATACATCAATATCCTCATAGGTCTCACCTAATAATGGCGACTCCAAGTGTAATTTCTATCGGCACCAAGGCCACAGCATTCACCATGTCATCGCAATGAAGTGCCTATGCATGTCCTGATGGAAATGGATAAGTCATGTGCATGTGTATAAAAGCGGACCGCCGGGACGCGAAAATGATGTTCGGTCTACAGAACCAAGAATTCCAAGAATAGAGGTCTCAAGCACCCGGTCAACGTCTGAACCTGCATGGCTGGAAACAAGCACCCACTGTAGCGGAATGGTGCAGGGTCTTTCGTGAAAAGAAAGTATTCGTTCGAAGCGCCTTTCTGCCCGAAGACTCGATGGTATGTAGTTCCTAGAAGTATAGAGTTCGTGTTCAAAGATCTCGCAGTGGAAGTTGTCCGGTGTATAATTGCCTGAAGAAATCGTAAATGGCCTTACTTAGTAGGGAGATAAACAGCTCACTCTGCTTTGAACGGATAACGGAAGGGGTACTCCGGGTCGTATGCATTCGGGAAACCCCTATCCCAGTTATGATAGAGTAAGTGCTATCTACTCACATCAATAAAATCGCCGAGTGAGTCGACTTTAAGCTTGAAGAGTGACGACTGAGAATGCCGAATTACGAGGGCTGGAACAATTAAAGATTTCGCCTTTCAACCAAGAAGAAAGTTCCGCTTTCTCTGAATCCCGGGGAGAAATGATTGTCAACTATCCGTGGCTGACTCGGAATGAACCTGACAACCAACACGACATTTTGCGAATGAATTGACCACATAATTGTACGACTGCCACTGGGGACAGCGCAAGCCATAGGCGCTTATCCTGGCATAATTCCCGAATCCCAGATTTCCTGCCTGCCTGCCAGAAAATTTGTATCGCATTCCTTCTTGGTAGTAACGGGTTGGTTGTGCGGCGGAGGGCGAGCTGATGATAATATAAATGAGAGATAGGGTTGACCGGGAAGGAGGAATTCTGGGACCTGACCGTAGAAACCTCTCGACCTTCCGTCTGGAACAAGAAATATTTCAAGCGGCATGGAGAGTTGTAGAATGGATGGGAGTTGTAGAATTTGATTAGGAGAAGCAGTGGAACGAATTCGAGGACAAAAATGGGGAGGCCGGTCGAGAGCAACATGGCTATAAAGAAAGATGGGGTTGAACTGATGCCTTCAAAATGGGACGGGCGCGCCGAGGAGCTGGAGGGGAACGGGAGATGCGCTAGACGGAAATTGAGGTTTGGAAAAGGTGGGGGAATGTGCGATGAGCGGAGAATGGATCAGCTGGGTTTGTTTGTGTGGCATACTAGTGCGACCACTATATGGTTCTTCCTTCGTTGCTCGACGCTGGACCCCGATGTCCATGTCTTAGGCTCATTGGCTGTCTGGTCTTCGTGGCTTGATTCTTGAAGAATTATTTCTTGCGTTCTGGTTGCACTTTTATTCCACTGGCGGGCCCGCGGGCATGTCCAGCAGCTCTCCCTGGGCAGCAACAGCAATTAGCAGCGACATCCATCGGGCTACTTTCAATATTCATCAGCCATCGGTCTATTGAAAATTGAAGGCTTCCGCAGTGGGTGCAGCGGGGCGATAGGGGTATTCCCTGGTCGCAAAATTTAGAACTGCCCCAATTTGCGTGGGGGGTGATTCGATCTTCATCCCTGGGTCTGGGTGATCCCCCCGGTATACACAACTGGATTTTTGACGGTCTTGAACCTTCCAGTTTCAAGGCGACAATTAGGATCCTGCCTAGTTCGCAGTAACCGACCCATGCTGAACAGTTGACATTGGCGCCTGAGGTATGGTTCTTGATATTGCTTTTGATTTTCTTGATTTTTTCACCGTTGGACATTGGCCTAAATTTTCGTTGGGGATGGGGACGTTCAAGGTATATCAGCAGTATCAGCTGTTGGTTCCTTGGTCTTGCTGCAAAAGCGGCCACTTGCGGGACTTGGAGATGCTTGGAGGTGGATCATTCCGAAGTTCTGATTATACTTTTTGCGGTTATCCGGTATACACCACCATGTGTTCATTTGAGCGCAACCATAGATGAAATCGGTGAACAACTCGCTTGACTCACTTGTTGTATGTGACATGGCTTGCATAATGTCACGTCACGCCTGCCAATATCCCACAATGCATTCGTGCACTGGTGGTGTGTTCCGAACATTGTTCGGAAGGGTAGAGACGTCTACGAGAGTGAGGTAGAGGGTTGGTGTTTGGATTGCCATTGGCTTGGCGGGAGGGCCATATCGCTTTTGCGCCAAGGTTTCTAATCCTTGCCAGTGATTGGCCAGGGCCGTTGCCCACTGGCAAGGAGACGTGAAAGACTGGCCCACTTTGGTGGATGAAAGGGTCTTGCACCAAATACAAAGGGTCAGCTATGTCTGTCGATGGGCGAAGACAGCACTCAGCACTCATACACTTAGTCAAATTGGCTTGGACTCCCAAAATGATGGACAGGACCTGTTTCCATTCCATCCAATTATGCCGAGACCCTTTTCTGCCTGTGCCTGCTTGATGCGTCAAGTAATGAGGGCGGGGTCGCAATTATTGGGGCGTGTTTGTGGGATCAAATCTCGAACCTTCCGAGCCCGTTTATTGGTTTCAGGGTTCCACGGTTATACATTTAGAAAAACACTAACTCGATGCAGCTCGCCGTCATATATTCCTACTTCCTCCGTCACTTTAACACGGTGGCGGAGCCGAATGCCTATAAATTTTCCTGTCACCACGCCGTGCCCACTGGTTATTCCTTGTCCCATCGTATTCCTTGACACTATGCAATCATTCAAGCCTCGCGCTCCAATGCGAGAGCGCTACTTCCCTTCGTTCAGTCTGGTTTTAACTGAGGCTGGTTTTCTGCCGCGCCAACCAGCCTGTTCTTCGCCGCATTCTCCTAAGTTTCACTCACACGGCAGTCCTCGTGATAATGATCCATTAATGGTGACTTTTTAACACTATATCCACCACAATACTTTATCCTTATCATTGATCAAAGATGACTTTCGATCACCGGTTCAATGAACATCGTTCAAACACTGTGTTATCTTTGGTGTGTCCCTCAGCTTCAGATTCACCGTAAAAATATCCATTCAACAACTTCTGCAGCCTTCCATTGAAGAGGAAGATATCACGGCTTTGAACCTGCTGGTGGCGTTGGATGTCCAGAGCGGAGGTCATCGCCGGAGGGCAAGACGCCTGTCCACCCTCGTTATCGTAGGTCCGCGCCGGTTCATTGTCTAGATCGATACATAACTCTGGTTATATGTGGTTCGGTCACTCCTAGGACCTGGCATTGGCTGTAACGAATAAGATACGGTACCTCCGCAAGGCCAATAACATCCAGCCTCTGGAACCCGCTCTCCGGGAATACAAACTGGCAGACTGATTATACATCCACCCCACGTTGCAAACCAAAAAAGATCACGAGTTGTCTCCGAAGGTGGTGCTATTTCAGTTCCTAGTCAACTCTGTGACTGATACTTCAACCAACTGACAGTGCATACACCTTTTCGTAAACCTTTCCCATTGTCCAGCCTCTTGATGCATCTGGTTGGCTGTTTTCGTGGATTGATCAGACTACCACTCACAATATGACATTTGTATTATATTATATCCACCCTTCAATATTGAATAAACGGAGAAGTTATCTTTCTGCGATCCAGGGGCACAGCTAGGTAGTAGTGGTTGACAGAGTGGGGACTCATGGAACTTTCTGATCTGCTCGGGGTCCAGGCCCTTCGGCGACCTGTTGCCACGTACAGTGTTGGACCGGTCCTTGAGACACCACTGGTCCTTGATACAATTTTGCAGAATGATTTGTACCTTAACCAATCATAGATACTCATTTTTTTAAATACTATCTTCTGAAGGTATCTTCAGGAGCAAATATTGCTCTCTTACAGTGGGCCCCAAGTGTTGTATTTATTGAGTAAAGTGGGTCGTGGTGAAGGGGTCTTTTTGGTTTGCACGTGATTGGTCCATCACCACTCCTTGATACACCGAAGTTATGATTGTAGCACATCCATTTATTATTTTGGTCCTTAGAAAAATATTATTTGAGATTCATTAAATATACTCAGAGGATTCTGTCTCCTCAGATTACAAAGAAAGCGATGTGTAAAGTAGTGAAGAACAAAATTAGATTTCAGCGTCTCGGTCCTACACTGTAATGTTTCGCGTTTCTCCGAGTCCTTGTGAGGCTGCAGGGTCATTTTGCGCGCGTTGGCAGGTGGCTTGGCGTGTGTTTCGCGCGATGGTGGCCAACAAGCCAGTAGGATGAGGCTTAACACGACTTGGCACGACTTGGCACGACTTGGCGAAGGTATATCTCGATTACGGATGGACTCGGACGCTGGCGGGAGTTACAACTACTCGTACGTATCATTGACGGAGGCTAAAGGTGATTTGTATATTTATCAGTGGCACTGCCAGTGGACCGGCGGTGACTAATACTATGTAAGTCAGTTTATTGTAAGTAGTTAAGAAGTTCAATACCCTTGGCGATCATGTGACAATATTAATCCCATTTTATTTGACATCAAAGTCATTGCCAAACAGTCCTCGACAGACGTTATCGGTCTTAATACCAAACCAGGTTTCAGAACCATGACAAGACTGCTCTTTCTAGTCGCTGTAATTAAATACTGCATACAACATTCTATGAGAGTCCTTTCCTCTATCTTCTATTGATGTGTTACCGGGATAAAAGCAGAAAACAACTGCAACAGTTTCAGAGACACAGAGTAGTTTATATGCTTGGCACGAGCCTATATCACAAGTGTTAGTATCAATCCAACAAAAACACAGGGCACATATTCTCACCAGTCATATTTGACCAAATCGTCCGCATTCACAAAAGCCGCAGAGATAAATTCGCGCGCTTCCACCCACACCCAGACCTGAATCACACAAAAAAATCAGTCCCAATCCACCCGTTCCAGGAACCGACATCAACTCACCTTCAGCAACGCCCCCAAATTCCCCGAAGGCAAATTCTTCGTCATCGACTCCCTAGTCGCCATGTGCCCTCCCAGCTGCCGTAAAATGGGCAAAGCACTCTTAAACAAATCCAACCCGGGATCCAGCTGCCTGCCAATCCCCTCCAACAACAATATTGAAATAACCGTATTGATAAAATCGCCCTCCATCTTGACATGATGCTCCCGCACAGCTCTCAATACGTCCGTCAAGATATCGGAAATCTTGATCTGTCCTAGAGAGAACGTCTTGCGCTTCACGCTCAGGACAAGGTGTTGCATTTTCAATGCGAAGGTCTCCGTTTCAATCGCGAGTTCTGGGGAGCGGCAGCGCTCGATCATCAGATGTCCTGTGCGGTACCCGTCGAATTCGGCTATGGCACGGAAGAGGTCTAGGAAGTTTTGGCGATTCGTAGCATCGAGGGTTGTCACGAGTCCGGCGTCGAGGAAGACGATTTCAGGAATGTAGCCTGCTTCGAAAAGGAAGGTGAGCTGTGCGCGCCAGGCGGAGGGGGAGTGAATTAGGGTGCGGAGGTTGGAGACAATGCTGTCTGATTCTGAGTCGTCCGGAGCAAGGATGGTTGAGTCGGGGTTGCGGTCAGAGTTGTGGAAAATCGAGTAGTAGAGGTTTTTGAGGAGGAGTTGGGTTGATGGGGGTTTGTTGAATTTGATCATGATGTTGCCTGGGTGCAAATCGGAGTGGACAAAGTTATCCAGTAGGAGCATATTCTGTGAGGGAGAAAATGAACACGACGGAAATTCAAGACTGCTGGTGATACTCACGAGGAACGCATCCAGGCCTACTGTCGCGACTTGATCATCATACGGCCCACCCCCATTCTTCAAAAATATCTCGAGCGGCAACGCATTCTCATACTCCTCCACCAACAAATCCTTGGTCGACCAAACCTTCAAAGGCCTCGGAAACGTAACCGGCACCTTCCTGTGCGCGAAATTACTCTCAAACACCAACAAATTCTCCGCCTCGTGTCTCAGATCTAGCTGCTGGAACATCATCGAGCCGAACACATCCACCTCTTCTGGTAGCGACAACCATTGCATTCCAGGGAGGAGAGTTATGATATGCGCGAAAAACGACATGATGGAGAGGTCACGAGAGATGGTTTTGGAGACGTGGGGGTGGAGGACTTTGATTGCTACGGAAGCGGTAGGGACGGATGGCGGTGGATCTTGGAGGATTACAGGGCCGATGGCTGCCGCTGAGGATTTTCTGTGACGCCGGGGACCAAGGTAAGATGGCGGGATGAGGTCTTGTTTGAGTGTCGCTCGATAGACCTAGTGAGGAGTAGATGGGTAGAATTCAGGATGTAGTGGTATACACGCACCTGGGCAATAGCACCCGTTCCTATTGGTACTTCGTCGAACTCCTCAAACACCTCGTCAAAAGGCCGTTGGAAGACGAGCTCGATCACTTTTTTCGTGTGCTCGAATGCGTGAGGTTTTCCATGAGAATGCAGTGTACCTAACCGATCACAAAGTAAAGAAGGAAACAAATCCGCACGCGATCCTGCCCATTGTGCCAGCTGAGCATTGAAATCAATATTTAGTTTGGGCATGCCGGAAAAGGTAAGGGACAGACTTTGATAAAAGTAGGTCCGGCGGTCTCCATCTTGGAAACAAGGAGACCATACCACCAAACAGCCCCCCATCTGTCGCCCATATACTTCTTCTCTGACTTGCCTACGAGGAGCATCGGACTGCAGATAATCACAGGCATAAATAGCGCAAACAAGTAAATGAATCGTTTGGCGGTAAGAATTGGTTCCCATATTTTGTTGCGAAGGAGGGCAAGTATTCGAGAAGTTATGGATAAGTCAGATTCTGAGGGTGAGAAGATCGTTGGGGTGATCGGATTTGGTACGGCAGGAGATGGGCATGGGATCAAAGTAGGAGAAGCGAAAACGCTTGGAAGGAGAGATTCTGTGCGGGGTGCAAGATAGAGAGTCAGACCACCAGCTAAAGGGATAAGCCAGAGGGCTTTTCGCCCAAGGGAGAAACGGGGGATTGGGGTGTGGTTGAAAAAGGACGGGAAGGTAGTGTGTCCGAGTCGTGACCAGTTCGATGCACGTCGTGCCGTGATAAAAGTTGGGTTGGGCGACCAGAGAAGTGACAGCCTCAAGCTGGTTGGTAGAGACGATATACGACAGAGAGCCATATTGGCCACTATAAGTCCAACTCAGTGCATAGTGGTCTACCACACTCGGTGACACTGGCCATAGTTTCAAGTTCAAGTTGTCCTGACCAAACCCTGAACGAATTTGGCAATTGACCGACTTGGACTTCGGATGACCATGACCAAATACGCACTTTACAAGAACCTGAAATGTAACTGAGAGGGGATAAACTGGCGGTGTCTAATAGTCTCCTATAGGCAGACTCAATTCGTGTTTTTTCACAAGAATGATGATAGGTGTCTACGGTACTACAGTGACTAGTAAGAAAGTGCAGCAAAGTATTTAACACATTCTTTTCAAGTTGTCTATGATGCATAGGAAAAGCAAATCACCCTTGAATCACACCAACGATAATTTCGTCTCCCCGCTCTCAGCTATGTCGAGACTGAATCAGGTGAGGCGGAGAGTGGTGTCGTCAGAGGCTTTGGACAAGGTGTCCTCCACCTCGAAGGGCTAACCTCACACTCACGTAGACCTGCACATATCACCTCTACCACTTCATTTAATTCCCTGCCAGAGTAGTCTAATAAAACAGTATACCTGATAAGAGCCTAGGATGGGGGGGATGTATATCTGGAAAATGTTGGCAGCATAAATGATGGAGTCAGCACTCAGCATCTATCGATGTTTGATGGTGGCGGCGAGTTTTTTCTCTTGAACGGCCAAAGTTAAGGAGTCAAAACGCAGTATCATTTGTGTATCACTGAGTTTTTAGCGCAGGTGTGGATCTCTAATATGCAACAGGGTCTGCGGGTGATCCTTTACAACCATGGCCCGAATCGCAGTTTGAGTTGTCAAGCATGGGATTTAGGCCGACGAGAGTGGTGCCAGAGTTGGGTCCGGCATAGTAGTTGGTGTTATATCGGAACTGCTCGAGTCACCAGGAACGCAAGTTTCACCTGTAACTGTGAAGAAAGTAAAAAGTTTGATTA
>Ga0210383_10006014_pt1 | contig 10609 bp, 8 predicted proteins | sample IncBWC14OmetaG_FD_160072 | JGI IMG/M metagenome (GOLD analysis project Ga0210383, IMG submission 160072) | Forest soil microbial communities from Barre Woods Harvard Forest LTER site, Petersham, Massachusetts, United States - Inc-BW-C-14-O ...
TGCGGACTCGTCGACGGATATGGAAATCTGTATAGAAGTCCGGGATGAATATGGAGTTTTGCATCAGGTGCGAAGGGTCTCCGACCCTGGCCTCATCGAGTTCGTCCGCGGCAAAATGCGCGACCATAAGCTGATCATCGCCGACGGTCATCATCGCTACGAGACGGCGATGAACTATCGAAATGAGCGTAGGGCTATGGCCGCACCGGCTTCAGCCTCGTCCGAACTCGCCCCGTACGAACTGGTGATGATGACTTTCATCAACATGGAAAGTCCCGGACTTGTCATTTTGCCCACGCATCGCGTGGTGCAAGGACTGGAATCTTTCTCGCCCGACGCTCTCCGCGACCGCGCCCGATCCTACTTCAGTGTGGAGGAGGTCGATCCCGCTATCGATGCCACCCGCGCCGTCGGAATTCTACGTGCGGCAGGAAAAGCCGGCACCGCCATGCTCGGAGTCACAGCCGATCGTACATTTTTGTTCGATACGCCGAGGGCTCTCGCGGCCAACCTGCTCCAGGGACTCTCGCTCCGACAGCAGGGTCTTGACGTGGCGCAGTTGCACAAGTGTCTGCTCGAAGGCGTGTTGGGAATCTCGGAGGAAGCTATCCGCGAGCAGAGGAATATCGGTTACGTCCGCGATGCGGCGGAGGCCCTGGCCAGGGTGCGAGAAGGAGGCGCCAACGTAGCCTTTCTAATGAATCCGGCCCGCATGAAGCAGGTGCGCGACATCGCCTTCGCCGGCGAAGTCTTGCCGCAAAAATCCACCGACTTCTATCCCAAATTATTGAGCGGCCTGACAATTTATGCGCTGGAGTAACCCGCGCGGCTCAGTAGCGCCGGCGTCCGGCCGGCTGTGGCGGGGACGTCGCGTCCCCGCAGTTGGAGCGTTGCTGACTTTCGCCTCCGCAATCTTCGCGGCCTCGGCGCTTCTTCTTTCGGCCGCTCCCGAGGAAAAGCACGTCTCTATCTTTTCCACCGCCGCCAACTACACCCTCCCGGTTCTCGAGCGCAATGGCGACGAGTACGTCGGCCTGCTCGAAGTGTTCGAGCCTTTGGGAAGCGTCAGCGCCAAGGCCAACGGATCCCACTGGAAATTCCGCTACAACGACGTGGAAAGCGAGTTCATCACGGGAAAAACCCGCGCTCGCATTCGCGGTACCGATTTCGATCTTCCCTCGGACTTCCTGCTCGAGAATCGGCGAGGCTTGGTGCCGCTTTCCTGCCTGGGCACGCTTTTGCCACGCATTCTCGGCGGCCCGGTGACGTTCAACCCAAATTCGCGCCGCTTGTTTATCGGCAACGTAGCCGTCCATTTCACCGCGCAGGTGAGCACGGTTACCCCCCCTAAATTGGTGATCAACTTCACCGCTCCGGTGAATCCGATGATCGCCACCGAACCGGGAGAGCTTCGCATGGTCTTCACTCATGAAGCGCTAGTAGCGCCCGGGTCTCAGGTGCTCACGTTTGACAGCGAGGTTATCCCGTCGGCTACTTTTCAAGAGAATAACGGAGCGGCCGAATTGGTAATTTCGGCGAGCGTTCCTCTCATCGCGAACTTCAGTCACGACGGACGCAGCATCACCATCGAGCAGCCGCCTCAGGCCGCCGCCGCAGTTCAGCCGCCGCCGCAGATCACGGCAGCCGGCCCCACACCTTCCTTACCATCTCCTGCCCCAGCCGCGCCCGCACCTGTTCGCCGTTACTTTGCAGTCGTAGATCCAAGCCACGGAGGCGAAGAACGCGGCGCTTCTCTCAGCGATCAACTGGAGGAGAAGGATGTCACTCTCGCCTTCGCCCGCCGCCTGCGGCAGGAACTCGAACTCCGGGGTCTCGCAACCCTGCTTCTGCGCGACGGCGATAGCACACTCAGCCTCGACCAGCGCGCAAGCTTAACTAATTCCGCTCGTCCCGCGATTTACATCTGTGTGCACGCGGCATCCCAGGGCAACGGCCTTCGCGTGTACTCGGCGCTGGTTCCTTCGGGGATAGAAAACCACGGCCCATTTCTGAGTTGGGATGCGGGGCAAACGGCTTTTCAACCGCTTAGTCGCTCGGTTGGCACTATTTTGGTGACCGAGCTGCAAAACAAACAGATTCCCGCCCGCTCATTGATTGCGCCGCTGCGTCCGCTGAATAACATCACCGCCACGGCTCTCGCGCTCGAACTCGCACCTCCGACCACGAACGTTTCCCAACTGAATTCTCCCGCTTACCAGCTGTTGATCGCTGGCGCGGTCGCTGCCGGACTCGCCGACGTTCGCGACAACCTGGAGGCCGGGAGATGATTCCTCGGCACCTCGTCATCGGCGTAGCCATCCTGCTGGCCATCGCGCTGGGAATGAGTCTCTATGCCTGGAGAATGCGCGGCCACGTGGATCACAGCGAACTGTCCGCCGCGAATACTCAGCCCGTCGCGCCGCCCGTTTCCGGGACAACCGAACAAGTAACTCTGTACATCGCTTATGACGATGCGGGCGTGCTTCGCCCCAAGCCGGTGCGCATTCCGCTTCCTGCCGGACGGCAGGAACGCGCCGCGGAAGTGCTTCGCGCCTTGCTCAACCTCTATCTCGACAAATTTTCCCCGCATCCCCTGGGCGCGGGGTCGGAAATTCGCGATGTCTATCTGGTCGATCCCGGGCTCGCCGTCATCGACATCAACGCCGCCTTCGCCGACGGCCACCGCTCCGGCGTGCTGGTCGAGGAACTGACGGTAGTTTCGCTGGTTCAGACACTGTCGGCAAACATTCCCGGAATCACGCGGGTAAAGATTCTGGTCGAAGGCAACGAGCGCGACACCCTAGCTGGCCACGCCGACCTGTCCAACTTCTATGAGGTTCCGGCGATAAGCCAAATCGTCGCCCAACTGCAGAACGCCCAGTGAATTCGTAGATTTTGGATGGCGCAGCGCTTCAGCGCTAAGCCGCCTCAAGTGAATCAGAGAGTAAAAATACAACGGGATCGAATCCGCAGCCCGGGTGTCGGTGATCCAGGTTCACCCGCAATTCTCAATGACTGAAGTGGCCGATTCACATCAGTTGTCGACTTGTCCCATCATCCCTGGGATCGACGGCTACTTGTCGCGTACGATCCCCGCCCCCAACATGACCAATCCATGCGGGTCGTCGTGGACAAATAAGCCGGGAGTGTACATATCCGAACCGTGGGGAGCCAGTACCTGTTTCCTGACTCCCTCCTCCACCAGGACTAATCCCCCTGGCGTATCGACGAGACACCCGCCTCCGGCAGTGGCCATATTGATTTCGATCTCCGGTATTCCGGAATCCCAACGCCAGATTTCGCGTCCGTCGCTCACATTGAATGCGATGAGCATGCTACCTCGAGTAGCAAAGCCTAGGTCCTGTTCTCCCAAGACCATTTCGTCGTGCAGGTGGCCCGCATATTTTGGCAATGGAAACTTGTACGCCAGTTCGCCATCTTCTGTGACCCGATAGACAGATTCGGCGGAGGGGCCCTCCGCTTTCTGCGTGACCGCCCTAGGAGATGAGCGAACAGAAAGGAGAACACCACCGTGACCGTCGGGAATGATGTCTCCAGTCGGCGATATCACGCTCGTCGGAGTGGCGAACGCCAACCGAGATTGCTTGGATGCATCGACGATGACGTCACGATGCGATCCATCGGATTGAATCTGCCAAAGCACGAGTTGATCGTCGCGGGAGAAGTAGACTTTTTGCGGATCAATAACAGAACCGGTTGCGCACTTGTCGGTTCCTACGGTCCAGTGCTTCTGCGTGAAAGCGGCGTACGCGTTGCCGTCGGTATTGACGAAGAGACCGCTGGTGTCTACATGCAAACCGCGCGAGACGGAGCGACCAGGAGCACACATAATTTTGTCGCCCGACCTCGAAACGTTGACCTCGCGTTCGTAGGAGGCGGGAATTTTCAGTTCGAACTTCTCAATCCCAGTGGCTCCATCCCAACCGCTAAGCGTAGCTGAGGTCCCGTCCACTGACTGATTGAGCAAGTGAAGTAAATTGCCGGCATTAAGCGCGTACCCTTTGCGGATTCCTTCAAAATTGTGTTGCCAACCAAGTTTCCCGTCTTTGCCCACCACATACAAAATGTAAGAGTTAGAGCGAGTGACGGTTAGGATGGCACCTCCAATACTGTCGCCGCAGACAAATTCGACCTCGCCAACCGGTTCGGGCAAGGTCCATCTCCACATCTGAAGCCCGCGGTTTGTAAATGCGCGAACAGACATTCCCTCGTCATTCCGGTCAAGCGTGAAGAGGTCGGGTCCGTCAACTGTCGGTGCCGCCTGCAAGACTGCTAGTTCATGACCGGTCGACGGAACGGCCCAGTGAGGGCCCGCGATTGCCATTCTAGGAGCCGTCGGCCAAATTTTAATCTGCGCCGTGAACGTTGCTCCATCAAGCGATGCCACAACATGCACCACTCCCTCGGCTTTTGGATAAAGAACGGCGTGTCCGGTTTCCATCTTGATTTCAGCCAGTTCCGGACTGTCGACAGACCAATCACTGGAGGGAAGCTCGTCGCCTCGAGCATTGAGGAGCTGCAAGGGTTGCATCTCCCCGAGTTGGAGGTTGATCAGCATTGGAGAAATGTGCCTTCCCGAATTTTCCTGTGCCGTGAACGGCAGAGGGGCTGCCAAGGCCAATAGGAAAATGAGAGGAGAGGAAAAGCTGCGAGGAAGGAACACTGCGAGATTCACGCTCAATACTACGAAACCGCGTTGCCTTGAACAAATTACGAATGTAACGAATGGTTTCCAGCTGTCGGAAGTTTGGTGCTCGTGGGTGTTGAAAAATCGCATATTGACCCTTCAGGTGTTCTGAGTGCTGCGGTCTGATTTCCGATGATTACGCTTGACGTGACAGTGCGTTCCTCTCCAAAACGTCCAACCGCCGTTCACAATCTCAAGACCTCCGCCATCATTCCCTAACGACGCCCGCCACCCTGCTACAATCGCGGCGTATGTTTTATCGCTCCGACAACCGCACTTCCGACCAGATGCGCCCGGTCAACATTCTGCCCGGATACATCAGCACCGCCGAAGGCTCCGTCCTCATCGAGGTTGGAAACACCCGCGTAATCTGCACTGCCTCCATCGAAGAAACCGTCCCTCCATTTCTGCGCAACAGCGGCAAAGGCTGGATCACCGCCGAGTACAGCATGCTCCCCCGGGCCACGCTGACCCGGACGCCGCGCGAGGTAACCAAGGGACGCTCCAGCGGCCGCACTCACGAAATCCAGCGCCTCATTGGACGCTCCCTACGAGCCGTCACCGACCTGGTACGCCTGGGCGAGCGCACCATCTGGATCGACTGCGACGTAATTCAAGCCGACGGAGGCACCCGCACCGCGTCAATTACCGGAGCCTTCATCGCCCTGGGATTAGCGCTGGAAAAATTAGTCGAAGCCGGGACCCTGACCTCGGCCCCGCTGCGTGATTTCGTCGCCGCCGTAAGCGTCGGCATCGTCGACGGCGAAATCCTCCTCGACCTCTGCTACGAAGAAGACTCCCGCGCCGACGTGGACATGAACTTCGTAATGACCGCGGGCCGCAAACTGGTCGACATCCAAGCCACCGCCGAGCACCAGGTCTTCGACGAACAACAACTCGCAAAAATGATCACCCTCGCCGGACAAGGCGTGCAGTCCCTCATCGCCAAACAACAAGCCATGCTGGGCACTTTGACTTTGCGCCAGTGAGGAAGACTCGCTTAGGGAACTGGCGGGCTGTCCAACCCTCGCTCCGAGTTCTATAATGAATTGTTGGGCTGTCGGAGAGCGGCCCTCGATTTTATCAGGAGGTTCTCCCGTGCTCTCCAAGTGTGCGAATCCGGCGTGTTTGGCTCGGCTTCATTACCTGCGAAAAGGCAGGATCTTCAAGATCGAAACCAGTAGTGTTTCCTCCGAGAGCAAGGGCTCGTCAAACCGCAGGATTGAATACTTCTGGCTCTGTGAACGCTGCGCACAAACTCTTACCGTCATGCTGGAGAATGGAGTCGTGACCACGCGCCCGCTCCGCCTGGGACTAGCTAACGGTGTTTCGCAAGAAAACGCTGAGAAAGAGCGGGATGTAGCGTAGGTTGTGTGGAGCGGACACTCTTGTCGGCTGCCGTGGACTTTGATCCTGAATTAAAGGACCCACAAACCAAAATCAATCACAGCGGACGCTCTTACACTTGTCGGGGGAAAGATTTGAAGGTTACGTCGCGAGATTTCGAAGTGACTTTCTTGTTGGCGTCGGTGCGGTATTCCACCAGCGTGCCCTTCAAGAGGTAATAGGCCTCGTCGGACAGAGCTTTGCCCGGTCCGCGCTCGATCGTGCCTTGGAACTCGTACCAGACGCCATGCACGGTTTCGGTTGTGAAACTAAGTTTGGTTCCGTCGAGCTTGCCCTGTTTGAAGAATTGATCGAGGAAGGCACCGCGATCGCTTTCGGAATCGCCGAAGCGCGAAACGAAGCCGGTGACTCGCCCCTGATCTTCGATGGTGATCTGCACGAATTCGCCATCCTGCAGAAAGCTGTACATCCCCGAATAATCTTCGGCGGGCTTGGCCGGGGTCGGATTTTGCGCGGGATTCTGCCCGGCCAGCAGCGCGGACAAAGCCAGCAACATCAGGGGAAGCACAGCTGCCAGTTTCATATCGGTATTAGATCACGGAAATTCGTCCTCGGGACGCGAGAATGGGCCGTGGATGCCGCCGGTCCGGATATAATGAATTACCTCCCGCCACTCGATGTGGAGCATGAAACAGGGCCCTCTTCTAATAGATACTTCGCGTAGACGCAAGCCGACCCCGGTGCCCGGCCCCGTTTTGCTGGTCACGCTGCCGCCCTGGCACCGCGTGTTTCTTCGCAACCTGAGGGATCTGTTCTGGTATCCGCGAAAACCGCCGCTGCAATTGGTATCCAGTCCTGCGTCTTTTTGGCCGGATGTTTTCGTTCCCACCCGAATGCCCTGGACCCGGTTCTTGCAGTCCGCGCTTGGGCACATGGTGGTGATTGCGGCAGTATGGGGATCATCACGCTTTTTGCCAGAACTTTGGCCGCAACCGGCGCAGATCGTTCCCCGTGTCTTTCATCGTTCGGATGTCATCTATTACGAAGCCTCGGAGTACGTGGCGCCGCTGGACACCGGCGGAACCCACGTTGAAGTGGCGAATAAGGGCGAACCGGCGTACGCGCCGCAGCCGATCATCTCGGTGCCGCCCGAAGCAGACAATCGCACCCAGACCATTGTTGCACCTCCAAAGCTGAAGTTGGAACACGATGTGCCCTTGCCGAACGTCGTGGCGTGGGGCAATTCGACGCCCAGAATTCCGGCTGCGTCTATGGCCAGTGCGCCGTCGGATTTGAAGTTGCCTGCGCTTCCCGCGACGGTAGTCGCTCCGCCGCCTGAGGTCAGGAGCGAGTTGAAACAGACTCCGGCTTTGTCGACGTCGGTGGTCGCGCCCGCTCCGGAGGTTGATGCCGCGCTTTCGCGACGAGCGGTCCACGTTCCGCAGGCGGCGATTGTCGAGCCTCCTCCGCTGATTGAGAACTCTGCTTCAAGCAGATTGACCGACATTAATATGGGGCGCACGCAAGTGGTGGCGCCAGCGCCGCAGTTGCCGATGGGCGAGCAGCACGCGTCGGCGAACATGACTGCCTTCGGGAATACCGGGTCCGCAGCGGTGCCGCCTCCACCTTCGGTCCAGGGATCTGGGATTTCGGGCGATGGACGGCTCATCGCATTGAACCTTCATCCAGCGGCGCCCAGCGGACCGGTCGATGCTCCTGCCGGCAATCGGCGTGGGACTTTCGCCGCAACGCCGCAGGGCAAGCCGGGTGCTGCGGGAACTCCGGACATTCCTGCTGCCAATCACCACGCTGCCGGTAGTGGAGACACATCGGGTTCCGGCAAAAGCTCAAGCGGTGTTCCCTCGGGACTTTTTGTTGGTACAGGCGCCAAGCCGGCGAGCACTTCGACGATTGCCGGCGATCCCGCGGGAGCCTTCAAATCCAATTCTTCGCCACTGCTAGCCAGCGCTACGCCGCCGCGAGTTAGCGCTGTCCCCCGGTCTTCCGACCTGCCGTCTACTCCTACCAGCGAACTGGAGCGCAAGGTCTTTGGCTACCGGAAGTCTTACTCCATGATTCTGAATGTGCCCAATTTAAACTCGGCAGGCGGAAGCTGGGTCATGCACTTTGCCGAGTTGAAAGACGCTGAGAAGGCGGGTGACTTGGTTTATCCGTCGACCGTACAGCAAGTGGATCCCGGATATCCGCTGGAGTTGATGAAGCAAAACGTCCAGGGAACGGTCGTGCTCTCAGCGGTCATTCGCAGCGACGGGTCGGTCGGCGATGTGCGAATTCTACGCGGAGTGGACGATCGTCTCGATCAGTATGCCAGTGCTGCCCTGGCGCGTTGGCGATTTCGTCCAGCCTCTAGAAACGGCGATCCGGTCGCGCTCCAGACCGTAGTCATGATTCCGTTCCGCCCCGCACGGAAGCCGGGCTTCTAACACCTTTCGCCACGGATTTCGCGGATCAACACGGATACTGCTTTTCTATTGTTCTATTTTTTAATCCGTGGGATCCGTGGCAAGGTTCTTGATTTTGCTACGTCTCAACTACTCCCGCCAGCGCCAGCAGCGTCAGCAATATCCGCTTGAGTCCGAGTTCGCGGCCACCGCAGTCGAACCACTCCTGCAGCGTGTGGGCTCCGCCGCCCACGCCGCCGCCGCCGATGGCGATGGCTTCGCGGCCCAGCGACAGTGGGATGTTGGCGTCCGTGGAGGCGCGCTGGATTTGGGCCGCGTTGCCGAGGTGCGCATCCACGGCACGGATCGCCTTGAGTATTCGAGCATTGGCGTCAAGTTCACCGGCAGGACGATTTCCGATGGGCACGATTTCATAACTCAGGCCGGACGCGCGCCGCTGCGATGGTATTCGCCGGTCGCTGGCGACCGACTCCTCTTCGACCGCCCGATCGAGAGCTCGCCGCAAGGCAGCTTCCAGGCGCTCCATTTCGGCCATCGAGGTGGAGCGAATATCGACTCGCATGCTCGCCGACTCGGGAATGGAGTTCACCGAAGTCCCTCCGCGGATCACTCCGACATTGAAGGTCGTTTTCGGAGACGATGGGAGCGAGGTCTGGGAGAACGTCTGAATAGTTCGCGCCAGAACGAGAATCGGGTTGGGCATACCGAAGTCGCTCCAGGAATGCCCTCCCGGACCGCGCACGATAACTTCGAAGCGGCGGCTGCCCAGGGCCTCGGCCACAATCGTGTCCGAGCCAGCGCCATCGAGTACGAGGCTGCAGCGGATCGAGTCCTTCCAGCGAGCATGAGAAAAAATGTGGCGCATGCCGCGCAGATCGCCTTCGCCCTCTTCGCCCACGTTGCCGATGAACAGGACTGGTGTGGCCAGTGCAACCTTCGCAGCGCGGAGGGCGGCTGCCACCGCCAGTAACGCCGTGGCTCCCGCGCCGTTGTCCGAAACCCCAGGCCCGTAAAGACGGTTGCCCTGCTGACGAATGTTGAGAGGAGTTCCAGTTGGAAAAACTGTATCGATGTGAGCACTGAGTGCAATGCATTGCTGAGCCGAACCAGATTTGGTCGGATGCCTGCTACGATCACAACGGATGCCGAACACGTTCCCCATTTCGTCGGTGTGGACGTCTTCCAGTTCCAGCGCACGAAAGCGTTCCTGAAACCACTGTCCGCGGGCTGCCTCGCCGAACGGAGGAGCGGGGATGCGCGCCATCTCCAGTTGCCAGCCGGCAAATTGAGCTTCCTCAGCGCGAAGCCAGGCGAAAGCGGCGCGAGTCTCCGGCAGCGCAGCCAGGCGCGCGATCTCGTGCTGGACCGGGGGGGGAACTAACGGCACATCCGCGCGCGGAGTGAAGGGCATGATCTAACCAACGTCATCTTACAACGTCCAACCGCAAGGCTGCGCGATATAGAATCCCTTTTGGAGGCCAAAACGGGGATGAGAGTACTTCGGTTAACCGGTGTCGTTTTCTTAATCGTCGTTCTTACCGCGTGCGCGGCGCTGGCCCAGTTTCATTTCGCAATCGTAAATCCCCAGGTTGTTGAGCAGAGACTAAAAGGCTACAAGGGCAATGACAGCGAGCGGGAAGCTACCCTGAGAAATCTTCTCCAGTCGGTCGGATGCCCGGCAGGAAAACTCATCGAGCAACCGGTGGAAGGGTCGAAACCGCCCAACGTGATCTGCACTCTTGCGGGCAGTACTGACTCGGTGATCGTGGTGGGGGCGCATTTCGATCACGTGGATGCAGGCGATGGGGTTGTCGATAACTGGAGCGGCGCGTCTATGCTTCCTAGCCTCTACGAGGCGCTGAAGGCTGAACCCCGTCGCCACACGTTTGTTTTCGTGTCTTTTGCTGGAGAAGAAAAAGGCTTGTTAGGCTCCCGATTCTACGTGAACAGCCTCACATTGGACGAAGTGAAGAAAATCGACGCTATGGTCAATATGGACACGCTCGGGTTGGGTCCAACCGAAGTCTGGGCAAGCCGTTCGGATCAGAGCCTGGTAAGCGCGCTGAACGGAACGGCGAAGGCATTGAAACTGCCTCTGACGGGCGTGAACGTCGACGGGGTTGGCGTGTCC